>Ga0308172_1002049_pt1 | contig 11456 bp, 10 predicted proteins | sample PhyGR2_FD_202134 | JGI IMG/M metagenome (GOLD analysis project Ga0308172, IMG submission 202134) | Phyllosphere microbial communities from UC Gill Tract Community Farm, Albany, California, United States - DLSLSG.R2 | ecosystem: Host-associated > Plants > Phyllosphere > Unclassified | place: USA...
ACGATCAGCATGAAGATCAGGTTGAGGAACAGGCCCGACGCCGGCGTGGTGATGTAGTCCATGACCCACTTGGCACCGGCCTGCACACCATCGACGCTGCCGCCCAGGGCATGCACGGTAAGTCCCAGAACCAAGCCGATCGCAAAGCCGATGCCCATCTTCCAGTGCAGGGGCAACTTCTTCCTGTCGGCAGCAGCTGCTGTCATACGCGGCATTCCTCGAAAAATGAATCTACTCTAACAAAGCGCGCAAGCCGCGCCGGTTCAGGGTCGCTGCGTGGGGTACAGCGGCGCCAGCCCAGTGTCCACGGCTTTCTGCGGCGCCGACCAGTGCGGTCCGTCACGGAAGCACTCGCGCAGGCGCGCACGCAGCACCGACGCTTCACCCTGCCCGCCCCAGCGCGCGGCCTGCAGGTCCAGCAGCACCTGGCGCTGGGCCGGATCGGCCAGGCGCTCGATCACCTGCTCCAGGCGTTCAACCCCGGCCATCGCACACAACTGCGCCTGCACCTGGTCGAAGCCCTCGCCATCGAGTGCGCGGCGCAGCGCGGCCACGCTGCCACGCAATGCGCCGCTGTGGCTGGCGGCTGCGGTGATCGGTGCGCCGGCAGACGGTGCGCGACGGCCACGGCGCCAGCCCCAGGCCAGGGTCAGCAGCCACAGCACGGCCAGGCCTACGGCGGCCGCGATCCAGGGCCACGGGCGCGCAACGGCCGCGCCGAGCGCCACTGCGGTCGATGCGGTCGGCTGCGCGTCGTCGCCGGGCAGCGCGGCCTGGGTATCGAGGGGCTGGGGCGCCGGGGCGCCACTGCGTCCGGCGGCCACCGTCAGGGTCAGGTCCGGCAGCGTGGCCTGCTCGGCACTGCTGCTGTCCACGTTCCACCAGGTCACCTTCGGCCCGGGCACCACCAGCGTGCCGGGCTGGCGCGGCACGATCGAATAGCGCCGGGTGATCTTCAAGCGCGGCGTGCTGCCGCTGAAGCTCTCATCGTACTGGGCCGGCTCGGCAAAGACCTGCCCGGCATCGCCCACGTCGGGCACCGGCAGATCGGTGAACTGGGCGCGGGTCGCGCCATTGGCCACGGCCTCGACCACCACGGTGGCCGCTTCGCCCGCACGCGCACTGTCCGGCGCCGTGGTGTAGCGCAGCTGCAGGCCGTGCAGCGGCAACCAGGGCTGCGGTGCCTGCGCCGGCTGCGCGCGCACCTGCAGGGTGCGCTCGGGGGCGACGGCATTCATGCGCCCGTCGCCACCCGCGCCGAAGAAATCATCGAAGAAGCCACCGGCCGTGCGCCCGTTGAAGCGTGCACCAGGAAGCCGCAATGGCCCGCTGCGTTCGGGAATCAGCAGGAAGCGGCGCTCCACCACGTTGTAGCGGCGGCCATTGATCTGGCGCACGTCAGTGCGGTCCTCGCCTACCCGCTGCAGCGAAGCACCCTCGGGCGTATCCAGCACCAGCTCGCCCGAGGCCAGCTGCGAGGCGAAGTACAGGCGCACCACCACGCCCACGCTCTGCTGCACGTAAGGCTGCGCATCGTCCACTTCAGTCTCGACGAAGGCGGCGGCATTGCTCTGTGCGGTGGCCGCCGTGCCGGTGCCCACCTGCAGCTGCAGCGGCTCGGTGCGCTGGCGGCCGACCTGCAGCGAGGGCACCAGCAGGGTGCCGCTGCGGCGCGGGGTCAGCGTCACCGAGTACACGTTGCGCTGCTGCATGCTGCCGTTGCTCCACTGCACCTGGCGGCTGCTGCCCTGCGCGCCGAGCACGAAGTCTGCATTCAACGGCGCGTAGTCCGGACTGCCCTGGTCGGTTTCCACCTGCAGGGTGACCGGTTCGCCCAGGGTGGTGCTGGCCGGGTCGAGCCACGCGCGCGTCTGCGCCAGCGCGGCCGACGGCAGCCACACCAGCAGCATCGCCAGCAGCATCGCCAGCAGCACCGTCACCTGGAATGTCCTGCGCGGCACGCCGATCATCGCCCTTCCCTCTTTCTACGTTCGTTTTCCAGCTGGAACTTGGTGCGCAGCAACGCGCCCGGGTCATCGGGCACGCGGCGCATCCACGCCTCCACCGCCTGCTGTTCCTCACGCTGCTGCGGCGTGCGGCCGTCGCCACGCGTGGCCGGCTTGCCCTGCTCGCCAGGCCTGGATTGCTGCATGGCCTGCTGCATGCGCTGGCGCTGTTCGGCGTCGGCCTGCGCCTGTGCCTTCGCATCGGCGGCCTGCGGACCGGCATTCTGGCCGTCCTTCGTGTCGCCGGGCTTGCCCTGCTGCCGAGGCTGTTGATCCCCCTGCCCCTGCTTAGGATCCTGCTGGCCCTGTTGCCCCTGTTGACCCGGCTGCTGTTCCTGCTTCGGCTGCTGCGGCGGCTGGCCCTGCCCCTTGTCCTGGTTGGAGCGGTTGTTCTGGCCCTTGTTCGACGGCGGCTTGCGCTTGCGCGCGGCGTCCACCACCGCGCGGTTGGCCACGGCATCGGCCATGCCCGGATGCTTGGCCAGCGCGCGGTCATAAGCGGCGATGGCACCGTCGTAGTCGCCCTGCCGCGCCAGCGCGTTGCCGAGGTTGTACAGGCCGGCATCGCTGTCGATACCCTCGAAGCGTGCGCGCGCGGTGTCGAAATCACCGTTGCGGTAGGCCTGCACGCCTTCTGCTATACGTTCGTGCTCACGCTGGTCGGCACGCTGCCAGAGCGTGCCGGTTTCTTTCGCCGGCGCACTTTGTGGCTGCGCCTGCAGGTTGCCAGCCAACGGCAGCAGGCCCACCGCCAGCACCGCGGCCAGCACCGCGCGGCGGCGGAACGCCAGCAGGGCCAGCAGCATCAGCGGCGGCAGCAGCCAGTAGCCTTCATCCTGCCATTGACTGCCCTGCCCCGGGCGCTGCCGGGCGGTGCCATCGCTGGCATCCAGCACATCCAGTGCACGCAGGTCGCGGTCATCGGCGGCGATCCGGGCGTACTGGCCGCCACCGGCGGCAGCCACCGTGCGCAGGCTGCCTTCATCCAGCGCCGCCTGGGCGATCTGCCCGCGGCCATCGCGGTACGCCGCACCGGTGGGCGTGCCCAGGCCCAGCACCGACACCTGCAGGCCGAGACTACGCGACTGCGTCGCGGCGAGCGCGGCAGCGGCATCGGCCTGGTCGCTGATCAGCAGGATGCGCCCACGCAGCGTGCCGGTCTGGCGCAGCAGCTGGGTCGCCCAGTCGATGGCACGGTCTGCATGCTGCCCATCGCGCGGCATCACCTCCGGTGACAGCGCATCCAGGTACAGCGCCACGTTGGCGGTGTCATCGGTCAACGGTGCGACGGTGTAGGCATCATCGGCATACACCACCAGACCCACCTGCCCGCCCTGCCGTGCACGCAGCAGCGCGCCTATCTTGGCCCGCGCCTGCAGCAACCGCGACGGCGGCAGATCGGTGGCGGTGATGCGGCTGGACAGGTCGAGCACCACCACCAGCGGCGTGCCGGCCTGGTACATGGGCTGCGCCTGCTGGCGCCAGCTCGGGCCGGCAAGGGCCAGCACCGCCAGCGTCCAGCCAAGCAGGATGGCCCAGGGCAGGCGCGCACGGCGGCGGCCACCCGCGGCCAGCAGGTGCGACAGCAGGTGGGCGTCGACGGCCTGCCGCCACCCGTCACTGCGGCGTTGCCGGTACAGCGCGGCGGCGATGATCAGCGGCAGCGCGAGCAGCGCCCACAACCACTCGGGCCGCAGGAAATGCAGTGCGTTCCAATCGGGAAGCGCCGCGTGGAAAGTCTGCAGGAAGGTGGCGATCATCGGCGGCGCTCCGGCCACAGCCATGCCAGTGCGCCCAGCAACAGCGCCAGGCCCAGCGGCCAGGCATAGCGTTCATTGCGCGGGCGCAGGCTCGGGCCCTTCGCCGCGATCGGTTCCAACCGGTCCAGCTCGGCGTAGATGCCGGCCAGCTCGTCGGTATCGCGGGCGCGGAAGAAACGGCCGCCTGTCATCTCGGCGATCTTTCGCAGGGTGGCTTCATCCACCGGGTCGCGGTCGCTGGCGATCGGGATGCCGAACAGACGCATGCTGCCGTCGCTGCCAAAGGCCACGGTGTGCACGCGCACGCCTTCGGCACGGGCAAGTTCGGCCGCGCGCAGCGGCTCCAGTACACCGGCATTGCTGACGCCGTCGGTCAGCAGGATCAGCACGCGCTGCCCTTCCGGCTGGCTGCGCAGGCGCTTGACCGCCAGTGCGATGGCATCGCCGATGGCGGTCTCGCGCCCGGCCAGGCCGACCACGCTGTCGCGCAGCTGGTCGCGCACGCTGGCCAGGTCGGCGGTGATCGGGGTGAGCGTGTACGCGCGGTCGCCGAACACCAGCAGGCCGACGCGATCACCGGCACGGCGGTCAAGGAAGTCGGCCAGCACGGCCTTGGCCGCGGTCAATCGCTCCACCGCCTGCGAGCCGAGCACCATATCCGGCTCGCTCATGCTGCCGGACACGTCCATCGCCAGCATCATCTGTCGGCCTTCCTGCGGCGGCGTGATCGCTTCGCCCAGCTGCTGCGGCCGCGCCATCGCCACGCACAGTGCGGCCCAGGCCAACCACAGGATGATCGTGCGCAGCCAGGACGCATCGACCCGCCCGCCGCCGGCGAGGGCCTGCAGCTCGGCGGCGGCATACGGAACGCGCAGGGCAGCACCCGGCTCGGCCCGGCGCTTCCACAGATGCATCAGCAGCGGCACCGGCAGCGCCAGCAGTGCCAGCGGCCAGGCCAGCTGCAGGTCCGGCCAGGGCCAGTAACTTGCCAGCAGGCTCATCGGCGACGCTCCTGCAGCAGCTGCAGGTAACGCTCGCGTGCCCAGCGGCGGACCTCGGCCACCTCATCCGCGGCCACCTGCGGGCGGTACGCGCCTTCGGCCAGCAGGCGTCGCTGCGGCTCGCCCAGGTCGTCCTTCGGGTCGATCCGCTGCCACCAGGCCTGGTCATGCAGCGCTTCGCTGCCCGGCTGGGCCAGGCGCGCGGCGCGACGCAGCAGGCCGGCAATGGCGGCCAGTTCGGCCGCTGAAGTGGGGGCAGCCTGCAGTTCCCGGTCGAACTGCTGCAACCAGCGTTTGCGTCGACGGCGAAGACGCTCGCGGATGAAGACCACGATGCCCAGTAACAGCAGCACGGCGCCGATCAGCATCAGCCAGCCCGGCGCCGGGGGCCACCACGAGGGTGACGGCGGCAGTGCGACGTCGCGCAGTGGCAGGGCCGCGCTCACGCCGGCACCTCGGTCGGTGCAGGTGCCATCCACGCGTCGCTGGGCGCATCGGTGGAGAGGATGTGCACATCCACCCTGCGTGCGGCCAGCTGCTGGCGCATGGCCTGCAGCGGCTCAACGAAGTGGGCGCGCCAGTGCGCCTGCACCTCGCTGCGGCGCAGGTCCAGGCCGATTAGCTGCTGCGCGGCCAGGAACTGCAGCGGTGCCGAAGGCGGCTGCAGTTCCAGCGGATCGACCAGCAGCAGCAGGCTCAGATCATGGTGCTGGGCCAGCGCACTCCAGCGCGCCGGGGCGATGCGCAGGGCCTGCTGGGGATCGGCCAGCACCAGCATGCGCGCACCGGGGCGCAGCACGCGGCCGGCGTGATCCAGCGCGCGCTCCAGGCCAAGGTCATCGGCGGGCGGTTGCGCATACCAGCGGGTCAGTGCGTCGAGCACGCGCAGCACGCCACGCGGGCCGCCGGCCGGAGCGATCGGCGGTTCACGCTCACTGCCACGCAGCGCGCCGATACGGTCGCCGCGACGCTGCGCGGACCAGGCGGCTACGGCACCTGCGCGCGCGGCCTGCACTGACTTGAAGCGCACGCGCGTACCGAAATACAGCGCCGGAGAAGTATCGGCGACGATCAGGCTGACCCGCTCGCGCTCGGCCTGGAACAGCTTGGTGTGCGCGCGACCGGTGCGCGCGGTCACCCGCCAGTCGATGTGTCGGGCGTCATCGCCGGGTACGTACTCGCGCGACTCGGCATATTCCATGCCGCGTCCGCGCAGCGGTGACGGTGCCTGGCCGGCATTGCCCACACGCCCTCGGCGCGGCGGCGGCGGTCGCTGTGCGAGCCGGCGCAGCGCCACCAGCTCGGCCAGCTGCGGGCGCAGGCCATCGCCTTCGGCCACGCTGGCACTGTACGGCGGGGATGGATCGGACATGTGCAGGCTCAGGGCGCCGGCACGCGGGCCAGTAGTTCCTGCACCAGTCGCTCGCCATCCCAGCCTTCGGCCGTCGCTTCATAGCTGGGCAGCACGCGGTGGCGCAGCACGTCGGCGGCCACGGCACGCACGTCATCCGGGGTAACGAAGTCACGACCGGCCAACCACGCACGTGCACGCGCGCAGCGCTCCAGCGCGATCGAGCCACGCGGGCTCGCGCCCCAGGCGATGCGGCGGCCGAGGCCGGCGTCGTAGCGCGACGGATCGCGCGAGGCCAGCACCAGTTCGATCAGGTAACGCTCCAGCGCCGGCGCCATGTGCAGGTCCAGCACTTCGCGGCGTGCGTCGAACACCACCTGCATCGGCAGCTTCTCCGGTGCCGGCACGGCGTTGTCCAGTGCACCGCGTGCACGGTCGCGGGCCAGGCGCAGGATCTCCGCTTCCGCGGCCTGGTCGGGGTAGCCGATGCGCACATGCATCAGGAACCGGTCCAGCTGCGCTTCCGGCAGCGGGAACGTGCCTTCCTGCTCGATCGGGTTCTGCGTGGCCATCACCAGGAACAGCGACGGCAGCGCATAGGTGTGGCGGCCGACGGTGACCTGGCGCTCGCCCATCGCTTCCAGCAGCGCCGACTGCACCTTGGCCGGAGCGCGGTTGATTTCATCAGCCAGCAGGATCGGGTGGAAGATCGGGCCGGGCACGAATTCGAAGCGTCCTTCCTGCGGGCGCCAGATCTCGGTACCGGTCAGGTCGGCCGGCAGCAGGTCCGGGGTGAACTGGACGCGGGCGAAATCGGCTTCCAGGCGCGAGGCCAGCGCACGGATGGCGGTGGTCTTGGCCAGGCCGGGGGCACCTTCGACCAGCAGGTGGCCGTCGGCCAGCAGGGCGATCAGCAGGCGCTCGACCAGCGCGGCCTGGCCGACGATCTCGGCCGACAGGGCATCACGCAGGCCGGTGAAGGCGGCATGCAGCTGCGAAGTGGTCGGCGCGGGCGGCGGCGCGGCGGATTCGGGCATCGGCGGTGGCAGGTTCATGGGGGCCTTTGACCGGCGCGGAACGGCACGGGTTCCCCACATCATCGCAGGCCGGTCCGCGGATTGGATCAAGGACGGATGAATGGCCATCGCCGCATGGCGTGGATCCACCACGAGAAAGGGCCGCACATGGCGGCCCCGTCTCGTGCAGCGTGTGCGGGCGGGCTCAGCTCTTCTTGGCCACGCGCAGCACCTTCGGGGTCACGAACACCAGCAGTTCGGCCTTGTCCTTGTTGCGGCCGCGCTTCTTGAACAGATTGCCCAGGAACGGGACATCGCCCAGGAACGGCACCTTGCTGACGCTGCTGCGGTCGGTGAACTCGTACACGCCACCGATCACCACGGTCTGGCCGTCCTCCACCAGCACGGCGGTGTTGACCTCGCGGCGGTTGATTTCCGGAATTTCACCGTAGCCGGCCAGGGTGATGTAGCGCTGCACTTCGTCCTTCTTGACCGCCATGTTCAGGAACACGCGGTTGTCGTCGGTGATGGTCGGGGTGACCTTCAGCTCCAGCACCACTTCCTTGAACTGCACGTTCGGGGTCTGCGCACCACCGGCCGCACCGCCGCCGCTGATGGTGACGTAGCCGATTTCCTTACCCTGCTTGATCAGGGCCTCGCGCTGGTTGGTGGTCACCACGCGCGGGTTGGAAATCACTTCACCACGCGATTCTTCCTGCATGGCCGACAGTTCGACGTCCAGCAGGTAGCCCGCGTTGAGGATGGACAGGGCGAGCGAGCCGGGGTTGCTGGTGGAGGCGACCGGCAGGTCCCAGTTCAGGCCACGCTTGATAGCCGAGGCAACCGGTATAGGAGCCGGCCCGACGCTGCCGCCCGCGATCCAGTCACGCACGGCGTTGGCATTGGTGGCTGCAGTGGTCACCTGGGATTCGCGCGTCTCACGGTTTGCTTCCAGATCACCGCTGAAGTACACATTGTCCCGACTGCCGCTGATGCCGAACTTGGCACCCAGCTCGCGGGCAAAGGTGTCGGTGGCGATGACGATGCGGCTCTCGATCAGCACCTGGTCGACCGGGCGGTCAATCACGTTGATCAGCTCACGCATGCGCGCGATCTTCTTCGGGATGTCGCTGATCATCAGGGTGTTGGTGCGCTCGTCGGCAACGATGCGGCCGCGCGAGGACAGGAAGCCACTCTCTTCCTGGCTGGAGCTGCTCCCGCCACCACTGCCACCACCACCACCACCACCGATGCCCTTGGCCTCGGTCAGCGCTTTGAAGATCTGCGTGGCGCTGTGGTAGTTGATCTGCACGTAATCGGTCACCAGATCCTCGCGGTTCTCGATGGCGATGCGTGCGTCTTCCTTTTCCTGCTCGAACTTGGCCAGCTCGGCCTGCGGCGCGACCCAGATCACGCTGCCGTCACGACGCTTGTCCATGCCCTTGGCGCGCAGCACGATGTCCAGCGCCTGGTCCCACGGCACGTTGACCAGGCGCAGGGTCACATTGCCCTGCACCGAATCGGACGCCACGACATTCAGGTTCGACTCTTCGGCAATCAACTGCAGCACGGTGCGCACCGGCACGTCCTGGAAGTTGAAGGTGACCGGCTTGCCGCTGTAGCCACGCTCCGGCACGCCCTTGGCAGCCTGGGTGACGCTGCCTGCGGTGACGGCACCGACGGCGGCCGGTGCCTTGCGGGCACTGATCTCGACCACGTACTCGTTGCCGCTCTGGTAGGCCAGCGATTCGACCGCGCCGCCGGTGCTCAGCACCAGCTGGGTGCCCGCGCCGGACGGCTTGGCGTCGATGCGCTGCACCGGCGTGGCGAAGTCGGTGACGTTCAGCGGCTTCTGCAGGTTGGCCGGCAGTCGGGCATTGCCAACGTCGACCACCACACTGTTGTCCTGCGTGCGCAGGTCAGGGATCGCGCCCTGGCCGTCGAACTGGACGATCAGACGGCCGCTGCCGTCATCGCCGCGCTTGAAATCGATCCGCTGCACCGACAGCGATGCCGGCGCGGAGGCCTGAGTCGCTACTGCGGTGCCTGCCGGTTTCTCGGCCGGTGCGGCGGCCAGCGCCGGGGCGCAGGCCAGCATCAGCGCGACTCCCAGCGCGCTGATGCGGTTCAAGGTAGAGCGCCGGATGGGTCGCAGCCCCTTGGCTTGGTGAAAAGTCATCGTGCTATCCCCAGTAAACGATCATTGATCATCGAGCGCGAGCGTGGCCGGACGTTCCAGCCAGCCCCCCGCACCGTCCGGCACAAGTTCGATCAGCTCCACGCGGTCTTCGTAGACCGCGGTGACCCGCCCGTCGCTCTGCCCAAGGTATCCACCCGGGCGCACCCGGTAGGTCACCTTGTCGGGCCCCATCACCAGGGCGACCGTGCCGCCTCCGGTACCGATGGTGCCCACCATGTCCAGCGCATCCAGCGGGAAGCCTTCAAGCGGCTCCTTGCGCCGGTTCGGATCCGGACGGGTTCCGCCAGCCCCCTGCTGCGGATTGGTCCAGGCATCGGTGAACGGATCGCGCATGCCCTGCGCGGAGTATTCGAAGGTCTCGAACTGCTGCATCACCGGCAGCGGCTCCAGCGGCTGCGCCGGTCGTGCACGTTCGCTGGCGACCCAGGTTTCAAGGTTGGGCGCGTCGCCCGGCGTGCTGGTGACGCCGCGGCCACAGCCGACCAGCATCAACACCGCCAGGGCCATGCCGCCTCGTGCAATGAAGGAACGGATCACTTCTTTGCCTCCTTCTTGCCGGCGCCACTCTTCTTGCCAGTGTCAACCTGTTGCTCTGCAATCTCGGACTCGTCCAGATAACGATAGGTTTTGACCGTACCGGACAATTCCAGTGCACCTGCGCGATTGTTTCCACCGGTCTTGTCGGCAGGCTTCAGGTTGATGTCGTGCATGGTCAGGATGACCACGCGCGGCAACGAGGCCACGCCGCTGACGAATGCACCGAACTGGTGGTAGCTGCCCACCATCTTCAGCTTGATCGGCTTCTCGGCGTAGAACTCCTTGATCTGTTCCTGTTCCGGTTCGAACAACTGGTTGGTCAGGCCGCTGGACAGCGCGGTCTGCGAGATGTCGATGATCAGATCGGGCATTTCGGTCTTGCTGGGCAGCTGCCGGAGCATCTGCTGCAGGACCTGTTCCATCTGCGCCAGCTGCTGCTTGAGCGGCTCAAGGTTCACCGCGCGCGCCTGCTCGCTGCTGAACTGCTGACGCAGCGTGGATTCCTTCTCCTCCAGGTTGGCCAGCTCCTCACGCTTGCCACTGATCAGCAGCATGTACGCGACGAACATGATGACGATGGCGATCAGTGCGCAGAAAACGATCTTGGCGTTCCGCGGCCAGTTGCCGATGTCGTTGAAATCCAGGCTCTTGATGTCGAATTTCTTGCTCATGCGCGATCCCCTTGCAGCAGGGCATGGAAAGCCTGCGGCGGCTGCGCAAGACGAGTTCCTTCGGGCTTGGCCGGGGCTGGCGGTTGGGCAACCGGGGCCTTTGCCGGGCTGGCAGCCGGCGCCGGAGCAGCGCCCGGCGGGGCCGGCACCTGACCGGGTGCCGGTGTCGCCGGAGCTGCCGCATCCGGCGCTGGGGCCGGCGGAGCGAGGGGCATTGCCGCGCTTCCCGGCGCAGCAACGCTGCCATCAGGGTTAAGGCCAGGCACGGTCGACTCATCACTCTGCGCTGGCAGCTTCACCTTGACCTTGAACACGTACGGCAGGGCCTTGATGTCGGCTACCGGGCCAACAGGGCGCGTGTCCTTGTCCGGTGCGCTGGCCTGGATGATCGACAGTTCCGGGCTGGTCATCCAGCCGGACACTTCCAGGTTGCGCATGTACGCCGAAACGCGTGCATTGGACTGGGTCCGGCCTTCCAGGGTGAGCATGTCACCGTCCTGGGTCAGCGCGGTGAGCACGACGCCATCGGGGATCGTGCGGACCAGGGCGTCGAACAGATGGACCATCTGCGAACGCTTGGCCTGCAGCTGCTCGATGACGGCCTTGCGGGCCAGCAGGCGGTTCTTCTGCTCGTCGAGGCGCTTGATCTCCTCGTTCTGCTTCTTGACCTTCTCGATCTCGGTCTGCAGGTAGGCGTTGCGATCCTGCTGGCCGCTGACCTGCATGTCGTAATAGAACCAGATCAGCAGGGACAGCAGCAGGCCACCGAGCGCGGCCATGCCGAGCATGACGCCGAACTCGCGCTGGCGTTGCTTGCGCCGTTCGGCGCGCCAGGGCAATAGATTGATGCGTGCCATCAGTCGAAGCTCCTCAGTGCCAGACCGGTAGCGATCATCAGCGCGGGGGCATCCTGG
>Ga0308172_1002053_pt1 | contig 11434 bp, 7 predicted proteins | sample PhyGR2_FD_202134 | JGI IMG/M metagenome (GOLD analysis project Ga0308172, IMG submission 202134) | Phyllosphere microbial communities from UC Gill Tract Community Farm, Albany, California, United States - DLSLSG.R2 | ecosystem: Host-associated > Plants > Phyllosphere > Unclassified | place: USA...
GGATCGGCGGATCCAACGCCAGCGATTTCGCCGATGTCGTGCTGGCCAGCGAGCGCGCGGGGTTCGCGATAGCGCGCGGCTGGTCGCCCGCCGGGCATCTTCATTCGGTCGCCGACACCCCCGAGCTTCGTGCCGCCTATGCCGAGGCGCAGGCGATGCTCGCCGAATATGGGCTGGAGGCCGGGCAGGATCCGCGCCTGTTCGCCGCGTTCAACCGGGTCGACCTCGCGCCGCTGACCGAGACCGAGGCCCGCGCGGTCGTGCTGGCGCGCCGCGACTTCACTTTGTCGGGCGTCGGGCTGGACGATGCGGCCAAGGCGCGGTTCCGCGAGATCGGGGTCGAGCTGAACAAGCTGACCACCGAGTTCGGTAATGCCGTGCTCGATTCGAGCGAGGCCTGGGGCGAGCACGTCACCGACGAGGCGCTGCTGTCGGGTCTGACCGACAATGCCAAGGCGATCCTGGCCGCCTATGCCGCCGAAAAGGAGCTGGATGGTTGGCTCGTCACGCTGCGCGAACCGAGCGTCCAGGCGATCCTGACCCAGGCCGACAATCGCGACCTGCGCGCCCGCGTCGCCAAGGCCTATGCCACCCGCGCCTCCGACCAGGCCGCCGATCCCGCCCATGACAACAGCGCCCGGATCGACCGCATCCTGGAGTTGCGCCATGAGGCCGCCCGGCTGTTGGGCTTTTCCGACGCCGCCGCGCGTTCGGTCGAGACCAAGATGGCGCAGTCGGCGGACGAGGCGCTGGCCTTCCTGTCCGACCTCGCCGTCCGCGCCCGTCCGCTGGCGGAGCGCGAACTGGCCGAGGCGAGCGCCTATGCCGCCGAGACGTTCGGCATTGCCAAGCTGGAGCCCTGGGACACCGGCTATGTCGCCGAGCATATGCGCCGCGAACGCTTCGGCGTCGACCGAGAGGCGATCCGCGCCTATTTCCCCCTGCCCCGCGTCATGGAGGGCACGACCGCGCTGATCGAGCGGCTCTACGGCATCCGCCTGGTCGAGCGGCCGGGCGTGTCGGTGTGGAATGCCGATGTCCGCTATTATGACGTGCAGGATGCGAGCGGCGAGATCGTCGCGGGCGTCTATTGCGATTTCCATGCGCGCGCGGGCAAGCGCGGGGGCGCCTGGATGGACGTGTGCCGTCCGCGCTTCCGCGATGCCGATCGGTTCCATCGGCCGATCGCCTATCTGACCTGCAACTTCCCGCCCGCGACGGGGGACACCCCTGCCCTGCTGGCGCATGGCGATGTGGTCACGCTGCTCCACGAGTTCGGCCATGTGCTCCACCACCTGCTGACCGAGGTCGACCTGCCCTCGATCGGCGGGATTTCCAGCGTGGAATGGGATGCGGTCGAGCTGCCCAGCCAGTTCATGGAGAATTTCGCCTGGGACCGCGACACGCTGACCCAGCTGTCCGCGCATGTCGAAACCGGCGAGCCGCTGCCCGACGGCCTGTTCGCCAAGATGCTGGCGGCGCGGCGGTTCCAGGCCGGGCTGTTCCTGCTGCGCCAGATCGAGTTCGCGACCTTCGACCTGCGGCTGCATCGCGACTTCGACCCGGCGCAGGGCGGTCGGGTGATGGCGGTGCTGAATGCGGTGCGCGACGAGGTGGCGGTGATTCGCCCGCCCGAATGGAATCGCTTCCCGCACAGCTTCGCCCATATCTTCGCGGGCGGCTATGCGGCGGGCTATTACAGCTATCTCTGGGCAGAGCTGCTGTCGGCCGACGCCTTCGCCGCCTTTGCCGAGGAAGGCCAGGTGGCGGGCGACCGGTTCCGCCGCGAGGTGCTGGCGCGCGGAGCGAGTCGTCCGGCCGCCGAGAATTTCCGCGCTTTCCGGGGCCGCGCGCCGGAGCCGGATGCGCTGCTGCGCCATCACGGGCTGGCCGCCTGATCCCAGCGGGCCGGGTTCGCGCAGGCGGCCCGGCCCGTTTCGGGGCCGATCGCGTAACCGACGTGGGTTGCGGGAAAAAATTGCGCCCCGTCGGTAACCGCCACGGCTTCTTAACCCTCTTTGCCATAACAGGACATGGCATGGAGGATGGGCCGTGAGCGGATCGGAACATATTGATTTTGAGCAGAGGCTGGCGGCGTTCGACTATGACGCGAAAAGCTATGCCACCTTCCCGATGGTCAAGCGCGCGATCGAACGGCACGCCCCCGCGGCGCTGACCGCGCTATACCGTCACATCGCCAACACGTCGCAGATCCGGGGGCTGTTCGCGTCGCAGGCGCGGATGGACCACGCCCGCGACAAGCAGATGGAGCATTGGCGCAAGCTGTTCTCGCGCCCGCTCGACCGCGACTATGCCGCCTCCTCGACCCATATCGGGCAGGTCCATGCCCGGATCGGGCTGGCGCCGACCTGGTATATCAGCGGCTATGCGCGGATGCTGGAATATGTCCTGCCCAAGCTGATCCTCGGGCGGCTGCTCTGGCCCTTCGGCGCGCGGCGGCGCGCACGGGCGGCGACCGCGCTGGTCAAGGCGTCGCTGATCGACATGGATATCGCGCTGGCCGCCTATTTCGAGGCCGAACAGGCCGGGCGCCGCGCGGTCATCGAACGCTGCGGCGCGGTGTTCGACCGGATGGCGAAGGGCGACCTGACCGCCTCGCTCGACGGACTGCCGACCGAATATCAGGCGCTGGCCGACAGTTTCGAGGCGATGCGCACCCAGATGTGCGCGACGCTAGGCGTCGTGACCCAGTCGGGCGAGGAAATCCGCATCGGGTCGGGTGACATCCGGCTGGCCTCGGACGACCTGTCCGACCGCACCAAGCAGCAGGCCGCCTCGCTGGAGGAAACGGCGGCGGCGATGCAGCAGATCACCACCACGGTCCGCCAGACCGCCGACGGCGCCTCGCGCGCCAACCGGATCGTCGGCGAGGCGCGTCAGGAAGCCGAGGAATCGGGCCAGATCGTCCGCCGCGCGGTCGAGGCGATGGGCGGGATCGAGCGCGCCTCGTCCGAAATCAGCGAGATCATCAGCGTCATCGACGGCATCTCGTTCCAGACCAACCTGCTGGCGCTGAATGCGGGGGTAGAGGCGGCACGCGCGGGCGAGGCGGGCAAGGGCTTCGCCGTCGTCGCTTCCGAGGTCCGCGCACTGGCGCAGCGGTCCGCCGAGGCGGCCAAGGACGTCAAGACGCGCATCCTGGCCTCCTCCGACCAAGTCGGCACGGGCGTCGAACTGGTCAACGAGGCCGGCGAAGCGCTGCAGCGAATCATCGGGCGGATCGGCGAGATCAGCGAGTTGGTGTCGCAGATCGCGGCGTCGGCCGGGCAACAGTCGATCGGGCTGCAACAGGTCAACACCGCGGTGTCCGAGATGGACGGCGTGACCCAGCGCAATGCCGCGATGGTCGAACAGGCCACCTCGTCCGCGCGCAAGCTGGCGCTGGAAGCCGAAACGCTGGCCCGCGAAGTCGCCCGTTTCCGACTGACCGACATGACCGGCGACGCCGCCAACCCCGTTCACCGCATGCAGCGGCGGCTGGCGGCGGTCTGATCGGGCCTGACGGCGCGTTTTCCATTCTCCGGGGAATGTTGCGACCGCCGCCATGTCCCCCGTCCGTTCGCGCTGAGCGAAGTCGAAGCGCATGGGCAGCCTTTGCCGCCTGGCGAAGCCTATTCCCTCGCCTTCGCTTGGGCAGACGGGGTCCTGCGCGACTTGCCCGGCGCGCGACGCACAACGCGAAAAATCACCCATGGACGACCAGGGCGGTGGACGCTGTCAGCGATGTCGGAGGGATGGTGGAGCCGAGGGGGATCGAACCCCTGACCTTCGCAATGCCATTGCGACGCTCTCCCAGCTGAGCTACGGCCCCATCGATGTCGGCATGGCCCGGCGGGATGCGGGTCAGCCTGTCAGCAGCCTAGCTGCCGACGTTCCTGCGGAATGGTGGAGCCGAGGGGGATCGAACCCCTGACCTTCGCAATGCCATTGCGACGCTCTCCCAGCTGAGCTACGGCCCCGTTCCGCTGTGGAGGCAGCCCACTAGCGGGGCCGCCGGGGCTCGGCAAGTACTTTTTTCAGGTCCCTGCCGAACCCCGTCGAACGACTTAGTGTTCGTCGTCCTCGCTGGACGTCTCGACGCCCAGATCGTCGTCGCCGCCCAGATCGACTTCATCGTCGGGCGAAGGCTCTTCGTCCTCACCGGTGATGTCCAGATCCTCGTCGTCGCCGCCCGCCAGATCGCTGTCGGCTTCCTTGTTCTCGGCCTTGACCTGCTCGAACGGCAGGGGCTGCTTCGACTTCAGGATGGGTTCGGGCTCCCACTGCGTCCCGCAATTGATGCAGGTCACGGGGTCGTCCTTTTCGAGGTCGTAAAAGCGCGTCGCGCATTTCGGGCACGTACGCTTCGTGCCCCATTCCGGCTTGATCATGCCGTTCATACCTTTCGGATTGGGTTTTCCGCCGGAGCGAAAAGTGGGCGCGCCTTGCCACAGCGCAAGGCCCCTGTCAAAAGCCCGCGCCATCTATGGCGCACACTCTTCCCCAGCCTCGCACCGTGCGAGCCGCCGCCGCCCTTCGCGGCACCATCGCCGTTCCGGGCGACAAATCGATCAGCCACCGCTCGCTGATGCTCTCCGCGCTCGCGGTCGGGCAAAGCCGGGTCCGGGGCCTGCTGGAGGGCGAGGATGTCCTCGCCACCGCCAGCGCGATGCGCGCGATGGGCGCCGACATCGTCCGGCAGGATGACGGGGTGTGGGTGATCCACGGCGTCGGCGTCGGCGGGCTGCTCCAGCCCGAGACCGCGCTCGACATGGGCAATTCGGGCACGTCGACGCGCCTGCTGATGGGTCTGGTCGCCAGCCATCCGATCACCGCCACCTTCACCGGCGACGCCTCTTTGTCCAAGCGCCCGATGGGCCGCGTCATCGATCCGCTGTCGCAGATGGGTGCGCAGTTCCAGGATACGCCGGGCGGCCGCCTGCCCCTGATGGTCCGGGGGATCAGCCCTGCGGTGCCGATCCGCTACACCCTGCCGGTCGCCTCGGCCCAGGTGAAGTCGGCGATCCTGCTCGCGGGGCTCAACACGCCGGGCGAAACGACGGTGATCGAGCCGATTGCGACCCGCGACCATAGCGAGCGGATGCTGGCGGGCTTCGGCGCCGAGCTGACCGTCACCCCCTCGCCCGAGGGGCGGATCATCACGATTCGCGGGCAAGCCGAACTGAAGCCGCAGGATATCGTCGTGCCGGGCGACCCCTCCTCGGCCGCCTTCTGGCTGGTCGCGGGGTCGATCGTGCCGGGTGCGGACGTGACGATCACCAATGTCGGCATGAACCCGACCCGCACCGGCATCATCGCGGCGCTCAAGATGATGGGCGCGGACATCACCGAGCTGGACGCGCGCATCGTCGGCGGCGAGCCGGTGGCCGACCTGCGCGTACGTCATGCCCCCCTGTCGGCGATCGAGGTTCCGCCCGAGCTGACGCCCAGCATGATCGACGAATATCCCGTGCTGTTCGTCGCCGCCGCCTTCGCGACCGGCACGACCATCGCACGCGGCGCGGAGGAACTGCGCGTCAAGGAGTCGGATCGCATCACCGCCATGGCCGAAGCGCTGGGCGCGTGCGGCGTCCGTTGCGAGGAATATGAAGACGGCATGGCCGTGACCGGCACCGGCGGCGATCCAATCCCCGGCGGCGCGACCATCGCGACCCTGCTCGACCACCGGATCGCCATGAGCATGACCATCGCCGCGCTGAACGCCCGTGATCCGATCACGCTGGACGATGCAGCGCCCGTCGCGACCAGCTATCCCGTCTTCTTCGACACGCTGGAGTCGCTGGGGGCGCTGGCATGATCATCGCGGTCGACGGACCGGCAGCCAGCGGCAAGGGCACCATCGCCCGCGCGCTGGCCAGGCATTACGGGCTGCCGCATCTCGACACCGGGCTGCTCTACCGCGCCGTGGCGGCGACGGTGCGCGCGATGCACCTCGACCCGACGCGCGAGGCCGATGCGGTCGCGGCGTGCAGCTTCGACGACAGCCTGCTTGCCGACCCGGCCTTGCGCGATGACGAGACGGGCAAGCTCGCCTCGGTGGTGTCGGCGCATCCGCTGGTTCGCGCCGCACTGCTCCAGCGGCAGAAGCGCTTCGCCAACCAGCCGGGCGGCGCGATCCTCGACGGACGCGATATCGGCACGGTCATCGCCCCCGACGCCGACGCCAAGCTGTTCGTAAAGGCCAGCCCGCAGGTCCGCGCGCGGCGGCGGCATAACGAGCTGGCGGCCAACGGCTCGACCGCAAGCTTCGAGCAGGTGCTGGCCGACATCCGCGCCCGCGACGAGCGCGACAGCGGCCGGGCGACGGCCCCCCTCACCCAGGCGGCGGATGCGGCGGCGCTGGATACGTCCAGCCTGACCATCGACGCCGCGGTCGCCCGCGCGATCCAGTTCGTCGACGCCCAGGTCGCGGCCAAGGGGCGCGCCTGACATTCCTCCCCTGCAAGGGGAGGTGGCAGGCCGCCAGGCCTGACGGAGGGGTGTCACCCTCTCGATAGCGGGACACCCCTCCACCAGCTTCGCTGGTCCCCCTCCCCTTGCAGGGGAGGAAGATGCCTCACCTTCCTTGCACAAAACCCCATTTTCGGCTAAGGCACTCGCGCTCGCGGACCCTGTTCCGCGGAGAGGCTGACGCAGGGCCTTGCCCTCAGCGTCCTTTCCGCATTTGTCGCGGACCGCCGCTTTTCCGTGTTTCAGTCACATCTTCGGGCCTGGTGGCGTCGACATGGGGTCGGCGCGGCCATCGTCGAAGGCCGGGGCCGAATCCCCGGCCGGAGGCGAAAAACTCTCAGGAACCTAACCCTTTTATGGCAACCAACCCCCAGCCCACGCGCGACGATTTCGCGGCGATGCTCGATGACATGTTCGGCGGTGCCGACAGCTTCGAGGGTCGCGTCGTGCATGGCACCGTCACCGCGATCGAAAACGACATGGCCGTCATCGACGTCGGTCTGAAGTCGGAAGGCCGTGTGCCCCTCCGCGAATTCGCTGCCCCCGGCCAGAAGGCCGACCTGAAGGTCGGTGACGAGGTCGAGGTCTATGTCGACCGCGTCGAGAACATGCACGGCGAAGCGATGCTCAGCCGCGACCGCGCGCGCCGCGAGGCCGCCTGGGACAAGCTGGAGCTCGAATTCTCGAAGTCAGCCCGCGTCGAAGGCGTGATCTTCGGCCGCGTGAAGGGTGGCTTCACCGTCGACCTGAACGGCGCCGTGGCGTTCCTGCCCGGCTCGCAGGTCGATATCCGCCCCGTCCGCGACGTCACCCCGCTGATGGACATCCCGCAGCCGTTCCAGATCCTGAAGATGGACCGCAAGCGCGGCAACATCGTCGTGTCGCGTCGCGCGGTCCTGGAAGAGACCCGCGCCGAGCAGCGTTCGGGCCTGATCCAGAGCCTGGCCGAGGGTCAGATCATCGACGGCGTCGTCAAGAACATCACCGATTACGGTGCGTTCGTTGACCTGGGCGGCATCGACGGCCTGCTGCACGTCACCGACCTGTCGTACAAGCGCGTCAACCATCCGTCAGAGATGATCGCGATCGGCGACACCGTGCGCGTCCAGATCATCCGCATCAACAAGGACACGCAGCGCATCTCGCTCGGCATGAAGCAGCTCGAGAGCGATCCGTGGGATGGCGCCGGCGCCAAGTACCCGGTCGGCGCGAAGCTGTCGGGCCGCGTCACGAACATCACCGAGTACGGTGCGTTCGTCGAGTTGGAGCCGGGCATCGAAGGCCTGGTCCACGTGTCGGAAATGTCCTGGACCAAGAAGAACGTCCATCCGGGCAAGATCGTGTCGACCTCGCAGGAAGTCGATGTGGTCGTCCTCGAGGTCGATCAGGAAAAGCGCCGCATCAGCCTCGGCCTCAAGCAGGCTCAGGCCAATCCGTGGGAGGCGTTCGCCGCCGCTCATCCGATCGGCTCGACCGTCGAGGGCGAAGTCAAGAACGCGACCGAGTTCGGCCTGTTCATCGGCCTGGACAACGATGTCGACGGCATGGTCCACATGTCGGACATCGCCTGGGGCGTGTCGGGTGAGGATGCCCTCAACCTGCACCGCAAGGGCGAAGTCGTTCAGGCCGTGGTCCTGGACATCGACCCCGAGAAGGAGCGCATCTCGCTCGGCATGAAGCAGCTCGAGCGCGGCGGCCCCGTCGCCGGCGGCGTGGCTGCGGCTGGCGATCGTCTGAACAAGAACCAGGTCGTCACCGTGACCGTCCTCGAAGTCCGCGACGCAGGGCTGGAAGTCCAGGCGGGCGACGATGGTGCGACCGGCTTCATCAAGCGTACCGATCTGGGTCGCGACCGTGACGAGCAGCGCCCCGAGCGCTTCCAGGTCGGCCAGAAGTTCGACGCGATGGTCACCGGCTTCGATCGTTCGAAGAAGCCAACCTTCTCGGTCAAGGCGATGCAGATCGCCGAAGAGAAGCAGGCGGTGGCGCAGTACGGTTCGTCCGACTCGGGCGCATCGCTGGGCGACATCCTGGGCGAAGCGCTGAAGGCGCGCGGCCAGAAGTAAGCCGTTGGGCCGGGACACATCCGCTTTGCCGGATGTGTCCCGGTTTCGCACGCAATGGAACCAGTCCGTCGCTTAATCGTATAATAAAATCGCTTTCAGCAGCGAGAAACACAGGTTAGGAACGGCGCGTCTGTAGCTTGGGACAAGACGATGATCCGTTCGGAACTGGTACAAAAAATCGGTCAACACAATCCGGGCCTGAACCCGCGCGAAGTCGAGTTGATCGTAACCATCTTCTTCGATGAGATTACCAAGCGGCTGGCCGATAACGGTCGTGTCGAACTTCGTGGTTTCGGTGCCTTTTCTACCCGCGCGCGCAGCGCCCGCACCGGCCGCAATCCCCGGACCGGCGAAACCGTCGATGTCGACGCCAAGCGCGTTCCCTATTTCAAGCCCGGCAAGGAAATGCGCGCCCGCCTGAACGTCGAGGGGGCCTGATCCTTCTTGCCGCCACTCGGCGGGCCGACCGGATCGGGTGAGGTTCCTGCTCCCCGATGATCGGTCCATGCTTGACGTGGGCGACAACCTCGTCTCTTCCTGTGCCCGTGCGCGGACGTGGCGAAACCGGTAGACGCTGCCGACTTAAAATCGGCTTCCTATGGAGTGCGGGTTCGAGTCCCGCCGTCCGCACCAAGGCTCAACCCACTCTAAAAGCAGCATTATTGCCGCCGCTAGATGGTTGAGCCAAGTGACGCGAATCAGGCCGCGTGTAATTCCGGTGTAATTCGCTCGCTAAAGCGCATGTCGATTGCGGCTATCGCAGCGTCAATATGCTCGCCATGAATGTGGACATAGCGGAGGACCATAAGCATCGTCTTGTGCCCGCTTATCTTCTGAATGGTAGGCAAATCGACCCCTGCCTTCACCAGACGGGTGATGGCGGTGTGCCGCATGACGTGCGGGGTTACCTTGCTAGGGTCCAACCCCGCTCGCTCTACGACGCGCAGAAACTGCTTTGCCATGCTTACCCGATGAGGATGCTTCCCCTCGCGGCGATGCGACGGGAAAAGCCATTCAGAGCCATTCCCCCTCCCCTCTAAATGAATGCGGATCATATCGGTAAGAGCCGGGGTGATAGGCTGGTGACGCTCGCCTGCCTTGGCTTCGGGGATGTAAATACGGCGCGACGCAAGGTCGATGTCGGAAACGCGAATGCGTACAATTTCCCCATGCCTCATTGCGGTGTTCAGCCCACACGCGATGAACAGCCAAATCAGGGGGTCCTGGTCAGCAACCGCCGCCGCCATGAGTTTTGCGATTTCGGCATCGGACAGGACTGCGATACGCTTACGCGGTTCGGCCCCCTTCTCGATCTCCGGCACCGCTTCGGGCTTCAACCACCCCCATTTGACCAACCGCCGAAACAAATGAGACAGGGTAGCCAACTCCCGGTTAACAGTTGCCTGCTTGATCCCGGTTTTAAGGCGTGTCCGCACATATTCCTGCACCAGCGCGCCGGTGATCGCATTTGCCTTGTAAGGGCCGAAAAACGGCACAAGGAGCTGGTCAACATGCTGCCGCTTGGCCTTCATGTTCCGCCCACCGCCCTCTTCCAGGCGCTCCATGTACTTCAACGCCTGTTCGCGGAAGGATGGATGCGACTTCCTGCCCTTGGGCAGGTTTAGGCGCTCCTCGCGAGCCTGCGTCCTTAATGCCTCCAAAGCCTCTTCGGCCTGATGCCGCGTAACGCCTTCGCTTTCCCTGCCAATGACTCGGTGTATGCGTCGGTTATCGACCATGACGTTGACGCTGTACGTTATGTCGCCGTTCGCCATGCGCTTAGCAGAAATTCCATGCTCAGACAGTGACTTTCCTGGCCCCAGCACCTTGATGGCTGAACGGGTAAGCCTTGTGAATCGAATCGCCATGCTTACCACGCTATATTGCAAGACGACTTAGAGTCAAACCCCCGTTCTCTGCCGCTTATTTAGATCATCTAAATTTACGCACGTAACTTTATTACTATTACGCACTACAGTTTATTTAGATTATAAGTCTTTTTTCTATGCGAAACGAGATCTTATCTTGACGGGCTAGGCATCATCATCATATGCGCGCCGCAACGAGGAGCCCAATGATGCCACGCCGAACTACAATCCAGATTACCGTTCACCCCGATGGACGCGTGTCGCGTAAAGATGCCGCTGAATACTTGGGCCTGTCGGCAAAAACTTTAGCAGAACGACAACGCAAGGGGTTACGCCCCCACAGCGTAAAGGTTGGTGGTCGACGCTTCTATTTTCTTCAAGAGTTGGACAGTTTTGTTAATCAATAACCTAAAAAGGGTTCAACGCTGTATGTCCTGCCAACGCGATCGGTATATCGTTGGATACCAGACACATTCCATCTTACGATTTAAGCCTGTTTGAGAGCATTTTCGCTTAACGCACCCCACTCGGACACAGAGGAGATCAAATCCCTCTGTAAAGGGCTCAAAACGGAAAATTTGGCACATTCGCTTACGCGTATCTGTACCTACTCGCTTTCCATCGATGGACCATCTGCATGTGTGAGAAATCGGCAATAAACGCCCACTCACGCAAATCATTCAATTTAACTTTTGTGTCCTGCCACCCGCCTTAGAAATTTTAGAAATGACGTTTACGCGTTAACATTTATGTGACGTGACTAAACTATAGAGTTCACTCCTAAATTTTATCTCAACACTATGTTTGCAACAATATTGACCCGGTGCATCGCAACTTTATGCTTGAATGCCTCCCCCATTCACGCTATCGCCTCCCACATATAGGGGATTCGTTTCCCTATAGTGAGCTGGCCCCCGTTTCGACCGGACAGATTTAAGCCTAGGAAGGAGGCTTGGGGCTATCCCCTGAGCATAGGCTTATGTCCGTGTCCGAGATTATCACCGACGGCGGTCGTCGCCGTCACTGGAG
>Ga0308172_1002064_pt1 | contig 11406 bp, 11 predicted proteins | sample PhyGR2_FD_202134 | JGI IMG/M metagenome (GOLD analysis project Ga0308172, IMG submission 202134) | Phyllosphere microbial communities from UC Gill Tract Community Farm, Albany, California, United States - DLSLSG.R2 | ecosystem: Host-associated > Plants > Phyllosphere > Unclassified | place: USA...
AGCAATCCACCTATAACTTCGAATACGCCGACGTCGATTTCCTCTTTACCTGCTTCGAGCAGTACGAGAAAGAGGCGCAGCATCTGCTGGCGCTGGAAAAACCGCTGCCACTGCCCGCCTACGAACGCATTCTGAAAGCGGCACACAGCTTCAACCTGCTGGATGCCCGCAAAGCGATCTCGGTAACAGAGCGTCAGCGCTATATTCTGCGCATTCGTACCCTGACCAAAGCCGTGGCTGAAGCTTACTACGCCTCTCGCGAGGCAATGGGCTTCCCGATGTGCAATAACAAAAAGTAAGAGGCAGCCATGACTGAACAAACCTTCCTGGTGGAGATCGGCACCGAAGAGCTGCCACCAAAAGCCCTGCGCAGCCTGGCAGAAGCCTTTGCCGCGCAGGTGACCGCTGAACTGGATGCCGCCAACCTGAGCCACGGCGAGGTCAGCTGGTTTGCTGCACCGCGTCGTCTGGCACTGAAAGTGGCAAACCTGAGCGCCTCACAACCCGATCGGGAAGTGGAGAAGCGCGGTCCGGCTGTTTCCGCAGCGTTTGATGCTGATGGCAACGCCACCAAAGCCGCCGAAGGCTGGGCGCGTGGTAACGGCATTACTGTCGATCAGGCTGAACGCCTTGCCACCGATAAAGGCGAATGGCTGGTTTACCGCGCTCAGGTCAAAGGCGAAGCCGCTCAGGCGCTGCTCCCTGCGATGATTGCGACCGCACTCAGCAAGCTGCCAGTGCCAAAACTGATGCGCTGGGGCGACAGCGATGTGCAATTCGTTCGTCCGGTTCACACTGTGACGATGCTGCTGGGCGATGAACTGATCCCTGGCACCATTCTGGGCATTAAGTCAGACCGGGTTATTCGTGGTCACCGCTTTATGGGTGAAAGCGAAATCACGCTCGACAACGCCGATCAGTACCCTGATGTGCTGGAAAAACGCGGTCAGGTCATTGCAGACTATCAGGTTCGCAAAGCGATGATTAAAGCCGATGCAGAAGCAGCCGCACGTCGCTTAGGCGGCAACGCCGATATCAGTGACAGCCTGCTGGAAGAGGTGACGTCGCTGGTGGAGTGGCCGGTGGTCCTGACCGCGACCTTTGAAGAGAAATTCCTCAAGGTGCCTGCGGAAGCGCTGGTCTACACCATGAAAGGCGATCAGAAATATTTCCCGGTGTATGACAATGACGGCAATCTGATGCCGAACTTCATTTTCGTCACCAACATCGAGTCCAGCGAACCACGCCAGATCATCTCCGGCAACGAAAAAGTGGTACGTCCACGCCTGGCCGATGCGGAGTTCTTCTTTAACACCGACCGCAAAAAGCGTCTGGAAGATCATCTGCCGCGTCTGGAGACCGTCCTGTTCCAGAAAGAGCTGGGCACACTGCGCGATAAAACCGACCGCATTCAGGCTCTGGCGAGCTGGATTGCCGGTGAAATTGGCGCCGATGTGAATCACGCCACCCGCGCAGGCCTGCTGTCGAAGTGTGACCTGATGACCAACATGGTCTTTGAGTTCACCGACACGCAGGGCGTGATGGGCATGCACTATGCGCGTCACGACGGCGAAGCAGAAGATGTGGCGGTCGCGCTGAACGAGCAGTACCAGCCGCGCTTTGCCGGTGATGATCTGCCGTCAAGCCCGGTTGCCTGTGCGCTGGCGATTGCTGACAAAATGGATACGCTGGCCGGTATTTTTGGCATCGGTCAGCATCCAAAAGGCGACAAGGATCCGTTCGCACTGCGTCGTGCGGCGCTGGGCGTGCTGCGTATCATCGTTGAGAAAAACCTGCCGCTCGATCTGCAAACCCTGACTGAAGAAGCCGTGCGTCTGTATGGCAGCAAGCTGAGCAACGCCCGCGTGGTCGATGATGTGATCGACTTTATGCTGGGTCGCTTCCGCACCTGGTATCAGGAAGAGGGTCACAGCATCGACACGCTGCAGGCTGTTCTGGCGCGTCGTCCGACCCGTCCGGCTGACTTTGATGCACGCATGAAAGCGGTGTCGCACTTCCGTACGCTGGAAGCAGCCTCAGCACTGGCGGCGGCGAACAAGCGCGTCTCTAACATTCTGGCGAAATCGACCGAAACGCTGAATGAGAGCGTGCAGGCGTCGCTGCTGAAAGAGAACGAAGAGATCCAGCTGGCGACCTTTGTCACCGCGCTGAGCAGCAAGCTGCAGCCTTACTTCGCGGAAGGTCGTTATCAGGATGCGCTGGTCGAACTGGCTCAGCTGCGTACTGCGGTAGATAACTTCTTCGATAAAGTGATGGTTAACGCCGACGATCAGGCGGTGCGGGTCAATCGCCTGACGCTGCTGTCAAAACTGCGTGAGCTGTTCCTGCAGGTCGCGGATATCTCGCTGCTGCAGTAATGTGATTAGCGGTGCGAAAAAGGGACGAGCAATCGTCCCTTTTTTTTATGGAATTTTTTGGGCCGGGATAGCCTGAGTATACGTATGCTTTTTCGTAAATCCGGGGGTTAAGCGTGACGACCTGAGCGAAGAGCAGCGGCAGACGATCAGCGCTCTGGGGACGCTGGCGGCGGGACTTGCGGGTGGAGTCGTGGGTGACAGTACGGCGGATGTTGTGGCGGGTGATCAGGCGGGGGAAAATGCGATTGAGAATAACTCGCTCAATGATGGCTGGAACAGCATGTTGTCATCAGGAACAAATGATTACGGACTGACCGTAGGCTCGTGGAATCAGTATGGCAAGGACAATAATCTGACACCAGAAAAAATTCAGGAAGGGATGAATCATATTGCTATTGGTGAAGGGCCTTCCTGGGGGACTGAATATAAGGTTAAACCTAATGGAAAAGTTGAAGTTTCAGGTGGCGTGGGACTTGCTTTGAAAAGAGGATATGAGATTAATAATGATTACTTCTCTATTTCTACAGGATACACTAAAGAATTTGGTATTAAGGCTGGAGCTTCAATCGGTATTGACTTTGGTCCATATTTCCCGGGATTGTTTGGAGACTTAAATCGTGATTATTCAACTAGCGTCGGTTTTGGTCCCGGTTCTGTAGGGAATGTCTGGCGGGAAAGATGGCATTGGTATTTCGTTTTCTACTGGACTGGGAATTGGTTTTACAGGTTCTGCTATTGATTCCTATGATAAAAAATAGATATGAACGGTGACTCCACTAAGGAAATATACCGCTATGATTTCGAATGATATTGTTTTCAATGTTTCATCCTTTATGTTGTTATTTTTTTTATTGTTATGCGGTGGTTGTTTTTTTATTTTTGTTTATAAAAATCTTGGTGGCGCTAAGGTAGGTAAGGACTCCATGCTTTATTTCAATTATATGTTTTTTAAACGGGATGCTTTATCAAACTGTGCATTGGTTTTTCTTGTTCTTGGATATATGTCTGCAGCGATAGCGGAGTATCGAAGGGGGGCGGATGAATTATTGTTAATGTCTAATTTTTCCGGAGGACTTGCATTTTTTCTTTTTGCATTGTACGGGAAGTATCTCCACCAAGGATTTACTGATGATAAAAGCCCCTTTTATTTCATAAAGGTTTTTTTGACAAAAACAGATCTATCCTTTGGCTCGATTTTTCTCTGGCTATCAAGACTGGCTTATACAGCATGGTTAATTGTAGTTCTTTGCAATTAAAAAGTAATCTTGCATTAGTTGCACTACACTATATTCCTGCCGGAAAAAGGTCGCAGAGCAGTTGCTGGAAATCGGGGTAAAAGCAGGGCCTGCCGGACTGGCCATTAAAGATGTAGCTGATAAAATGCCCTCCAATGACTGGAGCGTCTTGTCACCCTGTAGATAATGGATAACGATGAGATTATTGGGAAGTATCTGAGTTCGTTGCAGGATTAGTATGCCCATTTAAATACTGGTGGTGCTCAACTTGCAGGCACAGAAAACATTGGCAAACTGGTAAATCCAGTTCAGGATGAAAATAAAGGGACGTCGTTAGTTACGCCAGCTAGATCTGGTGAGCAAGTAGCAAGCCATACGGAGAATATTGAAGGCGCGCTGAATACGGATGGAAGTATTACGGAAACACCGATTGCGGAGCAGAATACGGCTGATCTGGCTTATTTATTTGAAGACAGTAAATATGTTCCTGGCCCTAAAGATGCTATAGGCGGCTTGAGAACACCAATGGATTTAAGTGATTCTAAAGCTCAATATTTCTTTAATAAATCAATTCAATTAGGTGAGCAGCGTTAAGTTGGAATGATTTTTTTGCATCTTTCTTTAAATCTGGATAGGTCGGTGGCCTTATCCTGGGTATCAGAATCTGTATAAAAATGTGGTTAAAGAAAAGAAAAAAGCAGAAATTCCCACCTGAATAAACACTCAATCCCGGCCTTTAAATGCCGGGATTTTTTTACCTGCCGATCACTCCTTAGCCAGCCGGATAATCAGTTGGCCCTGTTCGGCGATAATGCTGACTGGCTGACTGGCTGACTGGCTGACTGGCTGACTGGCTGACTGGCTGACTGGCTGACTGGCTGACTGGCTGACTGGCTGGCTGGCCTTTGACGAATCCCCACTGCTCCAGCCATCGTCCTTTGATGGTCAGTTGAGGTAATGGATTCGGTCTGCCGCCGTTGGGGCGGTAACCGACGACGCTTTTACGTGCTTGGGGTACAGCGGGTTCTGACGTAGAATCTCTTCCAGCCATAATTAACTCCGATTCAGTTAGTTGTGGTCAGCGGGCTGTTGGTGTTCCACCACCTTCAGTCCGCGCTAAAAGTCTCTCGTTACGTTCTTCCTTTACTGTTTTCTTCTGTTCACATATATATCGTCTGCTTCGTAAGTCTGCTGAACGCTAAGTAATAGATTGCGAGGCGTCTCTGGCAAACGAATTATTTTTCACTTTGCCATTTCGTTTACATCTTCTTCTCAATATTCTTTTCAGCAACTGCAATCAGCCGCTTATTCATAATAGCGTGGTGATTTTCGGCATCACTATTGTCGGCATCACTATAAGAGTGGAATGGGGATGACAGAGAAAGGGATGACAGGCATGATGACAACACAAATGACACCACACGAGAGTCCGGCCATGAGCACTATCCACTTCAGAATCGATGACGACGTTAAACGACTCGCCATGCGGGCAGCCGAGCGCCAGAAGAAGACGCTGACTGAGGTTATGCGTCAGCGAGCGGAAGAGCTGGCTGCTGAAGAGCGGCAATATCAGGAGGGTAAACATGATGCATGGCTGGAAGAGCAAATAACGGCGGCGTTCAGTCGTTATGATGCCGGTGAAAGTGAGTTCATCAGTAACGATGAAATGAATGCCCGCATGGAAGAGCTGAAAGCGCAGGCCGCGCGGGGAACATTGTGATATCAGCCGTTCAATGGGAAAAACAGGCGCAGGCGGACAGGGAGACGATATTTCGTTATCTGTATCGTGAGGCTGGCGTACGGGTAGCCAGTGCAACAGACGTTAAGTTTATCCGTATGGCCAGTCTGCTTAGCGAAAACCCCCTGGCGGGCACGAAAGTCAGCACAGAAAAACAGCGTAAGCTGGCAGTCCCACGCTTTCCCTTTATCATTCTCTATGTGGCTGAAACAGATGGGGTTCGTATTCTGCGTATACTGCATACATCCCAAAAAATAACAGGCCGCTATCAAAGATAGTCAGCCAGTTACTTGTGTCTCAGAAAGTCAGATATAAGGACGTCCTCAGAAAGAACGGCGCGCTTCAGAGCTGGATTAGACAATTAGCCCCAAAACCGCATCTTTGAATCCAGCCACCTGCCAGCTACAGCACCCATCACGCCGCAGGCGGCGTTGTCCGCGCAAAGCTCTCGCGCTGAAACAGCGTTTCCGCCAGCTTCACCAGCGCCGGTCGTTCGACACACCAGTTTGGCACCACGCGGCGGAAATTGAGATAGCCGATCATGCAGCCGGTGGCGATATCCGCCAGACTGAGCTGGCCGTTGTTCAGCCATTTTCCTTCAGCGGCCACGGCTTCCAGCATGTCGAGGCTGCGCTTAATCTTTTCACGGTTACGCAGCAGGACCTCTTCGGACTGCAAATTACCCGGACGCATCTGCTCGCGAACAATCACCAGCGCAGCATCGCTGACGCCATCTGCCAGCTTCTCCAGCTGACGGATGTTGAGCGACTTAAGCGGATCGGCAGGCAACAGGGCCGGCTCCTCACCGCGCAGTTCCAGAAATTCCGCGATGATGCTGGAGTCGAACCAGATTTGCTTATCGTCAGCGACCAGCGCCGGAACTTTGCCCAGCGGATTGTAGTGCGGCACGTGACTGTCATCGCTGTAAGGCGATGCATTAACGAATTCAAACGTGATGCCTTTTTCCAACAGGATAATCGAAATCTTACGCACAAACGGGCTGGTATAGCTGCCAATCAGTTTCATCAGGTTCTCCGGATTCAGTGACTATTCGCCAGGAAACATAAAAGGATTGAGACTGCTGCGCGCGAAGCCTTCCTGCTCCATTTTTGCATCCAGTATCAGCGACGCCAGGTCATCGGCCACCGGTTCAATGGCCGGATCGTTCTCCTGATAGAGCATCTTCAGATAGGTGCCGCAGTCGCCACAGCTTTCCGCCTTCACGGCTGCTTTCTCGCTGCTGAGCGACCAGTAGTGCAGGTCACGGGACTGTTCGCACTGGGTACATTTGCTGCCCACGACATGCCATTCACTTTCGCACAGATTGCAGTGCAGATAACGCGCGCTTTCATGACTGCCCATATGAACGATGCTGGCGACCGGCATACTGGCGCAGACCGGACAGAACTGACGCTGATTCCCCATTTCAGCGTGTGCCTTACCGGGTATCAGGGCTGCCATCTGCGCCCAGTAGAGCGAGAGTGCTGCCCAGATAAAGGGCGCTTTATCGTTGCTCACCTGTGCATACTCGCCGGTAAACAGCGCACCGGCCAGTGTCTCCAGCTCTGTGGCTGAGGCCTTCTCCAGATTCTCCAGCACCGCCAGCGCCTGACCGCTCATCTCCGGCTTCAGCTCAGCAATCAGCGAGTGCAGCAGCCGTTGCCAGTGTGGATCGCGCGGCAGAGTATGGATGTTCAGCGGTGGCTTGCCCTCGCTGGCGCTCTGCGTCAGTCGGGCATGCAGATCGAGATGCAGAGGATGGTCATACAGCACAATTTCCTGCGCTTCAGCGATCACCGCCGCAAAGCGCAGATAATCGCCGAGTGGATTTTTCGCCGCAAGATCGCGCAGTCGCGCGGCACGACGGCTGTATAAATTTTTCAACCGTGGAAAAAGTAACGGCGGAATCATCTCCTCCGTTGTTTTTTCGCCTTTCTCCAGCGGATCCTGCGGGATTATACGAATACTCATCAGGGGCGTTTTTCCTGTTTTATTGGCGAATTACGCCGCTCACGATATCCACAAGGATAATGCTGTCTGGCTCATTAAGAGCATATTCAGCTTTCTACCCTCGCGGCCAGTGTGCCTCTGACCCATAATGCGGCATAAGCGGGCACCATAATCACGATGATCAGCGTCACTGCCGAAACAGAATGCACAATCAGTGCCAGCCGACTCAGCGGAATGACAAAGGCATCTGAAAAGTACGGTCCCCGGATCACAATGCCGCTGGCAGGCGGCAGTACTAAGCTGATGATAGCAGTCCAGAACAGACTCTTCTGACCAAAGTTCTTTTTACGGGTGTCTCCTGCCTCTTTATTCACTGTAATCTGATGAATCTCTCTGGCCCGTTAAAGGGTAAGGCGACGGATTGGCATGTGTTTCGGGTTCCCCAAAACATCCGCATTAACACCCCAGTGATTTGCAGATTTTCCCGGCGTTAACACATGAAAAAGACCTTTTCTCATGGGGCCGCCAGCAGGCAGGGCGACAGTTATTTTCACTGAAGAAACCGCATCAATTGCCTCGCTGTTTATTTGCGCTCTCGGGGGCTAAAAGGCAGAATCAGGGCGCGTCTATGCTCTGCATTACCGGGCACCGAATGAGATCATCTCTTAACAACAGGTTATATTTTTGAAAGCTATCCAGCCTGATTCAGGCGAAGATTTAACAATTCAAACCGGCGTTAGCAGGACGCAGGTGTGGCAGCGCGCCAGTCTGACCGATGCACAGGATGACTGGCTGGCAGACGAAGTTCCGGTGGCGCTGGTCTATAACGATATATCACACGTGGTGATGATGACCACGCCCAAAGACCTGGAGGCTTTTGCGCTGGGCTTTTCGCTATCAGAGGGCATTATCGACGCACCTGGCGACATTTTCGGCATGGATATTGTGCCGGGCTGTCACGGTATTGAGGTGCAGATTGAGCTGTCCAGCCGCCGCTTTATGGCGCTGAAAGAACAGCGTCGCGCGCTGGCAGGCCGGACCGGCTGCGGCGTGTGCGGTGTTGAACAGCTGGACCAGATTGGCAAGCCGCTCTCTCCGCTGCCGTTTACCCAGACCTTCGCGCTGGACCACCTGGATCGGGCGCTGGGCCAGCTGAAAGATTATCAGCCGGTCGGACAGAAAACGGGCTGCACCCATGCTGCTGCGTGGATCCAGCCTGATGGTCAACTGGCGGGTGGCTGTGAAGATGTGGGGCGCCATGTGGCACTGGATAAGTTGCTGGGTTATCGCAGTCAGGCTGCGTGGGGACCGGGCGCGGTGCTGGTCTCCAGCCGCGCCAGCTATGAAATGGTGCAGAAGTCTGCCATGTGCGGCGTGGAGATCCTGTTTGCGGTCTCGGCGGCGACCCGCCTGGCGGTTGAGGTGGCTGAGCGCTGCAACCTGACGCTGGTCGGATTCAGTAAACCTGGCCGCGCCACAGTCTACAGCCATCCTCAGCGTCTGCGTTAAACCACCATTACCGCTGGCAATGTCTGCTGCAACGCCTCAAGTGCGGCACCGTTGTCGCCGCCACTGTCAGTAATCAGCAGGGAGATCGCCTGCGGCGGCGCGTAAACCGTGCGGCTGACCACGCCGAGTTTGGTGTGATCGGCCAGCAGATAGCAGGCAGCGGATTGCTGCACCATTGCTCTGGCGATAGCCGCTTCGTGCGGGTGAAAACTGCTGCCACCGCACTCTGCGTCAATCCCCACTGGCGACAGCAGCGCGACATCGGCTCGGTAGCGGATAATCTCGCCAACGGTGATTTCGCCGCGCGTCTGTTGCGCACCCGCCGACATCGTCCCACCCAGCAAAATAATCTGATTATTCAACGGCTGGTTTTCTTCTCCAGCGCTCAGTGCCAGCGCGGCCTGCAGGCTGTTGGTCACTATCGTCAGGCCGGAAAGGGCGTGTAACTCCTCTGCCAGCAGCGTGGTGGTGCTGCCCGCATCAAGAAACAGCGTCTGTCCGGGCTGCAGCAATTGCGCAGCGGCGCGGGCGATTGCGCGTTTCTCCCGGGTCTGGGTGCTGCGACGTTCCGTCAGCGGCGGTTCAGCCTGGGTTTCAATGGCCACCAGGCCACCGTGGACGCGGCGTGCCAGACCCAGCGCTTCCATCTCAATGATGTCGCGGCGCGCGGTTTCGCGTGACACCCCCAGCTCCCTGATAATGCGCTCGGTACTGACCTGGTTTAGTCGGGTCAGTAAGGCACGGATGCGATGAAGGCGCGTTTCCTGCAGCATAGAGAAATCCTTATAAAGCGCGAAGAGCATGGATGATACGCCAGTGACGCGAAAGATTCTGTCTGGATCAGAGAGCAAGCTTAGCGCGGCGGCTTGACGGCGTCATGTGTATTTTATTGCTTTTGTGTATTTTGTTGCATTTTAGATTCAGGCAGGCATGATACAGGAGTTCGCTCTTCTTCCTTCATCCTTGTAACGGGAGTCAATATGGCCACGCGTTCCACCATTATGGATACCAACAGTTTTCGTGCTGAACATGCCGATGCGCTCGACAGTGACACACGCAAACTGACCGATAAACGCAGCAAAGTCCTTGGCGAATCCTATCGCCTGTTCTATCGCAAACCGGTTCATCTGGTGCGGGGTGAAGGGCAATATCTGTGGGACGCAGCGGGCGATAAATATCTCGACGTTTACAACAACGTGGCGAGCATCGGTCATTGCCATCCAGCCGTGATTGAGGCGGTGACGCAGCAGATGAAAATGCTGAACACCCACACGCGTTACCTGCATGAAAAGATTCTGGATTACAGTGAAGCGCTGCTGGCAACGACACCTGCGGCGATCGATCGCGCGATGTACATGTGCACCGGATCGGAAGCCAACGATCTGGCGATTCGCGTGGCGCGCGCGTTCAGCGGCGGTACCGGAATTATCGTCAGTAAAGAGGCCTATCACGGCACCAGTGAGCTGACCTCCGGCGCGTCTCCGGCACTGGGCAGTGGACAGCCACTGGCACCGACCACGCGGCTGGTGATGCCGCCAGATGCCTACCGTGTGGATGCGCCCGACCTGGGTGACTGGTTCGCAGACCAGATTCAGCAGCAGATTGATGACATGGCGGCGCACGGCATTAAATTTGCCGGTTTCCTGGCGGACTCGATTTTCTCCTCGGACGGCGTTCTGCCCAATCCTCGCGGCTTCCTGAAAAAAGCGATTGAGGTGGTGCATGCCAACGGCGGCATTTTTATTGCCGACGAAGTTCAGCCTGGCTTTGGCCGAACTGGCGACGCGTTCTGGGGCTTTGGTCGCCACGATGTGGTGCCTGATGTGATTACCACTGGCAAGCCGATGGGCAATGGCATTCCGGTTTCCGGACTGCTGGCAAAAAGTGATGTGCTGGCAGCCTTCAGCGATTCGATTCCCTACTTCAATACCTTTGGGGGGAATCCGGTCGCGATGGCGGCGGCGCAGGCGGTGCTGAACGTGATTACCGAAGAGGGATTACAGGAACACAGCCGCGTGGTCGGCGCGAAGCTTCTGGCTGAGCTGCGAACCCTGATGGATCGCTATGAGTGTGTGGGGGATGTGCGCGGTGCCGGACTGTTTATCGGCTTTGAACTGGTCACCGATCGTCACAGCAAAACGCCGGACAAAACGCTGGCGCTGGATTTGATTGAGAAGCTTCGTGAACATCGTGTGCTCACCTCGGTCGCCGGTCCGTATGGGAATGTGCTGAAACTGCGTCCACCACTGGCTTTCCAGGAGAGCGATATCGACTGGCTGGTTGGCGCACTCGACAGCGCCCTGCGCGAGCTGGGTCAGTAACGCGCAGAGCAGGGCCGACGCGGCGTTCAGGCGGGAGGCGTGCTGGCTGATAGCCTGGCATCAGCGTGCTGCTCTCCCTGCCTGGCACGTCTGAAAAGGCAGAGCCAGCATCAGCACACTGTAAAAACAACGGGTTGCTAATGCCGGCTTTCGCAAATCCTTATGGTTAATAGGGCATTGATTACCCTTTTACGCTACATGAATTTAACTATAATGATTCGACTGCTTACGCGGCACGTCCCGAATTCGTCGTGCTGCTCAAACTAAATGGAGAG
>Ga0308172_1002076_pt1 | contig 11348 bp, 8 predicted proteins | sample PhyGR2_FD_202134 | JGI IMG/M metagenome (GOLD analysis project Ga0308172, IMG submission 202134) | Phyllosphere microbial communities from UC Gill Tract Community Farm, Albany, California, United States - DLSLSG.R2 | ecosystem: Host-associated > Plants > Phyllosphere > Unclassified | place: USA...
CTGGTACAGGCGGTCAAGGGTGCAGTGGGCGGTGTTCTGGCCGACCAGTGGAAGGACTTCTACACCGTGCCGACGGGCCTGCCGTCGACGGCGGCGCTGTTCGCGGCCGTGCCGAACGGCACCAACGCCGGGCGCGGCTCCAACACCAGCGGCTCGTCCAACATCATCAGCAACGGCTCGAAGATCATCGTGCCCGAAGGCTACGGCCTGCTGCTGTTCCAGGACGGTGCCATCACCGCCTTCGTGGCCGAAGCCGGTGGTTACGAATGGCGTTCGGACGACCTCAATTCGCAGTCGATCTTCGCCGGCGATGGCCTGGTCAGCACCTTCATCAAGCAGAGCTGGGAACGCTTCAAGTTCGGTGGCCAGCCGGGCTCGCAGCAGGCCGCCTTCTTCGTTTCGCTGAAGGAACTGCCGGACAACCGCTTCGGCACCCAGTCGGAAATCTACTGGGACGATGCCTTCCTCAACACCCAGGTCGGCGCGGTCACCCGTGGCTCGTACACGCTGAAGATCGTCGACCCGATCCTGTTCGTGAAGAACTTCGTGCCGGCCACCTACCTGCGTCCGGGCCAGGTGTTCGACTTCACCGACATGGACAATGCCGCCGCGACCCAGCTGTTCAACGAAGTGGTGGGTTCGCTGGCACCGGCGTTCAGCCTGTACACGAACGACCCGGCCAAGGGCAACCGCATCACCAAGCTGCAGCAGGATTCGATCGGCTTCGCCCACAGCCTGTCGGCCGCGGTCGAGCAGGCCTACCAGTGGCAGTCCGACCGTGGCCTGGCCATCGTCAAGACCGCCATCATTTCGATCGAGTACGACGCCAACACCCGTGAACTGCTGAAGACCGTGCAGCGCGCCGACGCGCTGTCCGGTTCGCGCGGCAATTCCAACCTGCAGGCCAGCGTCGCCCAGGGCATCCAGTCGGCCGGCGAGAACGGCGGCGCGGCAGGCCTGGTCGGTGTCGGCATGGCGTCGGGCATGTTCGGCGCGGGCAACCTGCAGCAGCCGGCGGCACCGGCGGCCGATGATCCGGTGGCCAAGCTGAAGAAGGCCAAGGAAATGCTGGACCTGGGCCTGATCACGCAGGACGACTACGACGCGCTGAAGGCCAAGGCGCTGGGCCTGTAAGACGCAGGGCGCGCAGACACCATGTCCGACCCCAGAAACGGCCCTCCGCCGCTGCCCCAAGCCGATCCCGCTTCGCCCCCGCCGCTGCCGGCGGCGAAGCTGGACGGCCCGGGTTCGCCGCAGGACGTCCCGCCCCTGCCCGGCAGCTTCCCGCTGGATGCCAGCACGCTGCCGCAAGCCATCCGTGATGACGTCGAGGCCCCCGATCCGCTGGCCATCGACACCTCCGCCAGCGAGCTGAAGGACGGCCTGAACCGCTGCCCGAAGTGTGGCGCCACCGACATCCGCCCCAAGCTTGGCACCGACATCCTGGTCTGCCTCTACTGCCGCCACGAATGGCACGGTGCGCGGGTGGAGGAGGAATTCGGGCTGGGTGAAGCGCTGGACCAGCTGCAGGGCACCGTCATCGCCTCCGGCGCGCGCAACATCGACGCCGACACCTCCGCATTGATGACCTTCAAGTGCAGCGGCTGCGGCGCCGAGGTCACCGTCAACACCGAGAGCACGATGACCGCACGCTGCCACTGGTGCCGGCATGTGTTCGGTGTGAACGAGCAGATCAGCAACGGTGCCGTACCCGATGCCGTGTTGCCCTTCCACATCAAGAAGGACGACGCCGTCGCGCGGATCCGCCAGTTCGTCGACAAGCGGCGGATGTTCGCGCTGAAGGCGTTCAAGGACCAGTTCACCCCGGAAAACGTGGTGGGCGTGTACCTGCCCTACATGATCGTGGACAGCAATGTCAGCGCGGCCGTGGCCGGCAAGGGCGAGATCAAGACCCGCGAATACACCCGCGGTACCGAGAAGAACAAGCAGACCTACTACGACGCGGACATCTACCAGGTCGAGCGCCAGGTCGATTTCACCGTCGACGACCTGCCGCTGGAATCCTCGGCCGAGCGCGGCAACCTCGACACGCAGACCAACACCAACAACATCATCAACACCATCCTGCCGTTCGACACCAAGAACGCGGTCAAATGGAACGCGTCCTACCTGGCCGGCTTCACCTCGGAGAAGCGCAACCTGGATGTGGAGAAGCTGCGCCCGCGGCTGGAGGACCAGCTGCTGTCGATCGCCCGTGCCGAGGTCCAGGCCAGTGTGCGCCGCTACGACCGTGGCGTGCGCTGGGAACAGGAACAGCTGGACGTGCATGGCACCCGCTGGGTATCGATGTACCTGCCGGTATGGCTGTACTCCTACCACCAGCCCGGCGCCAACGGCGGCATGCTGCACTACATCGCGGTGAACGGCCGTACCGGCGAAACCATGGGCAGCGTGCCGGTGCAGCAGTGGAAGATGCTGCTGGCCGCCCTGGCCACCGGCACGGTCATCGAAGCCCTCGCAATTGCCTTCCTGGTGGCGACAACATGAGTGACGACAGTGGTCTCTGGTTGCTGGCGGCCGGCCCGGCCGGTGCTACGGCGCTGTACTGGGCGCTGTACCGCTATTACCGCAACACCGACAAATCGCATTCGTTCGAACGCGAAACCTCGATCGACGCCAAGCCGGTCACCGGCTCGGACCGACGCGTGGATTCGATCACCGGCACGCAGGAACGGCGCGTGCGCGGTGACAACGTCTACGAGTACCGCAAACGGGTGATGCGGGTGAAGCCCGGCGGCAGTTGAGCCGGCACCACGCTCCCGTGACAGGCGACTGATCTAGACTGGCGGCCCTTGATCTGCCTGCCGCTGACCGCGGCAGGCAGTGTCCCGTCGCTCGAGATCGTCCGTGAACCAGCCTCCCGCTTCCCTGCCCCAAGCCGCCCATGCCACCGAGAGCGTGAACATGGCGCTGGCTGCAGGCGCCATCGTCGGCACCTGGTTCTGGGATGTTCCGCGCGACCAGCTCACCGTGGACGAGGCGCTGGCGCGTGCGTTCGGCCTGGACCCGGCGCTGGCCCAGCGCAAGCTGCAGCTGCACGATGTGCTGGGTACGGTCCATCCCGATGACCTGCCCGGCCTCGTGGCCGCCATCGAGCACGCGGTGCGCCACGGTGGCCGCTTCGCCCACCAGTACCGCACGCAGGGGCCCGATGGCCGATACCACTGGCTGGAAAGCATCGGCCGCGTCGATCTGGACGAGCACGGGCGGGCGAAAAGCTTTCCCGGCGTCCTGATCGATATCGATGAACGCCTGCGGGTGCAGGCCGAGCGCGACCAGGCCCAGGCCCTGCTGCGTTCCTTCGTGGAGGCCGCGCCAGGCGTGATGTACGCCAAGGACCGCCAGGGCCGCCTGCTGATCGGCAACAGCGGCACCACTGAACTGATCGGGCGTACCCCAGCGGAGTATGTCGGGCGCACCGATGCCGAGCTGCTGGCCGACCCGGCGCAGGCCGCGGCGGTCATGGCGACCGACGAGCGCGTGATGGCCAGTGGCCGCAGCGAGCAGCTCGAGGAAGAAGTCAGCTTTCCAGACGGGCGCCGCGCGTGGTGGCTGTCCACCAAGGCGCCGCTGCGCAACGGCAATGGCGAGGTCATCGGCCTGGTCGGCACCTCGCTGGACATCACCGACCGCAAGTCCGCCGAGGCCGACCGCCTCGACCTCGAGGAACGCTACCGCCTGGCGGCACAGGCCACCAACGATGCGGTGTGGGACTGGCGCATGGTCGACGGCCACGTGGTCTGGAACGAAGCACTGTCCAGCCTGTTCGGGCACCCGGTGATGGCGACCAGCGCGCAGTGGTGGCTGGACCACATCCACCCTGAAGACCGCGATCGCATCGACCGCAACATCCATGCCGTCATCGACGGCGATGGCACGACCTGGAACGGCGAGTACCGCTTCCGCCGCGCCGACGGCAGCTATGCCGCCGTGCTCGACCGTGGCGCGGTGCTGCGCGATGCCGATGGGCGGCCGCTGCGGATGATCGGTGCCATGCTCGACCTGTCCGGGCGCAAGGCCGCCGAAGCGGCACTGGCCGAAGGCGAGGAACGCCTGCGCCTTGCCACCGAAGCGGGCGAACTGGGCCTCTGGGATCTCGACCTGGTGCAGAACATCCTGCTCTGGCCCGCGCGCACGAAGGCGATGTTCGGCATTTCCTCCGATGCGGAGGTGACCTTCGATGACTTCCGCACCGGCCTGCACCCCGATGACCGCGCCGCAACGCTGGCGGCGCTCGAGGCCTCCGCCGATCCACAGCGGCGCGCCAGCTACGACGTGGAGTACCGCACGGTCGGCAAGGAAGATGGCATCGTGCGCTGGGTCGCAGCCAAGGGCCGGGGCATCTTCGAGGCCGGGCGCTGCGTGCGCATGCTGGGCGTGGCCATCGACATCACCGCGCGCAAGGCCGCCGACGCGCGCCTGCGCGAGCTCAACGAGCAGCTCGAGGCGCGGGTGCGTGCCGAAGTGGCCGAGCGCATGCGGGTCGAGGACGCGCTGCGGCAGAGCCGCAAGATGGAAGCCGTCGGCCAGCTCAGTGGCGGCATCGCGCACGACTTCAACAACATGCTGGCCACGGTGATCGGCCCGCTGGACCTGCTGGCCCTGCGCATCGGCGACAGCGATGCCCGCGCCGTGCGCTACATCGAAATGGCCCTGGATGGCGCCCAGCGCGCCGCCCAGCTGACCCAGCGGCTGCTGGCCTTCTCCCGGCAGCAGCCGCTGCAGCCGGTTGCCCTGGACGTGAATCACCTGGTGGCCGGCATGACCGACCTGCTGGTCCACTCGCTCGGCAGCAGCGTCATCCTGGAAACCGTGCTGGGCGGCGGCCAGTGGTGGACGCACGCCGATGCCAACCAGCTGGAGAACGTCATCCTCAACCTGGCCGTGAACGCGCGTGATGCCATGCCTGGCGGCGGCCGCCTGCAGCTGCAGACCAGCAACTGCCAGATCGACCTGGCAGCCGTGGCCGAGCACGGTGGCATTCCCACTGGCGACTATGTACGCATCGCGGTGACCGACACCGGCAGTGGCATGCCGGCGGACGTGATGGCGCGCGCGTTCGATCCGTTCTTCACCACGAAGCCCGTCGGCCAGGGTACGGGCCTGGGGCTGTCGCAGGTCTACGGCTTCGTGCAGCAGTCCAACGGCCACGTTCGCCTGCAGTCCACGCCGGGCGCGGGCACCACCGTGGTCATCTACCTGCCGCGCCTGCTGGCCGAAGTGGACGCACTGCCGCCGGCCGCAACCGTTGCAGCCCCGCTGTCGGGCGGCGGCGCGGAGCAGATCCTGGTCGTGGACGACGACGCGGCGGTGCGCGCGTTCTCGGTCGATGCGCTGTCCGAACTGGGCTACCAGGTGCTGTCGGCCGATGGCGCCGCCAGCGCCCTGCCCCTGCTGCAGGCGCATCCCAACATCGCCCTGCTGTTCACCGACGTGGTGATGCCCGGGGTCAACGGGCGGCAGCTGGCCGACCAGGCACTGGCGCGGCATCCGCACCTGAAGGTGCTGTTCGCCACCGGCAACAGCCGCAATGCGCTCGTTGACGATGGCGTGCTCGACGCGAACGTGCAGTTGATCGGCAAGCCCTTCACCATCGGTGAACTGGCCACGCGGGTGCGCGCGGTGCTGTCATCATCGGACCATCCGGCATCACAGCAAGCAAGATGAACGGGTAACAGGGCGAAGCTTCACCACCCGCCTACCGCAGCGCGGCCATGCTGACACGCAATCCCGTCAGCCGACTGCAGCCAGCGGAGTCACGATGAATCCCCCTTCCAAGCTTCCGCTCACGCGGCGCGACATGCTCAAGCTCAGTGCGGGCTCGGCCACGACCATGGCCATGCCGGCCGCTGTTGCTGCCGCCGCCGAGCCCGATCGTTCCGCGGCACGTGCCCCGGTCACCTCGCAGGTAACGCTCAAGGTGAACGGTGCGAACCGATCACTGCTGCTCGATACCCGCGTCACCCTGCTGGATGCGCTGCGTGAGCACCTGCAGCTGACGGGCACCAAGAAAGGCTGCGACCACGGGCAGTGCGGTGCCTGCACCGTGCTGGTGGACGGCCGCCGCATCAATGCATGCCTGACCCTGGCCGTAATGCATGAGGGCGCCAGCATCACCACCATCGAGGGCATGGGATCACCCGGCAACCTCAGCGACATGCAGGCCGCCTTCGTCAAGCATGATGGGTTCCAGTGCGGCTACTGCACGCCGGGCCAGATATGCTCGGCCGTTGCGGTGCTGGACGAAATCGAGCGCGGTGTCCCCAGCCACGTCACTGCACGCCTGGACGAGCCTGCGGCACTGACACCTGAAGAGATCCGCGAGCGGATGAGCGGCAATATCTGCCGCTGCGGCGCGTACTCCAACATCATCGACGCGATCCAGGATGCGGCAGGGAAGCGATCATGAGGGCCTTCACCTATGAACGCCCCACCAGCGCTGCCGACGCCATTGCCGCCGCCGCGCGCGCACCGGGCGCACGATTCATCGCAGGGGGCACCAACCTGCTCGACCTGATGAAGCTGGAGGTGGAAACACCGACGCATCTGATCGATGTGAACGGGCTGGGCATGGACGTTATCGAAGCGACGGCCGATGGCGGCCTCCGGATCGGCGCACTCGTGCGCAATACCGACCTGGCCGCAGACGCACGCGTCCGCCGCGATTACGCTTTGCTGACCCGGGCGCTGGTGTCGGGTGCCTCGGGGCAGCTGCGCAACAAGGCAACCACGGCAGGCAATCTGCTGCAACGCACGCGCTGCCCCTACTTCTACGATACGGCCCAGGCATGCAACAAGCGCCTGCCGGGCAGCGGCTGTGCCGCAGTGGAAGGCGCAAGCCGGCAGCTGGCGATCATCGGCGGCAGCGCAGACTGCATCGCCACGCATCCCAGCGACATGGCCGTGGCGATGATGGCATTGGGCGCGTCGGTGGAAACACTGCGTGCCGACGGCACCCGTCGGCTCATTGCGCTGGATGCCCTGTACCGCCCACCGGGAGCAACGCCGCACCTGGAGACAACGCTGCTGCGAGGGGAGCTGATCCAGGCGGTGATCCTGCCACCCCCGGCGGGTGGCACCCATGTCTATCGGAAAGTGCGTGACCGCGCCTCCTACGCGTTCGCGCTTGTTTCGGTTGCTGCCATCGTGCAGGCCGATGGCAGCGGACGGGTCGCGCTGGGCGGCGTGGCCTACAAGCCATGGCGCAGCGACGCCGCCGACGCCGCACTGCCGCAGGGAGCCTCGGCCGTCATGTCGTCGCTGTTGCTGGGTGCGGCACCGACCGGCCAGAACCACTTCAAGGCGGTACTGGCCGAACGCACGCTGGCATCCATCCTGCACGACCTGAGGGCGCGCGCATGAAGTTCAATACGCCTGCTGGTACCAATCCCATCGATGCAAAGAAGATCGTCGGGCAACCGCATCCGCGCATCGACGGTCCATTGAAGGTCTCCGGAAAGGCGACCTACGCTTACGAATGGCATGACGCACTGCCCGAAACGCCGGCCTACGGTGTGGTGGTCGGTGCAGGGATCGCCGCCGGAGCCGTCGCGTCGCTGGACCTCGAGCCCGCCCACCGCTCGCCGGGCGTGCTGGCCATCGTCACTGCCGACAATGCCGGGCCGCTGCAGGGCGTGAAGCGCAACGCCGCGCCGCTGCTTGGCGGCCCGACGATCAGCCACTACCACCAGGCGCTGGCGGTGGTGGTTGCCGAGACCTTTGAGCAGGCACGCGCGGCGGCCGCCAAGGTCCGTGTGCGCTACGCGACGCGTCACGGTTCATTCGACCTGGCTGCGGCCCGCGAGGATGAGTCGTCATTGAAGACTCCCGAGCCCGATGCCCGGGTGGGCGACTTCGAAAAGGCGTTCCAGCAGGCCGACATCACCCTGGATGCGACGTATCACACCCCTGACCAGTCACACGCCATGATGGAGCCGCATGCAACGCTGGCGGCGTGGGACGGTGACCACCTGACCGTGTGGACGTCCAACCAGATGATCGACTGGGGCCGTACGGACCTGGCCAGGACCCTGGGCATCCCCAAGGACAACGTCCGCCTGGTATCGCCGTACATCGGCGGAGGCTTTGGCGGAAAGCTGTTCCTGCGCTCCGATGCCCTGCTCGCGGCGCTCGCGGCACGCGCGGCGAAGCGCCCGGTCAAGGTGGCGCTGCAACGCCCGCTGGTCGCCAACAACACCACCCATCGCCCGGCCACCATCCAGCGCATCCGGCTGGGCGCGTCCCCGAACGGAACGTTGACCGCCATCGGGCATGAATCGTGGTCAGGCAACCTGGCGGGGGGCTCGCCCGAGGAAGCCGTGCAGCAGACCCGCTTCCTGTACGCCGGCGCGCACCGGCTGGTCGCCATGCGATTGGCCGCACTGGACCTGCCCGAAGGCAACGCGATGCGCGCGCCCGGCGAGACGCCCGGACTGATGGCCCTGGAAATCGCCATGGATGAGATGGCAGAGAAGGTCGGGCTGGATCCGATCGAGTTCCGCATCCGCAACGACACCCAGGTCGACCCCAGCGATCCGTCACGGCCATTTTCGCAGCGCCAGCTGGTGCAGTGCCTGCAATCCGGTGCCTCACGCTTCGGCTGGGAGCGTCGCAACGCTGCCCCTGCCAGCAGCCGCGATGGACGCTGGCTGGTCGGCATGGGTGTGGCAGCCGGCTTCCGCAACAACCTGGTGATGAAGTCCGGCGCGCGCGTGCGCCTGTCCACTGATGGCCGCGTGACCGTCGAGACCGACATGACCGATATCGGTACAGGCAGTTACACCATCATCGGCCAGACCGCCGCCGAAATGCTGGGCGTGCCCCTGGACCAGGTCACGGTGAAGCTGGGCGACTCGCGCTTTCCGGTTGCCGCCGGCTCTGGCGGCCAATGGGGTGCGAACAGTTCTACTGCCGGTGTCTACGCGGCCTGCATGGCATTGCGGACCAAGGTTGCCAGCGCGCTGGAAATGGATCCGTCCGTGGCACGGTTCGAGGATGGTCACGTCATCGATGGGCAACGACGGGCTGCCTTGGTGGAGGCGACCCGCAGCGGCGAACTGGTTGCCGAGGACAGCATCGAGTTTGACACCCTGCAGGAGAAATTCCAGCAATCCACCTTCGCCGCGCATTTCGTCGAGGTCGGCGTTGATGTCGCGACGGGCGAAACGCGCATCCGGCGGATGCTGGCCGTGTGCGCTGCGGGACGCATACTGAATCCCACGACGGCACGCAGCCAGGTCATCGGCGCGATGACGATGGGCATCGGCGCTGCGCTGTCGGAGGAACTGATCGTCGACCCGCGCCTGGGCTTCTTCGTCAACCATGACCTTGCAGGCTACGAGGTTCCCGTGCATGCCGATGTGCCGCACCAGGAGGTCGTGTTCCTCGACGAGGCAGATGCGGTGTCATCCCCGATGAAAGCCAAGGGCGTCGGCGAGCTGGGGCTGTGTGGTGTCAGTGCCGCCATCGCCAACGCCGTCTACAACGCAACCGGTGTAAGGGTCAGGAACTACCCACTGACGCTGGACAAGCTGCTCGCAGGCCTGCCGGACCTCGCATGACAACGGCGCTTTTTCCCGCACCCCTGGACCTTGAAGCGGGCAATGCACGGCCCGTGCTGCGTGCTGCTGCCGATGCCGCACGCAGGCGCTCTCCGGCGGTGCTGGCCATCGTGGTGCAGACCGAGGGCTCGACCTACAGCCGTGCGGGGACCTGCGTGTTGTTTGCCGGCGACAAACAGATCGGCTGGCTCAGTGGGGGCTGCCTCGAGCCGGAACTCGCACGTGCGGCCTGCAGGGTTGCAGCGGAAGGACGCGTCACCTGGGTGAAGATTGATACCCGCGATGATGCGGCGCTGTTCTCCGGCAACGCCGTGGGCTGTCGCGGCTGCCAGTGGATCGCACTGCTGCCGTTGCATCGGTTGCCCGGCCTGGCAGGCTGCCTGGATGTCTGGCTGCAGGGCCGTGACAGCCTGCACCTGTCCCTGGCAACCGCGGGTCGTATCGACGGTCGCTGTGCTGGATCTTCGTTCAGCATCCAACTGCCGGTGCTCGAGAGCGACGAGGCCATCGACACCCGCGCATGGCGCCTGCAGTGGCACCGGCCACCGCTGGTACAGCTGCATGGCGCCGGACCTGAGGCCGCGACGCTGGTGCCAATGCTGGAAGACCAGGGCTGGCTGATACAGATCGTGGAGCCGCGCAGTGCGTGGCAGGCGCGCCTGCCATCGCTGCAGCAGAAGAACGAGGCACAAGCAGATCACCCGGTGGATGCAGCGCTGGTCATGCACCACAACTTCGAGCTGGACCTGGATGCGTTGCGATTGCTTTCCCGATCAAGAATCCCTTTCATCGGATTGCTGGGCCCTCGCCAGCGCAGGGAGGATCTGTTCAAGGTGCTGGACGCAGATACGCGCGCCGCACTGCACTCCCGGCTGCGCTCACCCATCGGCCTGGCACTGGGCGGACGGGGGCCTGAAGCAATCGCCCTGAGCATCACCGCCCAGCTGCAGGCATGGCGTCATGGCAGCGCACTGGGTAGTACATGAGCGGCCACGCGGCCGTGGTGCTCGCCGCCGGGCTGAGCCGTCGCCTGGGCCGACCCAAGCAGTGGTTGCAGGTCGATGGAGAATCATTGCTGCGGCGTGCGGCGCGGCTGGCCTCTGAAACAGGTCCGGATGTCCTGATCGTCGTGACGCCGCAGGGCCCCGCTTTCGGTTCGGAACTGAGCGGACTGCGCGCCGTCCAGGTGGAGAATCCCGCGCCCGCGCTGGGCATCGGCAGCAGTCTCCGGCTGGCTGCGCCGCACCTCGGCACCGCCCGCCACGTGCTGGTCCTGGTCTGTGACCAGCCCCGCCTCCATGCAGCACATCTTCGCGCCCTGCTCGCGGCTGCGGCCAGCACGCCGTGCCACTGCGCTGCCACGCTGGAAGGCGGCGTGCCGGGCTCGCCGGCTGTTGTCCCGGCCGCATGGTTCAGCGGCCTGCCGGAGAGCGGTGGTGACCGCGGTTTCGGTCGCCGCCTGCGGCAGACCCCGGGCGTCGCCCTCTGTAAAAGCGACGCGTCCCTTCGTGACATCGACGACGCGGATGATCTGCGCACCGCGCTCGCCGCAGGATGGATCGACACGCCGCCGCAATGACGACCGGTAGCGCCGGGCCACGCCCGGCGAGCGCAGCGGCCCCTGATGGCATCCGCCAGGCACGGCCTGGCGCTACCACGGCGGCGTGGATCCCTTCGCTACCGACGCAAGGACGACTGGTAGCGCCGGGCCACGCCCGGCGAGCGAAGCGGCCCCTGATGGCATCCGCCAGGCATGGCCTGGCGCTA
>Ga0308172_1002078_pt1 | contig 11339 bp, 10 predicted proteins | sample PhyGR2_FD_202134 | JGI IMG/M metagenome (GOLD analysis project Ga0308172, IMG submission 202134) | Phyllosphere microbial communities from UC Gill Tract Community Farm, Albany, California, United States - DLSLSG.R2 | ecosystem: Host-associated > Plants > Phyllosphere > Unclassified | place: USA...
TCTCCAGCGACGAGGAAGCCAACGATCCGCGTTGCATCGCCGCCTTCCTGGCCCGTGGCATTCCGTATGAAGCGGTGCTGGTGGCCGAGCCGACCATGAGCGAAGCGGTGCTCGCGCACCGTGGCATCAGCTCGGTGCTGATGCAGTTCACCGGCCGCGCCGGGCATGCCTCGGGCAAGCAGGACGCGGCGGCCAGTGCACTGCATCAGGCGATGCGCTGGGGCAACCGCGCGTTGGACCATGTCGAGTCGTTGTCGCATGCGCGCTTCGGCGGGCTGACCGGCCTGCGCTTCAACATCGGGCGCGTGGAAGGCGGCATCAAGGCCAACATGATCGCCCCCGCCGCCGAAGTGCGGTTCGGCTTCCGCCCGCTGCCGTCGATGGATATCGATGCGTTGCTGGCGACCTTCGCCGGGTTTGCCGAACCGGCAGCCGCGCAGTTCACCGAAACCTTCCGTGGCCACAGTTTTCCGGCCGGCGACATCGCCGAAGCGGAAAACCGCCGCCTGGCCGCGCGCGACGTGGCCGATGCGCTGGATATTCCGATCGGCAACGCGGTGGACTTCTGGACCGAGGCCTCGCTGTTCTCGGCCGGCGGCTACACCACCTTGGTGTATGGCCCGGGCGACATTGCCCAGGCCCACACCGCCGATGAGTTCGTGACGCTGGAGCAGTTGCAGCGTTACACCGCATCCGTGCACCGCATCATCGCGCACGGTGCCTGATCGAATGACGCCGTCGTGGCCTCCCACTGACGGAACTCCCATCGCGGCCCCGGCCGCCTGTGACGATACCGAAATGCCTTCTTCCCAGCCCCACCGCCAGACCCGCCAGACCATCGTGCGCCTGCTTTCGAGCATGGCCAGCGCGAAGGAGATCAGCCAGTACCTCAAGCGTTTCTCGCAGCTGGACGCCAAGCGCTTCGCCGTGGTCAAGGTCGGCGGCGCGGTGCTGCGCGATGACCTGGACGCGCTGACCTCCTCGCTGTCGTTCCTGCAGGAAGTCGGGCTGACCCCGATCGTGCTGCACGGCGCCGGCCCGCAGCTGGACGCCGAACTGTCGGCGGCCGGCATCGTCAAGGAAACCGTCAACGGCCTGCGCGTGACCTCGCCGGAAGGCCTGGCGATCGTGCGCCGGGTGTTCCAGGCCTCCAACTTGCAGCTGGTGGAGGCGCTGCAGCAGAACGGCGCCCGCGCCACCTCGATCACCGGCGGCGTGTTCGAAGCCGAGTACATGGACCAGGCCACCTATGGCCTGGTGGGCGAGGTGAAGAAGGTCAACCTGGCCCCGATCGAAGCCAGCCTGCGCGCCGGCTCGATCCCGGTGATCACCAGCCTGGGTGAAACCCGCTGCGGACAGATCCTCAACGTCAACGCCGATTTCGCCGCCAATGAACTGGTGCAGGAACTGCAGCCGTACAAGATCATCTTCCTGACCGGCACCGGCGGCCTGCTCGACGAAGAGGGCAAGGTGATCGACTCGATCAACCTGTCCACCGAGTACGACCAGCTGATGCAGCAGCCGTGGATCCATGGCGGCATGCGGGTGAAGATCGAACAGATCAAGGACCTGCTGGACCGGTTGCCGCTGGAGTCGTCGGTGTCGATCACCCGGCCGGCGGACCTGGCCAAGGAGCTGTTCACCCACAAGGGCTCGGGCACGCTGGTGCGCAAGGGCGAAAAAGTCCTGCGCGCCACCGCCTGGGACGAACTGGACCTGCCGCGCCTGAAGGGCCTGATCGAATCCAGCTTCGGTCGCACCCTGGTGCCGGACTACTTCGAGAAGACCAAGCTGCTGCGCGCCTACGTCAGCGAGAACTACCGCGCCGCGGTGATCCTCACCGACGAGGCCGAAGGCGTGTACCTGGACAAGTTCGCGGTGCTCGACGACGCGCAGGGTGAAGGCTTGGGCCGCGCGGTGTGGAACGTGATGCTGGAGGAAACCCCGCAGCTGTTCTGGCGCTCGCGCAACGGCAACCCGATCAATCACTTCTACTACGCCGAGTCCGACGGCTGCTACAAGCAGGGCACCTGGAAGGTGTTCTGGTTTGGCGCCGACGGCTTCGAGCGCATCCGCACCTACGTTGAACACTGCGCCCTGCGCACCCCGAGCCTGGAGGGCTGAACCCGATGAATCACGCCGATTGGACCAAAGTGCCCACGCTGGCCGGCGCCCACGCCCGGCTGGAGCCGCTGCAGATGGCGCACATCGACGGTCTGCGCGGCGCGCTGGGCGACGGCACGCTGTCCAGCCTCTGGTACACCCAGGTGCCCAGCGCCAAGACCATGACCGGCTACGTGCAGGCCGCGCTGCAGGCCCAGGCCGACGGCAAGGTGTTGCCGTTCGTGGTGCTCAACGCGGCCGATGAAGTCGTGGGCACCACCCGCTACTACGCGATGGAAGAAGAGGTGCCGCGCCTGAGCATCGGCTACACCTGGTACGGGCAGGACGCGCAGCGCACCGGCATCAACACCGAAACCAAGCTGATGCTGCTCACCCACGCCTTCGAGCGGCTGGAGTGCCTGAGCGTGGTGTTCGAAACCAGCTGGTTCAACTTCGCCTCGCGTACCGCCATCGCGCGGCTGGGCGCCAAGCAGGACGGCGTGCTGCGCAACCACAAGCGCCACCCCGACGGCACCCCGCGCGACACCGTCATCTTCTCCATCATCGACGCGGAATGGCAGGGCGTGAAGCGCCACCTGCAGCACCGCCTGGACGCACACGCATGAGCAGCTCCCCGCAGTACACCGTCGGCATCGTCGGCGCCCGTGGCCATACCGGCGCCGAGCTGATCAAGCTGATTGCCGCGCACCCGCACCTGCAGCTGGGCTTTGTGTCCTCGCGCGAACTGGCCGGGCAGCGTGTGGCCGACCATCACCCCGATGTAGAGCAGGGCTCTGCCCTGCTGTTCGAGAACCTCGACGCCGACGCGGTCGCCGCCAAGGGCATGGACGCGGTGATCCTGGCGCTGCCCAACGGGCTGGCCGCGCCGTTCGTGACTGCGCTGGATGCAGCCCGGCCGGACACGGTGATCGTGGACCTGTCGGCCGACCACCGCTTCGAGCCGAGCTGGTACTACGGCCTGCCCGAACTGACCCGGGGCGACTACCTGGGCCAGAAGCACATCAGCAACCCGGGCTGCTATGCCACCGCGATGCAGCTGGCGATCAGCCCGTTGCTGAGCCAGCTGGCCGGCCCGCCGCAGTGCTTCGGCGTGTCCGGGTATTCCGGCGCCGGCACCACCCCGTCGGACAAGAACAACCCGGAGCTGCTGCGCGACAACCTGATGCCGTACGCGCTCACCAACCACATGCACGAGCGCGAAGTCACCGCGCACCTGCGCGTGCCGGTGGAGTTCATGCCGCACGTGGCACCGCATTTCCGCGGCATCACCATGACCGTGAACCTGTGGTTGAACACCGTGGTCAAGCGCGAGGACGTGATGGCGTTGTACCAGAAGTACTACGCCAACGAAGCGCTGGTGGAGGTGATCGACGAGGCTCCGTGGGTCAGCCAGATCGCCGGCCGCCATGGCGTGCAGATCGGCGGCTTCGACGTGGCCCCGGGCGGCAAGCGGGTGGTGGTGGTAGCCACCCTGGACAACCTGCTCAAGGGCGCGGCCACCCAGGCCATCCAGAACCTCAACCTGGCGCTGGGCCTGGACGAACTGGCCGCTATCCCGCACTGAACCCTTCCGGCGCGCACCGGCAGCGGTGCGCGCACAACCCGGCGGAGCGATTCCGCCAACGGAGCAAGACATGGCAGACCTTCTGTGGCAGAAGCCGGGCGTCGCCGTCGACGCCAAGATCCAGACCTTCCTGGCCGGCGATGACGTGATCCTGGATCGCGAGTTCTTCCTGTATGACGTGGCCGCCAGCAAGGCGCACGCGCAGGGCCTGCAGCACATCGGCATCCTGTCCAGCGATGAGCTGGATGGCCTGCTGCGCGAGCTGGACGTGCTGGGTGCCGATTTCCGCAGCGGTGCATTCGTGCTGGATGAGCGCTTCGAGGATTGCCATTCGGCGATCGAAGCCCGCCTGACCGAGCGCCTGGGCGATGCCGGTCGCAAGATCCACACCGGGCGCAGCCGCAACGACCAGATCCTGGTGGCCACCCGCCTGTGGTTGAAGGACAAGCTGCTGCATGTGGCCGGCCTGAGCCGCGAGATCGCCAAGGTGGCGCTGGACCGCGCCGAGGCCGAGAAAGACCTGCCGGTGCCGGGCTACACCCACATCCAGCGCGCCGTGGTGTCCTCGGCGGGCATGTGGTGGGCCGGCTGGGCCGAGGCCTTCATCGACAACGCGATCCGCGCCCATGACACCTTCGCGCTGATCGACGCCAACCCGCTCGGCACCGCCGCCGGGTATGGCGTGAACCTGCCGCTGGACCGCGCCCACACCACCGCCGCGCTCGGCTTTGCGCGCATGCAGGTGTCGCCGATCTACGCGCAGCTGTCGCGTGGCAAGTTCGAACTGGCCGCGCTGGAAGCGCTGGGCGGTGCCACCCTGGACCTGCGCCGCATCGCCTGGGACTTGTCGCTGTTCACCAGCGGCGAGTTCGGCTTCGTGGCGCTGCCGGCGCAGTACACCACCGGCAGCTCGATCATGCCCAACAAGCGCAACCCGGACGTGATCGAACTGATGCGCGCCACCCACGCCAGCGTGGCCGCCGCACGTACCGAGATCGAGCAGCTGCTGTCGCTGCCGTCCGGCTACCACCGCGACCTGCAGAGCAGCAAGGGCGCCATCTTCCACGGCTTCGGCCGTGGCCTGGCCGCGCTGGAACTGCTGCCGGCGTTGCTGGCCAACCTGGAATGGCGCGACGACAAGCTGCGCGCGGCGATCGACTCGGGCATGTATGCCACCGACGTGGCGGTCGAAGCGGCGGTGGCCGGCGTTCCGTTCCGCGAGGCCTACAAGGCCGCCGCGGCCGGGGCCGACAGTGCCGGGCAGGGGCGTACGCCCGAAGGCAGCCTGGCCGCGCGCGTGTCGCCCGGCGCGGCCGCCGACCTGCGGCTGGACGAACTGCGCGCCCGCTGGGCCGCGCTGGTGTAACCACAACGACGGTAGTGCCGGGCTCTGCCCGGCAAACCACACCAACGGCGCTGCCCGACACCCGAAAATGGACACCCATGAACATCTGCTACCTGGTACTGGTCACGCGCACCCCGGACTTCCGCGACGAGGTGGGCGCCGAGCACGTACGCTTCCTCGATGACGTGCGCGCCAGCGGCCAGCTGCTGCTGACCGGCGGCTTCACCGACAAGAGCGGGGGCGCCTACGTGCTGCAGGGCGTGGCCGACCTGGCCGCCGCGCAGGCGCTGGTGGACACCGATCCGCTGCTGGTGCAGGGCAGCGCCACCGCCCGCATCCACGAATGGGCCACCCGCTGAGGCATGCACCCCCGATGAGCCCGACCGTGCAATCGCCGTTTCCCGAACAGACCCTGCCGCCGTGGAAGCGCGGCGTGCTCAAGGTCGGCAGCAGCCTGCTGGCCGCCGACGGCGGCGGGCTGTCACCGCGTCATGCACTGGGCCTGGCCCAGTTCGTCTCGGCCAACGTGCTGGCCGGGCGCGAGGTGGTGATCGTGTCGTCCGGCGCGGTGGCCGCGGGCCGCGCGATCGTGCCGCGCGCGCTGGAAGCCGGCGCCGCGATGGCCGCGCGCCAGGCGTTGGCCGCGCTGGGCCAGGCGCAGCTGATCGGCCTGTGGCAGCGTTTCTTCGAGCGCCCGGTGGCGCAGGTGCTGCTCACCCATGACGACCTGCGCAACCGCCGCCGCTACCTCAACGCGCGCGCCACCCTCAACGAGCTGCTGCGCCTGGGCGCGTTGCCGGTGGTGAATGAGAACGACACCGTGTCGGTGGACGAGCTCAAGCTGGGCGACAACGACAACCTCGCCGCCACGGTCGCGGCACTGATCGATGCCGACGTGCTGTTCATCGCCACCGACATCGATGGCCTGTACAGCGCCGACCCGCGCCGTGACCCGCAGGCCCGCCCGATCCATGACGTGCCCGAGCTCACCGGCGAGGTGCTGGCCATGGCCGGCGGCGCCGGCAGCGGGGCCGGCACCGGCGGCATGCACACCAAGCTGGAAGCCGCGGCCAAGGCCGGGCGGGTCGGCATCGACACCTGCCTGTTCAACGGTCGCGACAGCGACGTAGTACGTGCGCTGGCCCAGGGCCGGTTGTTCGGCACCCGCATCCACGCCGGGCAGACCCGTGTGGCCGCCCGCAAGTACTGGTTGCGGCATGCCCCGCTGGAGCCCGGCGCGATTCTCATCGACGACGGTGCCGCCGCCGCGCTGCGCGACAAGGGCGCCTCGCTGCTGCCCGGTGGCGTGCGCGGTGCCGACGGCGACTTCCGCCGCGGCGACATGATCGAAGTGCGCCTGCGCGGCGAGCAGGGCGAGATGTGCCTGGCCCGTGGCGTCAGCCAGTACTCGGCCAGCGACATCCGCCGCATCGCCGGCCGCCACTCGCGCGACATCGAGAGCGTGCTCGGCTACAACTACGGCGGCAACGTCATCCACCGCGACGACCTGGTGTTGCTGTAAAGCGTAAGAACATCCACGGTAGCGCCACGCCATGCGCGGCCGCGCAGCCTGGGCCCGTTCGACATCCCGCAGCCACGCATGGCGTGGCGCTACCCTGCATCTTCAGAGGATATTGAGATGGTTGCCAGCTCCCCCTCCGACATCCGCGCCCAGGCGCTGGCCTGCCGCACCGCGGCGCAGCAGGTGGCGCGGCTGTCGTCCAGCGCCAAGACCGCGCTGCTGGACGCCATGGCGGCCGCGCTGGAGGCCGATGCCGCGCTGATCCTGGACGCCAACGCGCGCGACCTGGCCGCTGCGCGCGACAAAGGCACCGGCAGCGCCATGCTCGACCGCCTGGCGCTGGACGCCACGCGCCTGGCTGGCATCGCCGCGGCCCTGCGCGACGTGGCCGCGCTGCCCGATCCGGTGGGCGTGGTCACCCGCGACGACGTGCGCCCCAACGGCATCCGCGTGCAGAAAGTGCGCGTGCCGCTGGGCGTGATCGTGATGATCTACGAAGCCCGCCCGAACGTGACCGCCGACGCCGCTGCACTGTGCATCAAGGCCGGCAACGGGGTGATCCTGCGCGGTGGCTCGGAGGCGATCCACTCCAACACCGCCATTGCCGCCGCGCTCAAGCGTGCGCTGCGCGAGGCGGGCGTGGCCGAGGCGGCATTGACGCTGGTGGAGGACCTGCGCCGCGAGACGATGCTGGAACTGCTGCAGCTCAACGACCTGGTCGACCTGGCGATCCCGCGCGGCGGCGAAGGCTTGATCCGCTTCGTGGCCGAACATGCGCGGGTGCCGGTGATCAAGCATTACAAGGGCGTGTGCCACCTGTACGTGGACCGCGCCGCCCACCTTGAGCGGGCGCTGGCGCTGCTGATTGACGGCAAGTGCAGCCGGCCGTCGGCGTGCAATTCGCTGGAAACGCTGCTGGTGCATGCCGATGTGGCCGCGACCTTCCTGCCGTTGGCGGGGCAGGCGTTGCGCGAACGTGGCGTGGCGGTGCGGGCCGATGACCGCGCGCGGCAGTGGCTGGCCGATGCGCAGCCGGCCACCGACGCCGATTACGCGGCCGAGTACCTGGACCTGATCATTGCGGTGCGCGTGGTCGACGATCTTGACCAGGCGCTGGCGCATATCCAGCAGTACAGCTCGGACCACACCGAGGTGATCGCCACCGAGGATGCGCAGGCGGCGGAGCAGTTCGTGCACGCCTTGCGTTCGGCGGTGGTGATGGTGAACGCGTCGTCGCGGTTCTCCGACGGCGGCGAACTGGGCCTGGGCGCAGAGATCGGCATTTCGACCACGCGCCTGCATGCCTACGGTCCGATGGGCTTGGAAGCGCTGACGGTGGAGCGGTTCGTGGTGCGCGGGGAAGGGCAGACGCGGTAGAGGGTTGTTTGTTTGTTTGCAGGGCTGCCGCCCTGCACCCGCTATAAGCCACGGCAACGGCAACGGCAACGTCAAAAGCGGGCTATCCGTGGGATGGCGGGGTGGGTCCGGTTGCGGGGGACGCCGTAAACCCGTCCTTGGGGGCTTGGCCGCGGCATCCATGCCGCGGACACCCCCGCAACCGGACCCACCCCGCCTTCGACAGTTTCCCGCTGCTGTCGGAATGGCATGAGCTGCTCTTGGTGGGTGTCGACCTTGGTCGACACGATGAACATGGCAACGACCGAAACCGGTTTTTGTAGAGTCGAGCCATGCTCGACTGCTTTGCTCGACTGCGTTGTTTGAACACGCTGGACGCCAGCGCCGACAACGGCGAGGATGGAGGCTGGTTCTTCTGGCTGGCCCTGCATGGCGCAACGCATCCTTGAACCCGGTGAGATCGAGACACTGGCCTCGCGCGATGTTCCGCGCATCATCCTGCCCGATGTCGCTTCCCTGTTCGCCGAGCGCGCGACGCGCCTGCGCAGCCTGGCTGCGCACAGTGCCATCGGCGGTTACCTGCAGCTGCTGGCGGCGTTGGCAGATGCACAGCAGGCACTGCTGGACGAACTGACACCACAGCAACGCGAAGCGCTGCAATCGCAGGCACGTGCGCAGCAGTCGAGTGCGGCGGTCGGTGCCGGCATGCCGTTGCGGCCGGCCAACACGCTTCACCTGGATGGACGCTGGCGCGACTGGCTGCGCGAGCTGTGCCAGCACTGTGCCGACGAGGCCGGGCTGCCGGCGGAAACCCGCCAGGAGTTGCAGCGCGTCGCCGCGGCCGACGATGCCTGGCTGGAGGCGCAGGCCCATGCCGTGCTGGAGCGTGATGATGCGCCATCGGTGGACGCGGTCGCGGCGCTGCTGGTGATGAACGCACTGCAGGTCTACTGGGCGGTGCTGGCGGACAGCTTCCGCCCCACCGACCTGAAACCGCTGGCCGATGCACCCGGCCTGTGCCCGTTGTGCGGCTCGCTACCGGTGGTCAGCGTGGTGCAGGCACGTCCACCTTATGCGTCCTACCGTTACCTGTCGTGCTCGCTGTGCGCCTGCCAGTGGCACTACGTGCGCGTGCAGTGCAGCCAGTGTGGCACCGCCGGCAAGGACATCGCCTACCGCGCCCTGGCCGATGTGGATGGCGACAGCGGCGAGGCGGTGCGCGAGAGCGCGGTCCGTGCCGAGACCTGCGACCACTGCCACAGCTACCGCAAGATCCTGTATCTGGAGAAAGACCCGTCACTGGAGCCGGTGGCTGACGACCTCGGCACGCTGGCGCTGGACCTGCTGCTGGGCGAAGAAGGTTATGCGCGCGCCAGCCAGAATCCACTGCTGTGGCAATCCGACGGCGAGTGAGGCGATGACAGCCACACCCTCCACCCCGGCATCGGTTTCCGCCCTGCCCTCGCTGGACCGGTTGCTGCGCCTGCCTGCCCTGGCAGCACTGATCGAGGGCCACGGCCGTAGCCGCATCACCCAGCTGCTGCGTTCGCACCTGCAGGTGCTGCGCGACCGTATCAGCGCCGGCCAGCTTTCGGCCGCGCAGCTGCAGGAAGCGATTGCCGGTCCGGCGCTGGTCGCGGCGATCGAGTCCGCCCTGGCGGCCGATGCACGGCTGGATCTGCAGCCGATGTTCAATCTGACCGGCACCGTACTGCACACCAATCTCGGGCGCGCATTGCTGCCCGATGCCGCCGTGCACGCAGTCACCCGCGCGATGACCGCGCCGGTGGATCTGGAGTTCGACGTCATCCGTGGTCGTCGCGGCGACCGCGATGCACGGGTGCAGGCATTGATCTGCGAACTGACCGGCGCTGAAGCCGCCACCGTGGTCAACAACAATGCGGCGGCGGTCCTGCTGCTGCTCAACAGCCTGGCCAACCGCCGGGACGTGGTGGTGTCGCGCGGCGAACTGGTGGAGATCGGTGGCGCCTTCCGCATTCCCGACGTGATGCGCAGCGCCGGTGCGCGACTGCTGGAAGTGGGCACCACCAACCGCACCCATCCGTCTGACTTCGCCAACGCCATCGGCGCGCGCACCGCACTGCTGATGGAGGTGCACGCCAGCAACTACGCGATCACCGGCTTCACCTCCAAGGTCGACACCGCGGCGATGGCGGCAATCGCGCACGAACATGGCCTGCCGCTGGTGGTGGACCTGGGCAGTGGCAGCCTGTGCGATCTGGCCACGTTCGGCCTGCCGCACGAGCCCACTGTGCAGGAAACGCTGGCAGCCGGCGCCGATCTGGTTTCGTTCAGTGGCGACAAGCTGCTGGGCGGGCCTCAGGCCGGCATCATCGCCGGCCGCGCCGACCTGATCGCACGGATCAACCGCAACCCGCTGAAGCGGGCACTGCGCATGGACAAGATGGGACTGGCCGCGCTGGAAGCGGTGCTGGCCCTGTATCGCGAACCGGAGCTGCTGGCACAGCGCCTGCCGACCCTGCGCACCCTGTCGCGCACGCAGGACGACATCGATGCGCAGGCCCAGCGCCTGCTGCAACCCATGCGTGCCTCGCTGGCGGCGGACTACACCCTCGAGCCTGCTTCGATGCACAGCCAGATCGGCAGCGGCGCGCAGCCGCAGGCGCAGCTGGCCAGTGCCGGACTGCGCATTGCCAGCGCACGCCGTGGCGGACTGGACCGCCTGGCCAAGCGCTTGCGTCAGCTACCGCGTCCGGTGCTGGGCCGCATCGCCGATGACGCGTTGTGGCTGGACCTGCGCTGCCTGGAACCCGCCGACGAAGCGGTCTTCCTGGCCCAATGGAGCATGCTGCAGGCATGATCGTCGGTACCGCCGGGCATATCGACCATGGCAAGACCAGCCTGGTGCGGGCACTGACCGGCATCGAAACCGATCGCCTGCAGGAAGAGCGTACGCGCGGCATTTCCATCGAACTGGGCTATGCCTATGTCCCGGTAGAAAGCAGGGACGCTGAGGGCCCGGCGACGACGCTGGGTTTCGTCGACGTGCCCGGCCATGAGCGCTTCGTGCATACGATGGTGGCCGGTGCGACGGGTATCGATGTCGCCCTGCTGGTGATCGCCGCCGACGACGGCGTGATGCCACAGACCCGCGAGCATCTGGCCATCCTGCAACTGCTGGGCGTGAACCGGGGTGCGGTGGCCCTGACCAAGATCGACCGTGTGGATGCGGCGCGCGTCGCCCGGGTCGAGATCGAGATCGCTGCGCTGCTGGCCGCGACACCGTTGCAGGATTCTCCTCTGTTCGCCTGCAACAGCATCGCACCCGACGATGCCGGCATCAGCGCACTGCGTACCCAGCTGCACGCGTGGGCGGCGGACGACGCCAGCGCGCGCCAGGCCGAACTGCGCAGCGAGCTGTTCCGCATGCCGGTGGACCGCGTGTT
>Ga0308172_1002079_pt1 | contig 11337 bp, 10 predicted proteins | sample PhyGR2_FD_202134 | JGI IMG/M metagenome (GOLD analysis project Ga0308172, IMG submission 202134) | Phyllosphere microbial communities from UC Gill Tract Community Farm, Albany, California, United States - DLSLSG.R2 | ecosystem: Host-associated > Plants > Phyllosphere > Unclassified | place: USA...
GGTGGAAGACGCGATGAAGGGCGACATCGAACTGGCCCCGTTCGTCACCCACACCATGGACCTGGACAAGATCAACGAAGCCTTCGACCTGATGCATGAAGGCAAGTCGATCCGCTCGGTCGTCCACTTCTGAATCACGCCAGGCGGCAGGCCGCGTGCCTGCCGCCGCTGGGAGCACTCCATGGAACGCATCGAACACCGCGCCTGTTTCGGCGGCTGGCAGGACGTCTACCGCCATCACTCGACCACGCTGGGCTGCGACATGCAGTTCGCCGTGTACCTGCCGCCGCAGGCGGCCACGCAGACACTGCCGGTGCTGTACTGGCTGAGCGGACTGACCTGCACCGAGCAGAACGTCATCACCAAGGCTGGCGCGCAGCGCTACGCCGCCGAGCATGGCGTCATCCTGGTGGCGCCGGACACCAGCCCGCGAGGCGATGACGTGGCCGATGCCGAAGGCTACGACCTGGGCAAGGGCGCGGGCTTCTATCTCAACGCCACCGAACAGCCGTGGGCGAAGCACTACCGCATGCACGACTACGTGGTGCACGAACTGCCGACGCTGATCGAAGCGAACTTCCCGGCCAGCGATGCGCGCGCGATCAGTGGCCATTCGATGGGTGGGCACGGTGCGCTGGTGCTGGCGCTGCGCAACCCGGGCCGCTACCGCAGCGTCTCGGCGTTCTCGCCGATCGTGGCGCCGAGCCAGGTGCCGTGGGGCCACAAGGCGTTCACTGCCTACCTGGGCGACAACCCGGCCGAGTGGGCGCAGTGGGATGCCACCGCGCTGGTGGCCACCGCCAGCGAGCGCCTGCCGCTGCTGGTCGACCAGGGCGATGCCGATGAGTTCCTGCAGAACCAGCTGCAGCCCGAACGCCTGCAGCAGGCCTGCGATGCCGTTGGCCACCCGCTGACCCTGCGGCTGCAGCCGGGGTATGACCACAGCTATTACTTCATCGCCAGCTTCATCGGCGAGCACGTCGCCCACCACGCCCGCGCGCTGAAGGCCTGATTTGTAGAGCCGAGCCCATGCTCGGCTGGGCACCCGAGCAGCCGAGCGTGGGCTCGGCTCTACGGAAGCAGGCGGCTACAGGTCGTCTTCTTCCGCCGCCTCACGGCCCTGCTGGCGGATCAGGGCTTCTTCGCGCGCATCGTTGATGGCATGGCGCACGCTGTCCAGGTCGATGGTGGATTCATCGTGCACGAAGGTGCCGGTGAGTCCACTGTCCGGCAGCAGGCTGCCAGCCTCGAACAGCGCCCACATTTCCTCGCCGTACCAGGTGTCCAGCAGTTCGGGTGCAAAGCGGCCCAGGTAGGCGGTGAGGTTGTTCACATCCCGCAGCAGCATGCTGCGTGCGGCGTTGTTGCCGCCTGCACTGACCACCTGGGGGAAATCGATCACCACCGGGCCATCGGGACCGACAAGCACGTTGTACGGCGAGAGATCGCCATGGATCAGGCCGCAGCACAGCATGCGCACCACCTGCCGGACCAGGGTCTGGTGGAACTGGCGGGCCTGCTCCGGTTCCAGCTCCACCTCGCCCAGGCGGGCGGCGGAGAACCCGTCGGCATCGGTGACCAGCTCCATCACCAGCACGCCGTGGTAGTAACCGTACGGCTCGGGCACGCGCACGCCGGCATCGCGCAGCAGGTACAGCGCGTCCACCTCGGTGTTCTTCCAGGCCGCTTCCTGCTGCTTGCGGCCGTACTTGCTGGCCTTGCCCACCGCACGCGCTTCGCGGCTGCCGCGCACTTTGCGCCCTTCCTGGTACTGCACGCGCTGCTGGAAGCTGCGCTGGGCCATGTCCTTGTAGACCTTCGCGCAGCGCACGTCGTCGCCGCTGCGTACCACGTACACGGCCGCTTCCTTGCCGCTCTTGAGCGGGCGTAGTACTTCATCGATCACGCCGTCGTCGATCAGCGCGCGCAGTGCTTCGGGGGTTTTCACGGGATCTCGGGGCGGCCGGCGCGGACGCGCTCGCCAGGTTGGGGGGATCTGCGCATTTTACAGGCCGCGGCAGCCCAGCGGCTTCCCGGCGGGCCCACGAGCGTCGCCGATCCGCTTTTTCCAAAGCGGATCACGCCGCAGTGGCCGCGGGCTGCGCTATGGTGCGCGCATACGGCCTTACGGATGGGGGAAGTGCATGCCGGTCGTGCTGGCGCTGCTGTACGTGCTGTGTCACGGGTTGGTCGTGGCGTTCTGGCCTGGGACGGCCGGTGGCGGGTCATTCGCCTTCCTGACCGCGGCACCGTTGCTGGCCGCGGCCGCGTGCCTGTGGCGGGCCCAGCGCGACCGTGCGGCGCTGGGCTGGCGTGCCACCGCGCTGGCCCTGCTGCTGTGGGCCGGTGGCATGGGCTTCAACATGGTGGATGCGCTCAGCGCCGGCCGCTCCAACATCACCCCCAGCGCCAGCTTGCTGCTGTACGTGCTGTACGGCGTGCCGCTGGTCTTCATCCTGGCCCGGGCACGCCGCGAGCGCTGGACCATCAGCCTCATCGATGGGCTGATGGCCGCCCTGCTGGGCGTGCTCTTCTTCGTGCACACCCAGTCCTTCGCCGACCGCATCGACATCGATGATCAGGCGATGGCCAACATGCAGCACATGTTCGATATCCAGAACCTGTGTATCGCCGCCTTTGCCGTGGTGCGCTGGCTGGCCGGCGACGTGTCCGAGCGTCGTGCGTTCTTCCGAGCGCTGGCGCTGTATGCGCTGGGCTACCTGATGGTGGCGTACTACATCAACCATTACACCGCCGAGCAGTCCTTCGGTGCCTACAACGACCTGCTGATCGACGTGCCGTTCCTGCTGCTGGCGGTGCTGGCACTGCGCCAGTCCCCGGTGCCGGGGCGGGTGCTGCACCCGCGCCTGTCGCGGCTGGTGCAGGCCGGTGGGCCGATGATCCTCCCGTTGCTGCTGCTGGTGGTCGGCACCCTGGTGGTGGACCACGCGCGGCCGCTGGCGTTGGCCGGGTTCGTGGTGGCCACGCTGGGCTTCGGCCTGCGCAGCACCCTGCTGCAGATTGATCTGCTGGAAGGTCAGGCCACCCTCGACCAGCTGGCGCGCCAGGACGGCCTGACCGGCGTGGCCAACCGGCGGCAATTCGACACCGTGCTGCAGGCCGAGTGGAACCGCGCCCGCCGCAGCGGCACCGAGCTGGCGCTGCTGCTGGTGGACATCGACCACTTCAAGGCGTTCAACGACCAGCACGGGCACCCGGCCGGCGACCGCTGCCTGCGCGCGGTAGCGGCGGTGCTGCAGGCCACCGCCGGGCGCGCCGCCGACAGCGTGGCGCGCTATGGCGGCGAGGAATTCGCGGTGATCGTGCCGGGCAGTCCGCTGTCGGGCGTGCTGGCGCTGGCCGAGCGGCTGCGCATGGCGGTGGAGGCACTGAGCCTGCCTGAAGGTCCGGTCAGCATCAGCATTGGTGTTGCCTACCTGCACCCGCCGGCCACGGCCAGCGCCGACCAGCTGCTGGCTGATGCCGATGCCGGGCTGTACGCTGCCAAGCGCGCCGGCCGCAACCAGGTGACCCTGCACGCGCGGGTGCTGGACGACGAGAGCGGCGAGGAAGGCGTGATCGACTGCTGATGTGGACGCTGGATCGGCAGCGCCGGGCCATGCCTGGCGGGTATCTCAACGCTCGCCGCGCGTCTCCACCAGCACCGGGCAGGGCGCGTGGTCGAGCGTCCACTGCGCCACCGAGCTGTCCAGCAGGCGCTGCAGCCGTGACAGCTGGCGATGGCCGATCACGATCAGGTCGGCGCCCAGCTCGCGCGCCTGGGTGCTGATCACCTTGGCGGGATCGCCTGCCGGCAGCAGCGGACGGGCGTCCACCCCACGCTGGCGCAGCTGTGCGATGGCGTCCTGCAGCAGGCCTTCGGCCTTCGCCCGCTGGCGTTCGGCGGCGGGGTACTCGCGGCGGTCGGCATCGCTGGCATCGGCGGACAGGGCGAACTCCGGGTCGATCACGCACAGCAGGTGAAGGCGGCTGCGTGGTCCGGCGACGCGGGTGACCAGGTCCAGCAGGAAGTCGTGCTGGGGGCCGCCGTCGAGGGCGACCAACAGGGTTGTGAACATGGGGACTCCTTGGCAGGGGGTATGGTCGCCCATGCCGCGCCGTGCACCCATGCCGTGCGGCGCAGGCAATACCTGCACCGGATGCAATCGACTTTGATCAAGGGTGTCGTAGAGTCACTCCAACTGTTGGAGACTGCCATGCCCCTGCCTGACCTGAACCTGCTGCTCGCCCTGGATGTCCTGTTGGACGAAGGCAGCGTCGCCGGGGCGGCACGCCGCATGAACCTCAGTGCCCCGGCCATGAGCCGTACCTTGGGGCGGATCCGCGAAGCGCTGGGCGACCCGGTGCTGGTACGCGCCGGCCGCGGCCTGGCACCGACCCCGCGCGCGCTGGAACTGCGCGAACAGGTGCGCGACGTGATCGAGCAGGCCCACCGTGTGTTCCACGACGGCCGCGAAGTGGACATCCAGACCTTGGAACACACCTTCAGCATCCGCGCCAACGATGTGTTCATCGGCAGCTACGGCGGCCGCCTGCGCGAGGTGTTCCGGCAGCAGGCGCCGCGCTGCACGCTGCGCTTCATGCCCGAAGGCGATACCGATGATGATGCGATGGTGCAGGGCCGGATAGACCTGTTCATCAGCACCGCCGGCAAGCACGCGCCGGAGACCAAGGTGCAGAACCTGTTCACCACGGCGCTGCTCGGTGCGGCGCGCGAGGATCATCCGCTGTTCGACGGGGACATCACCGCCGAGCGTTTCGCTGCCTGCGACCACATCTCCGTTTCGCGGCGCGGCATCGCCCACGGTCCGATCGATGATGAGCTGGCGCAGCTCGGCCTGAGCCGACGGGTGGCGATGGTGATCCCCACCTTCCATGGCGCGATCTTCGCGGCGGCATCGTCGGATCTGGTGCTGCCGCAGATGCCGAGCGTCATGCTCGATCGCATCACCTACATGGGGCTGCCGCTGCGGATGTTCCCGCTGCCGGTATCGGTGCGCACGGTGGCCCTGGTGCAGGCCTGGCACCCGCGCATGGACAACGATCCGGCGCATCGCTGGCTGCGCCGCGCGATCAAGACGATGTGCGACGCCGACCTGTAGAGCCGAGCCTACGCTCGGCTGCATCAGAGGGCGTGCCGACCAACGGTCGGCACCTACCAGGATCCTGCGCCGACCAACGTTCGGCAGCTACAGGATACGTGCGCCAGCCGCACGGCTGGCATCGCATCCAGGCCATTTTTCGCAGCAGTGGGCCTGCATAGACTGCGCTCCCCCACATTCACGGAGCGCACGCCATGTCGCTTCACCTGCCGTGCGCTGCACGGATCGGCCGCCGCCGATGAGCGCGGTCGCCATGCCCCGGGCCCCGGCCGCTCCCGTCGCCCCCGCGTTCGACCGCCGCATTGTCGTTGGCCTGTGCGGCGTGCTGCTGGTGGTGCTGCTGTCGGGCTTCAACGAAAACGTCACCAAGGTCGCGCTGGCCGATATCCGCGGCGCGATGGGCTTCAGCGTCGACGATGGCAGCTGGATCATCAGCGTGTACAGCGCGATGTCGGTCAGCGCCATGGCCTTCGCACCCTGGTGTGCCGTGACCTTTTCGCTGCGCCGCTTCGCCCTGGTGATGATCGCCGCCTTCATGCTGCTGGGCGTGCTGTGCCCGCTGGCGCCGAACCTGCCGACTTTCCTGCTGCTGCGCGGGCTGCAGGGCCTCGCTGGTGGCGCGCTGCCACCGCTGTTGATGAGCGTGGCGCTCCGCTTCCTGCCGCCGGGCATCAAGCTGTACGGTCTGGCCGGCTATGCGCTGACGGCAACGTTCGGACCCAGCATGGGCACGCCGCTGGCCGCGCTGTGGGTCGAGCATGCCGGCTGGCAGTTCGCGTTCTGGCACATCGTGCCGTTCTGCGTGGCTGGCATGGCCATGGTCGGCTGGGGTCTGCCGCAGGACCCGCTGCGGCTGGAACGCTTCGCCCAGTTCAATGGCGTGGGCCTGGCCCTGGGGCTGCCCGCGCTGGTCATGCTGGTGCTGGGCCTGACCCAGGGCGCGCGCCTGAACTGGTTCGATTCACCGCTGATCACGGTGCTGCTGGGCGGTGGCGGCGGCCTGCTGGTGCTGTTCTTCATCAATGAATGGTTCCACCCGCTGCCGTTCTTCAAGTTGCAGCTGCTGGTCCATCGCAATCTCAGTTACTCGCTGGTGACCTGCATCGGCGTGCTGTTCGTGCTGCTGGCGGTGATCTCCATTCCGTCCGGCTACCTGGCCAGCGTGCAGGGTTACCGACCGCTGCAGACCGCACCGATGCTGTTGTGGGTCGCGCTGCCGCAGGCCATCGCGCTGCCGCTGGTGGCCACCGTGATGAACCAGCGTGCGGTGGATTGCCGCTGGGTGCAGGCGACGGGGCTGGTCCTGCTGGCCGCCGCCTGCTTCATCGGCGCGCACCTGGACGTGCAGTGGAACCGCGACAACTTCCTGTGGGTGCAGCTGCTGCAGGTGGTGGCGCAGCCGATGGCGGTGCTGCCGCTGCTGCTGCTGGCCACCACCGGCCTGGCACCGCAGGACGGTCCCTATGCCTCGGCCTGGTTCAACACCGTCAAGGGCTTTTCCGCGGTGTTTGCTGGCGGCGTGCTCGACGCGGTCGCGCAGTCGCGGCGCCACTTCCATTCCACCGCGCTGGTGGACCACCTGGGCAACCAGCCGTGGCTGCCGGCCAGCACCGATCTGCCCGCACGCCTGCACGCCCAGGTACAGGCGCTGACCTCGGCCGACCTGTACTGGCTGGTCGCGCTGGTGGCCCTGGGCTGCCTGCCGCTGCTGCCGTGGGCTACCCGTATCCATCCGCCACGTGCCGTGGCCTGACTCCCCTTCGCAAGGACTTCCCCATGAGCCTCAACAAGACAACCCTCAATACCGGCCTTGCCGTGGGCGTAATGGCGCTGGCCATCGGCGGCTGGCTGCTGCTGCGCGACGGGCGCTACCAACGCACCGACAACGCCTACGTCAACGCCGATTTCACCGTGGTTGCGCCGAAGGTGGCTGGCTTTGTCAGCAGCGTCGAGGTGCAGGACAACCAGATGGTGAAGGCTGGCGACGTGCTGGCCCGCATCGACGATCGCGATTACCAGGTAGCACTGCAGGCGGCGCGCGCCGACCTCGCCAATGCACGCGCACAGCTGGCCAATGCGCACGCTGCGCTGGCCCAGCAGGATTCGCTGATCGAACAGGCCCGGGCCAGCGTCGATGTCAGCCGCTCCGAGCTGACCCTGGCCAGCGCAGACCAGCAGCGCTACCGCGAACTGGCCCGCGATGGTGCCGGTACCGTGCAGAACGCCCAGCAGGCGCAGTCGAAGCAGGTCGTGGCCAATGCGCACCTGCAGCAGGTGCAGGCCGCACTGAGCACCGCCCGCCAGCGCACCGGCATCCTCGCCGCCGGCGTGCAGTCCGCACAGGCCGCGGTGCAGCGCGCCGAGGCGGCACAGGCACGCGCGGAGCTTGACCTGTCCCACACCGAGCTGCGCGCGCCGATTGACGGTGTGGTCGGCCGCCGTGCGGTGCGCGTCGGCGCCTACCTGACCCCGGGAACCGCGGTGGCGGCAATCGTGCCGCTGCAGCGTGCCTTCGTGGTCGCCAATTTCCAGGAAACGCAGATGACCCGCATGCACGCCGGCCAGCCGGTCGAGCTGTCCGTGGACGTGTTTCCCGGCACGCGCCTGCACGGCCACATCGACAGCATTGCTCCAGCCACTGGCGTGACCTTTGCCGCCGTCGCGCCGGAGAACGCCACCGGCAACTTCACCAAGGTGGTGCAGCGGATCCCGGTGAAGATCGTGCTGGAGCCGGACCAGCCACTGGCGGAGCAGCTGCGCGCCGGCATGTCGGTGGAAGCGCGTGTGGACCTGCAGGGCGGGGAGGGCGCATGAACGCCCCCAGCGTGATGAAGACCCTGACCACTGCGGCGCTGTGCCTGGCCGTGGCGGCCTGCGCCCTGGGCCCGGACTTCGTACGGCCGCAGGCCCAGCTGCCGGCACAGTGGCAGGGTGACGCCGTGGCCACTGCGACTCTCGACGACGATGCGGCGTGGTGGGCGGGCTTCGATGATCCGCTGCTGGGCCAGCTTGCGCAGCAGGTGCTGCAGTCCAGCCTGGACCTGCAACTGGCGGCCAACCGCGTGCAGCAGAGCCGCGCGGCGCGTGGCATCAGCGCCGCGGACCGGCTGCCCTCGGTGGCGGCCAGCGCCAGCGGCGTGCGCGCACGCAACAGCGAGGTGGGCCTGAGCGATCCGTCCGGCAACGCCGGCCGCGAAGACTACGGCCTGTTCCAGGCCGGCATCGGCCTGAGCTGGGAGCTGGACCTGTGGGGCCGCGTGCGCCGCCAGGTGGAAGCCGCCGACGCGCGCGTGCAGATGGCCGAAGAGGATGCCCATGCCGTGCGCATCGCGCTGCTGGCCGAAACCGCCCGTTCCTACCTGCAGCTGCGCGCGACCTCGCAGCTGCTGGCGATCACCGAGGACAACCTGGGCATTGCCGCTGACATCCAGCGGCTGACCGAGGCGCGGCAGCGCCAGGGCGTGGCCAGCACGCTGCAGGTATCGAGCGCGGCGGCGCAGGTGGCCGCGCTGCAGGCCCGCGTCGCGCCGCTGCGGCACCGGCAGGCGCAGCTGCGCAATGCGCTGGCGTTCCTGCTGGCCAGGCCGCCGCTGGCGCTGGATGCGCAGCTGCAGGCCGTGCGCAGCGACTGGCCGGCACTGCCCGACGTGGCCGTGGGCCTGCCCAGTGACCTGGCCGAACGCCGCCCGGACATCCGCCGTGCCGAAGCGGCGCTGCATGCGGCCACCGCCAACATCGGCGCGGCCAAGGCCAGCTTCCTGCCGCGCATCACTTTGAATGGAGATGCGGGTTTCCAGGCCAAGCAGCTCGATGACCTGGATGGCTGGGATGCACACCGCTTCAGCATCGGCCCGTCGATCAGCCTGCCGATCTTCCAGGGTGGGCGGCTGAAGGCAAATCTGGCGCTGAGCCGGCTGCAACAGCAGCAGTCCGCGCTGCAGTTCCGGCGGACGGTGCTGCAGGCCTGGCATGAAGTGGACGATGCCATCGATGGCTACGCGGCCGAGCAGCAGCGCACGGCGCAGCTGCAGGTGGCGGTGGCGCAGAGCGAGACCGCCTTGGGCGCGGCGCGGCGCCAGTACCAGGCTGGTGTGGTCGACATGCTGGATGTGCTGAGCACCCAGCGCATCGCGCTGGACAACCAGGCCGCGTTGGCCAACAGCCAGGCCACGGCGGCGATAGCGAGAGTGGAGCTGTACCGCGCGCTGGGCGGCGGCTGGTAACGACATGGAATCGCCGGGCATGGCCTGGCGCTAGCCACCATGCCGGTCGCGATACGCACCCACCGGGCAGGGCGGTGCGGTACCCATCGTGGCGGTAGCGCCGGGCCATGCCCGGCGGCTTGGCATCTACCAGAGCACGTCGTGCGCCGGTCCATGTACTGTGGACCGGACGGGTACATCAACGCCCGTCCGCTACCTCGCCATGGAACCAGTATTCCCGTTCCAACCCGTCATGGTGGTCGCTAGCTGGCCACATGCCCTTGGAAATAGTCTTCGTCCAGATAAAGGCAGATCTCACTTGCCAACAGGCCTGGCCAAGCGATGCAGCAGGTCACCCGTACGGCCGCCTGCGAAACAGGGCGTGACTGAATCAGGTTGGTGCACGCGGTGATGAGCGATTGGGCGCAGGCCCGCTGGATTTCCCGTGTGGAGGCAGGGCCTTCGATCAGGCCGGCACGGGTGGGAATCTTGTAGTTCCAGTAACGGGCTTCATGGCCCAAGGCTTCTGGGGAGGGGAACGGACCGCTGAAGGAGCCTGCCCACTGTTGCAGGTTGCGCAGTCGGCGTGGAGCGTCGCGCAGCTTCTTCTCGCCGCGCGCACCCGGCTTGGTGATGGCATCTCTGTTTCTCATTCCGGCAGTGTGCCAGCCGCAGGAACGGTGCGCTGGTAGCCCCGGGGCATGCCCGTCGGTCGTCGGTAGTTGCCAACCTTGGTTGGCAACCATTTGCAGGGACGCCAACCAAGGTTGGCCTACCAGAGCGGAGCCGTCGGCACCGGGTCGATCACGACACGGGCGTCGGCGGGCGCCTCAACGCACGTCGCGCAGTTCCCAGTGGTGGCCGGCCAGCAGGCGAAGGCGCTGCTTGAACACATCACTGTCGATGCGGGTGGTGGCCACCAGGTTGATGCGCAGGTCCTTCTGCTCGCCGGTCACGGTGGCATCCGGGTCGGTCACGCCCCACTGCGGCTCCACGGCGTCCGGGTCGGCCTGCTTGGCCTTCCAGCGCTCGAACAGGGTGCCGCTGCGCAGGGCATCCTGCAGCTCCTCGGCGAAACCGCCGGCGCTCTGCGAATGGAAAGACAGGTCAGGGTCGTTGCCACGGGCCTTGGACGGGTCGGGCAGGCTGATGTGGTACTGCGCAGGCATGGTTCTTCTCCTTGAGGTGCGGCAAGGCTGGCACAGCCGCAGTGCAATGCTTGTGTACGCCAGAACCGCTTATTCGAAGCGATGCGGCCCATCGGCAAAGCCCACCGTCACCGCGCCCTTGCCGACGTTGACCATGCCGGTCAGGCTCATCACCGACTCGTATACCGCCACGTCGTGGCTGGCGCACAGGTCCTTCATCGCGGCATAGCCGGGCAGGGCACGCAGTTCCTCCAGCTCGCCGCCGTAGCTGACGCAGACGGTGGGGGTCATCAGGCCGTTGCGCACGCGCTGGCCGACCACGCCGAACAGCTTCTGCACGGCGTTGTCGAAGCCCTTGATCTTGGCCACCGGCCCGGTCTCGCCCTTGTAGCCGTGCAGCACCGGCTTGATGTCCAGCGCGCTGCCCAGCGCGGCGCTGAGCAGGCCGACGCTGCGGTCGCCCTTGTGGCGAGCGCGGGCGCGCATGTAGTACAGGTCGCGGGTGACCATGTAGCCGTGCACGTTGCCGAACAGTTCTTCCAGCCGCTCGCGGATCTGCTGCACGCTGGCACCGCTGTCTCGCAGCCGCACCGCCTCCACCGCGGTCACCGCCTGGGCGGCGAACAGGTTCTGGGTATCCAGCACGCGCAGCGCGAACGGCGAGTTGTAGCCCGCCGCCTGGCGCACCGGCTTGTAGTCGTTGAGGATGGCGAAGCTGGCCTGCAGCGCGTTGTCGTGGATCGGACTGCGCGTCCTGGTGATGGTCATGCAGAACACGTGGTCGTAATCGATCACCAGCTGCTGCAGGAACAGATCGCGGATCTGGTTGACGCTGAAGGGGATGGTCTCGGCTTCGGCACCATG
>Ga0308172_1002080_pt1 | contig 11333 bp, 15 predicted proteins | sample PhyGR2_FD_202134 | JGI IMG/M metagenome (GOLD analysis project Ga0308172, IMG submission 202134) | Phyllosphere microbial communities from UC Gill Tract Community Farm, Albany, California, United States - DLSLSG.R2 | ecosystem: Host-associated > Plants > Phyllosphere > Unclassified | place: USA...
GAGCACTGCATGTACTCGATCCGTTCGGGGTGACAGATCGGCCATCCTCCTGCTTCAATCCGTTTGCGCATCTCGATGCCAATGATGTCGATATCGCCGAACATGCTGGCACGCTTGCCGACGCTCTTGTCTATGACGAGCCGGGGAGTTCCGGTGACGTACATTGGAACGAGGAAGCCAGGGCATTGATTGCCGGTTTGATCATGATGGTGGTTGCCAGCGAACCACCGCATCGTCGTCATCCGGCAACGCTGCGCGACTATCTGACAAGACCGCCAAAGGCATTTGCCGATCTGCTGACACGGATGCAGGAGAGCGACCGTTGTGATGGTCTGATAGCGCGTGCCGCCAACCGGCATCTGGGCAAGTCCGATCGCGAGGCATCGGGCGTTCTGTCGTCGGCGCAACGCCACACACACTTCCTCGACAGTCCACGGATGAAGCGGGTGATGGAGCGATCGGACTTTTGCTTTGCCGATCTGAAGCAGCGAACGCAGAGCGTGTTCCTGGTGCTGCCAACGGACAGGCTTGGCACCTATGCACGATGGCTGAGATTGATGATCAGCCAGAGCCTGACGGAGATGGTCAGCGCGGGCAGAGGCACACCACCATCCGGAAGCGTTACCGCACCAGAAGCGATGTCAGCGACATTGGGCAGGCAGAAGAAAGAGGCTCCCGGAAACAGGTCCGTTCTGTTTCTGCTGGACGAGTTTGCGAGCCTTGGACGGTTGGCTGCTGTCGAGCGTGCCATGGGGCTGATGGCAGGGTATGGCGTGCAGCTCTGGCCGATCCTTCAGGACATTCATCAACTGCGGGGTCTCTACGGCAAAGGTGCCAACACCTTTCTTGCAAATGCCGGCGTGCTGCAGGTGTTTGGTGTCAATGACATCGAGACGGCGGAGCTTGTTGCGCGCTCGATCGGCAAGCGAGATGCGCATTACATGACGGAGTCGCATAGTGAAGGCAAGCAGACGAACTCGGAGCACATTGCTGCCCGCAACCTCATCAATGCCGACGAGATCATGCGACTGCCGGACGATAGGATGATCCTCCTTCGGCAGGGGCACTATCCGGCAAAACTGCGCAAGATCCGGTACTATGAGGACAAGGAGTTCAAGGGCCTGTTCGAGCGGATCTGAGAGCGATACAGGCGCCAGAGAAAGCGACAGGCAAAGCGACAGACAAAGCGACAGACCAAGCGACTGCCATCGAACGTAAACGCGGTTCAGCAAACATCAAGACGGGCCAACGCTGCGACGGAAGATGGAAAGCGATGATCGAGCCTGTCCTGACGGGAACGCGCTCACACATAGCGCCGAAGTGAGCGGCAGGACAGGCGGGAGTCTTGCTCTGAAGGTGGAAAGGGAAACACCGGTAACGCCATCAACGGGCACGATGTTCTACGACGAAATGAAAGCCGCCTGGATGACGCCAGGCGGCTTTCCGTCGGTCACGACTTGCGGCAATCAGCCTTTGCGATCGAGCTCGTCTTCGACTTTGTCGCGACTGTTGCCAACAGACTTGATCGCACTCTTCACATCGTCCTTAGAGACGTGTTCCTTGTTAGCCTCATAACGGACTTCATGGTCCTGTCCGCCAGCAACGCGTGCGCGATCCTGGTTACGGCCTCTTTTTGTCTCCGACATCGGTCTTCTCCTCATGTTGAGGAAGACTAACCCGGCAGGATTCTGCTGGTTCCAGTCATCGAATGGCGATGCACTGGTCTTCGTGTCAGTTCGTTCGGTTCAACGGTCTGTTGCGCGGAGCTTGTTCTCTCTTGATAGACGCGAAGCACTTGTTAGAGATCGCATCTGTGAAAGCCGTGACTACGAAAGGGCGTTCGTGCCCGCGGCATCCGACCTCCAAAAGTCGACTAGCACTTTTGCCATTTGATGAATGTTGCGAAGCGTATAAGGTCCATGAGTACCACCAGCGCGATCAGATCGCAGCGATAATCGGAAGCCAGTCAGACCCCGTTCCCATGATGAAATCCTCCCTCGATCATATCCCGCACAGAAAGCAGCGAGAGCTTGCCCGTGCGCTGGAGATCCTGCACGAGGAGTTCGAGGATGCGCTGAACGAAGGCACGGCCGACTTCAAAAAGCGCGGACGCATTCTGAAAATCATCCTGTTCGGTTCTTACGCCCGTGGGACCTTTGTCGATGAGCCGCATACGATGAAGGGCTATCGCTCGGATTTCGATCTGCTGGTGATCGTGAACAATCGCAAGCTGACGGACCATGCGACCTACTGGTACAAAGCCGCCGACCGGATTATTCGCGACAGCTTCATCGAGACACCGACTCAGTTCATCGTCCACTCGCTGCGCGAGGTGAACACGGAGCTGAAGAAGGGCCACTACTTCTTCTCGGACATCCGCAAGGAAGGGATCGTTCTCTACGAGCTTGATGACGAGCTGTTGGCCGAGCCGAAGCCTCTTACTGCGCAGGCGAGGCTTCAAGTTGCTAGGGAGTCCTTCGAAAGTCGGGGTCGGCTTCTAAAACAGTTTTCGGAGGGAGCGCAATTTCACATCACCAGGGGGAACGTCGACCTAGCAGCGTTTGACCTGCACCAGACGATTGAGCAGGCCTACACGTGTGTTCTGCTGACCCTAACGAATTACGCCCCGCCATCGCATAACATCAAGTTCCTGCGCTCACTAGCTGAAGAGCAAGATCTTCGACTAGTTGAAGCGTTTCCACGCGATCACCACCGGCAGAGAGCCTGGTTTAATACAATCAACGAAGCCTATGTTAAGGCTCGATATTCAAAGCATTTCGAGATCAGCGAAGAGGCGCTTGTGTGGCTTGGTGACCGGACGGCGCATCTGCTGGAATTGGTGAAGACCGTCTGCGACGAGCATATCCAGAAGCTGGAGCGGGATGTCTCGCGGTGAAACACGTAACGCCAGATTCCGATCAGAATTCTGGCTTATCAGTTCTAGTAGTCAAGACCGGCGATCCGCCGGCAATTGCATTTCGTGCCGATGGCAGCATGCAGTGAACGTGACACAATCTCCAGTGGTCGTAAGGATGCGTAAGGATCGTCGAGAAATTGTGGGGTTTGCTGTCGAATCCTGCCCTGTCGGTGCCCCGGGCGGCAGCCTTCCGTCGCCATCTCAAGCGCCGAGTGCCGCTGTATTGGATTTAGTAGCTTGGCAGGAAGTTAGAAAAAATACGAATATCCTGCTTGCCCGCCACAGCGGTGGGATGACTGATGTGCATTAAGCAGGTTTCGGAACCCAAGTTGGGCCAGCGCGTGTCAAGAAATATTGGGAATGTGATCAAATGCAACGAATCAGGATGCGAAAAAAAACAGCGTATTTCGTTTTTGTAGCATTATTTGCAGCGCTGTTTTCAAGCGCGTGGATTGTGTTCGGCCCATTTTCATTAGGTGCTTTCGTTGCGTTTATCGTTCTGCTGTTCGGCATGAGACTGATTTTGCGAAGGTGCTTTGAATTTCACGAGCGTTGAAAGAACTCGTGAAGTGATTGGTTGGATGAGTATGGTGATCATGAGGAAGCGCCTGAAAAATATGTTAAAGCAAGGGAAGTGAATCCTGCCAGGTTTCTGTGTCGGTCCGGGCTCCGACTATATGATGAGCACGGGAGAAGTGACACCCTATGAAAGTGCGGTTGTTGCTGAAGTCTGTCAGGGCTGCTGTACATCGCGGGGTACGCGCATGACGACGCTTGTTGCTGGCGCGCTGCTGGCGGGGGCCGATTGGTTGGGTGACGCATGATGTTCTTTCCGCAGTAACAATCATCGGCGACGCTTATATCATCAGTCAGCAGATCTCGAAGGCGGACGACCGCACAACACTTTGCAAGACAACGATGCGTCAGAATGCGCGAAGGAGAAAAAAGATAAGGAAAAGATCGGGGAGATGGATGCGGATTTCACCCATAAGCCTGGCGACAAGGACTTTAATAGAGACAGACCGGGCACGGTCGACGATGCGAACAAGGATTTTGACGACCTCGTTGGAGGCAATGCGATCGATAAAGGAAATGGTATTAGGATAGGCAAGCTGTCTGACGGCCGGACCGTAACGGTGCGACCTGAAAGTAAAAGCAATGGGCCAACACTTGATGTTATCAAGCCGAACGGACGGCCTTTCCGAAAATACAGATATCCTGGCAGCCCATCGACATGAGGCCAAAGATGAAATCCGATCGATATGGAATAGACAAGGAAGTTTGCCGTAGGAACGGTTGCAGGATTTTCTTTGGCGTGGACTGGCTGGATGACGCCGAATTTGAAGCCTTCGAGGCATTTTTTGGCTCGCGTCAGTTGTTCGTTTCAAGCGGCGATAATCCACTCGAGGGTTCATCCGCCTCTTCGTTTTCCGAAGCGGTTAAACTGGAAAGTGAGTTTGTCGACGAAGAGAAGTATATTCTGTCGCCGAACGACGCGCTCATTTATGTGAGCGATGACCGAGATGTTTTCCTTGTCGCCGCACCAAGCGAGCGTCTTGCAGAGTTAAGGGCCGAAATTTCGGCGCGGGGCGGGAGCACATATTCCTCCCTCGTGCGCACAGGCACCATTGAACCCAAGAAGCAGGTCAGGGCGTATTTCGATTATTGGGCGGATATGAACTTTGAGATCGATTGACATCTCGGCAGAATGTCGGTCCAACCTTCTTCGAGTACCATAGTCAGGAAAAATCAAGGATCAAACTGTCCGTCGTCGAAGAAGATGAGAACATCAAGATGACGTCAGCAAAGGTAGAGCTGAGTTAGGCATGCTTCGCGCCCTTTTTAGAGCAATGATATTAGCGGGTGCATTGACGCCTTTCCTCGAGACGCATGTGGCGGCGGCGAACATGGAGGTGATAAAACCAGTAAAAACTCATATTACGATAATCGTCGATGATCCTGTTCTCAGAACCGGAGGAACGGTTCTCGTGGTGCCGCATGAGGTCTCCCAGGACGTTTGGCATAAACTTCGCAATCGACCGGAGAAATCTATGCTTCAGGATAATCCGAAGGCTAGGGAAATCAGGGACGAGGACAAATTGCTTGAGGTAAGGGTCTCTAGCAAAGTTTCCGTTGTCGAGTTCGACTATCCAGCTGACGGGACTTACGGGTTCAATCTGGTTTCCGGGGATAACTCCAGGCAGTCTGCCCTGCGCACAAAACGCGTTTTGGTGGGCAGCGGATATTACACCGATCAAAAGACAGGAACACGAGTGGACTGGGGCGAGGTTTCAACGATCCACATCTTTGGGCCTGACGTTGATGAGAGTTTTAGCCGATCGGTGAGAATCTCATCTAACGAAATAATGAATAGTGGCGCCGACGAAGTTGCGGGTGAGGGATTTGTAGTTCGTCGGCTCAACGATGAGCAGATAAACCGGGCAGTGATCAAAGAGCCGAAATAGGAGCAACTATGTCGAGGTTCACACTTTATACGAGCTTTTTCACATAAATGTAGCCCATAGGGTGCTTGCAGACAGTGCGTGAGAGACGATGTGCCGTTGCCGCAAAGTGCATGGTTCGATGACGCCATCAACATAATCCTGAGAGGTCCATTTCGACGTGTTCGGCCGCTTTGAACTAACCCGCTTCCTTCACTACACGAGTTTAACTCGCAATCGCGAACTCTGACAGATGAAGCATGGTCAAGTTTTCAAAACCCATTGACGCCAAGCGGTCCGCCTTCCAAAAGCAGGGGCTCTGCTGGATGATGTTGACCTCGTCGATATCATCGTCGTTGTACGCACTTGGATTGTAACGCCGCCCAGCGAGATGTGGGATAATTCGTTCTACGGACCGCACGCGACGCCCTACTTTATGAGTGAGCGCGACCAGCGTGATGTGCAGGAGCGTGAGACATTGTGATCAGATTTATGGTCTATACTAGAATTTGTGTTTTCACGATCAAGAACCGTCCGCTGTAGCGCAGCAATCAGGATGAGACGCTCATTGAGATTGCCGCTAAACAGGTCGCGATTGATGATCAGCCAGAGCCTGAAGTAGATGGTGAGCGCGCGCAGAGGCACATCACCATCCGAAAGCGTCACCACGCTAAACGGGGCCGCTACGACATGGTCAACGCCAGGTCCTTGACTGCGCGCGTCAAAATAGATAATTAAACGTATCATTTTGTCATTTGAAGATATGTTTAGGTATCATATGTCAATAGAGACGACTATATTGGTTGAGATCGGCGGTCTCTTGAAGGCAGCGCGTAAAGGCTTGGATCTGACACAAGAGCAGGTCGCCGAGATGGCTGGCATATCGCGGCCACGCTATCGCGAGATTGAAAGCGGAAAGAGCGCTGCCCGCACGACCACGCTGATCAATATCGCACGTGCGCTTGGTCTCGAACTGATGTTCATCCCGCAACCGATGGTGCCGGCTGTCAATGCGCTGCTTCAGCCGCATGGCAGCGACGACGATTTGCCTGCGTTCGTTGCCAGTTCCAACGGTGATGACGATGCCTGATGCGTATCTCGATCCAAAGCGCATCTCCTCGCTTGAGGTGCTGCTGAATAACCTTAAGGTCGGCACAATTGTCCGGACGCCTGGTGACTTCAATGCATTCAGTTTCGAGGAAAGCTATCGCGCAACTGGTGGCTCTCCTGTGTTGAGCCTGTCCTTTCGGGCGGCTACCGGAGGCTTGCGCAAAGACCCGAAGCCTGTCGCCAGGGCCTTGCCAGCTTTTTTTGCCAATCTGCTTCCAGAAGACAAACTGCGCGAGGCTATGGAGAAGCACCATGCCGGCAGCGTTCGGCCCGGCAATGATTTCGATCTTCTTGCGGCGCTCGGTGCGGATTTGCCAGGAGCTGTCCGCATCGTACCGAGCGAGGGCGCAAGTGCTCTATTCAATGCCCCCTCGCGTCCTGAACCGAAAGCCCGGTTTTCTCTTGCTGGGGTGCAGATGAAGCTCTCTGTGATCAAGAATACGGGCAAAGGCGGCGGTCTCACCTTGCCCTTGGGCGACGCGCAGGGTTCGTATATTGCGAAATTTCCGTCGACATCGTTTCCAGGTGTTTCCGAAAACGAATATGCCAATCTGGCTCTGGCCGAAGCAATTGGCATGGATGTGCCGGAACGAGAACTTGTCGATCAGTCGGAATTCGAAGGCATTCCTAAGGAATTTGAGACGCTCTCGGATGGAAAGGTCTTGCTCATCAAGCGCTTCGACCGCGGCACGGGAGCGACGCGGATCCATATCGAGGACTTTGCGCAGGTGTTCGGCATTTATCCATCGCGTAAGTATGAAGGTGCGGCCTATCACGATATCGCTGCGGCTCTGAACGTCGCTGTTTCCCCAGCCGCAGCGCTGGAATTTGTGCGCAGGTTGGCTCTGGCTGCGGTCACGGGAAATGGTGACATGCATTTAAAAAATTGGTCGCTGATTTATCGCGGAGCGGGAGACAAACCCGAGCTTGCGCCAGTTTACGATGTCCTTTCGACGATCCCCTACATTCCGACAGATTCCATGGCGTTATCCGTTTTGGGCGAGCGATCCTTTAAAGCACTGAGTGCCCAGCGCTGGAAAGCGTTCGCAAGGCGTGCGCGCTTGCCGGAAGCTGCTGTTCTTAGAGCGGTGGTCGATACCGTCGAGCGCGTCAATCAAATCTGGTGGTCGATGCCACAGCGCGAGGTCGTGCCGATAAAAGTGCTCGAACGGATTGATACCCATGTCAAACTCATGACGCCGATTCTAAGTACCCTGGGCGAGTAGCTTGCCTTTCCCAGATATGAAAGCGTTTCGATCAATGTTGAAGTTTGTCGATCTGTGGATAACGGACGTACAAAGCGGCACGTTTGGAGGGTAAGCGTCGTCGTTGATCTGCCTGTTTTGGGTCGCGATTATCATGATAGAGATTGCATATGGGATTGGGCGTATTCATCCACCGCACAGACTCGATCTACGAGGATAGCCCGGCTGAGCAGTATCAGTTCCCTGGCCAGTATCTCGGTCGCGTTCAAAGCTGTGCTGGAGATTGGATCATCTACTATGAACCTCGAAAGGTCACTGCAACGCGTGGATATTTCGCTGTCGCCAAGGTCGCTCAGGTTATTCGAGATCCCAAAGCGCCAGTCATGTATTTGGCGCTTATCGAACCTGGCAGCTATCTCGATTTCGTAAACCCCGTTGCGTTTAGTGGGCAGGATGGTGTTGTTGAGCGAGGCGTACTGAACGAAGCGGGGCGGATTTCTGGCCGTGCACAGGCTGCGGTCCGATCAATATCTGCTGCCGATTTCAATCGGATTCTGTCGTTGGGATTGGCGGAAGATCAACTCGAATTGCCGCGAACCGGCGAGTCGCTGGAGACGTCATCGCTGAACGATCTTTCCGAAAGAGTTCAGGAGCCCTTCCTATACGAGCGCGATAGGGAGCGGATCATGCAGCTGTCGTCTCGAATTGTCAGAGATCAGCTGTTTCGGCGTCTCGTCCTACAAGCCTATGATAAACGATGCGCGATAACTGGACTGAAGCTGATCAACGGTGGTGGTCGTGCCGAGGTAGACGCCGCTCACATCCGACCGGTCGAGCGAAATGGGCCTGATATCCTAGTGAACGGAATTGCGCTCTCTGGAACCGCTCATTGGATGTTCGACCGTGGGCTTATCTCCCTGTCGGATGAACTCGAGATTCTGATTTCGCGTCACGCGAACGATCACGATAGCATTCTAGGGCTAATCAACAAGACGGGAAGAGCGATTGTCCCGAGCGGTGTTCACCAACGGCCGCATCCCCAGTTTTTAAGTTGGCATCGCGAAAACACCTTCAAGCACTGACGTTGGCCGACGAATTTATCTAATGCCTTCTGGCGGCCCTGATTAAGAGTCCCATGTATCTACGACTTTCTGGTCCCTATCCATGGCGTATTGGGCCGGATTGAAATTGTATACCGCTTTGACATATCCCTCCGTGATGACTACATTGGGTTTAGTTGCACCGGGAGATATGAAGAGATGGAGCAGGGCTCAGTTTTCAAGACTAATCGTAGCCAAGCGGTCCGCCTCCCAAAGGCAGTCGCTCTGCCTGACGATGTTAAACGCGTCGATATCGTTGCGGTTGGACGCACTCGCATCATAGCGCCCGCCGGTGAGATATGGGATAGCTGGTTCGACGGACCTCTTGTGACTTCCGACTTTATGGATGAGCGCGACCAGCCTGCTGCGCAGGAGCGCGAGGCATTTTGATGCTCAGGTACATGCTCGATACGAACATTTGTATTTTCACGATTAAAAACCGTCCGCAGCGGGTGCGGGAGGCATTCAATCGGTTTCAGGATCGGTTGTGCGTCAGTTCGGTTACCATGATGGAGCTGATATATGGGGCGGAAAAATCGGCAAGCCCCGAGAAGAACCTCGCTATCGTGGAAGGGTTCTCTTCGCGGCTTGGCGTCCTTCCCTATGACGAGCCGGCTGCAAGCCATACAGGTGAGTTACGAGCAGAGCTTGGACGCCTCGGTACTCCCATCGGTCCGTATGATGCACTCATCGCAGGTCACGCGCGCTCGCGCGGGCTGATCATGGTTACAAACAACCGCAGGGAATTCGACCGCGTGCCCGGCTTAAGGGTAGAAGACTGGACCAAAGAGGACTGATTACCCTCTGGCCCCGTGGAAGGCGGCCGCTTGCTGGATTATGACGCATGGCGAGCCTCCGTCTTTCTCAAGGCGTCGTATCGTTCAACATTGGCCTTGGGTTCATTGGTGAGCGTCAGTGCCTGAGGGGCATCGAGGGTCGGCGGCGTGAAGGATTTACCGTCAACGAGCCGATGCAGCAGGTTCAGCACATGCGTCTTGGTCGGAACGCCAGACTTCAGCGCCATGTCGACGGCAGACGGCACTGCCTGTTCGTCGTGCTGAAGGACGAGGGCCAGGTTATCGACCATCTCTCGATCGCCGCGACCAGGAATGCCAGCGAAGACACGGAAGGCATGGTTATGGGCATCGAACAGCATCTCATGCGTCTGCAGGAGGTATGCCCGGACGATGAAGGCCCTGAAGTAGCTCAGCTTCGTGTGGGCGATCTGCAGCTTGGTGCGCTCATTGCCGATGATCGCCCAATCTTCTGACCAGTCGAACTGGAAGGCCTCGCCTGGTTCGAACGCCAGGGGCACAAATGTCCCGCGGCCCGTCGTCTGCAATTCCCTCTGACGATCATCGCGCCATTCCCGCGCAAATGCCGCCACACGATTGTAGGAGCCCTCGTAGCCGAGGCTGACAAGATCAACGTGTAGCTGCTTCATCGTCCGCTTCTGCTTGCGGCTCTTCTTCGACTCCGTCTTCAGCCAGGCCGATAACCGATCTGCAAACGGATCAAGCTTGCTCGGCCTATCCGGCACGTTGAATTTCGGCTCCACGCCGCCGGCCCGCAGATATTTGCGGATGGTATTCCTGGATAAGCCGGTCCTGCGGCAAATCTCCCGGATCGATAGATGCTCTCGAAAATGCCAGCGTCGGATTACGCAAAGTAACGCCATGTCGATCACTCCAGAGCCCCCGCTGAAAACATGCGAGGGACGGTTGAAACATGGGTCAATTCTCAATGGAAATATCTGGCTGCGCCGGGTCAGCTCTCAGTGGAAATCAACACTAATGACGGAAAAAAGCTGCGCCGGCGACGAGAAGGTGAAGACTGCGACAGGCTCAGAGGAATTACCTGAGCGCATTGCGTTCGTTGCCCTGGCAAACGCCTCATCAAGGGCAGCTTCACTGTCTGCTCGGATTTGAATTAAGGCTTCTCTCATGGTTTCTGCCTCCTCTTGATTATTTCCTTCCGAAAATCGGATAGGAGGGTATCGGTCGTCGTGAACGAGTAAGGATGCTCAGCTCCGTCAAAGTGACGATGATTGCCTTTACCGCGTTCGTTGTCGAAACCGACGATGCGGCGACCGTCCGTTCCGTAAAACAGTCGATACTTGAACAGGTTCGTGCTACCAGGAACGGGCTCCGGCACTTTTCAGACAACGATCTCGACGAGCGCACCGTCTGGCAAAACAGTTTTCGAACGCTCGATAAGTACCGCCGCAATCATGTTGTCATTTACGCCATCGGTCCGGTTTGTTGTCAACGGCGGCAAAGGTTCGAGAGAGGGCTTTATGGTATATTGTACCTATATATACTTAATTAATACACATATTCTATATTTTATACTATGTAAATGGAATAATTTACCCTGAAATGGATTGGCGGGCGTGATTTGCGAGCGACGCGAGTTCACCAGTGGTAGGGATTGGCACTTAAAGTGTAGATTGGCCGAGGCAAAAAATATAAATTAATTGAAGCTATCTTGGGGAAGGGATTTGCGCCGTGGATTAGTTGGGGTGCATTTGTTTGCGAGGACTGATAATTCTGACTGTTAT
>Ga0308172_1002081_pt1 | contig 11331 bp, 11 predicted proteins | sample PhyGR2_FD_202134 | JGI IMG/M metagenome (GOLD analysis project Ga0308172, IMG submission 202134) | Phyllosphere microbial communities from UC Gill Tract Community Farm, Albany, California, United States - DLSLSG.R2 | ecosystem: Host-associated > Plants > Phyllosphere > Unclassified | place: USA...
GCCGTGGTGCGGGCGGCGAGCAGCCAGCGGAACGGCGCGTGAGCGAGGGGGCCGGTCATCGGGGGTGCCGGAGCGGGAAGAGGGCGGTCGTCATCGACACCGGTCTCGTCCCGGGGCTCCGGGGCGGTTGGGCGGCGGCATGCAGGAGGGCCGATGCCTCGCCGACGTGCCGGACGATGCGGCTCCAGACGTGCGGGTCGACCCAGAGTTCGGCATCCGTGGTCAGGGCCGGTCCGTCGATGCGGGCGCGTGCCCGGCGACGGAGTTCGTCGACGAGCGCCCCGATGTACTCCTCTTCCCCCTCGGGGGAGCGCTCGCCGAGGTGCGCGTCGGGGTCGTACCGCTGCGACGAGCTCTCGTGGCGGTATCGTTTCGCCTCCCCGCCGCGCACGCGCTCGACCTCGACGACACGGATCACGCCCGCCCGCTCGAGGACGCGCAGGTGGTAGCTCGCCGACGCCTGCGAGACGCCGAGCTCGCGCCCGGCCTCCGCTGCGCTCATCGCGGCCCCGGTGAGCAGCGACAGCAGGCGCAAGCGGAGGGGGTGCGCGGTGGCGCGCAGCTCGTCGATGCGGGACATCTCGCCATCGTGGCGCGTCGCGCGGCAACCGTCAAACGTGTCTTTGGGGGTGGATGCGCCTGGCGCGGCGCCGCGCGCCGGTCACGCCGCCGAGGCCGCATCCGTTCGGCGAGGACGCACGCGTTCAACGGCGAACAGGTACGTTCTCGCGAAACGTCTGCGGTCTGAGCGTCGTGGGCGCGAGGCCGGTGCCGCGCGCCTCGGGCGGGGCGCCGGCATCCGGAACTCAGAAGACGATCGTGTGGTTGCCGTGGCGGATGATGCGGTCTTCGGCGTGCCACAGCACGGCTCGGGAAAGCACCTGACGCTCGACGTCGGCGCCGCGGCGGGCGAGTTCGGCGGCCGAGTCGGCGTGGGTCACGCGCACGGTGTCCTGCTCGATGATCGGGCCCTCGTCGAGGTCGCTCGTGACGTAGTGCGAGGTCGCGCCGATGAGCTTCACGCCGCGCTGCTTCGCCTTCTTGTACGGCTCGGCGCCGATGAAGGCCGGCAGGAACGAGTGGTGGATGTTGATCACGGGCACCCCGATCTTGTCGAGGAAGTCGGGCGAGAGGATCTGCATGTAGCGCGCGAGCACGACGAAGTCGACGTTGCCGACGAGCAGTTCGAGAATGCGGGCCTCGGACTCGGACTTGTCGGGCCCGGGCGTCGAGGGCACGTGGAAGAAGGGGACGCCGAACGAGCGCACGTCCTCGGCGGCGGTGGTGTGGTTCGACACGACCATGGGGATGCTGACCGGGAGGTCGCCGCGGCGGTGGCGCCACAGCAGATCGAGCAGGCAGTGGTCCTGCTTCGAGGCGAGGATCGCCATGCGCTTCGGCGTCGACAGATCGGTCAGGGTCCACTCGAGCTCGAAGCCCTCGCCGAGGGTCGTGGCGAGATCGGCCTCGATGACGGGCAGGGCCACCGACAGGTTGGGGCGGTGGAACACGACCCGCTGGAAGTACGCGCCGCCGCGGGGGTCGTCGGAGTACTGGTCGAAGGCGACGATGTTGCCGCCCTGGCGGGCGATGAGCGCCGAGACCGCGGCGATGATGCCGGGGGTGTCACTGCCGTGGACGATGAGGCACGCGTGATCGGGCTGCAGGTGGGGGCTCGCGGAGACCATCGGACCATTCTGCCGTGCGCCGGTGGCGTCGCCGACCACGTGCCGTCGCGTTTCGGGGCGCGGTTCGTGGCCCCGAGGTCGCGGGGGTGGTGCGCGTGTGGGTAGGGCGCGTGCGTAGAGGGCGTGTGGAGGGCGCGTGCGTGTAGGTGGCCCCGGGGTCATTTCTGGCGCCCCGGGGCCACGGGCGAACATGGCCAGCCCGCCCGGCCGTCCGCCCGGCTCCCACGCCGGCTACAGGCGCACGACGAGCTTCTGCGCCGAGACGCCCGCGCGCTGCCGATCGAGTGCGTCCTGCACAGCGCCGAGGCCGTCGCCGACCACGAGCGGAGCGGGCATCGGTCGCAGCGCCCCCTCGGCGAGCATCCGCGGAATGACCTCGCCCCACAGCCGCGGGCCCATCTCGTCGTCGCGCAGGCTGCTGCCCCAGACGAAGGCGGCCCGGATGCCACGGCGTCGGGCGCGCAACGTCGAGCGGAGCGTTCCGAGGCCGATGCGGGTGAAGACGGGCAGCATCGCGGGGAACAGGTGGCGCCGGCCGACCAGCGAGTCCAGCGAGACCGGCGTGCTGGCCATGGCCAGGCGTTCCCCGCCGGTGCGGGCGAGCACGTCGATGCACGCGTCGGTCGAACCCGCGCCGAGAGCCACCGCCCCGACGACGGGTCGTCCCCCAATGGCCACGACGAGGTCGGCCACCGCCGTGGGTGACCGGTGATCGACGACGGCGTCCGCACCGAGCCCGCGCAGGGTCTCGGCGTTCTTCGCGGATGCCGTGGTCACCACGTCGTATCCGGCGGCGTGCGCCAGTTGGACGGCGTTCATCCCCACACTCGTCGAGCCACCCCAGATCACCACGACGCCTCGGCTGGCGGCCGGCGCCGGGTCGCCCGGCATCCGGAGTCCGAGGAGCTGGGGTTGGAACAGCGCGCACGCGGCCGTGGAGATCCCCAGGGGGAAGACCGCTGCCTCGTCGTCGGAAAGGTCGTCGGGGATGGGGGCCGTGAGGCGCTCGACCAGGGTCGTGTACTCCTGGAAGGCGCCCTCGCGGAGCGTATCCCGTCCGCGGTCTGTGCCCGTCGCGAGGCCGAAGACGCGCTGGCCCACGCGGAAGCGCGTGACGGCGGAACCGATCGCGACGACCTCGCCGGCGACGTCCGAGCCGAGGACGGCCGGCGTGTTCAGCCACCGGTAGGTGATGCGGCTGGTGCCCTGAATGACCCAGTCGACCGGGTTGATCGCCACGGCGCGCACGCGCACGAGCACCTCGTCGGCGGCGGGAGCGGGGGTCTGGACGGTGGTGACGGTGAGCGCGGCCCGAGGTGCGGGAAGGATCGCGGCGGCGTGTGAGGGCATGAGGGGCCTTTCGCGTGATGACACGGAGTGTCTTCACTATAGACGTGATGACACCTCGTGTCGTCACATAGGATTCCGACATGGCCAGATGGGCACCCGATACGCGAGAACGCCTGCGCGCCGCAGCGATGGAGCTGTTCGCCGAGCGCGGCTTCGAGGCGACGACCGTGCCCGACATCGTCGAGCGTGCCGGTGTGACGCGCCGTACGTTCTTCCGGCACTTCGGCGACAAGCGCGAGGTCTTCTTCGGTGACGACGAGATCCCTCGGCTCGCCGCCGAGATGCTCGCGGCCGCTCCTGCCGACCTGCCGCCGTTCGCGATCGCGTGGAGCGGCTTCCAGATCCTCGCCGCCGAGCGCTTCGAGCCCCGCCGCCGCGAGATGGCGGCCGCGCGCCGCGTGATCGAGTCTGAGCCCGCCCTGCGTGAGCGAGACCTGCAGAAGCAGGCGGATCTCCGGGCGGTCCTGACCGAGGGGTATCGCGCGCGGGGCGTCGATGCCCTGCGCGCGCGCGTCGTCGCGGGGGTCGCCGTGGACCTGCTGCAGACGGCCCTCGAGCAGTGGGCGGCCGACACGGCGGGCACCCCGCTCGTGGAGCATCTCGAGCGGGTCCGCCGCGAGATGGCGGACGTTCTGGCCTGACGCGCCGCTCTGCGCGCCGACCTAGACGCCAAATAGAGCGGTGCCCGCTACACTGCCGCGAGCCATCCCACGCCCCTTGCCGATGTCCGTGAATAGCAGCGAAGGGCTGCCAAGCGTTTCTGTTCGGCACCGTACACGCGCGCGAAAGATGTCAGGAACTAGTGCTCTGATTGCCTGGGGGCATCGTCGTCACGCCACCGGACAGGAACGCCGACCTTCCTGGCGCGGTCCTGAAGACTTCGGCGCATGAGACGCACCGCATCCTGGAGTGCGTCACCGTCCCCTGGGCGTACTTGCACGAGCACTCCACCCGACCCGAGGGTGGTGACGTCCGTTTGATCGACGTTCCGCGGCAGGCTGAAATCGATGTCGTCAACGTCGGCTGCGACCAATGGCACCTGAACGTCTACGCGGCCCTTCTTCTTCAAGAAGGTAGCGAACACGAGGCGGCGATTTCCCCCCAAGAATCTTGCAACGGTGTACGTGCGCTGCGTGCGGATCTCCACGTCCTCTGCAACGCGCTCGACCTCCTGCGTCAGCTCTTCGAGAAGGTCTTCCACTGCGGCGGGGTCGGCGACGACCTTCTCTCGCTGATTTTCCCACTGAGGTGAACGGGTGCTCGTCGCCGGTTCGTCGTTCTCCGTCTCGACTATTTCACGTGTCATGTCCATGAGCCTGCGGAGGTGGTCTGCGCTCTGATCTCGATCGAACAGCCGCTCCAGATAGCGTTTCAGATCACGGTGAACGTCGGGGTCGCTGCTCGCGGCGTACTGCTTCCGTGCAATCACGTCCTCATCCTCCGATAAGAAAACGCTCACGGCGGGTACGACCTGCAGAGTCATCGTCGACGGGTCCACTTCGTCGTCGTCGAAATTCGCGAGTGTCTCTGCAATGTCCCGGTGCAGATTGATGAAGTAGAACGGCCAAGCCAGTTGCAGGCCGATGATGCGAAGCAGGAGGTCGGGGTCGCCCGCAGTGTCATCCCACTTCATGAACCGGGTGAGCATGAACGAATTGAGTAGACGTTTGACCTGGCGAGGATTGGATCGGAGTCCGTAAAGGGCGACGCCTTCCAAGGTTGTATCCGTTACTCCCGTGAACCATTCGGATCGGAGGGAGCTCCATGAACCGATTAGCTCCTCAAGCCGGTCGCTCGATATCTCCAGCTGAGGGATTCGAAAAGGTATCTGAACGATTTTCTCGATGAAGCGATGTCCGTCCGCTCCCTTGTATTGCTTGCGAATCGCCTTGACGAGATACTCATAATCGAGGGCCAGGATGAACACAAATCCATCGATATCAGTGAGGACGTGAATAGCCTCCAAGACGTTGACGACGGCAGCTGGAGAGCAGCGATCGAGGTCGTCGACCATTACGACAATGCGCTGGGCGCCGTTCCCGTCCGTGATGCTGGAGCCGATGGCACTTAAATCTTGAAAAGGGTTGACATATCGAGATTCGCTGTCTGTGGAGCGGGCGAGTGTGATGTCGGCGAGCAACGGTATCGAGGCCGAAACCTCGAGCGACCTGAGCGCTTTGTCGATACTTGCTCGCACCTTGATATGCCACGAATCGTTAGCACTCACCGCCTCGTGGACCTGCGCGAGGAGGGGAAGGATCAGATGTGGCTCGCGTTCATAGCGCCACGCGTCGAAGTGAACGACCGTCGCGTCCGGGCGGCCGTTTCGACCGCTCTCCTTCTTGATGTTCAGTCGGATGCTTTGGAGTAGCGACGACTTGCCGGTGCCCCAGGGGCCATAGAGGCCGATGGTGAACCGCGCCGGTTCGCCATCAAGCGCTGCAGCGGCAATCCCCTCCGCGTAGTTGTGAAAATCGAGTTTCGGTTCCGAAGCCGGTGCGTCGACGATGATCGGCAGACGTTCTGGTCGTGTCATTTCTTGCCCCCCTCGGGCACACTAACGGAGATTGGCCCGCTGCCGATGTCGGTGGCCGCGACTAGCCTGGAACCTGTGACCAGCACCCTCCGCCTCGATCGGCCGGGGTGGCGCACCTGGACGCTGTGGGGCGTGGGCGTGCTCGCCTACGTCGTGTCGATCATCAACCGCACCTCCCTGTCCGCCGTGGGAGTCGATGCGGCGGTGCGCTTCGGTGCGGATGCCTCGGCGCTGTCGATGTTCGCGGTCATCCAGCTCTTCGTCTACGGGGCGATGCAGATCCCCGTGGGTCTCCTGCTCGACCGCTTCGGCGCGCGTCCGATGATCACGATCGGCATGGTGCTGATGGCCGCGGGCCAGCTTGTGATGGCGTCGGCGGATGCCGTGGGGATCGGCATCCTGGCCCGTGTCCTGATCGGCGCGGGAGACGCGGCGATCTTCCCGAGCGTCCTGCGCGTGATCGCGACGTGGTTCCCCGCGCAGCGGGCGCCGGTGCTCGTGCAGCTGACCGGGATCATCGGCCAGCTCGGCCAGATCGTCGCCGTCGTTCCGCTGGCCGCCCTCCTGCACGCGACGAGTTGGAGCGTGGCCTTCGGCAGTGTCGCGGGTCTCGGTCTGCTGTTTGCGATCCTGACGTTCCTCATCATCCGCAACCGCCCGCCCGAGCGCCGCGCCGACCCGGTCGACACCTCGGTCGACACGCAGACGGGCGCGATCCGCGTGGTGCGGTCGTCGCCCGACCTCCGGCGGGGCTTCCGCGAGTCGTGGGCGCACCCCGGCACGCGCCTCGGTTTCTGGTCGCACTTCGCGACGCCGTTCGCGGGTACGGCGTTCATGTTGCTGTGGGGCTTCCCCTTCCTCACCGCGGGCGAGGGGCTCGAGCCCGCCACGGCGTCGCTCGTGATGACCTCGCTCGTGCTGTTCAGCATTCTGAGCGGGCCGGTGATCGGGGCGCTGTCGAGTCGGCATCCCACCCGCCGCTCCCGCTGGCTCGTGCTGCCGACGGTCGTGTTCCAGGCCGTGATGTGGATCGTCGTGATCGTCTGGCCGGGCCCCGCGCCGGTGTGGCTGCTGATCGTGCTGATGTTCGCGCTGTCGACCGGGGGGCCCGCGTCGATGATCGCCTTCGACCACGCGCGCACCTTCACGCCGAGCCACCGGTTGAGCACGGCGACGGGCATCGTGAACGGCGGCGGGTTCCTCGCGGCGCTGCTCGCGATCCTCTTCATCGGTATCGCGATGGACGTGCAGGGGGCCGGCAGCCCCGAGACCTACTCGCTCGACGCCTTCCGCCTCGCGTTCCTCACCCAGGTGCCGCTCTGGCTCGTGGGCGGGATCGCCATCATCATCGAGCGGGGGCGCACGATCCGTCACGTCGGCGGGACCCTGCCACGCTGACGACCTCGGGTCGCGGTGGAAGGATCGAGAGCATGAGCTCCATCGACATCCGCACCCTCGCCACCGTCGAGGACATCCACGAAGCGGCGCGCGTGCTCGACACCGTGTGGGGCGAGCGGGGCACCATGCCGGCCAACATCCTGCGAGCCCTCGAGCACGCCGGAAACTACGTCGTGGGGCTCTTCGACGCAGATCGGATGATCGGCGCATCGGCGGCGTTCTTCGGCCCACCGGCCGACCGCTCGATGCACTCGCACATCACGGGCATCGTCCCCGGCTACCAGGGCCGCGGCCTCGGGCGACAGCTCAAGAACCACCAGCGCGACTGGGCCCTCGAGCGCGGCGTCGGACGCATCACGTGGACCTTCGACCCGCTCGTGGGCCGTAACGCCCACTTCAACCTCGCGGTGCTCGGGGCGCGGGCCACGGAGTACCTCGTGAACCAGTACGGCGAGATGGCCGACGCCGTCAACCGAGGCGACGAATCCGACCGCCTGCTCGCCGTGTGGGCGCTCGCCGAACCTCCCTCGCCCACCCCGACGGATGCCGAGATCTCAGCGGTCGTGCCCGTGCCCGACGACATCGAGGCTCTGCGATCGAGCGACCCGGCGGCAGCCGCCGAGTGGCGTCGGCGCGTGCGCGATGAGGTGCAGGGGCACCTGGCATCCGGTCGCCGGATCGGCGGTTTCGACCGCCGCGGCTATCTCATCGTCGGGTAGTCGTCACTGCTCGGTGATGGGGGTGTCCTTCTCGGCGGCCGGGTCGCCCGGGCCGGGGCCCGGACGCACGGCTGCGTCGTCGCGCACGTCGATGCGGGTCACGCCGTCGTGCTCCGAGACGTCGAAACGCGGGGCCGCGTCTTCTTCCGTCGCCTTCGGTGCGCTCGTCAGCTGGTCGTGACGGTTCTCTTCGAAGCTCTTCTCGTCGCTCACCGTTCTCACTCCTCTTCGGCCGAACGCCAGGCGTCCGACTCCATGTGCGAACCCGCCTGCGGGCCCATGTGCAGCATCCCGCCGTCGACGACCCAGCTCGCGCCGGTGACGTAGGAGCTCGCGGGCGAGGCGAGGAAGCGGATCACGTCGGCGATCTCGTCGGGCTTGCCGGGGCGGCCGAGCGGGATGCCGGGGCGGTGGGTGCGCTCGGCATCTTCGGCCGACATGTCGTTGATGGGGGTGGCGATCTCGCCGGGGGCGACGGCGTTGGCGGTGATGCCGTACTGACCGAGCTCGAGCGCCATCGTCTTGATGAGGCCGCCGACGCCGTGCTTGGCGGCGACGTACGGGGCGGAGCCGACGCGCGGCTGGTGCTCGTGCACGCTGGACACCACGATCAGCCGACCCCCGTTGCCGGCTTTCACCATGCGCCGGGCCGCGGTGTGCAGGGCGAGGAACGCTCCGTCGAGGTTGAGCGAGATGTCGGTGCGCCAGGTGTCGAAGTCGAGGTCGAGGAAGCTTCCGCCGATGCCGCCGCCGGCGTTGTTCACGAATACGTCGAGGCCGCCGAGCTCGTCGGCCATGGCGTTCACGGCATCCGGGACCTTGTCGAACTCGGTCGCGTCGAACTGCGCGACGATCGCGCGCACGCCGCGCTCGCGCACGGCCGCGGCGGTCTCTTCGGCGCCGTCCTTGTCGGAGTGATAGGTCACCGCGATGTCCATGCCGGCGTCGGCGAGGGCGAGGGCGGTGGCCGCGCCGATGCCCGAGTCGGAGCCGGTGACGATCGCGTGGCGGGGAGTGAAGTCGTCGCTCATGCGGGCGACGCTACGCGCGCACACCCGTGGCGCCCGGTCCCTTGCCACCGCGGGCGGCGGGCGTTACGGTCGCCGTTCGCCGCGCCGGCGTGGCGCGCTCCGGAGAATCCGGGCCCGTCCGCGTCCAGGGCGGTCCCGGGGTGCGCGTCGACGTGCCCCGCTCCGGAGCCCGGGACGGACCCCCGGCGGCGCGCTCCCGCTACCCTGCCCTCATGCCCCTGCTCCGCCCCGCCGCGCCCGTGACCCTGGATGCCGTCGAGCTCCGCGTGCTGCACCTGCCGCTCGTGTCGCCGTTTACGACCTCGTTCGGCACCGAGACCGTGCGCGAGGTCATCGTCGTCACGGCCCAGACCGCGGACGGCCGCGGGTGGGGCGAGGTCGTGACGCAGGAGGCGCCGCTGTACTCCAGCGAGTACACCCAGGGTGCGTGGGACGTGCTCACCCGCTACCTCGCCCCGGCCCTGCTCGAGCGCCGCACGTTCGCGCCCGAGAAGGTCGCCGGCATCCTGCGCCCCTTCGTAGGGCACCGCATGGCCAAGGCAGGTCTCGAGCTTGCGATCCTCGACGCCGCCCTGCGTGGGGAGGGCCGCAGCTTCGGCAGCTACCTCGGTGCCGAGAAGAGCCGGGTTGCCTCGGGGGTCTCGGTCGGCATCCAGAGCGACCCGGCGGCGCTGGTCGACACCGTCGGCGGCTACCTCGACGAGGGGTACGTGCGCATCAAGATCAAGATCAAACCCGGTCGCGACATCGGCGACACGGCCGCCGTCCGCGCCGCCTTCGGATCGATCCCGCTGCAGGTCGACGCGAACTCCGCGTACACGCTTCAGGATGCCGACACCCTCGCCGAACTCGACCGCTTCGAGCTTCTGTTGATCGAGCAGCCCCTGCAGGAAGACGACCTGGTCGATCACGCGACCCTCGCGAAGAGACTGACGACCCCGGTCTGCCTCGACGAGTCGATCGTCTCCAACAAGGCGGCGGCCGACGCGCTCGCCCTGGGGTCGGCGGCGATCCTCAACATCAAAGCCGGCCGTGTCGGCGGCTACCTCGAGGCCGTTGCGATCCATGACCGGGCGCTCGCGGCGGGTGTTCCCGTCTGGTGCGGAGGCATGCTCGAGACGGGGATCGGCCGCGCCGCCAACGCCGCCCTGGCCGCGCTGCCGGGCTTCACTCTCCCGGGTGACATCTCGGCATCCGCCCGCTTCTACGATCGCGACATCGTCACCGAACCGGCCGTACTCGACGACGGATATGTGCGCGTGCCGACCGGGCCGGGCGTGGGCGTCGAGATCGACACCGCGGCGCTGGAGCGGTTCACGGTGCGGCGCGAGCGGATCACGCGATGAGCCGGGGCGCCCGGCCGGGCCGTGAGGGGCTCAGCGAGACCTCGGGCGAGGACGTCCCGTGGGGTCGTCCGGCGGTCGACGGCATCCCCCTTCCCCCGTTCCGAGATGCCGCGGCGCACCGGTCGTACGTGCTGTCGTTGCAGACGTTCGTCGCCCTGCTCGACGAGGGAGAGCCGGCGCCCACGACCGTCGCGCTGCTCGCCGCCCTCGCCGCCGAGGTACCCCGGGACGATGCCGAGGTGTCTGCGCTGTTGTCGCCGCTCGCTCTCGGCGTGAGCCTGTCGACGTTCTTCCCCGCGCCCTGGACCCCGAAGACCCTCGCCGCTGCTCTCGCCCCGCTCGGCGCGTTCACTCCGCGGTACGGGTGGGGGAGTTGGGGATGGGGCGGCGATCCCGACTATCGGGCGACGGTCCACCGCGGCGGATGGTCGATCGAGCGGCACGAGCGCGGCTCCCGCACCCGAGCGACTCTGGCGCACGACGGCGATCTGGTGCTGCTGTGGATGGACATGTTCCGCAACCGCTTCCCCTACCCGATCGCACACATGCCGTCGACGCTGGCCGAGAGCCCCGCGGCCCTGGCCGCCGCAGCGCGCGACACCCGCGGCGCCCATGCGGCGAACACCGCGATGCCGTACCTGCGGAGCTGGCGGGCGGAGCGCGATCGGGCGCTGACCGGCGGGCCGGAAGAGCCCGAGCCGCTTCGATAAACTGGATGCCGCGCGCTCGCGCACCCCACAGCTTTCCCGACCATTGGAGCCACCGTGGCCGAACAATCCCGCCTCGATAAGGTCATCGCCCTCGCCCGCCATCGGGGGTTCGTCTTCCAGGCCGGTGAGATCTACGGCGGTTCGCGTTCCGCGTGGGACTACGGCCCCCTCGGCACGGAGCTGAAAGAGAACATCCGTCGCCAGTGGTGGCAGACCTTCGTCCGCGGCCGCGGCGACATGGTGGGTCTCGACTCCAGCATCATCCTGCCCAAGCGCGTGTGGGAGGCCTCGGGTCACGTCGCCACGTTCACCGACCCGCTGGTCGAGTGCCTGCAGTGCCACAAGCGCTTCCGCGCCGACACGATCATCGAGGACTTCGAGGCGCGTAAGAACCGCAAGGCCGAGAACGGTCTCGCCGACGTCCCCTGCCCCAACTGTGGCACCAAGGGCCAGTACACCGAGCCGAAGTCGTTCTCGGGCCTGGTCAAGACCTACCTCGGCGTCGTCGACGACGAGTCGGGCCTGTACTTCCTGCGCCCCGAGACGGCGCAGG
>Ga0308172_1002085_pt1 | contig 11312 bp, 16 predicted proteins | sample PhyGR2_FD_202134 | JGI IMG/M metagenome (GOLD analysis project Ga0308172, IMG submission 202134) | Phyllosphere microbial communities from UC Gill Tract Community Farm, Albany, California, United States - DLSLSG.R2 | ecosystem: Host-associated > Plants > Phyllosphere > Unclassified | place: USA...
ATAGGCGCCGAACAGGCCACCATAGGAATGACCCGCATAGGCGCGCCGCGCCGGATCAGTGCGGTAGCGCGCATCGATCATCGGCAGCACCCGCTCGGCGAGGAAATCGCGATAGTGCGCCGCGCCACCGTAGCTCACGTCATCGCTGTAATCACGCGGATCGGTACGCGCCGGATCGCTGGGCGTATAGTCGCGCGAGCGGCTCTGCTTGGAGGTCAGCCCTTCCTGCGGCGGCAGCCCGACCAGGATGAAATCCTCCAGGTTGACACCCTTCTGGCCCACCAGGTTGCGCACGCTGCGCACCAGCGGGAAGCTGTACAGCGCGTCGGTCACGTACAGCACCGGATAGTGCTTTTCCGGATGTGCGGCGTAGTCGGCCGGCAACGCCACCCAGACCGGATAATCGCGGCCGATCGGATCGTGCACGCGCAGCGCTTCGGTATCCGGCAGCACCACGCCCGACACTGCGGCGGCCGGGCTCTCCTTCGCTTCACTCTGCGCTGCCGGCGGCGCCACCGACATCGCACAGCCACTCACGGCCAGGCAGGCCGCCACACTCCATCCACGCACACGCTGCATCCACACGCTCCCATTGCGGGCGGCGCACCGGATGGCGCCGCTGCCGCATCCTTGCATGGTGCTCAACCCGCTGCCAGTGCGGTCAGGGCGAGGCCGGCGGCGCCGGGAACAGTGTGCGCAGCGCCTGCAATGCGGCCGGATGATAGATCGTAGCGTGGGTTTCTTCCGGCAACGGCAGGTACTTCACCAGCGGCGACGGCGAAGCCTGCTGCAGCAACTCGGCCAGTCGTGCAGTGGATGCGGCCAGCTCCGGCTGCCCACTGCTGGCCAGGAATACGCGCGGCAGCGCACGCGTCTCCGCCGGCAGCTGCTTGGCCGCCCCGGCCAGCATTGCACCACGGTTCCACCACAGGCTGGGGTCCAGCGCGATGTAGCTGTTGAACAGTGTCGGTTCCTGCAGCAGCGTTTCGACCACGAACAGGCCAGCCAGCGACTCGCCGATCAACGCGCGTTCGTCGGTAGTCGGGTAGCGCTGGCGCACCTGCGGCATCAGTTCATCGCGCAGGAACGTGCGGTAGGCCGCCGAGCCACCAATGCGTGGCGCGATCTTCTGGTCCTGCGGGTCCTTGCTGGGGCCGGTCATGTCGCGGCGGCGCTCGGTGTTCTCGATGCCGACCAGCAGGAACGGGCGCATGCTGCCGTTGCCGGTCAGCACCTGCACCAGCCCAGCCACATGCAGGAAGTCCTCGCCGATGCCGCCGTCGGGCATGTAGAGCACCGGCAGCGGCGTTTTCGGGTCCAGACCCCATGGCTGCGGGCGGTAGACGTTGATGCGGCGGGTTTCGCCCAGCGCCTTCGATTCGATGGTGAAGGTCTCGCCGATGACCAGAGGAGTTGCGGCAGCGGGCGACGCGGTTTCGGCGGCCATCAGCGGCCCGGCGGAGACGGCGGACAACAACAGCGACAGCACGATCAAGCGCATGGAGCGGCCCATCCTGGGAAAGTGCCGAGCATAACGCCAAGACCAAGGCGTCGGCCGATTCGGCAAGCCTGCCTGTATGCTACGGCGCTGCGCGATGCTTGAACTGTATCGGGAAATGACTGCAATCGCGTTTGCTAGCATTCATCGTTTCCTACAAGGAGTTGGGACATGGGGGGATTCAGCATTTGGCACTGGATCATTCTTCTGGCGGTCGTCCTGATCCCGGTCGGCATCGCAGCCGTCATCGCAGCGATTGTTCTCAGGCGAAAGTAGATCCACGCCATGCGTGGATGCGCATTATGGGGATGCCTCAAGGGCATCCGCGATGGCGACGGCGCCGACGGTCTGCCCTGGCCGGAAACCGATCTGCCGCCCGGGCGGGAACAGGCGATGGCACACGCGGAGCGTGCCGCCATTGGCATGCTGACCGTGGCGGAAATGCTGCACGCCGCGGAACGCTGCCGGTCGATGGCCACGCCCGACCGCCATCTGGATGAGGGGCTAATCGATGGGTTGTTCTTCGCCTGCCGCGGGCTGGCGGAACGGGTGTGCCGGGATATCCGGCCGGCGTAGCCGCCGTTGCACCCAGATCCGGTCCATACTTGGGACGGACTGGTTGCCAGTCCCTTCAAAACCTACAAGGAGGTTTGCATGTTGAGTGCCCTGCTCATCGCCGCGCTGGCCGCCAGCTCGGCCGCGCCCGTACCGTATGCCGATTGCCTGCTCGGCAACATCCAGCCCGGGCTGTCTGATCGTGCCGTGCAACTGGTGCAGGAGGCCTGTGCTGCAAAGCATCCGGAGAGCTTCGCCGCAGCAATGGAACTGGAACGCAGAACCAGTCTGCAGCGGCTCACCTATTTCGAGGCGGCAAGAGCGGAGGCGGCACGTTCTGCGAATGCAGCAGCAACGGCCGCACAGGAGGCTGCTGACGCGGCGGCGGCTAAAGCGAAGACTGCGCGGACGAAGTAGTTGCCGTGGAGAAGCGCAACAAAAAAGGCACCGCATTGCGGTGCCCTTCTGAATGACCTGGGTCATTGGATGCAATTGGTGGGCCGTGAAGGATTCGAACCTTCGACCAAAAGATTAAAAGTCCGCCCATCCTTGCTTACAAATCAATTACTTGCCCCCAGATATTTTATGGAGGACTGCCTATCTTCGTCGCGAATTTCGTCTTGGTCCCGAGCCATTTTACGGAGGCCAACGACGCAAAACGCATCTGGGCGTATCCGGCCCTCAAGCTTGTCGGCGCTGGCTTCTGCTCGTCGCGACTGCGTATGCAGGCTCACGTCAACGGCTTTGCAATCGACTGAACCTGATCAACAAGTCAGGCCGATGCGCCAGCGCTACGACTCTGCAACGCATTTCGACCACTCCAACCACAGAACGTGTGAGCCGAGCGTACGCGCAGGACATATGTGGACTATCCGATAGCAGCGGAAAATTCGACCTTAGTGTCGATGCATCGATTGCAGCCGATTCAACATGACGGAATGGCATTCACTGACCTTGGGAATCATCCGCGCAACCTCCCTCTTCACGTCCTGTGATAGCTCCGGATCATTGAGAACTTCGTTGAACGTCTGAACAAGACGCTCTTCAGACTTCTCCAACTCTTTCAAGTATTGGTACTGGGTCTCGCCAAACGCCGCGAGCATCTTCCCATAATACTGATGCATTGCACCCACCAATGTGCCTCGCTCTGCAGGACGACCACCACTTCTGGAGACAATTCTACTGATCTCTTCGACCAGCTCGCCTTTCACGCCTGCAATGCCCATAAAGAGATCGGAAAGCTCCGAGCTCTCTATTCGATCCGAGGCCTCCTCATAGAACGCCTTCCCGTCTCGTGATATCTCTATCAAGTCATTGAGGCGGGTCTCAATTCTAGACTGCATGGTTTGAAGGCCCATGGCACTTCTCCCTGATTAGTTCAATGTCAAACTTCGAAGCCATGCCCTTCACGCTACCGACTTGAAGGCGGAGGAGAAAAAGCTATTTAGATGCAGCCTTCCTCGCATATCGAAGGACAGTCCCTTCATCCTGGATAGCAATCTTTACTGAGGAAAGCCATCTACTTGCAGCCCCCGTGTTCTCAATCAGAACGGCGAGGTCGTCGCATAGGCAATTGGCACATAGGTAGCCGCCGGGGCTTGGTCTCCGGCACCTCTTGCATGGCAGCAACGTCGTCTCAGACGGGCACCTAAGCTGATAGGCCACCCGCACCATCAAAGTCTCTGCATCCGTGCTCCTATCTCTCAACCTGTCCACGGATCGCCGCTCCTTCTACAGAAAAGGGGCAGCGCAAGCCTGCGCCACCCTCTCTCAACTACTCGCAGTCGATCTTACTTATTCGACTTATGAGCCCCGCCTTCATTGGCGTTACGCTCTTTGGACTCCTTGTCTTGGCGTTCCTGCTCCTGTTGCTGTTGCTTCTGCTTCCCTGCATCCGGCTCCGCCACAGCCGGCTTGTTGGTATTGGATGCATCACGTTTGAAGTCATTCATAACATTACTCCATCGCGGTGGACTCACCGCATCAGAAGCATGCACTCCCCCCCGTTAGCTGCAGGTCGCTTTGCAAGAGAAGACTGAACCGGGCACATGAATGAGCCCATTCGACCAACAGGCGTACAGTGACCTCGGTGCATTCGAGGAAAGTGCCATGAGCAGGGATAAAAATTATGTTGATGTGGAACGAGAAGTTGTCCACTGGCGCGCTAAGTTCGGGACAGGAGAATTCCCAGGGGCCAGTTTCGGACTAGATATCCAGCCAATCATCAAAATTGCATGTGATATCTACACAAGAGATCCCCACGGAAGCCGTGACGCTTGGGCCGATGACTTGATTAGAAGGCTAGAAATGCGTTCTGGCCGTGCAGACAATGAGGCCGCTGCAAGACGCCTTGCGTCTCGATGCTGGGACCACCTCCTCTCCTGATGACGCCCCCCTATTCTGTTGACGACCGACCTCTCAAGGAGTCGCGCTGCACGGCCACCTAATGAGCCACACACCAAACCACCTGCAGGCAAACGGAACGAAGATGGACGGCGCTTTTATACGCCATCCACTCCAATTTCACACCAATCGTTCTCACTTACCCTTACAAGACTTCAGCATTCCAAACATACTCCACTATATTCGCGCACGACTCTCACTGAATATCTTGAGCTGGATTCGCTGCTCGCAGGAACGCAGCCTCCATGGAACGATCACTTCTGCGTCGAGCATGTACCCGTATCGCTTGAAGCCTTTCACTCCGATACTTGACCCGTATCCATATCGCTCGCAGCCCTTCAAGTTGGTGCTGGATGCGTATCTGTAGCCGTCGACGTCGTTCATACATAAATCACTCCATCGCGATGAATTCACCGCAAGACGATGGTGCGCGCTGTCTCGTTACTACACTGCGATACGACACGAAAATAATGAACGAGAGGCGCAGCAAGCCGCCAGCAATAGCTGGCCTGCCGCCTCAGCCGCGCCGTCAACACGCCACGCAACAATCGCGAGGACCTGCTCCAGCATGTTGCGTGACGTCTACAGCAAGGTGGCTTGGCTGTCGTCCCAGCTCTTGATGATCAGCTCTCCGAACTTCTTTCCTCTTCCCTGCCCGCCGCCGCTGGTGTAGTCCAGCTGCAGCGGCACCAGGTCGAAGCCGGCGAACACTTCGCGGATCTCAGGATGGTCGTTGATCGAGACCACAAAGCGCCCGACCGAGGTGCGCATCAGCTCGGCCATGGCCTCGTACTCCGCGAAGGAGCATTTGAGCGAGATGTCTTGGTGATCGAGCTGGACGCATGGCCGGAAGGATACGACCGGGCGTTCGCAGATCCTGCGAACGCGCCGGCTACCTCTCTGAACCGTTCGGGCAGAGTCGAGTCTGACTCGACTCTGTGCCGGCGGCGCGCTGCTCACGCGCCCCGCGTCGAGCTGCCTGCAGCCCCGGATCCGGCAAGGACCAGGGCCATCCCGCGCAGGCAGGGCATCAAGCAGCGGTGCCGAAAGTGAATAAGGCTGCAGCCCGACCAAGCGCGGGCTGCAGCAATCTGGGCAGTTAGATCATTAGAACCGCTGGGACGGCAATAGCCGTAATTGCACAGATAACATATCGACGCACCTGCCCAAGCGGCCAACCAAGAACAACTCCGAGGCACGCCAAGCCAATAGCAGACCACCAATAGACGTGGCTGACACCACTATTGATATTCTGCATCGTCATCACGCACAAAATCACAGACACGACGAGCAGCACCTTTGAAACACTGACCCTACTAACTAATCTGAGCTGCACGTTATGGACTCCTGACGCTCTTGACCATCTGTCGTTGACTTCAGGATAGAAGTACACACCACGCCACCAGGCGCACTACCGACAGAACCAACGAATGTTGCGCCTAATGCTACCGCTTGGTTGACGAACCGCCCCTGATCCATCGAGTTATTGAAATGATACTGCCTAAAACTGTCAACCCCGCCAGTCAACTCTGACTTTGTGGCAGGAATTAGATTGTTACTGGAATCACGCGTGGAGTTAGGCAATCGCTGCCACTTTTTCTCGATGGGATCGAAAACAACCACCGCATAACTTCCATCTACAGCATGAAGGGTTATTGAAACCTTCACCTTATTGAGATCAAACACTGGAATGTTCACCAGCATCTGAGCGCGCATCAGTAGTGTATTGAAACTATTCTCAGGGGTGGTCCTCACCCAATCCAGCATGGTTGCTTCTCTTGCCGGATTGTTTACAACATCATACATACTGTCTGGCAGCCCCGCCCCCATTGGCATGAAGTAAGTTTTGCCATCAATCTGAACTGCGATCGAGAAATAGTCGGCAATGGGAACTGGCACCGCGTACTCGACTGCAGACCCGTAACTTGTCGAACCGTCTGGAATTTGACCTGGAACATCTTGGCCAGGCTGATCGAGGGTCACTGCGTAGCGACGAATCTTACCCTCGTGACGATTTATGACATATATTTCACTATACGAATTCCCGCTATAGGCCGCCGTCATCATTGCCCATTCCTGCATCTCTGCGGGAGTACAACCATCGCAAGAAATGGTTTCAGCGCCCGCACCACTTGCATAGCCTGCGGCGAGCAGCACAGAAGAAAATAGTATCTTCTTGATCATTACTTCGTCCTTGATCCATTCGCTAGACGAGCCTTAGCGATCAAGATTTAACATTCATGAATAGTTAAGTCAATCTATGACGCCAGTGCACTCGACGATGCTATCGGCCAACGAGCCGCCAGCGCTGGAGGCCTGCAGCTTCAGCCGTGCCGTCAACACGCCACGCAACAATCGCGAGGACCTGCTCCGGCAAGTTGCGTGACGTCTACAGCAGGGTGGCCTGGCTGTCGTCCCAGCTCTTGATGATCAGCTCTCCGAACTTCTTCCCTCTCCCCTGCCCGCCACCGATGGTGTAGTCGAGCTGCAGCGGCACCAGGTCGAAGCCGGCGAACACTTCGCGGATCTCAGGGTGGTCGTTGATCGAGACCACGAAGCGCCCGACCGAGCCGCGCATCAGCTCGGCCATGGCCTCGTACTCAGCGAAGGGGAACTCGACGCCGTAACCCTCCGTTTCCCAATACGGCGGATCGAGGTAGAACAGCGTCCCCGGCCGATCGTAGCGCCGCACGCACTCCTGCCATGGCAGGCACTCGATCACCGTATTCGCCAGGCGGAGATGCACAGCGCTCAGCTCCTCCTCGATGCGCAGAAGGTTCAATCGTGGACCGCCAGCGGTAACCACGCCGAACGACTGCCCCTGCACCTCGCCACCAAACCCGATCAGCCGGGCGACGACACACGCTGGAGTCGGTGCTTTCCGCTGTTTACCGTCAAGAGCGTGACGGGTCCACACCTCGAACCGGCGAAGTTCGCCGGTAGATCGCACTACCAGGTGCAGCTCAGGTATCGCGAAAGGCCGCCCGCCACTCACTACGACGCGGGCTACCACGATGTTTGCCCGATCAAGGGGCGTCCCTGGCAGATGCGCGGAGACGGCGATTACCTGCAGTTGGTGCGCCGTGCACCGCCTACAGCAAAGCCACGCCGTGCTGCTGCAGTGCCGGCGCCCCCCCCTCCCCCTCACCCGCCGCTGTTGCCGCTGCCGGCCCAACTGGATCTATTCGCATGACCGCCCTATCGCTTCCGACGGGCTTCCAGCTCCTGCAGCACAGCGGCCAAACCGCCGTTGCTGGCCAGCGACCGCTCGTGTGGCGTCTGTCCGGCCTCTCCACCATGCAGCCAGGCCGACGAGTCTTTGCGCAGGACCACGTTCGCCGCCTCCAGCACCACCAGGTGCCGCGCATTGCGCTGATGCTCGGCCAGCTTCGGGCCGAACACAGACAGAAGGCTGGTGGCTGGATCCTGCAGAAGCTGCTCGGCATCCCCGGGGATGTGCTGGCCGTGGTGAACCTGTCTGGCCAGCGCATCCAACAGGTCGGCCAGCGACCGGTCAGCGCCCGGAGCCATGGCGGCTCGGATCTGCTGCCGCTGCCAATGCGTCGTCGGCCTCTTGGCCAATACCAAGTCCTGAACGTCAGCGCTCTGTCGAAGAGCGCCCGCCTCAGCCTTGGCGCGGAGCCACAACTCCGCATGCGTCGAATTCGCATATTGACTCATGCACCCCAGTGTAGCGCCAGCCATTCCCCGCATTTCCATCGGAGCTGACACATGACCCAGGAACATATCAGCCACCCGGAAGGGTTGCCGAACTGCGCCGCCGGCCACCGCGCGCGCCACATCCACGACAAGCGCTGTGCGTCCGCCGGCGGCGGCCACCTGGTCGAATGCGCCTGCAGGGCGACCAGCAAGAGCCAGGATCCCGAGAAGGCGTTGGCCGAGTGGCGGCGTATAAACCGCCCTGCCCGCAGCGCTCGCAAGGCTGAGCCGGTGCTGCCGGACAACGTGCTGCAGCTGCCGCTTCTGGCAACGCCGCGGGAGGTGCGCCGTGTCGGCGGCTGAGAAGATCATGCGCCCCGGCGCCCACGGCGACGTGGCCGACCTGACCGGGGCGCATACAAAGCGCAGGCAGATCCAGAACCTGGCTCGCAACGGCATCCCGCATACGATCAACGCTGCGGGCTGGCCGGTCGTGATGTGGGCGGCCGTTGATGGGTCAGCGAAGAAACCGCCAGAGGTCGAGGGCGGTTGGACGAGCAACGCACTGAGGTCAGCAGCGTAATGGGAAGACGCTCAAAGGATCCTGGTTCGATACCCCACTTGCGTAAGCGAAAGCGGGGGAAGACCGTCTATTACTTCTTCGACCACGGCGGCAAGCCGAGGCGCGAAACTCCGCTGGGTAAAAGCTACCCGGAGGCGGTTCGGAAGTGGGCGGAGTTGATGGCGACCGAGGCCCAGGTGCCGGAGATCGTGACCTTCAAGGATGCAGCCACGCGTTACGCGCAGCTGGTCATCCCGAAGAAGCGCGCATCGACGGCGAAGGTCAACCTGGCCGAGCTGGCCAAGCTGGAGGAATTCTTCTGCAATCCTCCTGCCCCGCTGGCCAAGATCAGGCCGCTGCACGTTCGCCAGTACATGGACTGGCGAACGAAGCACGGAACGGTGGCCACGGTCAGCGCAAACCGCGAAAAGGCCCTGCTGAGCCACATGTGGAACAAGTGTAGGGAATGGGGCTTCACCGACGCGGAGAACCCTTGCAAGGGCGTGCGAGGTTACGGTGAAGCGGGCCGCGATGTGTACGTGGAAGACGACGTATACCGGGCAGTGTGGGATGCAGCAGATCAACCGCTGCGTGATGCATTGGATCTGGCCTATCTGACTGGCCAGCGGCCGTCCGATGCGCTCAGCATGGACCGGCGTGACGTGCGCGATGGGTTCCTGCACATCAGCCAGAGCAAGACCAAGCACAAGCTGCGCATTGCCATCGAAGGTGAGCTGGCGGCGCTTCTGGCGCGCTTTGCCGCCAGGACGTTCAAGCGCCGCGGCAAGCACACGGGAGCCGTCATCGTGCACACCGCGCTGCTACTGGATGAGCATGGTCAGCCCTTGAGCAAGGGGCAGCTACGGAGCAGGTTCGATGCAGCGCGCGCCCGCGCTGGCGTCGAAAAGTCGGCCTTCCAGTTCCGCGATCTGCGAGCCAAGGCCGGCACCGACAAGGCCGATGCATCCGCAGATATTCGCCAGGCGCAGCGCCAGCTCGGTCACTCGTCGGTGGTAATGACCGAGACCTACACACGAAAGCGCAAGGGCGACCGCGTAACCCCGACGAAGTAGTTTTGCGGAAAAGATGGGCGATTGCGGAAAAACAAAAAGGGCTCCGGATCGCTCCGAAACCCTTATGTAGCAATGGTGGGCCGTGAAGGATTCGAACCTTCGACCAAAAGATTAAAAGTCTTCTGCTCTACCGACTGAGCTAACGGCCCATTGCACTGCCCCAGCCTTTCGGCGGGGTGGGCATTCTACCCTACTTTGCCGGGCCGGGTGAAACCCTGGTGCGTCGAGGTTGCCGGCCAGCGGCCGGCACTACCCGATCTGGGCCGCCGGCTTAAACCTTCCGGGCCGTCGTCGCATCCCATCTGTGATCCTTCCCCGGAGCCACGGATGCACCTGCCCCTCTGCCTCATTGCCGCCCTGCTGCTGCCCTGCGCGGCACTGGCCGCCCCGCCCCAGGTCGTCACCGACGACATCGGCCGCTTCTGGGCCACCTATGACGCGGTACGCGCCGAGCCCGACGTTGAACGCCAGGTCGCACTCGTGCAGGAGCGCTACATCGATCCAGGCAGCCCCGGCCTGCATGCGCTGATGCAGGTCCGCAACTACACCGCCCGCGAATACGCCGAGGCCATGCGTGCGTGGCCGCGCTTCTGGACGTCGGTTCGGCCGTTGACCGCCAACGCGCAGCAGGCCAGCGCCACACTGGAACGGGATCTTTCCAAATTCCGGGCGCTCTACCCGGCTTTGCGCCCGGCCACCATCACCTACGCAGTCGGTGTACTGCGCACCGGTGGCACCACGCTGGGCGACAAGGTGCTGATCGGTGCCGAGATGGCGCTGGGCGATGAGCGCGTGGACGTGAGCGAACTGCCCGAAAAGATGCGCGAGCGGCTACGGATCTTCTACGACAGCCGTCCGGGGGCGAACAACGCGCAGAACAACCTGCACGAGTACGTGCATACCCAGCAGCGCGAGACCACCGGCAGCCTGGCCCAGTACGCGGTGCGCGAGGGTGTTGCCGAGTACGTGGCCGAACGACTGAGTGGGCGTCGGCCGGCGCTTCCGCTGTACAGCTACGGACCCGCGCATGAGGCGGACATCCGCACGCGTTTCATTGCAGAGATGGACGGGGGTAACCTCGACAACTGGCTCTACAACAGCGCCCGCAATCCATTCGGGGTGAGTGATGTGGGGTACTACGCTGGGTATCGCATCGCGCAGGAGTACATGCGCCAGCAGGCCGACGAGAAGGCCGGTATCGCGCGGATGATCGAGTTGGACTATGCCGATCCGAAGGCGGTGCGGGCGTTTATCGAGGCATCGGGGTGGTTGCAGCAGCGGTAGCGCCGGGCCATGCCTTGCGGGCCAGGGAGTGCGAACCAAGGTTCGCACCCACCGAGGGAGCGGTTGGCATCCACCAGGTCCATCTGGTTCGCACCCACAGGGAAGCCGGCCAGCGGCCGGCTCTACCGAGCGATCAGGCGTACAGCGTCGGGTCCGGCACGCCGGCTTCGGCGAAGCCCTGCGCGCGCAGGCGGCAGGCGTCGCAGTGGCCGCAGGCGGCGCCGTTGGCGTCGGCGTTGTAGCAGGACACGGTCAGGCCGAAGTCCACGCCCAGGCG
>Ga0308172_1002095_pt1 | contig 11243 bp, 7 predicted proteins | sample PhyGR2_FD_202134 | JGI IMG/M metagenome (GOLD analysis project Ga0308172, IMG submission 202134) | Phyllosphere microbial communities from UC Gill Tract Community Farm, Albany, California, United States - DLSLSG.R2 | ecosystem: Host-associated > Plants > Phyllosphere > Unclassified | place: USA...
TGTTGCGCAGCCAGTCGATGAAGATCACACCCTCGCGCTTGGCCTTGCTCATGGTTGCCACGTAGCGATCGGGCTGCTCCAGCGCCATCGCCTGCGCAAATGCTTCGCAGAAGGCCTTGGCCTGTTCCCAGCCGGCCTTCGGCTGCAGCGGCACCACCACGTGCACGCCCTTGCCGCCGGACAGCCGCACGAAGCTCTGCAGGCCGACCTGCAGCAAGCGGTCGCGCACCTCGCGCGCACCCGATTTCACCTGCGCCCAGCTCACGCCGTCACCGGGATCGAGGTCGAACACCAGCCGGTCCGGATGCTCGGGATCCTCGACCGTCGCGCCCCACGGGTGCAGCTCCAGCGTGTTCATCTGCACCAGCTGCAGCAGCCCGCGCGCATCATCGATGTACACGTAATCCTCGCGCCCGCTCTTCTGCTGCAACGGCACCGCATGCACGCCATCGCCCAGGCCGGGGCCATGGTGTTTCTGGAAGAAGCAGGCCTTGCCGACGCCGTCGGGACAGCGCAGCAGCGACAGCGGGCGGCCGGCGATCTCCGGCAGGATCCAGCGCGCCATCTGCTGGTAGTAAGCGGCCACATCGCCCTTGCTGAGCTTCTGCTTCGGGTACACCACCCGCTCGGGATGGCTGATGGCCACCGCCGCATCATCGCGCTCCACCGCCTTTGCCACGCCCAAGTCCTCCCTGCGTTTGTCGCTGCGCAGGCGCTTGAAGCTGGCCTGGCGCAGCAGCCCTTCCTTGCCCCAGCCACGGAACGCGATTTCGGCCACCACCACCGGCTTGACCCAGCGCACGCTGGCCGCGCGGAAGGGAACATGCGCGGGCAGCTCCAGTACCGGCGTCTTCACCGCCAAGGGGGCCAGCACGCTGCTCAGCGCTTTCAGCCCCGCATCGTCGAAGCCGGTGCCGACCCGACCGACGTAGCGCAGGCCACCCGCATCGGGCGTGGCCAGCAGCAGCGAACCGAAGCCGACCCGGCTGCCCTTGGGCGCCGTGTGGCCGATGATGATGAACTCGTCGCTGTCCTCGTGCTTCACCTTCACCCAGCTGCGCGCACGGGTGTTCACGTAGGGCGCATCGACCTGCTTGCTGACGATGCCTTCGAAGCCGGCATCACCACTGGCGGCAAACACTGCCGGGCCGTGGTCGACCACATGGTCGCTGAAGGCCAGCGTGCCCGGCGCCGGGCCGATCAGGGCCTTGAGCAGCGCCTTGCGTTCCAGCAACGGCGCGCGGCTGATGTCCACGCCGGCCACGCCGGGCAGATCGAACACGATGTAGCGCAGCGGCTGTTTCGAGCTGCCATCGATGACACGCTGCAGGGCCGCGAAATCGCTGCGGCCCTGCTTGTCGAGCACGACCAGCTCGCCGTCCAGGCGCGCATCGCGCACCGGCAGCGCGCGCACGGCCTGGGCGACTTCGGGGAAGTCGTCGGTCCAGTCCAAGCCGTTGCGCGAGCGCAGCTTCACCTCGCCGTCGTGCAGATCGGCCAGCAGGCGGTAGCCGTCCCACTTGATTTCATGCAGCCAGCGTTCGCCATCGGGTGCGGTGTCGCGATGATCGGTCAGCTGCGGCTTGAAGCCACGCGGGTAGGGATGGTCGCGTGCACCGGCCAGCTTCAGCGCGCGTGCCTGCCAGCGCGCCTCTGCCTTGCGTGGGGTCGCGCGCGCGGCCTTCTTCGCCCGCTTTGCTGCAGCCCTAGGTGCAGGCATGGCGTCCTCCAGAAGATCATCGGCCTCGGCATCGCGCGCATCGGCATCGTCGCGCTTGATCAGCAGCCACTGCACCTGGCGCCCTTTCATGGCCGTACGCACCAGCTTCCAACCGCCACTCAAGCGCTGCCCGTGCAGCACGAAGTCGATCTTGCCGGCGGCCAGCGCCTGCAGCGGGTCGCCTTCGCAGGCCCAGCTACCGTGGTCGAACACCTGCACGTGGCCGGCGCCATAGTGGCCTTCGGGAATATCCCCTTCGAAGCCGGCGTAGGACAGCGGGTGGTCCTCGACCTCCACCGCCAGGCGCTTCTCGCCCACCCGCAGCGATGGGCCTTTGGGCACCGCCCAGCTCTTCAGCACGCCGTCCATTTCCAGGCGGAAATCGTAGTGCCGCGCGCTGGCGTGGTGCAGCTGGATGACGAACTGCGGCCGCCGCTTTGGATTGCCCGCAGCCGGGCCATCATCCGGCTCCGGCGTCTGCCCGCTGCCACCGCCCAGGCGGCGCTTGCGGCGGTACTGGTGCAGTGACATGGCTCAGCCTGCCTTGCGGCGCGGTGCGGCCTTCTTCGTCGCCTTGGCGGCCTTGCCGGCGGTCTTCTTCGTGGCTTTCTTCGCAGCCTTCTTGGCCGGTGCCTTGCGTGTCGCGGTCTTCTTCGCCGGCGTGCGCGTGTTGGCATCCAGGCTCTTCTGCAGCAGCGCCATGAAGTCCACCACGTTGGTGCTGGCGTCCTCGTGCGGCGCCGGCTCCTCTTCCACCTGGGTGGTGCCGCCCTTGGTCTTGATGCGCTTGTTCAGCACCTGCTGCAGGCGTTCGCGGAATTCATCGTGGTACTGCGAGGGGTCCCAGTCGGCGGCCATCGATTCGATCAGCTGCCCGGCCATCGCCGTTTCCTTGGCAGTGATGCGGTAGTCGGACAGGCTGCCGGTGGGCAGCTTGTAGTCTTCCGGATCAACCAGTTCCTGCGGGTAGCGCAGGATCATCAGCACCAGCGCGTGGCCCTGCGGCATCACCGCGCACAGGTATTCGCGGGTACGCACCACCACCCGCGCGATGCCGGCCTTGCCGGTACCGCGCAGGGTTTCGCGCAGCAGCACGTAGCCCTTCTCGGCCTTCTTGCCGGGCAGCAGCAGGTAGGGCTTCTCGAAGTAGCGCGGATCGATCTGGGTGGCATCGACGAAGGTTTCCACCTCCACCGTTTCATGGCTTTCCGGCGCGGCCGAGCGGATATCGCCTTCTTCCAGCACGACGTAGCTGCCCTTGTCGTACTCGTAGGCTTTGACGATGTCCTTCCACGGCACTTCCTCGCCGGTATCGGCGTTGACCCGCTCGAAGCGGATCGGCTTGCGGTCGCGCGAGTCGAGCATGCGGAACTGCAGGTCGACCTTGCGTTCGCCGGACATCAGCGAGACCGGCACGTTCAGCAGGCCGAAGGAGAGGGTACCGGTCCAGATCGGGCGGGCCATGGCGCGCACCTGCATTGCGGCGGGGCGGCCAGCTTCGGACGCCCACCGTGAAACGGCTGTGTCGGCCCCGTGCAGGCCGGGTGGCGCAGGGCGGCCGGGTTACTGCAGCAGGGGCCGCACCGCCGCCGCCGGAATGTGGTCCAGCGCGCGCCAGGCATCCTCCACCACCGGGCGTGCCTGCGACCAGCCCAACCGCGACTGCCCACGCATCTGCTCCCAGTGCGCGGCCAGTTCCTCGCTGGTATCGGCGTCGCCGCCGCGCGGCCAGTCAGCGGCGTGGGTGGTGAGGGCAAAGGCGTACACCGGGCACAGGTCGCGCCAGTTGCGGTGGCCGTTGGCGCGGCGCCGCTCGTAGTCGTTGAGCATCTACTGCAGGTAATCCTGCGCCACCGCCTGCGGGTCCTCATGGCGGCGCGTGCGGCGCAGGGGCGTGCGGGCGCCGAGCGGATCCAGCAGGGCGTTGAACACGGACGGGGCGGGGCGTTCAAGACGGGCCATGGCCGGCTCCTGCAGCAGGGCGGGTGGGCAGGAATACCGGCGGTGCCGTTATCCAGCCGTGACAGAGATGTTCATGACGCGGGGTTCGCGGCGGCTTTACCTCTGCCGCGCTGTAGTGGAGCCCCCCGCCCACCGCCAGGTAATCGCCATGTCCAACCGTGACCCGCTGCGCCAGACCCACGCCCCCGTGCCGGGCGAATCCCGTGCGAAGCACGATCTGGCCGATGCCGAGGACCGGGGCGCCGGCATGCAGGTGCCGCACGAAGACGCGCTGCCGGCCGTCCATCACCCTGAACAGGCCGCGCAGGACCGCAAGGACTGCGGCGACCGCCACCGCGGCGGCCAGGAAAGCCCGCTCAAGCGCCGCGAGCGCAAGCAGCACGCCAGCGACAACCAGGACCAGGCGCTGGAAGAAACCTTCCCGGCCAGCGATCCGACCTCGCCGTTCGTGCCGGCCAAGGCACCGGATTGAGCCTGCGGCCGCGCGACGCGCTCGCCGGGCACGGCCCGGCGCTACCCCTCGCGCGTGCCCGGGCACTGCGGCAGGGTGATGCGCACGCACAGCCCGCGTCCGCCCGGCCCGTCCTCCAGCGCAAGCTGGCCGCCATGCGCCTGCACCACGGCCACCGCGATGCTCAGGCCCAGCCCGGTGCCACCATGGCGCGCGCTGCGGGAAGCCTCCAGGCGCTGGAAGGGCTGCAGCATCCGCTCCCGTTGTGCGGCCGGTATGCCCGGGCCCTGGTCGGCGATGCTGATGTGGATGGCCTCCGCATCGCCCCACGCATCGACCTGCGCGCCGCCGCCATAGCGCCCGGCGTTGTCCAGCAGATTGGCCAGCGCGCGCTTCAGGCTGCGCGGGAAGCCGGGGTAGGCCACGCCCACCCGGCCCTGCAGCTGCACGGCATGCCCGGCCTCGCGTGCATCCTCCACCACGGTACGCAGCAGGGCATCGATGTCGATCGGCTCGCGGTCGCCGCGCAGCTGGGTGGCACTGCTGTAGTCAAGAATGGAATCCACCAGCTCCTGCATGTCGTCCAGGTCGGCACGCCAGCGGGTGCGTGCGGCCTCGTCGGCCAGCAGTTCGGTCCGCAGGCGCAGGCGGGTCAGTGGCGAGCGCAGGTCGTGCGAGACCGCTGCCAGCAGCTCCTCGCGGCCCTGCGCGGCCTGCTGCAGCTGCTGCTGCATCTGGTTGAAGGCCTGCGCGGCCTGGCGCACCTCGCGCGGGCCTTCCAGCGGCAACGGCGGTGCGTGCAGGTTGCGGCCCAGGGCCTGTGCGGCAGCGCCCAGCCGGGTCAGCGGCCGGGTCAGCCAGCGCACCACCAGCAGGGCCAGCAGCACGATCAGCAGGGTGCGCAGGCCGTAGATACGCAGCAGGTAGTCGCCCAGCGCATGTGCCGGCTCCAGCTGCAGGCCGGCCTGGCCTTCGCGCACGTCGAACTGCAGCCAGTTGCCCTGGACACTGCGCACGCGCAGCTGGAACTGCCCGGCCACGTGGCGCGCCGACAGCACCTTGTCATCCTCCCGGCCCTGCGCGTCGTACAGGCGCAGGCGCTGCAGGTGCAGCTCGCGCGGCATGCCCAGCTCGCCCTGCAGCGAAGCGCGCAGCAGCTGTTCCACCGCGCGGTCGCGCGGGCGCAGCGAAACATGGCCACTGTCTTCCACCGCGCGCACCGTCAGGTCGGCCGTGGACAGCACGGCGGGGTCGGCGCCGGCCAGCGGCGAGGCCGGCGCCTCCAGCAGGCGCAGCGTCTGCGCGACATGCGCGGCAGCCAGCCGCGCGGGGATCTCGGCCACCCGCTCATAGCGGGCGTCATGCCAGACGGTGCCGGTCAGCAGCTGCGCCAGCAGCATGCCGGCCACCAGCACCAGCACCAGCCGCCCGTACAGCGTGCGCGGCCAGCCCAGGCGTGCCTCAGCCATCGGCCTGCACCGGGCCGGCCAGGCAGTAGCCCCGGTTGCGCACGGTGCGGATCAGCAGCGGCGCGCGGCTGTCATGTTCCAGCATCTGCCGCAGCCGGCTGATGCACATGTCGATGCTGCGGTCGCTGGGCATGCGGTCGCGGCCGTACACCTGCTCCACCAGGAAATCGCGCTCGAGCACTTCGTCGGGGTGCCGCAGGAACAGCTGCAGTGCGCTGAAGTCGGTCTCGCCCAGCAGGTGGCGGCGGCCATCGTCGGCCTGCAGCAGATGGGTGCGCGGGTCCAGGGTCCAGCCGGAGAAGCGCAGGCGCGCGACGTCCGCCGTGGGGGCCAGAGCCGCCTGCACGGGCGCCTGCCGCCGCAGTACCGCGCGCAGCCGCAGCAGCAGCTCGCGCGGGTCGAACGGCTTGGCCATGTAGTCATCGGCGCCTTGTTCGAGGCCGAGGATGCGGTCGGCCGGGCGGCCACGCGCGGTCAGCATGATCACCGGCAGCGCGGTCTGCTCGCGCAGTTGCTGGCACAGGGCCAGCCCGTCCTCGCCGGGCAGCATCAGGTCCAGCACCACTGCGTCGAAGGCCTGTGCCACCAACGCCGCGCGCATGCCATCACCATCGCCGGCGACGACGGTCTGCAGTCCCTGCTGGCCGAGGTACTGGGCGAGCAGGGCGCCGATCTCCGGATCATCATCGACGACCAGGATGCGGGCGGACGGGGGTGGGGACTCAGGCATGGACGCATCTTCCCAGATGCAGCACCGGCCTGCAGGGCTGCAGGCCGGTGCCACGGCGGCGCTTAGAAGCGCGCGCGGATGCTGAAGGTGGTGGTGCGCGGCTCGCCGAAGATCAGCCCGTCGTAGAAGCCGTACTGGGTGTAGTACAGCTTGTCGGTCAGGTTGTTGACGTTCACCGCCAGCTGCACGGTGTCGGTCAGGGCGTAGCGCGCCATCAGGTTGACCAGGGTGTAGCCGCCCATCGGCAGGTTGCTGGCGTCGTACTTGCCACCGCCCAGCGGGCGCCCCGGGTTGGTCGACATCACCGTGCCGCTCTGCATCGACAGGCCACCGCCCACGGTCAGCTTCGACAGCGCACCGGGCAGGGTCCAGGAGGTGTTCAGGCGCAGCAGGTGGCGCGGGTCCTGCTGGTAGGACAGGCCATCGACCTGCAGCCAGGTGTAGCCGGCATACACGTTCCAGCCCTGCGCCAGGCGCCCGGAGACTTCCAGGTCGGCACCCTTGGACACCACGCCATCCACCGCGCGGTAGATGTTGAAACCAGTCACCGGATGCACTTCGCCAGTGCTCTCGGCCACGTTGTTCTGCTCGTTGCGGAACACGGCCAGGGCAGCATTCAACGCACCGTCGGCCCATTCACCCTTGATGCCGGCTTCGTAGCTCTTGCCGGTCACCGGGTCGAGCAGGGTGTCGTTGGCATCGCGCACGTTGCCCTGCGGGCTGAACACATCGGTGTAGCTCACGTAGGCCGAGTAGTTCGCCGCGAAGTCCCACACCAGGCCCGCGTACGGGGTGACCACCTGCTGGTCGCCGCTGGCGGCCCCGCGGGTGCGCACGTCGGCCTTGGTGTAGACCTGGTTGTAGGTCTTGTAGTTGCTCACGCGGGTGCCCAGCACCAGCGACAGCGGCTCGGCCAGGCTGAAGCGGCCGGCCAGGTAGCCGCCCACGTTCTGGGTGATGGTCTTGGTGCGGGCCGGGGTACGGAAGGTTTCGTACGGCGCGTAGCTGCCGTCCCAGGTGCGCCAGTCATCGATCGGCAGGCCCACCGCACGGTACTGGCAGCCACTCCACGGGGCCACGCCGCCGATGGTGCAGTTGCCCAGTGCGGCGCTGAAGGCGTAATCGGTGATCTCGCTGCGGTAGCCGTTGAAGCCGGCCATCAGCTGGTGCTCGCGGCCGAACAGCTGCAGCGGGCCGCTCACGCTGATGTCCAGGTTGTCGCGGCGGGTTTCCGATTCGTTGTGGATGGCGTTGAGGAAGGCGCCGCTGCCATCGGGGTTCCAGAAGCCGGCAAAGCCCTTGCCCGGTGCCGCGTTGTTGACCTTGGCCACGCCGTAGTTGGTGTAGCTCTCGCCGCTGTCATGGGCGAAGGCCACGCGCAGCTTCCAGTCCGCGCCCAGGCCCTGTTCCACGCTGCCGAACACCGAGGTGTTGTCACGCTTGGCCACGCTCCAGTCGGCGGCCGGGTTGGTGCTGCGCGGCAGGTGGGTGCGGGTGCCGTCGGCCCACCAGATCGGCACGTTGCTGCCCCACGAGCCACCGCCGTTGCGGGTGCGCTCGTACTGCACGCCCAGGTTCACCACGGTGGCGTCGCCCAGGTCGGCCTCGAAGCTGGCCAGGCCGCCCAGGCGCTGCAGGTCCTCGCGCTGGCGGAAGCTGTCCGAATCCTCGGCACTGACCACGAAGCGGCTGCGCACGCGGCCATCGGCGGTCAGCGGCACGTTGACGTCGCCCATCAGGCGGCGCTTGTCATGGCTGCCCAGGGTCAGCGAGGCGGCCCCGCCGAACTCGCGGGTCGGGCGCTTGCGCTCCAGGTAGATGGTGGCCGACGGGTCGCCGGTGCCACCGAGCAGGCCGTTGGCGCCGCGCACCACCTGCACGTGGTCGTACAGATCCATGTTCAGGCCCGCGCCGCCGCCGCTGAAGCTGCTGGCGCCGTTGATCAGCATGCCGTCGACCTTGAAGTTGCCGATGTCGAAGCCGCGCGCACGGAAGGTGGTGCGGCCGGCGTTGTCCAGCGAATAGGTGGTGATGCCGGTGGTGCTGGTCAGGACGTCGTTGATGGATTCGATCTGCAGGTCATCCATCTGCTGCCGGGTGACCGTGGTCACCGACTGCGGGGTCTGGCGCAGGCTCAGGTCCAGGCCGATGGCCGCCTTGCTGATCGGCAGGGTGTAGCTGTCCGCCTGCGACTGGCGGCGCGCGGTCACTTCCAGGCCATCCAGGGTGGTCGGGTTGGCATCGGCCGGTGCTTCGGCATGGGCCGCCAGCGGCAGCGCCAGGACGACGGCCAGGGCAAGAGCGCGTCGGCCGAAGGCAGGCGGGCACGGCAGGGCAGCGCGCGGCAGGCCCGCGCGGGTGAGGGCATCGGCAGTCACAGGGGGGAGTCCTTATCGGAGATACAAATGGGATCGATTCCCATTTGCGTCATGATACCGACGCGCTCCGCGTTACCGGTTCGTGAAGATGTAAGCGTATGTAACGCAGCGCGTCCGAACGGGTCAGCGCCACGACCACTGCAGGCCGACGCTGGCGCGCCGTTCCGGGCCCGGTTCGTAGAAGCGGCCGTTGCCATCGTTGACGATCACCGAGCCGATGTAGGCCTGGTCCAGCAGGTTGTCCAGCCGCGCGAACGCGCGCAGGTCGCCGCCGGGCAGGGTCCACCGGCGGCCGGCTTCCAGGTTCAGCACCGTGTAGCCGGGCGCGCGCTCGGTGGCCAGGTCATTCACCACCGTGTCGCTGCTGGCATTGGCTTCCAGCGCCCACTGCCAGTCGCCGGGCGACCACTGCAGGCGGGCGAAGGCCTGCTGCCGCGGCACGCCGGGCAGGCGGCTGCCTGCGGCCACGACGGTGTCGGGCACGCGGCAACCGCTGCCACCGCAGGTCAGGTACGGCGAACGCACCTGCGCCTGCAGCCAGGTCCAGGCCAGCTGCAGTTCCCACTGCTCGGCCAGGGGCTGGTGGTACTGCAGCTCCACACCCTGGCGGCGGGTGCGGCCGATGTTGCGGTAGGTGCTGCGGCCATTGGTATTGCTGGCAACGGCCAGCTCATCGTCGGTAACGGCGCGGAACACGCTGACATCGAGCTGGGTTCCGCTCTGCGCACGCCACTTGCTGCCGACCTCGATGTTGCGGCTGCGCGCGGCCGACAGGTCCAGCGCCAGGCCGGCCTGGCCGTCGCTGCGGTAGCCCAGCTCGTTGAAGGTGGGGGTCTCGAAACCACGCCCGACGGCCGCGTGCAGGCGCCACTGCGGGGTCGCCTCGAAGCTGACCCCGGCCACCGGCGTGGTCGCCTGGTAGCGCCGGCGGCCACTGTCGTCCGGGTTGCTGCCGGTGATGTAGCGGTCATCCGATTCGAAGCGCACGGTGCTGTGCCGCACCCCGGCCAGCAGCGACCAGCGCGGGCTCCACTGCCACCACGCCTGGGCGAACTGGTCGACGTTCTGCACGATGTCGATCTGGTCGCGGCGCTGCCGTCCGCGCACGCCCAGGGTGCTGCCGACGAAGTTCTCGTAGCCGGTGCGGTGCTGGCGCTGGCGGTCGGCGCTGATGCCCGCCACCACGTCCAGCGGGCGCCCGGCAAGATCGCCGTTCCAGCCCCAGCGCGCGTCCATGCCGCCATAGCCACCGTCCAGGTCGATCACCCCGCCGGCGTGCAGCGGGTTGGCCTGCGCGGTGGGCGGGATCGGCAGGAACTGGGTCACCGCGCGCTGCCCGGCATAGCCCATCAGCTGCCAGCGCTGGGCGCCGCTTTCGCGCGTCCAGCGCAGGCCCGCCTGCTGCTGGCGCACCGATTTGCGCGTGTTGTACTGCTCGGCCACGGCCGTGGCCTGGCGCGGATTGGCCGCCACCTGCGCGCGGGTCAGGCCCAGCGGGTCCTGCGCGTCGGGCGCATCAAGTGCGTTGAGCAGCAGCTCCAGGCGGCCGCCGCCCACTTCAGCGCCGAGCCGTGCGTTGAGCGATTCGCGCCGCGCCCGGCTGTGGTCGCGCCAGCCGTCGGTGCGGAAGTGATTGGCCGCGATGTTGTAGTCCACCACCGGGCCGGCACCGCGCAGCTGCGCCCCGACGCTGAGGGTGTTGTCGGCCCCGGCGTTCACCCGCAGCCGCCACGGGTCGCCGGCCTTGCCCTGCGCGCTCCATACCTGCAGCACGCCGCCGGAGGAGTTGCCGTACAGGGCCGAGAACGGCCCGCGCAGCACCTCGATGCGCTCGGCGCCGAGCAGGCTCGCATGCGAAAGCTGGCCCTGGCCGTCGGGCATGGTGGCCGGCACGCCGTCGATCAGCACCCGCACGCCGCGCACGCCGAAGGTGGAGCGCGCGCCGAAGCCGCGGATCGACAGCTGGGTGTCCTGCGCATAGTTCTGCCGGTCACGGGCCAGCACCCCCGGCACCCCGGCCAGCGCCTCGGACACCTGCACGCCGGGCCCGCTGCGGTCGTCGCCCACCCACACCGTGTCCTGGCTGGCCGGCAGCGCGAACGGATCGATGCCCTGCACGCGCGCGGCCTGCACTTCCACGGTCGGCAGCTGTTGCGGGGCGGGGGCGGCGGTCTGCGCCAGTGCCGGCAGCGGCAGCAGGGCGATCAGCAGGGGCAGGCGGTGGGGCGCCAGAGGCTCGTTCATCGTTCAGCTATACGCACGGCGGGGAAACAACACGGCATGGTACGGGCTGCAGCGTGACGATGGCCGCCGCGCCGGTGGCACGCTTTGTTACGATGGCAGGGCTGCGGCCGACGGCCGCCGCTTCACGACCCGCGCTTCTTCTCCCCCTCAAATAGAACGAGTACCGCCGTGTCCTTCTTTGCAAACGTGGAACTGGTCCCGGGCGACCCGATCCTGGGCCTGACCGAGGCGTACAACGCCGACAGCCGCCCGACCAAGGTCAACCTGGGTGTGGGCATCTACTACGACG
>Ga0308172_1002096_pt1 | contig 11241 bp, 7 predicted proteins | sample PhyGR2_FD_202134 | JGI IMG/M metagenome (GOLD analysis project Ga0308172, IMG submission 202134) | Phyllosphere microbial communities from UC Gill Tract Community Farm, Albany, California, United States - DLSLSG.R2 | ecosystem: Host-associated > Plants > Phyllosphere > Unclassified | place: USA...
CATAGCGTCGGTGTCCCACCCGATCCCATCCCGAACTCGGCCGTGAAACCCGACTGCGCCAATGGTACTACTGCTCAAGCAGTGGAAGAGTAGGGCGTCGCCAGGCATTATAGTCCGCGTATACACACAAAACCCATTCACTTGTCCTTGCCCCTATACCCAGTGTCGCGGGGTGGAGCAGCCCGGTAGCTCGTCAGGCTCATAACCTGAAGGCCGCAGGTTCAAATCCTGCCCCCGCAACCACCGCTATAGAACTCGACGCGCCGCCCTCACGGGCGGCGTTGTCGTTTATGGCGTACGCCACCAGCGACGCTACGCTGGCCACCACCTCCGCTGCAGGACCCTCCGGTGCATCCGGATAGATCGTCACGCTCTCGATAAGCCGCGACATGATTGATGCAGCCTGCCCGCGTACCACAGGATCTGCCAGCGTGGTGCGCAGGTCGGCGATCCGCGCCCGAAACTGGGCCTGCAGAACGGATGGCGTTGGAAGCGGGGGTTGCGAGCCCCCCCCTCTGTCGACGTTAGCGTTTCGCGAGATCAGGCGGGCCTTTTCCCCTTCCCGTTCGTCGATCATCTGACGGAGGGCAGGGCTTGCAATACCCGCCAGCAGATTTTCATATAGATTGCCGAGTTCGCGCTCGAGTTGCTGCAGACGGATCCTGGCCGTGTCAGCCTCATGGCTGTCGATCCGCGCAAGTCGCGTGGCTTCGCGCTCATATTCCGCAATGAACAGGCGTACATGGTCTTCGGTGAGCAGACGGTGTTGGATAGCCGTCAGGCTTGCCTCTTCCAGGGGCCCCTTGCGGACCGATAGCCTGTTGTCACAGGTGCCACGTTCCTTCTGACCGGCGCAGCGATAATAGTCCTTGCCGCTGATCGTGTAGTTGGACCCGCAGCAACCGCATCGGATCAGGCCGGATAGCAGATGCTTCTTGCGATTACCCTGGGCCAGCGGCAGCGACGTGGTGGTGCGCTTGCGGGCGTTCATTTCCGCCTGCACCGCCTCGAAGTCACTGTCATCGACGATGCGGAGGTCCGGGACTGCCACCTCGATCCACTCGCTGGGGTCTCGAAGCTGATAGCGCCGTTCGCGCTTTTCCGAGTCCGGATCGCGGCGCCAGTGTCGACGTTTCCAGACAAGCCGTCCCGTGTAGAGGGGGTTGTTAAGGATGCCGACCAGCTTTTTGTGGTCGCCCCGGATGGTCGAGGCATTCCACTCCCCGCCACGAGGTGCTGGAATACCCTCAGCATTCAGGCGGGTGGCGATATCGACGGACGACAGGCCGCCAGCGAACCATCGATAAATTTGGCGAACCATGTCTGCCTTTGCCTCGTCGATCGCGAGCAGCCCACGGACGAGTTCGCCTTTCGCATCGAGCTGGATGACGCGCTTGTAGCCATAAGCGCGTCCACCAGGGAAACGCCCTGCCAAGACCGCCGCCTCCATGCCGCGCAGGGTCTTGTCGACAAGGTGTTTGAGGAAGATCGCGCCCATCAGGCCCGCGACGGCGAACTTGATCTCATCGACCCGGCCTTCACTGATCGTATGCAGCTGCACGCGGTGATAGGGCAGTTTCTTGCCCAGCCAGGCCACGTCCTCCGCGTCACGCGCCAGCCGGTCCAGTGACTCGCATACAATGAGGTCGACCTCACCCGCCTCGACGGCCGCAAGCAACCCTCTCAGTCCGGGGCGGTCGCGCCGATAGCCTGAAATCTCTGGATCGAGCCAGGTTGCTACGACCCTGCCACCAAGGAGATTGACGAGCGGCGCACACGCCGCAACCTGATCGTCGGACGACGTGGCCGTTTGTAGGGCGGTCGAATGTCTGCCGTACAGTGCGACGCGACGTTGGCCGGAAATGTTCATGAGGATGAAGCCTTTTCTGTTGGGGGCCGTGCGGAGGACGTGGTGTGGCGGTGTTCCGCCGCCAGCTGCCGGGCGAGCAGCTGCACGAGTTCGGCCAAAGCCTTCTCGCTTTTTGCATTTTTCACCCACGAGATCCGCGCAATGGCCATGGGGCGGTGATAGGAAGACAAAATTCAGGCGTGCATCAACGATACACAATCGTTAGATCGTATTTCGATGGCCCATCGAAAGCCCGCCCGGATGCGCCTCCCGCCTGGCTATGCCAGGCTCAAGGACAACCTTGGCCAGATCATCCGGGCGCACCGGCTGGCCGGCACCGGCACAGATGGGCCTCTGCCGCCCAAGCTCTTCGCGCACCGCGTCGGCATTAGCCGGGTAACGCTGTCGCGGATTGAGCATGACCGAGCCTGGCCACGCTCTGAGACACTGGGGGCAATCATCGACATTTTCGGGATAGACTGGCCTGATGTTGCCGAACCCGGTGTGACGTGCTCGTCCCCTCGGTGGGTACCTGACACGCTGCAGGATCTGCAGCGCGACGCTCTCTGTCGAGCATTGAGGGCGGGGCGCATCGCATTGGGATGGAGCCTTTCGGACCTAGCGCGCTACAGCGGCATATCCGCGTCGCAGCTATCGAGGATTGAACGCGGGCAGGGCGGTAAATCTGCGGTCTTTGGCTGGCACCCGGATTACCTGGCGATAGAACTGCAGGACCGGTTGATCGTGTTCACTCACCCCGTCCTGGCAAATGTCGCTGGGGGCGGGGTTCGACCTATCCATCCCAGTTATCAGAAATGAACGACACATTGCCCTATGAGGCAGTTTGACCACCGACCTCATGATGTGGGTAGGAATGCTGAAAAACTGGTGGGAAGCGCCCCGTCCGCTTACGGGCCCTGAGACGGCGCAAACGGACGCTTATTAATCGAGCCCAAGGCAACAGCTACGAGCCTTTTCGGTCCGCTCGTCGTCGACTCGCGCCAAAAAAATGCAGAATCATTATCAGGACGGAGCGGTGGCAACTCCGTCGGCTACGGGGCACCAGTGATCGCCTCCTGAACGAACGCGATCACGCCATCGGAGAAATGCCGACCCATGATTGACACGTATGACGCATCGGCGACTTGCGCGAGCTTGTCCGGGTACAGCGTGTACATCGACCCATCGGTGGAAACGATACCAGTGGTGAGCATGTGCTTTAAGACGGCACGGCCTGTGCCCTTCGTCATGCGCTCGTGCTCGAGCTTACGGGCAAACCGCTTTAAAGCTCCCTTCGAATGCGAGCGGAAAGAAATGACAAACTTACGGAAGCGTCGCAGGGCCTCAGCTGTCCGAGGATCCTGAACGATGGTTGGTTCGGTGCGGAAGTTGGTCCAGGGATATGCACCATCGCCGAGCCAGCTGACAGTCAAGGCAACATCGCCGTTCGACAAAGGCACGTTAGTTACATCAGCGGTGTCAGCAGTCTCGGCCTCGAGACTAATGGCTCCTGTCGATTGATCCGGCTGAGCTTCGGCTATCAGGCGCTCCGCACGGATCGAGAGGCGACCCGCCTGGATTGCGACGGGGGACACCAAAATGGCCTCGCGAGCCCCGCCGATCTCCACATCGGCATGTGGCGCGGTGACCTCAACGTCCTCGACGAAGCTGCCTAGCCGCAAGACACCCGTTTGCTCAGTGTCGAATGACAGTACCCGAGGTTTGTTGCTGTCCGCCCGAACCAACGTGATTTCGATATCTGCCTTCAGCCTATCGAAGTCGTCATCAGATTCAATCCCTTCAACCGAAAGACTTGCTTCGTCGCCAATCGCCAGCCGCGCGCGCAGCGAAGCGTAGATGATTCCAACATGTTCGGGTCGGATATATCCCTCTGTCTGCGCGGCAAGGTAAAATTCGGCGAGGAAAGGGTTCGCCGCAACGCCTTTCGCGAGTTCTTTCGAGGTTGCAGCTCCGGCAATTCGCTCGTCGCAAAGCGCGACGCCAGCGATAACTGCCTCGAAGACTGCCGATACCGGCGCGCGATTTCCGTCGAGAAAGGGGTGATCTGCAACCCATGTATCCAGAGCATTTGCATACATCTGGGTGTCATTAGCGCTCATAGTTGGCAGTGGCGGCGTCGGCTGTTCATATACTCTAGCCACCAGACGCGTGAGCTGTTCGTCGGGGCTGTAGAGCTTCGCTTTAAGTGATGCATCCTCGAAGGCCAACGGCTCCAACTTCATTTGCTCGCGTTCGAGTATAGCAGTGATTATCCTCTGCAGCGTGACCGGCTGTTCGCCGCGCTCAATCTTGGCGATCAGCGCCGCAGGGTTCGGATCAAGGGCCACCTGTTCTGCGACGGCTTGGAGGACGGGAGCATAGCCCGCAAATCTGTCCCCATCACCGCCCACGTCCTGACGGAGGCCAGCCAGTAAAAGTTCAATTGCCCGACTTGCCGTATCAACGAATGCATAGTTGGACCTGCGCCGTCGAAGGTGTGCCATGGCAAACTCGGCGGCGAGTTCTGGTGTATAGTAACCGATTTCAAGAACGGTAACGGGCACGACGTCGGCTAAAAGCAGCCAGGCCTCCTGAATGGCGCCAGTGCGCCCAAAGAGGACGGTAGGCGTCGAGCGCTCCTTGGTTAGATATGCGACATCTTCGATGAAGGCATTAAAGCCGTCCTGCGTCACTCTAAGCCTGGCTTCGTCCAATCCATCGATTAAGACCGTCGCTGAATTGGCCTCCCATTCGGTTAAAAGCCGCGACTTTACCAGCCCGCCGGACAGGGTGTTGCCGCCTACAGGATCAGCCTTGGCAAGATCGACATAGACGGCCCCGGTTGCCGAAGCGATTTGCCGCGCCAACGTAGATTTGCCAACAGCGCCGGCTGCCGAGACGAGGATGAGCGGGCTAGTCGCAGGATCGCTTCCGTCGCCGTAGGCAATGCTTTTCGAAAGTGGGGCCTCGACGAAGGTCGGCAGTTCTGGAACTGCGCTTTCCCAGCCTGGGAGCGTCTTGAAGGCCGCTGGCTGTTTTAAAGGGAGCCTTGAACGCCAAAAATCTTTTATCGTGTAGTCCGACATAAGCGCCTTTCAGGACGAAGCAATCGCAATGTGCTCGTATCGTCGGATATGCTTCTATCCAAGTCAAGATGGCTAGGCTGACCCTGTCGCTAATAAGTACAGATGGGTATGGCGATGCAAAAAAGGAGACCGAGCCTGCAATATAATCAGTAACAATTATTTAAGGTCATCGCGGCTGCGGAATCTGCGTGACGGAAGGCTGGCTCTCGTCTTTGGTCTGCCGACAGCCGCTAGTCACGATTGCCACGTTTCGCCGCTAAGCAGAATTTGAAAGAAGGGTAGCATTAGGAAAGCGCTAAGTGTCTCGCCGAGAAATTTTTTGTGTGGGTGCCTAGTAACACGGCGCGTCGCCACGAACCGTCAGTCCAAGGACCGCGCCACTTCCTTCGCAAGGCGCACTATCATTTCTGCGTTGAGTTCCTTAGCGCAGGCCCACGCCGTAGCCGTGAACTCGGCCTCTTCGTCGTAGAGGTCGTCGAGGTCTCTGCAGAGGTCCTTTAACCGGTCGCCCGCGTCAGTGTTGTTCTGGTGACGCTGGGCTTCGACTATGCCACGCATATCCTTCAATCGGCGTTCGCAACTGCGCCATGTGTCGCGGCGCCCTTCGCAAAGTTTCTCCGTATCAAGGCTAAGGAGTTTGACCGACAGCTTGACCCTCAGCGCCGCCACCGGATCTCGGGGATCGGCGCAAGTCGGCTCGCCAGCCCCGTTGAACGTCAGGAGGTCCGGATCGCCCCACTGCGTGGGATCCAGCAGCAGGGGATGTATTTCACCGAAGCCCCTCAACGATCTCCTGCATGAAGCGATTCTGCGCTTCGACCTCTTCAGGCGTGTAAGGACCACGCTCATCTCGATCAGCCCTATGCGACGGTTCCGGCCAATCCCGACGACCACCGCAAACTTATCACCGAATCCGCGCTGCTAAACAACGCGCTCGTGCTCTACGTCCGCGCCACCAAGACCGAGTCGAAGGAGCGCGGCGGCTTCGACCTTCGCGCCCGCTTCGGCGAGGAGGAGAAAGTCGTCCACAAGGAGCTGAGCGATCTGCGGGACAGTGCTATCGCCCATTTCGGCTCCGGCGGAAGCTATGGCGGCGAATGGCAGGCCGAGCTCGTCATCCTCCAATTCAGCGGGGCGGAAGCGAAGGTCGGCGTGGTGACCAGGCGGCAAACTGTGGATCGAAGCCTCGTCCGGCGCGCTCGTCAGCAGATCAAGACCGCGTTATATTTAATGCGTGCGGTCTACTACGAGAAGCTGGCTGAGATCACTGGTTCGATCGAGGCTGAGGCCGAAGCCGACGCGGAGTTTTCGAAAGAGATTCACCATCACCCGCTCAATCTGGACCTCTTCATGAAGTCGGCCGATGCCGCCGACGCCGCACGGGGATCTTTCGGCTCGGGCTACGCGATGGGCAGTGTAAGCCACCGCTAGTCCCTGCGCCCGAGTCAGGCAATCTCAGCCCGCGCCGTCGGCAATGCCGACGTGCTCGCCTTCGAGGGTTGACCAAGCGATCGCTATAGGTGCGCGATGAAGACATCTACGCCGCGCATCGACGCAATACGTAGGCTGTTAACGAACTTCTCGGATGTCCGCTTCCAGATTGCGCCAAGTCGGCGAGTTATGACCGGAATTGGGGCGCCAAGAGACTGTCGTTAGCCCGGTGAACGAAAGTTCGCTTCCGCAGTAAAGATGCCCGAAAACGGACAGGCTGTTCCCACCCACGCCGGACGTGCATCCGACCAGCGCCACGGCGGATGATGCGCTTTTTGCGATATGAACGAATGGCAGAATACGGGAAGCTGGTGAGGGCACCCAATCACCGATTGTGGGTCGCACTAGATGCCCCGCGTTAGGCCTTGAGTGAAATCGGCTCATCATCTCGTTGGGAGGCCGCTAGCGACGAGCGAACATCCCAGACGTCGAGTGCCATGTCGGCGAACCATAGCTGTCGCCGGTCGACCGCCTCTGAGTTCCAGACCGGCGCCGGGTCGAGTCGCTTCATCGCGCGTGTGATGCGGTCGTTCGTACCGACCTTCAAGCGCGTCGCTTGGCACCTTGACAGTAGGAACTTTGAGGACGGGTAAACGCCGCACTTCTGCGAATACGGCGCATTACTCGCGACGACGTTGACGCTTTTCTCGAGAAGCATCAGGTTGCCCAGGCACTGGATGTAATTCTGATCTCGGGCATTTTTCCCAAATTCCCCGGCTGCGGCCGGTGTCGAGCCCTGTGCCAGAATGTGTTCGACCTCGTTGCTCGACAGCAGGTATGCGGACAGCGCCCCGTGAGCCTCTCGACCGTATGCCTGGATGTCGACGTACTGGACGATCTTGGCCAAGAAATATTTCATTCGGAACTGCCGTACGTCCGAGGTCGTTAGTTCCTTCAGCGCTTCAGCGAAGTCGTCGCCGTGCGCGCGCTTCTCGGCCACTACAAAACCTTGCTCGAAGGCTGAAAAATCGGCTTCAGTCCTGACGCTACGCAGCACCCGGGCGGCAGCCGTGACCGAGCGTTCGTAGTCTTTGGCCGGCACCCCAGCGAATAGCCACACGCACATCACTTGCTCGATGCCATCACACAGCCTGGTGAAGAGAGGCGCCGACAGGTGGCGGCCGGCCAGCAGCAGGACGTAGTGCTGCTTGATCGCGCTGCCGCCGAGCGCGCGAGTATTTAGCAGTCCATGTTCCTTAGTGCCGCGGGGATTCTCGCCCTTCGAGAAGCGTGCATAGGCCTGAGCTCCCGCCTTTAGCGTGGCCACGAACCCGAGCGGATCCTCCGAATGGTTGGTCTGCGCCGCAGACTTCGTTAGCCAGTCGTAGATGTCCTCCTCACGCAGCTTGGCGTCTTTAACCTCATAATTTGCGAGAATAAAGTACCGGAGGAAGCGCAGCGGCTTTTCCGACGCGTCAAACAGTTCTTGGGTGAGATCTTTCCAATCGGCCTTCAGTTTGGCAAACTGCTCCGGCCGGGCTTTCATAAAAAGCAGGTTTTTGAGCAAGTCCATACCATCGAGCCCTGCACCGCGATCGTTGATGGTCTCGAAGATCTTCAGCGCGCGGCTGACGCTCGGGGTTTGAATCCTGATAAGTTTCACCTTGGTGGCGAAGTAACCGTAGAATCGCTGCAGCAGCGTGACATCGTCGCCGAAGCTGTCGCGCAGGAAGTCGCGTATCGTATCGTAGGCGTTGGCCAAATTTCGGGTTGATCGCGTCGCAGTCTTGTTACCTGGCTGCCGGGCTTCGCCGTAATCGGTGAGGACATCGCAGGCGTCCTCGTATTGCAGATCGAGGCGCATCACGTGCTTAGTTTCCCCGCGCCAGTCCATGCTGCTTGAGGCGATCTGATCCTTTAACGTCGGAGGGACGGCTGCCCCGGCCGCGACGAAAGCATCACGCAGTGCGCAGAGTGTCAGAAAGCTAGTGGTGGTACGCTGTTGCCCATCGATCAGGTCGAAATGACCGTCTTTTGGCTCCCAGACAACGATCGTGCCAATGAAATACTCTTCAGCATGCTCAGACGTGGCGGCTTGGAACTCGCTGTATATGTCTTGCAGGAACTGATCGACCTGCTCCCCGCCTTCGCCGTTTGGACCTTTCTCACCCCAAACATATTCCCGCTGGTAATCGGGGACACGGTAGAACGATTGAAATACTTTGGCCAGGCTAAGGTCTTCTGAATCGATCGTCTTTGACATGGCGTTTGCCCCCAGGAATTTGCCGCAATGTCTAAACGATTATTCGATCAAAGGATAGCCAACGCGGCAGTTTTGCATTTTGCCCCAGCCTTACGCTTGGCAACGGCGACAGGGTGCTTTGAAGCTTTATGCTTTCGATCATGTCAGCGTCATGATTGAGTGACATGAACCGGACCGCTTAAGCCAACTCTGCGGCGGGCGGGATCTGTCGACTGACACTCCCGACAGCAAACCATGAATGAACGGCGGAAGTTGGGTCCTCGAAAATAGTCCGCGAATGTCGGGGTATGGGCCTGCCTGGCCGCAAAGCTCTCGGTCGGCCTCCTACCCAAAGGCCGACACAGACTTCGTTCGTTACTGAAGCCTGAAATGGAGTGGAAACTGGCGTTCAAAGGCGGTGAAGTGGGGACAGCAACATCAATCAGCTTCTGTGTCTCGGTACCGCAGGCGCGCCATAGCAAGTACGGGAGCGATGCCTGGAGGCGGGGTCTCGCTTTCAAAGGCACGCCATCTCGTCGCGTCTGGATCGACCCAGACCTTTGCGCTACGTCGCTCGAGAGCAACCCAGTCTGGCCGATGGTAGAGTCTCAAGACGATGCAGATAGTCGCATTCATATAACGAAATCGCGGGTCAGTGAGAGGGTAATCTCCATCAGTTGGAAGTCTTGAAGTCAGGGACGAGCATAGGCCAACGACTCGATGCTCCTTGAACGTTAGCCCGTGAGTATGATGGGCAAACTCATTTCTTATTTTACGAAGTAAGTCGATTTCACACTGTTCATAGTCATCCAGTAATCCAAGAGCGTGGCAGGCGTTGATGCGAGTGGACATTGAGCCAAGCGGTGCATTCCCCTGATCGAGGAGCTTGGTGGCTGCCTTCCCCTCGACGAAGAATGAACGCAGTGTTTGCTTCAATTTTTCGTCGATCAATGCCGCGCCGACCAAGGCCAAACCGCGATCAGACTCTCTCTTAAGCTCGCTAACAAAGGCCGCCAAGTCTTCCGCTGTTGATAGAAGCATATCCTTTGATCTTCCCATCGATGCTGAGTGTCTGCAGTTGAGCATTAGCCACCTTGCTCCTTGTCCGCCAGCATGGCTGCTTCGGGATTCCGGCCCGCTAGAAGCGAACTGTCGGCTGAGTCCCCAATCTCGGCCGTTCCGAGGTTTCGGTTGTTCTCGCGCAAGCGGTGGGTCCGCTTACATGAACAAGCGGCGGATATCGGAGATCGGCTAGGGGCGCCGGAATGACCACTTCTGGGTCCTTTTGTCGATCACCTACGCTATAGCATTTTTCGCAAACCAAATGCGACCGTCCGGCCCACCGGGTTGAGATAGGCATTCTGATAGATCAAGGGCGTGGTGCCCAAGCTATTGCGCACGCTCTGGCGCGAATCGACGATGTTGGTAACGCCTAACGTCATGCGCATGCCCTTGAGCCACGAGGGCGCCTTCGTTCGTCCTAGATAGTCGCCAACGTTGGCGAATAGCGCGAGATTGATCGTCGCCAGGTCGCCGAATTTCAGATCTCCCGCCGGTGTGCCGGATCCACGAATTGATGTTCCGCTCTGCCATGTCGCGGTGAATCGGGCGCCGAGGCCGCGCTTGAAGACGCTGGCCTGGAACTCAACCTCGTGCCGGGAACGGCCGCCCCGGACGTCGAGCGCACCCACGTCGAGCAGGTTCAGAACCGGACCGCTGGGGCGCAGCAATACACTATCCTCCAGCCGCCAGCTGTGTTGTAGCGACAGCATCAGCCGGCTCGTAAGGTTTTCAACCCGTCGGGCGGCGGGACTCCCGGCCTCTACAGTCTCCAGGCGCGCGCCGGGCGGGAGGCGGCGCTTGGCCTCTTCGAGACTAGAGAACACGCGGACGTTGGCGTTCTGAAGACCGGGCGGCAACGGGCCTAGCGGCCTCATGAAGCTCAGGCCCCAGCGGATCTGCTGCTGGTTCGATCGCGCGAAGTTGATCGGCGTCGCGTCGATACGCTGCAGGCGACCGGTGGTGTCGCGGGTAAAGCGATCCGGGAACGCATCCTCGACCTGCGGCAACGCGATAGGAAAGGCAGCGATCGGATCGTCGATCCGCGTGCGGATATAGTCGATTGTGAATACCAGATCCGTCCTGGCCATCGGCTTGAAGGTGGCGCCTGCGCTAAGGACGTGGCGATCGTCGGCGTGAAGGCCGGGATTACCGCCGAAGCTGCGCGTGATATCGGCCGTCTCTCCACGGCGCGCATCGAAGGTGCGAACGTTGGGCACGACGATCAACGGCGCCCCGAGCTGTTCGACCGTCGGGGCCGATCGCGTGTCGCTGACCGATGCGAGCAGCGATAGCCCAGGCAGGGGCGTCCAGTGTAGGCCGTAGCCCAGGGTCCACAACGTGCCGACGTCCGACAGTCTTTCCGCGGCGACGGTCGCGTTGGCCGACAGCGCACCGATCGACGTGAGTGACGGTGTGGCGGCCCCTGCGATCGGCAGGTCAATGCTGGCCTGGACGCTGGCGGTGTCGCGCTCCAGCGACCCGACCCGCGTCAGCGCACCCAGTTGGGACCGGCTGCTGACATCGCGCGTCGTGACGCCCGATTGCAGGCTGAGCGACGCGGCCCCGGCCGG
>Ga0308172_1002097_pt1 | contig 11234 bp, 9 predicted proteins | sample PhyGR2_FD_202134 | JGI IMG/M metagenome (GOLD analysis project Ga0308172, IMG submission 202134) | Phyllosphere microbial communities from UC Gill Tract Community Farm, Albany, California, United States - DLSLSG.R2 | ecosystem: Host-associated > Plants > Phyllosphere > Unclassified | place: USA...
GGCCGTGACCTGCCACTGTATTCCCGCCAAGTGGCGACCCTGGGCCTGCGTTACGACGTCAACCACTGGACCCACAATCTGGACGTCTATGCTCAGTCCGGCCAACGTGCGCCAGGCACCGGCACCACCTATATCACCCAAGGCACTGCGGATGGCCAATTCGGTGATATCCCAGGATATGTCTCGGTCAACGTGCGCAGTGGCTATGACTTTGGTGCGCAACTGTCGAACCTGAAGCTGGGGGTGGGTGTGAAAAATGTCTTCGACCAGCAGCATTACACGCGCTCCAGCGACAACAATGCCGGGTTGTACCTGGGTGAGCCTCGCACGTTTTTCGTACAGGCGAGCGTGGGGTTCTGATCTGTTGTCGGTAGGAAAGGTCGCAACCCCAGGGTTGCGATTTTTTTTGCCTGGGTCAGGCGCTCTGCTCACTCATAACCGGCAGGCCACCCTCAGTTTCCTACGTCGCCCCCGCACAGATTATTGCTGGCTCAGGAACTGATTCCGACGCAAAACCACACATGGGAAAGCTAATGGGCTTCGACATTACGTTGGAGCGACAAGCTGAAAATCGCCCACTGTCATGGAGAAACGTATGTCGGTATCGATGTCGGATGCACCCGTCTCTGCGTCATCAACGCCTGACCTCTCACCGGCCAATACCAAGGCCGAGATCAAAAACACCCGCCAGGCGCCCGCAACGCCTTCCTTCAATGGTCAGCAGGCTGCCCATGTGAATTTTCAAACCGGGGACAACAAGGCCGGGCCTGTATTCAGTCATCACCAGGCGCCAACCACCGCGGCAGATGTGCTCGGGCATCACCACAGCCCCCCGGACATGCAGAACTTCCTGAGCCAACTCAAGCACTGGATCAGTCACTGGTTCTCTGGGCATCGGCCACCCATGCACCCTGGTTGTGGCCATCCGCCGCCACGGCCGAACCCAGGTTGCAGCAACCCGCCACCCAGGCCGAACCCTAGTGAGTGCAACCCACCACCACGACCGGATCCCACCGCATGTCGGCCGTATCCGCCCGCCCCCGGCAGGCCAGACGCGCCGTATTCTCTCAAGAGTCGAGAGGAGTTGGCGCAGCAGTTGCGTGACAGCTTCAATGCCTTCAGAGACCCGAAGAACCCTGGCTCTATCAGCGTTGACAGCATTCTTGCGATGGCAAAAAGAGGGTGGTCGCCCAACCCGGTCATGAACGAGAACATTCGCCTGGCCAATGAGTTGCTACGACGTCCGGAACTGATGGCCGCGCTGGATCGGCACGGTTCCACGGGCGCTTTGGATGGCCTGGTCGACCGGCACAGCCTGAATGCGGTGATCCAAGGGGAAAACTACTTCAAGTACAAGACTGACAAAGAGCTGGCCGGTGAACTGCTTGAGCATTTTGACGAGTTGAAGGACGGTAGCGGGGGCTCAAGCCTTAAAATCTGCGACTTGAAAAAGTGGGCATGCAAGCCGCTCACCGGCGACGCGGCCAAGGACCACCTGATCCAGTTGGCCCAGGAAATGCTCAAGCGCAGTGACGTGCTTGAGCGGATGGATAACCGCGCCAGTAAAAATGACGATGGGAAGATCAGCCGTACAGGTCTGTACCTGTTGTCCCGCTGAGCCTTCTTCAGGCGTCGCCTCTCGGAGGCGGCGCCAGTCCTATATGTTTCAAGGAACGAATCACGCCCATTTGCCACATAAGTGGTACCTGCGGTTGCGACTCGCGCCGTCGCTTTTCAGATTCTGAATGAGGGAAAAATATGCCTTCAACCTCGTTTAATTCTCGCCCAACCGGGCCCATCGAACTCCTGCGCAATACCCAACCTGAAAGTCTGCCAGTCTCCCAGGACCGCGCACCCTCGTGCAGTTTCCCTTTTGCGTCGACGGAATATGAGGCACAGGCGCGGCGCATGAAAGCTTATGCCGGCCAGCTTAAATTCCAAGCGCCTGTGTCGGACGATTTTTCCCGAGGCATGCTGGCAGACCCACAGGTTAAGGGGCAGGGTACTGATTCGTTGAACGACACCGGCTTGATCAACTGCCTGACCAGTTGGTGGCGCAGGCGCAAACTGGGTTAACCGTGGCTGAGCACGGTTTACATATTGTCATGGGTATTTATCGTCCACTCGGAACTGTCGAGTTCATCCAACCACACATGAGGTGCCTGCCTGAGTGGAGTCCAGTCGTTGATTTTGCCCATCAAGGTAACGTCAACCCAGCGGATATGCATCTGAACAGAGTTGGAGAAAACCCATGACAATCGAGGGTGTACTACCTTCCCGGCCTCTCCCCCCCGACAGGCCGGCCTTACAACCAACCAAGCCACCACCGGCCACCGCTGAAACCTGGCATGAAAGCTCTTCCACGTCCCCGCTGGAAGGCCCGCTCAAACCGCGTCTTTTTCGTGCACCCTTGTCTGCTCTGCGTCATCGAGACTTGCAGAACTTATCCATTGAGCGGTCCAGTGGTGCCCTGCCGAGTGCAACGTCAACGGATAGCCAGTTGGCTAAAGCGCTGGAAAAATCCTTCGCCTCGCTGCACTCGTTCCTGAATGATGGGCGCCTGACCTGGCTGTCTTTGCAGCGGATCGCCGCTCATCCTATGGGGGAAAGCGAGGCGCTGGATGACGTGATTCAGGTCGTGGGGGAAATGCTCAAGCGCCCGCGCTTGAGTGACGCGATCTTCAGCCGTGACGGCGATATCACGCGCGATAGCCTCAATACGGCTGCCCAGGCTTTGCCGGGGAACAGCTCGGCGAATGTGTTCAGTCAAGACCCGTTTCATGCGCAAGGCAATGCGCAGGTGGTGGAGGCACTGCAAAGCCAGTTTGCGCTGTTGAGAGACGAGACCATGGATCGAACCTACCTGTTTGAACAGCATCAGTACGTTGAAATCGCCAGGCTCAGGGAGGTCATGCAGGACCCGTACGAGGTTGATCAACAGGGCGCGCCCGTGCTGGATACGTCCACGGGCATGCCCCAGCCCAAATACAGCGAACTCTGCGTCTACACCGCCAAGAACATTATTGAACGCCCAGGCTTGTTGCCCTCATTGGAGCGTGCAAATGTCACTCGACTATTTGGCCCACCTCACAAAGAGGGGTGGCTGAGCAACAAAAGCCTTGAACGGTGGCATGAGCAGGACGCCGCTCGCAAGGCACGCTGAAAAGCGAGCTATACCTTGAGGATTTTGCCACTGATGGCCACTGCCGCCAGCAATACCGCGATCAGGATGAAGGCAGTACTCAAGCTGCTGCCATGGGCGATAAAGCCAATCATGGCGGGGCCGGCGAGAATGCCGGCATAACCCAGTGTGGTGATGGCTGGCACCGCAATATGTTCCGGCATCACTGTTTGCTTACCCACGGCGCTATACAGCACCGGCACGATATTCGAACACCCGGCACCCACCAGCGCATACCCGAGCAGCGCCGTTTCCCACGCTGGCAATAGGGTTGCGAGGAGCAAGCCGGCACAGGCCAGCGCGCCACCGATCACAATCACCCGTGTGGGCCCCAGGCGTCGAACAATGGCATCGCCGGTCAGGCGTCCAGCGGTCATGGTCAAGGCAAATGCCGCGTAGCCCAGGCCGGCGTAAGCCTCATCCAGGCCGCGCTCGGCGCTCAAAAACACAGCACTCCAATCCAGTACGGCGCCTTCAGCCAAAAAGACGATGAAACACAGGCAACCGATAAACAACACCACCCCATGGGGCACTGCAAATGCCGGCCCTGAGCTTTCACTGCCATAAGGCAACAAGTGCGGTGCAGCCTTGAACAGCGCTGCCAGCGTGATAACCACCACCACCAGGGTTGCCTGCAATGGCGACAGCCCCAGGCCCAGCAACCCGGCAACGCCCGCGGCGCCGACAATGCCCCCCAGGCTGAACAAGCCATGGAAGCCCGACATCATGGTTTTGCCACTGGCGCGCTCAACGATCACCGCTTGCAAGTTGACGGTGGAGTCCACAGTGCCCAAGCCCGCGCCAAACAGGAATAACCCAGCAATCAACAACGGGATCGAACTGACGGTGGCCAGCATCGGCAGGGCCATGCAGATCATCAGCGTCCCTGCGGTCAGCACCCGTCGGCAGCCATAGCGCGAGGCCAGCGCGCCCGCCGCCGGCATTGCGATGATCGACCCCACACCCAGGCACAATAACAGCAGCCCAAGGGTGCCTTCATTCAGGTCCGCACGCGCCTTGGCGTACGGCACCAACGGCGCCCAGGCCGCGATACCAAAACCTGCGATAAAAAAAGCGATGCGGGTCGACATCTGTTCCAGCCGCCCAGGAACCACGGGGGCAGGGGTGGAAATGGCAGTCATGAAAAATCCTTGGTTTGGCGTTCAACGAACGATGTCCGGCGCGACATCCTTGCACATCAGGCCCTCTCGAGCGAGCCGGGTTCCCTTGGTGTTACGGGGGGCGAGGCAATTTTTTTACAAACACGGAACGCTTTGGTCACCGATGACCACGTAGAAATGATCGAGCCTGTAGGAGGTGAGCTGGAAGGTGTGTAATCCCTGTGGGAGTGGCTGAACCCCAGGTTTCTTGCGGCGGATTACCACCTTCCAGCTCACTTTCCACAGACTTGGCGTTGTAATACGCCGCAGTCCCGCTAGGTAGAGACGCGGGGGCGATATCAGTGGGGGATTGCCATGTTCCCGGGGTAAGAGGGGGCATTGCTGTGGGGGAGGCCTGACGCCCCGCGATCCAAATGTGGGAGCTGGCTTGCCTGCGAAGACGGCCTGCCAGCCGATGCATATCTACCTGATACCCCACGATCAAACTGTGGGAGCGGGCTTGCTCGCGAAGGCGGCCTGGCAAGCGACACAGTTGGACCGGGCACATATCCATTCCTGGGACAGTGCGACTAAAAAGCTGAACCGCGGAAACGACTGTCGCATTAAATAAGTGTCAGTCGTTTCCTTAAAGCTTAGTTATGAAGAGACAAACCGTAGTCAGAATTTTCTTCATGCCGTTGGAAGATTTTTTTTGGCTGTATAAATTCTGTAAAAGATACTTCCATCTTCGCTGTACGAAACTTCTGTTTTATTCAAAAAGGACCGAAAAGTGCCTGGGGTCGCTAAGCTTAGGCGTGTTCAGGTGCTTTTTTTCGCAATCCGAATGGGTATTAGGGCGAGAGAGAGTCGTTCAAGAGAAAGTTGATGGCGGGTAACAAAGGATGGTTAACGGGTTTGTTTCGTCGCGTTTCAAATTAGTCCTTTCAAGCATAAATACAGAATTTCAGGTAGTGGCGTTCAAAGGCAGCGAAGCCCTCGATCAGCCTTACTTTATACAGGTGCAGTTAGTCAGCGAAGATCCTTCCCTTGACCTGGAGGCGTTGCTCCATCAACCCGCCTATCTGGACTTCGATGAAGCGGATCAGGGCCTGCACGGGCAAATCTACGCCATCGGTCGGGATGATCCCGGTACGCGGCTCACCCTTTATCACCTGACGCTCGCACCACGCCTGGCATCCCTTGCCCATCGTTGCGACCAGCGGGTTTTTCAGCAGCGCAGCGTACCGCAGATCATTGCCGCGGTCCTCGAACACAACGGTATCTTTGCCGACGCCTACGCGTTTGAGTTGGGGCCGGTGGTGTATCCGCCGCGCACGTTTTGCGTGCAGTACAGGGAGTCCGACCTGCATTTCATCCAGCGGCTGTGTGAAGAGGAGGGTATTCACTACCACTTTCGCCACAGCGCGGAGAGTCATCTGCTGGTGTTTGGCGATGACCAGACGGTATTTCGCCGGTTGCCGGTGCAGCGTTATTGTTCCTCGGCTGATCCATCGCTTGGGGCCCCGGTTGTCCAGCGTTTCGACCGGCGCCTAATAACGCGCAGCCGGCGCACAGTACGTCGTGATTATGACTTTGAGCACCCTTCGTTTCGCCTGCATGCCCAGGCCGGTAGCGGGCCGGCGGATCCTTTGGAGGACTATGGCTATCCTGCCGGTTTTAATGGCCATGCACGCGGTGCACAACTGGCGCGACGTAGCCTGGAACGTCACCAGCGTGATCGCCATCGGGTACTGGGCAAGAGCGATCAACCGGCGTTGTGCAGTGGTCACTTTCTTGAGCTGTGTGATCACCCGGACCCAGCCTGCAACGACTTATGGCTGCTGACTTCGGTGCGTCATGAGGGTTACCAGCCGCAGGTGTTGGAGGAGTCGATCGTTGATGCCAATGCCCTCAAGCACCCCAAGCCAACGATCAGTGGCAGCCAGACCGCGACGGTAACCGGGCCTGCCGGCGAGGACGTGCACTGCGATGCCTATGGTCGTGTAAAGGTGTGCTTTCACTGGGATCGCGCGGAAAAGGGCGGTGAGACCAGCAGTTGTTGGCTGCGCGTGGCGTCCGGTTGGGCGGGTGATGGGTTTGGCGCCATGGTCATTCCACGGGTCGGCATGGAAGTGCTGGTGAGCTTTCTGGAGGGCGACCCGGACCAACCCCTTGTCACCGGTTGCCTGCCCAATGCATCGCACCTGCCGGCGTACCCTTTGCCGCAGCACAAGACACGCTGCGTTCTGCGCAGCCGCAGTTCGCCGGGCGGCGGGGGCGCCAATGAGTTGTACCTTGAAGACCGATGCGGCGAAGAGCTCATTTACCTGCGCGCCCAGCGTGACCTGGAGCAACGGGTGGGGCATGAAAGTCGCTTGGAGGTAGAGGGTGATAGCCTGACTCGCGTTGGCCAAAGCCTGGTGATCGAAGCCGGGCAGCAGGTTCATCTCAAGGCCGGTGGCAGCCTGGTGATAGAGGCTGGTGCACAATTGAGCTTGAAGGCGGGCGGCGAACACCTGGTGATGCAAGCCGGCAGTATTTCCAGCAGCCGGCCCATCACCTTGGGCGGTTCGCCGTTTGCAGGCCGTTCGGTGAGCCCACCATCGGTTGCAGGCGCGCAAATCTCTGCAGCGCAAGGCGTCATCATGGATTTGGCCAAGCAACTGGGCGCGGACTTTTGTCCCCTGTGCGAACGTTGCCGCGAAGGCCTGTGCAATATCGCGGGGAGGGCGGCCTGATGGACAGCTTGCCCCATTGCTGGATGGCCCAACAACAGCAGAGTGGACGCCAACTGTGCCTGATGCTGGAGGGTAATCACGAGGCTCGCCAATCCCTGCTGGCAGATCGTGCCCCATCGCACTATTGCAGCCTCTACAGCGAGACCGCTGCGGCGCAGTTGGCGAATTCAGGCCCGGTCGTACTGCTACTGGAGCAACTGAATGAGCCTGCATTGGCCGACTTGCTGCTACACCCCGAGTCGAACTGGGGTTGGCTCGCCAGCCTGGCTGCTAGCGACCTGGCGGGTATGGCGCGTCATTGGCGTGAGCGATTACTCCTGGGGCCAGAAGGCCAGCAGGCGCTTTATCGCTTTCACGACAACCGCACCCTGGCCCGTGCCTTGGCCCATCTGGCCGAGGAACACTGGCCGGTCTACCTCGGGCCACTGATCAGCGTGTGCTATTGGCATGAAGGCCGTTGGTGCCATCACGAAAACCCTGCACCGGGCGACTACCCGGCGCCTGAACACCCGCCGTGGCTCGACACACCCAACCCACAGGCCGACGCCATCCTGCACGCCAATATCCTGCGCTACCTGCTGGCGGAGTACAGCGAAGACCTGGCGGCATTGGTCGAATTCCAAGACCCGAGGATTTGGCTGGCTCAGGTACTGGAACAAGCGCGCACCTGGCAATGGCGTGAGCCGGAGCAGCTCGAATTTCTGGTGGTACGTCGTTTGGCAGAGGCGACCGGTAGCAGTGTTACTCACTGGCAACCGAGGGCAGGCGAGGCGCCTGGGGAGCATTTTTTTCGAGTGGTGGCACAGTGGCACAGGGAGGTAGGGAGTGGTGAATAGATGGATGGGGTGGGTGTTGCTGGTTGTGGCGGGTGCGGGGCTTTCGGGATGTACGGGAAGGGCGGTGGAGCGTTTTACGTTGGAGGTGGATTTGCCGGCGCATTTCGGCCTTGTGGGCGATGCTTCCTACACCCCCGCGCCGGGTGAAACGTGCAAGTTGCCTCGAAGACATGGCAAGCGACCGGATCTCAAAATATTCAAGGCTGCCAGCAAGCCCGTAGCGAATAGAGTGAGTTTCGAGGTGCCACTGACAGAGCGAGTGGAAGGCTGCTCGCTGATGTTACGTAAACTTGTGTTTGCGATTAACGCAAAGTGGGGGGAGCGTTGGTCGGACGTCGGACGGGATTACGCCGCTGTTTATATCCGAGATAGTTGGGAGACGGAAATGTCTTTGATGTCAGAAAGTTATGTCCGAGAGCTCCCAGGGCAATGTCAATGGTTGTTTCGTACTGTTGGCCCCCAGCATGCCCTTATTAAGGGGCTTAAATGCAATTCGCTGAACACCAGCGGACAGCTTACGAAAGCTCGTGCTGGCGGTTATGTGTCCCGTGCTGGGTTGCGTGGGAAGACGCTGAGAATGGTGCTGGCGTTAACGGAAGAAGAACAACCAGCAGTGCGAGACAACTGGGTAAAGGTTGTCGGTGGCTGGAAGCGTTGCAGGGGAGAAAGCCAGGAAGACATATTTGCGTTTTGTCGCGGCAATGTCTCTGACTTCAAGGCTTTCAAAATGCCAGATGGGCGTCTATGCAATATTTATCCGACCTGTGATTAATCAGGAGAAACCTCATGGAAGAAGCTGCATGGAAGCAACAGTTTTTCAACGACAGGATGCCTGCTTGCTCATTGAATGGGGGTTGGTTGACCTTCTGCTTAGTCGATGAAACGGGAAATGGAAAAAGTTATGGGGGACTGCCTTACACCCTGCGTGACGTTGCTGGTCAGCAATACAACGGTCGGTTGAACGGGGAGGGTTTTGCCCGAGTGGAGGGCTTTTTCTGTGGACCTGTAATTCTGATGATGGAGGAGCGCTATTCAGGTCGGGAAACGCTCTATCAGTCGCTCATGACACGTTCATTCTATGCATTGCCTATCACTGAGTTGCAAGTGCGTGCCGAGCAAACCCATTTTTTTGATAACCACGATCAGATTGTCGAAAAAAATCCCGCACGCCCAAATGCAGATCATTTTTATCAGGTTGAAGTGAGTGACCTGGTTCGACATAGCGCTCACTTGCCGCCCCTGTCGTCACAGGCTCACCGTCCAATGCGGCATGCACTCAAGATGATGGCAGACCTTGGTTTTGGACCTCCCGAGTCTTCCTTCAAGGGGCTGGTGCTCTTTCCGAAAAAATTCACGATGTTGCAGGTGCGACCTCTAAGAGCATTACGGCCAATTCTTTCTACACAGGATCAATTTTGCGCATTGAACCTGTACCAACTGGCGTTAATGGCAACATTAAGCTATTGCGAGTTTGGCCAAGATCCTTCAGCAGAACCTAAGGATAAAGTCAGCTTTCCTTGGCATCCAAGTATCGGGAATTTGTTTGCCGAACGCTTGTCATGTTACCGGGAGGCGTGGAGGTTTGACTCAGAGCAAGTGCAACGATTTTATCCATTGTATGAAGACGTAGCTTATTCCCGTCGTTTCGAGATTTTGCCTTTTGATCCAGAGTTGTACGGGCAGAATGCCACTTCGCATGATCTCGAGTATCCGGAGCGGATACACTTTTTTAACGATGTGGAGTTTGGAACAGATACTCAAGCATTCATTTGTCATCACGATGAAGTGGTGCTTATTGCTGTACGCGGCACCGCTAGTGGTGCCGATGTTCTACGCGATGCAAACGCCCATCAAGTCCCATTCATCGAGGGCGTTGGAAAAGCCCATCAAGGTTTTTATCAGGCATTTCAGGCCATGCATAATTTTGTATCAGGTTACCTTTTTCGATATCACAGCGGCCAACGAATTATCATTTGTGGCCATAGTCTTGGGGGGGCTATAGCACTCTTATTGGCAGAGGCCCTACGCCGCACCCCAGATCGAGATTACGACCCACTCCTCTACACCTACGGCGCCCCCCGCGCCGCCGACGCCGAATTCACCGCCGGTGCCTCAACCCTGGTCCACCACCGCATCGTCAACCACAACGACCCCGTCCCCAGTGTCCCGGCGCCCTGGATGAACACCACTGCTAAACTCTGGATTCCCGGAGCCATCACGCTATTCAGCAACCCCGCACCTGGTGGCCTGCTGTTCGCCGCTGGGTTGGTGCGCGTGGGTGGCAACCCCTATCGACATCATGGTGAGCAATATCACTTCATGCCGATCACACTCGCCGATGGCAGCCATTCCTCGGTGTTATGGAAGCCGGGCTGCGAATCGCTCCAAGAGGCGGGTTGCAATCGCGCATTGCAACTGCAGGGCGATATGCCCGACCGCGATAATCTGCTGAGGCAGCTGTTCCAAGCCGACCAGCACTTCATGACCACCAGCTATATCCCCGCGGCCTGGGCGACGTTGCGCCGCTGGCAACACACCCTGGAGAGTGAGGGCCCGCTGGTGACCCAGCGGGAGTTCGAGCTGCTCGACCGGGCCTTTGAAGACATGCGCGAGCAACTGCGGGCCAAGCGGCGTGAACTGGCTCTGCGGCGCCCGGCCAATGATCGTAGCCATGAACCCACCGATGCCTTGAACGCAGAGATCGACCGTTTGCACACCAGCCGCGAGCGCTTGGCAAGCCTGCGCTGGCGTCGCCTGCAAGCCCACGATGTCTACGGCAGCCATGCCCCTTCCGCACATCTGCAATCGAGCCTCAAACGTTGGTTCAGCCACCGCGAGAATCGTGAGCCAGCCCAGTTCGCCAGCATCCCGCCGCCGTCCCACGACGAACGGGCACGGGCTCAAACGCTGGACATCGACTCAGTCGTCTAAAAACTCCACCTGGGCCGGTTGCCGTTTCATCAGTACCTTGCCGTTGCGGATCGAGTACAACGGCAGGCCCTGGCTACGTATGACTTCATAGTCGCTGTCGGCCGACAGGATCAACAGGTTGGCCGGGCGGCCTGCTTGCAGCCCATAGCGGTTGCCCAGGCCCATGGCCTTGGCGCTGTTGTCGGTGACCAGGTCCAGGGCGTTTTGCAAATTGCGATAACCGAGCATATGGCAGATGTGCAGGCCAGCCTCCAGCACTCGCAAAATGTTGCCGTTACCCAGCGGGTACCAAGGATCGACGATGGAGTCCTGGCCGAAACACACGTTCATCCCGGCCTCAAGCAGTTCGTTGACGCGGGTGACGCCGCGGCGTTTCGGGAAGTTGTCGAAGCGGCCTTGCAGGTGGATGCTTTCGGTGGGGCACGAGACAAAGCTGATACCGGAATGC
>Ga0308172_1002103_pt1 | contig 11209 bp, 12 predicted proteins | sample PhyGR2_FD_202134 | JGI IMG/M metagenome (GOLD analysis project Ga0308172, IMG submission 202134) | Phyllosphere microbial communities from UC Gill Tract Community Farm, Albany, California, United States - DLSLSG.R2 | ecosystem: Host-associated > Plants > Phyllosphere > Unclassified | place: USA...
TGCCTGGCGGCTTTAGCGCGGTGGTCCCACCTGACCCCATGCCGAACTCAGAAGTGAAACGCCGTAGCGCCGATGGTAGTGTGGGGCCTCCCCATGCGAGAGTAGGGAACTGCCAGGCATCAAATTAGTTCCTTTTCCCCTGACAAGGAAAACAATAGGAACAAACAGCTATCAGCCATCTGCTGACAGCTGTGAAAGAACCGGTGGAGCGGTAGTTCAGTTGGTTAGAATACCTGCCTGTCACGCAGGGGGTCGCGGGTTCGAGCCCCGTCCGTTCCGCCACTTAATTGGAAAGCCCTGACTTAACGGTCAGGGCTTTTTCCATTGCAGCAAATCCTGCCCGGAAATCCCCTCCTGAGCGCAGGCACCCTCACCGGACCTGCGCGCATATCAGATGCGCCATGGCTGTTCAGCACTCCACTCGCTGAGGAAGTCAATAAAAGCGCGCACACGCTGGCTGACGCCAGTATCACTGTAATAAACCGCATTGAACGGCATCTCGACCGGCAGGCGCTGGTCTGCCAGCACTTCAACCAGCGTTCCCTCGGCAATTTCACGATCGATCATATATTCCGACAGACAGGCGATACCATTACCCGTGAGACAGAGCTGTTTAATCGTCTCTCCGCTGTTGGAGGATAAGGCCCAGTCGATATCATAGAGTTCACCGCTGTCACGGGCGACTGGCCAGCGATTAAGCCGGGGCGAGTCCTCAAAGCCCAGGCAGTAATGATGATCAAGCTCAGCCACGGTGTGCGGCACGCCATGCTCCCGAAGATAGGCGGGCGACGCAACCAGCTTTCGAAAGCTGTTAAACAGCAGACGGGCGCGCAGGGTAGAGTCAGTCAGATTACCGGCGCGGATAGCGATATCCACCTTCCGCTCGATGAGATTAATAAAACTTTCCGAGGAGATTAACGAAAGCCTCACCCCTGGATAGCGGGCACGGAAAGGCTTTATCATCGGCATCAGCAAATGCAGAATTACCGGCGTCGCGGCATCAACGCGTAAAAGACCTTTTGGCTCCTGCAGACTCTCAATCAGATCGCTCTCCGCCGTCGTCATCTCCTGCAGAAAGCGCTGAACATGACGGAAATAACGCTCTCCCTCCTGCGTCAGTGCCAGCTGCCGGGTGGTGCGGGTGAGCAGGGCAATCCCCAGCTTGTTCTCCAGCTTTTTAATCGTTCTGCTGACAGCTGAGTTCGCCATCTGCAACTGTTCAGCAGCGCGACTGAAACTTCCGCTTTCTACTACGCTGACAAACACTTTCAGTTCGTCAGAAGATGCCTTCATTTAACCTCCCTGCACGGACGTGACCGATGGCGGTGCTGTGGTACCAGTATAGAAGTCTGGTCAGCAATGACCGCACGAATCATGCCTCCCCGCGTTTTGTTCAACGTCTGCAAAGGCGCTGTTTTATTCTGGAAAAGGGTGCTGAATTCTGACATTGACCTGCATCCATTGAAACCCCGGTCTAAAATCCCTATAACAGACAGGTGTTATCTGTTTTTGAATCATCAGCCAGGCGGGAAAGTGCGCAAAAAAACTTATGCAATGCGATATGTGGCGGGACAGCCTGTGGAACAGATCTTTCCACCGGGTGCGATGCTCCATCTCGGTCAGGCACTGCCACCCGGCGCTCCCTTGCCCGCGCATCCGAATCTTAAGGTTCTGGTGTGGAACATCTTCAAGCAGCAGCGTGCAGACTGGATGTCGGTGCTGGAGGGGTTTGGTAAGGACGCGCACCTGGTTTTACTTCAGGAGGCGCAGACAACGCCGGAGCTGGTACGGTTTGCTACGAGTAATTATCTGGCTGCCGATCAGGTTCCCGCCTTTGTGCTGCCTCAGCACCCCTCTGGCGTGATGACGCTCGCTTCTGCCCATCCGGTCTACTGTTGCCCGCTGCGTGAGCGTGAGCCGCTGCTGAGGCTGGCTAAATCGGCGCTGGTCACGGCCTATCCTCTGCCCACCGGTGAAATGCTGATGGTCGTGAATATCCATGCGGTTAACTTCAGCCTGGGTGTCGACGTCTACAGTAAACAGCTGGGCCCGATAGGGGAGCAGATTATGCATCATCGCGGTCCGGTGATCATGGCTGGAGACTTTAATGCCTGGAGCCGTCAGCGCATTAACGCGCTTTACCGCTTTGCCCAGCGCATGAAGCTGGAAGAGGTGATGTTCACTGCTGACCACCGTCGTAAAGCATTTGGCCGTCCGCTGGATTTCGTTTTTTATCGCGATCTCAGGGTGAGTGAGGCATCAGTGCTGGTGACGCGTGCTTCCGACCATAATCCTTTACTGGTGGAGTTCAGTTCAGGACGTGAGTCCGGGGCAGATAGTAAAGAGTAAAGAGTAAAGCGAAGATACAGCGCAGACTGCTGCGGATGAATAAAAGAAAAAGGCTGACAATTGTCAGCCTTTTCAACGTATCAGGTATCAGGTGTCGCGTTATTATTCACAAACAGCGTTAAATTATCGCCGGGTTGAATATCTTTCGCACTGTCCAGCACACTGTTCCAGCGCATCACGTCTTTGATATTGACGCCGTGATGCCGTGCAATACTGTCAAGAGAATCACCCTTACGAACACGATAGGTGATGCTGTTGCCGTTATCAGCCAGTCGGGTGCCATTCGAACCGATAGTCAGCGTCTGACCCGGTCGGATATCGGCACCGCGCAGGTTATTATCCTGCTTCAGTGTGGAGACGCTAACGCCAAGCTTCGCGGCGATACCCGAGAGCGTATCACCCCGTCGCACCTTGTACCCGCCGCTCGCACTCGCTTTCGCAAGCTGAGTTGGCTGTACGGCTGCGATGTCACCGGACGCCAGTGAGTTACGCAGTCTGGCGACGTTTGACTTCGGCACCATAATATAGTGCGGGCCGTTTGGCGCGGTTGCACCGCCTTTATAGCCGGTATTGAAGCTCTTCAGTTTCGTGAGCGACATACCTGCCATTTCGGCAGCCTGCGTCAGCTGTATCTGCTGACCCACTTCCACTCGTGCCAGTGCACGACTTTCGTTGGGTGTCGGCAGTTTGATACCGTAACGCTTGTTATGTTTGAGCAGTTCACTCAGCGCTAACATTTTCGGCACATACACCGTAGTTTCGCGTGGCAGCGATAAGTGCCAGAAGTCAGTCGGCTTACCGCGCGCCTTATTCTGTTTTATCGCTTTGAGTACGCGTCCCTCACCACTGTTGTATGCGGCAATGGTTAATAACCAGTCACCGTCAAACATGGTGTTAAGACGCTGCATCATATCCAGCGCAACCCGTGTGGATGCGACAACATCCCGTCGCCCATCGTAGTACTGGTTCTGTTTCAGACCATAATTTCGACCCGTTGAGGCAACAATCTGCCAGATACCAGCGGCATTGGCGGATGAGGTTGCGCGAGGGTCAAAAGCGCTCTCCACTATGGGTAGCAGTACCAGTTCCATCGGCATTTTACGTTTCTGTATCTGCTCGACTATCCAGTACATGTACGGCTCTGCCCGTAATGTTACATCGTGGAGATAGCTCTTATTTTTTAAAAATTTACTTTTTTGTTCGCGGATTGCCGGGTTTTCCGGAATCCCCATCTTCAACTCGTCACTAATGAAACTCCAGAGATCTGCGTCTGCTGCGAGGCCAGTTCCATCTTCCTGCCATCGCGGCGACAAAAACTCGTCTCCGTACTTTCCATTTTCACCTTGACCAGCTGAAGACAGGCTCTGTGCATGCTGTTCGGGGATATTGGCATCGTTCCTGGACGCCTGACATCCTACCAGCAAGACTGAGGCGAGTAAGATCGCTTTAGCCTTCATGTGTGTGTCAATAGTTCGCTTAAAAGACGAGCAACTATACGTGACGACTTTTCACAACACAACCCGAAAAATCAAAAAGCGTCTTTCTTCTCGCGTAGAACGGCAAATGTGTGCCATACCGGTCCATCATTTAGGTTAACGTTTAACGCCCTTTGTAAATCAATATCTTGTGTGCGAAGAAATAAATTTATTGACCGTTCGTGCCCCAGTTTTGTGGGCAAAGTAATGCCATTTTCGGCGCGTAAGTCCTTAATTTTCTGGTATTCGGCCATAATTTGCGGGTCATGGGGCAGAATTGCTGCAGCAAACTTCAGGTTAGATAAAGTATATTCATGCGCGCAGCAGACCAGTGTTTCATTCGGAAGATGATTAAGCTTTTGAAAGGATTCATACATCTGCTCTGCAGTGCCTTCGAAAAGACGTCCGCAGCCTCCCGAAAAGAGTGTATCGCCACAGAAAAGATAAGGCTGACTGTAATATGAGATATGTCCTAAAGTGTGACCAGGAGTATGAATCACCTCGAACGTCAGGCCGAGCACCGTCACCTGATCGCCCTCACTGACCACCGTTCTGGCCCCTTTGGCGACCGTTTCCTGCGGACCGTAAACTTCGAGCGCCGGGAAATGCTCACACAGCATTTTCACCCCACCCGTATGGTCGTTGTGGTGGTGAGTTAACAGAATCGCCACCGGCTGCCAGCCGTTAGAGGCCATTTTTTCTAATACCGGCTGAGCTTCACCGGGATCGACAATCAGACACTGACCTTCATCATTATTCAGCGTCCAGATGTAGTTGTCCTGCAACGCAGGAATACTGGTAAGATTCATCATCACCTCTAGCAGGTCGTAGGAATAAGGAAGAGCGTAAAGCATGAAGCCCGCGAAAACACGCCAGATTCTGAACGCTCCGCTATCGTGGCGCGATATGCCGTGGGGAGACTATTTCCGCGACGCGCTGACCCAGCAGCTTCAGCCTTACCTCGGAAAGCTTTATGGCTTTCATATGCTTAAGCTTGGCAACCTCAGCGCAGAAATCAACACCGAACACTGTGCTATTTCACATCAGGTCAACGTGGGCAGCGAGGGCGAGCTGTTACAGGTGCTGGCTGATCCCCTGCAGCTTCCCTTTGAGTCGAAGTCGATCGATGCCTGTCTGCTGGCGCATACGCTGTCCTGGAGCCAGGACCCCCATCGGGTGTTACGGGAAGTGGACAGGGTACTCATTGACGACGGCTGGATGATCATCAGCGGCTTCAATCCCTTCAGCCTGCTCGGGGTCACGAAAATGATTCCGGGATTAGGCCGAAAGGCGCCCTGGAGCGGACGGATGTTCAGCCAGATGCGTCTGCTCGACTGGCTGAGCCTGCTGAACTATGAGGTGGTTTACCGCACCCGGTTTCAGGTGGTGCCGTGGCATCGGCAGGGGGGAAAACTGATCAGCGCCCACTTACCGGCGCTGGGATGTCTGAATATCGTCGTGGCACGTAAACGCACCTTCCCGCTGCTGCCGACCCGGGCAAAGAAGAGCATGAGCCCCAGCCAGATCCGTCAGACGGTCAATGCTACCCGCCAGTTCCGGCAGGCAGACGATCAGGACTCGCTCTTGTAACCGATATCTTCAAAGGCGGGATTTTCCGCCGCGCTGCGGGCCAGCACGTCGCAGCGCTCATTCTCCGGATGTCCCGCATGGCCTTTGACCCACTCCCACTGAATCTTGTGGGTGCTGAGGGCCTGGTCGAGACGCTGCCAGAGGTCGACATTCTTCACCGGTTTTTTATCCGCGGTTTTCCAGCCGCGTTTTTTCCAGTTATGGATCCAGCTGGTAATTCCCTGACGCACATACTGGCTGTCGGTACTGAGCACCACATCGCAGGGCTGCGTCAGCGCTTCAAGCGAAATAATGGCCGCCATCAGTTCCATCCGGTTATTGGTGGTGAGGCGATAGCCCGCGCTGAAGGTTTTCTCATGCTGGCCATAACGTAAAATCGCCCCGTAACCGCCGGGACCGGGATTTCCAAGACAGGATCCATCGGTGAATATTTCTACCTGTTTGCGCATCTCTGGTAGACTTCCTCTCAAAAACGTCAAGTCTGACATAAAACGGGGCTTATGAGCACTGCAAATAACCGCCAGATCGTACTCGATACTGAAACCACCGGCATGAACATGATCGGGGTCCATTATGAGGGGCACCGCATCATTGAGATTGGTGCGGTCGAGGTGATTAACCGTCGCCTGACCGGTAACAATTTCCATATGTACCTGAAGCCCGATCGGCTGGTCGATCCGGAAGCCTTCGGCGTTCACGGGATTGCAGATGAGTTCCTTGCCGACAAACCGATGTTCAGCGAGATTGCGGATGAGTTTCTCGACTATATCCGCGGCGCCGAGCTGGTTATCCATAACGCGCCGTTCGATATCGGCTTTATGGATTACGAGTTCTCAAAGCTGAATCGCGGCATTGAGAAAACCGAAACCTTCTGCAAAGTGACCGACAGCCTGGCGCTGGCGCGGCGCATGTTTCCCGGCAAACGTAACAGCCTGGATGCGCTTTGCTCGCGTTATGAGATAGACAACAGCAAGCGAACGCTGCACGGCGCACTGCTCGATGCCGAGATCCTGGCGGACGTGTTCCTGACCATGACCGGCGGGCAGACCTCACTGTCGTTTTTATCCGAAAGTGAAAGCGCCCGTCAGGCACAGGGCGAGAGTATTCAGCGCATCGTACGTCCCGCCTCGGCACTGCGCGTGGTGACGGCCAGTGATGAGGAGATCGTTGCCCATGAGTCACGTCTGGATCTGGTCATGAAAAAGGGTGGCAGCTGCCTGTGGCGCGGCTGAATGACGAAAATTTGTGGATAAAATCAACGGCGAGCTGAAAAAAACGTCAAACGATCGCGTCGTCAGGAAAAAGCGTTGACGCCGCAACGGCCTGCTATTACTATGCGCCTCGTTCCCGACGGGGAACAAAGCGCGGAGCGGTAGTTCAGTTGGTTAGAATACCTGCCTGTCACGCAGGGGGTCGCGGGTTCGAGCCCCGTCCGTTCCGCCAATTATCTTTCTTGGGGTGTATTTATACATCTTAGGATGAATAAAAACCATATCGCTATCAAGGCGATATGGTTTTTTTTGTCTGAAATTGTCCCTCTGTATACCGGAGTATCCGGTGCAAAATGGCCCACGAAATGGCCTACGCGACCAGAGAGATAATTTCGTGGGCCATTTTTGAGTTTATGGCTGAAAAATGGTGGTTGAACAGGATATTACGTCATTCCCGTCGCTCAATACTGACGACAACTGAAGTAATGGGCCATGACCATTACCCGCCGACTGCTTTCCGCCACCGCAGTGCAACAATCAAAAACTGCTGATAAAGATTATGGCCTGCCGGATGGTCACGGACTGACGCTTTCAGTCCGGGCTTCCGGGAAAAAATCTGGCGTTTCCGTTATTAGCGTCCAAATTCCACTGCCCGAACCAATATCACGCTCGGCTATTATCCGGCCATGTCACTGGCGGCTGCCCATACTCTTCATGATGAATATCTCGGCCTGCTGGCTCAGGGGATCGACCCGAAAAAACTGGCACTGGAAGAGGCAAAGCGGGAACAGAAGGCTAAAGACAGTCTGTTTATCAACGTGGCGACAAAATGGTTTGCCATCAAAAAGACCAGTGGTATTTCCGAAGTCCATGCCGGTGATATCTGGCGCTCACTGGAGAAGAACGTCTTTCCGGTGAATGGACAAATGCCGGTTGCAGCACTGAAAGCACAAACCCTGATTGCCGCCCTTGAGCCGGTACGCGCGCGCGGTGCGCTGGAAACGAAACCCTGCGCCGTCTGACGCAGCGTATCAATGAAGTGATGGTGTTTGCTGTCAATTCTGGTTTGCTGGATGCGAACCCGGCTTCAACCATTGGTAAAGTATTTGAGAAACCGAAAAAACAGCATATGGCCACCATTCCCCCGGAACGTTTGCCAGAGTTGATGCAATGCTTTGAAAATACCAACCTCACGCTGATGACCCGATTATTGACGAAATGGCAGCTTCTAACGGTGGTACGCCCTGGTAAAGCCGCAGGGGGCAATTTGGTGTGAAATCAATCTGGATAATAAGCTCTGGGTTATTCCGGCTGCGCGGATGAAAAAACGTCGTGAACATCAAGTACCTCTCTATCCGCAGGCTGTTGCCGTGCTCGAACAGCTCAAGCCATTGAGTGGTCACTCTCCTTTTGTGTTTCCGGGCAGAGTAAAACGGGGCCAGTCAATGAACAGCGAGACAGTAAACAAAGCACTGCGGCGTATGGGATGAATGTCAGTTGATTTGAAGTTTATTCTACCCCTAAACTAATTTCATAATGAAATAGGGAATATTAATAGCCCTGTAATATTGAATGTAATTTGGAATAAGTGACTAATTTTGTTTATTTCTATGATGGCTGGTGAGAATATTTATCATATTGAAAGTGAACAATTTTTTTAAATGAGATTTATTAGGCAAAATATCTTCATGTTTGAGAATCAGTTATTCCTTTGGTGTTGATGTTTATACTGGAAAAAAGTATGAAAAAATATATTGCAAAGTTTATAGTTTAAATATGATGTCATGAATATTTTTTGAATATTCATGATTTTGTGGTACTAAGACAATATATTTTAATTATGATTCCTCATGATCTTGTTAAATAGGATTAAGATTTTTTGAGATATTTTTGCCATGGTCACACAAATTGATATATTATGTTTAAAATAGCACAGGGGCATTGACTATGTTTTGCATGATTAAAGATCAAATCGAGTCTTCTTTTATACATTCCATGGAAGTAGGTTATGTTAAGTATAAAAGTTCTATTCGAGCGTGCATTGTTGAATTCGATGTGGAACACTTTAGAGACACTCTTTTTTTAGATTATATGATCTCCTTTACAGAGCGACTTTCCACTGCTGTTATCAAGCGTCGGGCTGAGTATTTAGCGGGCCGTATTGCTGCTAAAAGGTTACTGAAGAAGGAAGGGGTGATTTGCCCTGTTGGAATGCAAAGTGATAGATCACCTCAATGGCCTTTAGGGTGGACAGGAAGTATCACTCATTCTGATAAGTATGCAATTAGTATTATAGCTCCAAAGAGTGAAGGTGTTTTTTTAGGAGTTGATATGGAGAAGTTTAATCCAAAGGTTATAAAAAACACAGCTGAGATATTTCTAACGTCAACTGAGAAAAAAACTCTTGAAAGTACTGGTCTAGAATTTCATATTGCTTTGCTTATCACCTTTTCAGCTAAGGAAAGTTTATTTAAAGCACTTTACCCATTAACGGGAAATTATTTTGGTTTTGATGCTGCCAGAATTTTGGCAATAGAAGAAAAATCACAAACTTTTACTATGGAATTATTGGTATCACTATCCAAAAAGTTCCCAATTGGAAGCCAGTACAGAGGTAATTATAATATATATAATGATTATGTTATCACATTAATATCTTGGGGTGAAATATAAAGTAAACAATTTGACGTATATGTTGCGCAGCAATGGCATTTCTTTAATATATCCGAAATGAATTAATATTATAACAAAGTTCATTGCAATTATTCAGCAAATACATGTTGATTTAGGTGCATAGGTGATGCACCTTAATTTATAAATCATTTTACAAAATCTGAAATTATTAGTGAAGCATTCACCCCGCCAAATCCGAATCCATTTATGAGAACATTTTTTAGGGATGTTTCTTTCGGTGTGTTTGTTATGATATTTAGTCCATCAGCACTATCGTCCAAATCATCAATATTTATTGATGGGGGAGCAATTCCATCATTAATTGCTTTAATAGAAAATATTGTTGCAGCTACTCCGGCTGCGCCTAACATATGACCAGTAGAAGATTTGGTAGATGATATATAATTTTTTGAGCTATTAAATACACTTTTTATAGCTGCAATTTCAGCTCTATCACCGACAAAAGTTGATGTTGAATGAGCGTTAATATAATCAATATCTTCTGCTTTTAAATGAGCATCATTAAGTGCTTTCTGCATCGATCTAGCTGCGCCGGAGCCATCTTCAGGACCAGAAGTTATATGCCAAGCGTCTGAAGTTGTTCCATAACCTATTATTTCAGCCAGAATTTTTGCGTTTCGCTTTAAAGCATTATCTAGATCTTCTAGTATCAATATGCCTGCTCCTTCACTCATAACGAAACCATCCCGTTGTGAATCGAATGGCCGAGAAGCACATTCAGGGGCATCATTATAATTTGTAGTTAAAGCCCTAGCTGCGTGGAACCCTCCTAATGAAACATTATTAATACACGATTCACTGCCACCAACTAGTGCAATATTAGCGTATCCTGATTGAATAGCTCTGAAACCATCACCAATTGCTTGTATACTTGCCGCACACGCAGAAACTGGTGCTCCAATCATTCCTTTAAAGCCATATTTTATTGAAATCTGTCCTGCTGCAAGGTTTGCTATGAAAGATGGGATCGTAAATGGAGATAACTTTCTACTCCCTTTTGTAGCAACAGTATTTACGGCATTAGTAATCGAATGGAAACCACCAATACCAGTAGCAACAATAGTTGCAATATCTAGTTTTTCGTCATCGCTTAAAGGTAAGAGATTTGCATCATTTATTGCTTCCTCCGCAGCAACAAGAGCGAGCTGAATAAATCGATCTGCCTTTTTTTGCTCTTTTAAGGGAATGTAACGATTCATATCTAATCCTCCTATGGGGTCGTCTTCATAGGATGGAATAATTCCTGCAATGCTGACCGGACAATCACCATAACTCTCTGGGGGTAATCTTTTTACGCCTGAAAGCCCCTTAAGTAATCTTTCCCACGAGACCGTGCTATTTGCAGCAAGTGGTGATACCAATCCAACACCAGTAACAACGACACGTTTTACATGTTTTTCATTCATTAGAGAACCAACTCCTATCCATGTTTTGGGTTTGTGACCTTATTGCTTTTGCGTGAAAGGGGATATCAAGATTTCAGTGTACATGTGTAAGCTCAAAATTAAAACATAAATTGCTACTTCTCATATGAGCTAAACCTCGCTCCAAAATCGGCTTTGATAACGGGTTACTTCCATTGGTGTTGGTATTGATCAAGAAACAAGAGTTTAAAGCTGATTACTAACATATTGTTTTAGATCAAAAAAACAACGTTTGCATGTGAAATGAAATTATTAGCATTTTGGTGCTTAAGTTATTTTTTTTGCTTAAAGCGAGATCGGCTGATTGCTTGATATGAATCAAACTTTGTGCTTTTGAGTGGCTTTGTTGAATAAATAGAACTTTTGCTGAGTTGAAGGAACAGATCACGCATCTTCCCGACAACGCAGACCGTTCCGTGGCAAAGCAAAAGTTCAAAATCACCAACTGGCCCACCTACAACAAAGC
>Ga0308172_1002112_pt1 | contig 11177 bp, 8 predicted proteins | sample PhyGR2_FD_202134 | JGI IMG/M metagenome (GOLD analysis project Ga0308172, IMG submission 202134) | Phyllosphere microbial communities from UC Gill Tract Community Farm, Albany, California, United States - DLSLSG.R2 | ecosystem: Host-associated > Plants > Phyllosphere > Unclassified | place: USA...
CTGCAGCAGCGACAGCGCGGCATGCCCGTCCTCGGCTTCGGCCGTATTGGTGAAGCCCAGATCGCCCAGCAGGTTCTTGACGATACGACGCATGGTCGAGAAATCGTCGACGATCAGGATACGCATGTTCTTGTTCAAAGCACTTTCCTCGGTATCAAGTGTTCGCGAGGCCGGCGTCGGCCGCCTCGAAGATCTTCAATCGGCCCCGCAGGCGCAGCACGGCCTGGCCGTGGATCTGGCACACGCGTGACTCGCTGACGCCCAGCACGGCGCCGATCTCTTTCAGGTTCAGTTCCTGCTCGTAGTACAGCGACAGCACCAACTGTTCGCGTTCGGGCAGCAGGCCGATCGCATTGCCCAGTTCGCGGCCGAATTCGCCACGCTCCAGCACCTGCTGCGGGGTCGGGCCGCCTTGGGCGACGGTGTCCAGCTCGCCCTGGTCCTCGATCCGCGATTCCAGGCTCAGCACCTGGCCGCGTGCGGCGTCTTCCATCAGGCGCAGGTAGTCCGGCAGCGGCATGTCCATGGCGGCGGCCACTTCAGTGGCGCTGGCGGCACGGCCGGTGCTCTGCTCCAGGCGGCGGATGGTGGACGCCGCGTCGCGGGCGCGGCGGTGCACCGAACGTGGCACCCAGTCGCCCCGGCGGATCTCGTCGATCATCGAACCGCGGATGCGGATCGAGGCGTAGGTTTCGAACGAGGCGCCCTGGTCGGCGTCGTAGCTGCGCGAGGCTTCGATCAGGCCCATCATGCCGGCCTGGATCAGGTCATCGACTTCGACGCTGGCCGGCAGGCGCGCGGCCAGGTGGTGGGCGATGCGGCGCACCAGGTCCGAATGCTGGGCAATGCACTCGTTGGCGGCGGTGCGTTGCACCTCTTTGTATTGTGCGGCGCCTTTCATGCGGTCACCCCGCGTTGCTTGAGGATGCGTTCCAGGAAGAATTCGACCCCACCACGCGGCTCGGTCGGGGCCTGCCAGCGGGCGGTGCGGCGGGCGATCTCGGTGATCGCCTGGGCGGCCGGGCTGGATGGGTAGGCCTTGACCACCGGCTGCTGGCGCTGCACCGACAGGCGCAGCCAGTCATCCTGCGGCACGCAGCCGAGGTAGTTCAGCGACACATCGGCCAGGAACTTCTCGCAGACCCGGGTCAGCTTTTCGTACAGCACGCGGCCTTCGTTGGGGTCGCGCACCATGTTGGCCACCACCTGGATGCGGTCCACGCCGCGTTCCCGCGAGAGCACCTTGATCAGGGCGTAGGCGTCGGTGATCGAGGCCGGCTCGTCGCAGACCACCACCACGGTGTCTTGGGCGGCCTGGCAGAAGGTCAGCACGCCGTCGGTGATGCCGGCGGCGGTGTCCACCACCATGAAGTCCAGCTCGCGCTCCAGTTCGGAGAACACGTTGACCAGGCCCACGTGCTCGGCTGGCTGCAGTTCGGCCATGTGCCGGCGACCCGATGCGGCCGGGACCACCAGCACGCCACCGGGGCCTTCCATGATCACTTCATCCAGGGTGCAGCGCCCGGCGACCAGGTCGGCCAGGGTCAGCTTGGGCTGCAGGCCCAGGATCACATCGATGTTGGCCAGGCCCAGGTCGGCGTCCAGCAGCAGCGTGCGCTTGCCCATGTCGGCCAGCGCCACGGCCAGGTTGGCCGACACGTTGGTTTTGCCCACGCCGCCCTTGCCGCCGGTGACGGCGATGGTGCGCACAGGGCCCAGCGGCTGGCTGCGGGTGGCAGACAACGGGAAGGTCTTGGTCAGCTTGGCGTACTCACGCGACGGCATGGTTCAACTCCGGGTTGCAGGGCATATCGGCCGCGCGGCGCAAATCTTCAAGGCGAAGTACAAGATTGGCGGCACTGGCCCGGTGCAGGTCTTCGGGAACGTCCTGGCCATCGGTGACCCAGGTGATCGGCAGGCGGTGGTCCACGGCCACCGACAGGGCGGTGCCGAAGCGGCCGGTTTCGTCCAGCTTGCTCAGCACCACGCCCTGCGGGTTGGCGGCGCTGAAGCGGCGGACCACCTCGTCCATGTCGCCGAAGCTGGTGTTGGCCGGCAGTACCAGCAGGGTGCGGATCTGCTCGGCGGCGCGCAGCCACTGCAGCTGGGCGGCCAGGGCACGGTCACGCGGGCCCAGCCCGGCGGTGTCGATCAGCACCAGCTTGTAGTCCTGCAGGCGCTCAAGGAGCTGGTTCAGGTCGCTGCCGCTGTTGGCTTCGTGCACCGCGATGCCGAGCTGGCGGCCGAAGCCGTACAGCTGCTCGCGGGCGCCGATGCGGCCGGTATCGGTGGTGACCAGGGCCACGTCGCGGGCGGCATGCTTCTCGGCGAAGCGCGAGGCCAGTTTGGCGATGGTGGTGGTCTTGCCGGCACCGGTCGGGCCAACCAGGGCGATCACGCCGCCGGACTCCAGCGGGTCGACCGGGGCGATCGGCAGCTTGCGCGACAGCAGGCCCAGCATCAGCCCGCGGCCACGGTGGGCTTCGGTGTCCAGCGGGATCTGCATGGCCACGTCGCGGCTGATGCCGGCGTCGAAGCCGTATTCGTCCATCAGGTCCAGCGCGGCGGCGCGCACCGGCGACCCGCGCAGGCGCTCGTCGGTGAAGCGGTGCATTTCGCGCTCGATGACATGGCGCATGCCGGCCACTTCATGGCGCAGCTGGCGGATCTCTTCATCATCGCGCTGCACCACCACCAGTTCGGCGGCGGGCTGCGGCTGGGCCTGCGCCGGTTCCGTGACGGCCACCGGCGCCAGGTTTTCGACGCGCGTTTCGGCGACGGCGACCTGCGCCTGCGGCACGGCGGCGGCGACGGCCTCGGCGACCGGCAGGGCCGGCAGGGCCGGCGGCACGGTGACGCTGACCGGCAGCGGCGGCATCGCCACGGCGGCAACGGGCACGTGCATCTGGAAGTGCGGCTCGTCGTCCAGCGGCGGGTCGATGATGAAGCGGGCGCGGTTGATCGGCGGGGCGACGGTGGCGACGGCCGGTTCGGCGGCAGCCGGCTCGGCCTGTACCGGTGCCGGCGACGCGGCGGCGGCCTGCTCGACGTTGAACGGGGCGAAGATCTGTTCCGGCAGCGCGCTCATGCCGGCCGCCGGGGCGGTGGCGGCGCGGGCCAGGGTGGCCGCGAAGCCGCTGCTGCCCGGCGGCGGCACGATCTCGTTGGCGGTGTCCAGGGTACGGCCGGTGGCACCCACTGCGGCACGTGCCAGCGCGGCCACCGCAGAGGTGGTGGCGGCCACCGGTTCGGCGGCGACCACGGTCGGCTTGCGACGGGTCACCGCGGCGATCACCGCATCGGCGGCATTGCGCGGTCGCGGCGCCGGGGCCGGGGCCACGTCCTTGCGCGCCGCTTCCAGCGCACGCTGCACGGCACCTTCGTCGTAATTCGCCGCGGCCACGATCTCGACGCCTTCCTCGATCCGCCGGTTCGACAGGATCACCGCATCAGGACCATGTTCCTTGCGCACCAGGTTCATGGCCGAGCGCATATCGGGAGCGACGAAGCGTTTGATTTTCATGCTGTGGTACCGGGACTGGGGCGGCGGGGTGGTGGAAGGGAAGCGCTGGTTGTCGGTGGTCTGCACGGTCCGGGTTTCCCTTTATGTCCTGCTGCGTTGATATCGAAATGGGGGTGTGTCTGTTTTCTGGCACATGTCCGTCGGGGTTCCGACGTCAGCTGATCGTGCCGACCAGCTTCAGTCGTTTGTCCTCGGGTACCTCGCTGTAGGCCAGCACCGACAGCGAGGGGACGCTGTGGCGCACCAGCCGTGCCAGCGCGGCACGCACCGGGCCGGGTACCAGCACGACCGCCGGCTCATTCTTCGCTTCCTGCTTGCTGACACATTCGGCCAGGCTTTGGTGCAGTCGCTCAGCGAGTCCGGGTTCCAGTGCGGCGCCGTTGCCCTGTGTGGACTCCTGCAAGACACGTTCCAATTGCGGGTTGAGGGTGAACACCGGCAGCTCGGCCGACATACCGGCGATCTCCTGCACGATGAAACGGCCCAGTGCGTTGCGCACTGCAGCGGTCAGCGTGGCCGGGTCCTGGCTGATGGGCGCGTTCTCCACCAGCGATTCGACGATCTTGCGCAGCTGGCGGATCGGAATGCGTTCGATCAGCAGGTTCTGCAGTACCCGCACCACCGCCGACAACGGCAGCGACTTCGGGGTGAGGTCTTCGACCAGCTTGGGCGCGCTCTTGGCCAGGTTGGCCAGCAGCTGCTGCACTTCCTCGTGGCCGAGCAGCTCGGGCGCGTGTTCGCGGATCAGGTGCGACAGGTGGGTGGCCACCACGGTGGCCGGATCGACCACGGTGTAGCCCATGGTTTCGGCGTGGGCACGTTGGTGCGGCTGGATCCAGGTGGCGTCCAGGCCGAACGCGGGGTCCTTGCCGGCGATGCCCTCCAGCGCACCGAGCGCGCTGCCCGGGTCCAGCGCCAGTTCGCGGTCGGGGTGGATTTCGGCGGTGGCCACCGGCACGCCGTGGATCAGCAGGCGGTAGGCGGTGGCCGGCAGTTCCAGGTTGTCGCGGATGTGCACCGACGGAATCAGGAAGCCGATGTCGTGGGTGAGCTTGCGCCGCACCCCCTTGATCCGCGCCATCAGTTCGCCGCCCTGGTTCTTGTCCACCAGCGGGATCAGCCGGTAGCCCACTTCCAGGCCCAGCGGGTCGACCGGGCGCAGTTCGTCCCAGGTCAGTTCGGCGGTGGGCGAGGGCGTGGCACCGGGCAGGCCGAGGGTCTCGCCGCGGCTGGCGGCCGGCGTCTCTGCGGCACGCGCAGCGGCCGTGCTCTTCTTCCAGGCCTTCCAGGCCACGAAGCCGAGGATGGCGGCCAGCGTCAAGAAGGCGACGTTGGGCATGCCCGGCACCAGCCCGACCACGCCCATGATGGCCGCGGCGATGGTGAGCGCGCGGTACTGGCCGAACACCTGGCCCATCATGGCCTGGGCCATGTCCTGCGAGCGCGAGGCGCGGGTGACCAGCATGGCCACCGCCGAGGACACCAGCAGCGCCGGCAGCTGCGCCACCAGGCCGTCACCGATGGACAGCAGGGTGTAGGTGGCGGCGGCGTCGCCGAATGGCATGCCGTGCTGGAGCACGCCGACCGCCAGGCCGCCGAGCAGGTTGATGAACAGGATCAGGATGCCGGCGATCGCGTCGCCGCGGATGAACTTGCTGGCACCGTCCATCGCGCCGTAGAAGTCGGCTTCCTCACGCACTTCCTCGCGGCGGGCCTTGGCCTCCTCGCGCGTCAGCAAACCGGCGTTGAGGTCGGCATCGATGGCCATCTGCTTGCCGGGCATCGCGTCCAGGATGAAGCGGGCGGTCACTTCGGACACGCGCCCGGCACCCTTGGTGATCACCACGAAGTTGATGATGGTCAGGATGGCGAACACCACGATGCCGACCGCGTAGTTGCCGCCGATCACGAACTCACCGAACGCGGCGATCACCTTGCCCGCCGCCTCGTGGCCGTTCTGGCCGTTGAGCAGGATCACGCGGGTGGAGGCCACGTTCAGCGCCAGCCGCAGCATGGTGGTGATCAGCAGCACGATCGGGAAGATGGTGAAGTCCAGCGGGCGCTTCACGTACACCACCGCCAGCAGCACCATCAGCGAGATGGCGATGTTGAAGGTGAACAGTGCATCCAGCACCGGCGCGGCCAGGGGCATCACCACCATGGCCAGCAGCGCCAGCACGATCAACGGCGCGCCCAGGCCGTTGCGGATCATGTCCAGGATCTTGCGGGCGTTCATGCCGGCACCGACGGGCTGGGCGCTCATGCGCGGCCTCCCGTGCCGAATTCATCCACGTTGATGCTCGGGGCGGCCGGCATCGGACCGCCGCGCCAGGTGCGCAGTTGGTATACGTAGGACAGGACCTGGGCTACGGCCGAATACAGTCTCACGGGAATTTCCTTTCCAAGTTGACCTTCCCGATACAAGGCGCGTGCCAAAGGCGGGGCGGAGACGATGGCGACCTTGTTGCCGTCGGCCACTTCACGGATGCGCAGGGCGGTTTCATCCACGCCCAGGGCCACCACGGTGGGGGCGCCCATCTTGCCGCCCTCGTATTTCAGGGCCACCGCGTAGTGGGTGGGGTTGACCACCACCACGTCGGCGGTGGGCACCGCTTCCATCATCCGGCGGTTGGACAGCTGCTGCTGCAGCTGGCGGATGCGGCCCTTCACTTCCGGGCTGCCGTCGCTTTCCTTCATTTCCCGACGCAGCTCTTCGCGGGTCATCTTCAGCTTGCGCATCCAGTTCCAGCGCTGGTAGGGCGCATCGAAGGCGGCCAGCAGCATCATCGCCCCGCCGGTGGCCAGCATCAGCTTCAGGGTGAAGCCCAGGCCGTGCACCATGGCCGCTTCCAGCGGCTGGTTGAGCAGGTCACGCAGCGGTCGTACGCCGTGCCAGACCACCAGCCCGGCGGCAGTGCCGACGAAGGCGATGCGCAGCAGCGACTTGGTGAACTCGGCGATTGCCTCCGGGCCGTACAGGCGCTTCATGCCGGCCATCGGGCTGAGCCGCTTGAAATCGGGCATCAGCGACTTGTTCGACCAGCGCAGCCCGCCCATCACCACCGGGCCGAGGAAGCTGGCCAGCAGGCAGATCAGCACCAGCGGCCACATCGCCCACAGCAGCTGCAGCAGCAGCTCGCCGAAGTGGCCGAACAGGGCCTGCGGGTGCATGCGCAGGCCCGGTTCCGGGCTCAGCGCCGTCTTCATCCAGGCCTTGGCGCTGCTGCTGATGCTGCCCGAATAGGCCATCAGCGCCAGCACGCCGGCACCGAACACCGCGGCAGTGGCCAACTCCCGCGAACGCGGGATGTTGCCCTGCTCGCGGGCATCGCGCAGGCGTTTCTCGGTAGGTTGCTCGGTCTTTTCGCCGGCTTGTTCGTTCTCGGACATGGGCTGCACGACACGGGGGATTACCCGGGGTCGTGCAAGAACCGTTCCGTAACGGGCAAGCGCGGGGCCGGACCGGGGTAGGGTCGCGCCCCAGCCGACTGCCGGTAGCGCTGGTTACCGCCTGCAAGGGCCCAATGCCGGTCGACGCGGGTTCTTCGCGGACAGCCCGCTGCGTTCGATCTTCATGCCGCTACCGAACGCTGGCCGAGGATCGGCAGTCGGCTGGGGCGCGACCCTACCGGTGGCGGCGGCCGCGGCATTCGCGGCATTCGCGGCGGCCGCGGCGGCCGCGGCATCCGGAGCATCCGGAGCATCTCGGGTGTCTGCGGGGCCTGCGGGGTTGCCTGCAGGCCTGACGGCGACCTCGGCAGCATGGTGCATCGCTCGCGGGAATCGCGCTGGCGGCAAGAGCCCTTCCAGGGCAGGGAATAGCGCAGGGGGCCGAGGTAGGGTCGCGCCCCAGCCGACTGCCGGTAGCGCTGGTTACCGCATGCAAGGGCCCAATGCCGGTCGACGCGGGTTCTTCGCGGGCAGCCCGCTGCGTTCGATCTTCATGCCGCTACCGAACGCTAGCCGAGGATCGGCAGTCGGCTGGGGCGCGAGCCTACCGGTCGAAGCGGGTTCTTTGCGGACAGCCCGCTGCGTTCGATGTTCACGCCGATACAGAACGCTGGCCGAGGATCGGCAGTCGGCTGGGGCGCGACCCTACCGGTTGCTGGCGCTTGCGGCGTTTGCGGTGTAGCCGCCGGCCATCTCCACCCGCGGGCGCGGGTGGTCGTGCAGCTGCATGAAGCGTTCCGGGTCCACCGGGCGTCCCAGCAGGTAGCCCTGCAGGTAGTCGCAGCCCAGCCGCTCCAGGTACGCGCGCTGGCCGGTGGTTTCGACGCCCTCGGCCACGATGTCCATGTCCAGCGCGTGGCCCAGCGCGACAATCGCCGAGACAATCACCACGTCTTCGGAGCTGGTCTCCAGGTCGCGTACGAAGGCGTGATCGATCTTGATCTCGGTGGCGGGCAGCCGCTTGAGGTACAGCAGGCTCGAATAGCCGGTGCCGAAGTCGTCGATGGAAATGCCCACGCCCAGGCTGGCCATGCCCTGCAACAGGGTGAGACTGGCCTCGGTGTCGCGCATGACGGTGCTTTCGGTGATCTCCAGCACCAGCCGCCGCGGCTCCAGCCGATGGGTCCGGAGCGCGTCACGCACCTCCTGCAGCAGGTGCGGCGAGCTGAACTGGATCGGCGACAGGTTCACCGACACCGTCCAGCTTTCGTGACCGGCGTCCTGCCACTGGCGCAGCTGGTGGCAGGCCTCGCCCAGCGCCCAGCGCCCGATCTCGTTGATGACGCCGCTGCGCTCGGCCAGCCGGATGAACCGGTCCGGCGGAATCAGGCCCTGCTGTGGGTGGCGCCAGCGGATCAAGGCCTCGGCGCCACTGACCCCCTGGCCGGCCACCCGGATCTTGGGCTGGTAGTGCAGGAACAGCTGGTCGGTGCCGATCGCCCGGCGCAGGTCGGCCAGCAGCTGGAACTGCTGCTCGGCGCTGTCGTTCATCCAGTCGGAGAACACCGCGTAGGCGTTGCGACCGGCTTCCTTGGCCTGGTACATCGCCGCGTCGGCAAAGCCCATCAACTGGCGCTCGCTGGCGGCGTGGTCTGGGCAGATCGCGATGCCGATGCTGGCGGTGACCTGCAGCTCGTGGTCGGGCAGCAGCGGGCCGCCGCCGACCGCCTGCAGGATGCGGCTGGCCAGCGTGGCGATGTCCTCGTCGTTGTCGATCCGCACCACCAGCACGAATTCGTCGCCGCCCAGCCGTGCCAGCACGTCCGAAGGGCGCAGCAGCTGGCGGGTGCGTTCGGCCACGGCCACCAGCAGCGCGTCGCCGGTCTGGTGGCCGTAGGCGTCGTTGACCTGCTTGAACCCGTCCAGGTCCATGAACATCACCGCGAAGCGGCTGCCGCGCTGCTCGGCCTCGGCCAGGGCCTGCTCGATGCGCTGTTGCAGCAGCAGCCGGTTCGGCAGGCGGGTCAGGGGATCATGCAGTGCAGCCTGGGTGAGTTCGGCCTGGGCGACGTCCAGCGAACTGCGCAGCGTGTCGTTGCGCAGCCGTAGCAGCTGCGCCTGCATGCGCTGGTCCAGCCAGGACACGATCAGCACCACGGCCAGGATCGCCGTGGTGAGCACCAGCACCAGCGCGGCCAGCCACTGCGCCTGCAGGCCGACGCCGGCGGCGGCGCCGCAGATGCTGTCGGCCGGGAAGCGTGCGGCGGCCATGCCGGTGTAGTGCATGCCGACGATGGCGCTGCCCAGCAGCACGGCCGGCATCAGCCGGTGGCGCATGCGGCGCTGGCTGTGGCGCAGCCGGAAGGCAACGAACAGCGCGGTCCACGAGGCCGCCAGTGCGATCAGCAGCGACGCGGTGACCCAGCCGGGGTGGTAATCGATGCCGGGCTGCATGCGCATCGCCGCCATGCCCAGGTAGTGCATCGAGGCGATACCGCTGCCCATCAGCAGGGCGCCCAGCGCCAGCCGCGAGTGCGGCAGGGTGGGGCGTGACACCAGCCACAGCGCGAAGATCGAGGAGGCCATCGCGGCCAGCAGCGACACCGCGGTCCAGCCCAGGTCGTAGCCCAATGGAATGGGCAGGCGGAAGGCGAGCATGCCGATGAAGTGCATCGACCAGATGCCCAGCCCCATCGCGCAGCCACCGCCGAACAGCCACAAGGTGCTCAACCGCGCGCTGGGCGCGGTGGTGATCCGATTGGCCATGTCCAGCGCGGTGAACGACGCGAGCATGGCGACCAGCAGCGAAACCACGACCAACCACGGTGTGTAGCTGCCGTCGAGCATCAATGACTCTCCTTGGTCCGCGCATCTGCAATGGCGTTGGGCATGCAGGCCGCACGTGCCTTTCCCCGGCGTGTGCGGCTCCCGGCCCCGGACTGCGGGCGGTGACTACAGCCTACCGCCAACGATGGGGGGGAGAGCAAGTGTCCGCGCACACTTTTTCGTGAGGGCGGAGTGAATCAGCGGGTCACGCCGTCGGCGGCCTGGAAGGCGGCATCGAACAGACGTTGCACGGGCGGCCCCATTTCGCCGGCCAGGACGGTCAGCAGGAACAGGCCCAGCAGCAGCGCCACCGGCAGGCCCAGCTGGATCGGATTCAACGCTGGCGCGGCGCGGGCCAGCACGCCGAAAGCCAGGTTGATCGCCAGCATCGCCACGGTAAGCGGCAACGCCAGGCCGAGCGCACCGCGGAACACCTGCAGGGCAAAGGTGGGTGCGGCGTTGAGGAAGGTGTCGATGTTGGGCAGCGCGGCGCCGATCGGGACCGCCTTGTAGCTGTCCATCAGCAGTGAGATCAAGGCCAGGTGGCCGTTGGTGCTGAAGAACAGCAGGCCGAACAGCAGGTAGAACCACTGCCCGATAACCCCGGAACTGCCGCCGCGCAGCGGGTCGCTCATCTGTGCGAAGGCCAGGCCCGTGCCCTGGGCGACCAGCTCGCCGGCCATGGCGCCGGCTTCGAACACCAGCCGCAGCAGGAAGCCGATCGAGACGCCGATGGCCAGCTCGCGGGCGATGCTCAACACAGTGGCGGCATCGAACCCGGTCCACTGGGGCACCGGTGGCAGCAGCGGCGACAGCGCCACGGCCAGCGCACCGGCCAGCACCACGCGCACCCGCGACGGCACCGCGCGGGTGCCGATCAAGGGCATCGCCATCAGCATGGCGCCGATGCGCAGCATGGTCCACAGGATGGTGCCGATCATGCCGAAGGCCTGCAGGCCGTCGGCAGCCATCTGGGTGGCGGAATCCATGGCCTGCTACCCGATCAGATGCGGGATGCGCTGGAACAGCAGCGTGGTGTACTCCACCAGCTGGCCGATCAGCAGGCTGCCCAGCGCGAACAGCACCGCGGTGAGAGCGGCGGCCTTGGCCACGAAGGCGATGGTGGGCTCGTTGAGCTGGGTGGCGGCCTGCACCACGCCCACCACCACGCCGACGATCAGCACGGTGAGCAGCAACGGGCCGGCCACCCACAGCACCACGATCAGGCCGCCACGCAGTTCGGTCAACGCAAGTTCGGGCGTCATGTCACTGCACCGCGTTGAAGCTGGCGGCCAGGGTGCCGACCACCAGGACCCAGCCGTCGACCAGCACGAACAGCAGGATCTTGAACGGCGCCGACACCAGCATCGGCGACAGCATCATCATGCCCATCGACATCAGCACGCTGGCCACGACCAGGTCGATGATCACGAACGGG
>Ga0308172_1002113_pt1 | contig 11176 bp, 10 predicted proteins | sample PhyGR2_FD_202134 | JGI IMG/M metagenome (GOLD analysis project Ga0308172, IMG submission 202134) | Phyllosphere microbial communities from UC Gill Tract Community Farm, Albany, California, United States - DLSLSG.R2 | ecosystem: Host-associated > Plants > Phyllosphere > Unclassified | place: USA...
ACTTTGCTCTGATGGGTCAGGCCAAAGCCGCACACCATGCCTTGGCGTGGGTCGGGCGGTTGCAGGCAGGGCAGCAGCTCGAAGCCGGCAAGGTCCGCAACGGTCAACGGCGCAGGGCTGTGCTCGTGCAGGTATTCCAGCGGCCCGCCGGGGTATTCGCCCGCCGGTGTGTCGCGCAGCAGCGTGTACAGGTCGCTCACCGGATAAAGGGTGTAGGGCCCGGTGGAGCTGGGGCGGGTGACGTAGCGCTGGCCATCCCGCGCGCATTCGAAAATGATCGACATGGGAAGCTCCTAGAGGGTCTTGATTTCGAGCAGGGCAGGCTTGCCGTAGGTGCGCATGTAGGACAGGCAGTCGCAGATCTTTTCCCCGATCTGCGCCGGTGTCTCGGCACTGCCAGGGCTATAGAGGTCAAAGGTTTTCGCCAGGGCGACGAAGTCCACCTCGTTCTCATGAAAGCTGGTCGCCAGATTGGACAGGTCGCTGGGCCGTTGACGCAGGTCGGCAATCCGTTCGGCGTGCTGCTTGGAATTGAGGTAGAGACGGTTGTTGATCACCAGCACCAGCAGGGGAATGTCGTAGGCGGACAAGGTCCACAAGGCGCTTGGGGTATAGAGCAGGTCACCATCCGATTGCAGATTGACGCACAGCCGGCCGCTGCCTTTGTGGGCGACGGCCGCACCGATGGCTGCGCCCAGGCCATAACCCAGCCCGGCGCCGCCGCTCATGCCGATATACGCTTCACTGCGCTCGATGGGCCAGAGCCCGCGCACCAGGGTGTCGATTGTCACGCTGCCAGTGTTGGTGAGTACCCAACGTTCATGCCCGATGGCTTCGTGGATAGCGATCAGCGCCTGGGCGATGGTCAAGCCGTCGGCGGGTTGGGTGACTTGCGCCAGCAGCGCCTGGCGACGCGCCTGCTTGTGGGCCGCAATGCGCTGGGTGCGCTCATCGACCAACGTCTGTGCCGTGTGAGTGCGAGACGCCGCCAACGCCTGCGCCGCCTGTGCGATACGCGTGATGGAGGCCGCCACATTGGCGTGCAGCGCCAGGTCGGCGCACACCAGCTTCTGGCTGTCGGCCACCCAACTGCTGATCAACAGCGAGTGGGTGCCCAGGGTCGCGATGTAAAGACCAGCGTGGGGTTGCTGTCCGGAGTTGGCGAGCAGCCCATAAAGATCCTGGACTTCCAAGGCCAGCAGAAAGTCGCACTCGCTCATCAGTTGTGCATCGTGGTCCTGGAACACCAGCGGATGGGTATTGGGCACGTTGTAGCGGCCGTTACGTGAAATCACCGCCGCGCCTGTGAGGGTGGCGAGCCTCAGCGTTTGCTCGGCCTGCTCATCGTCCAGTGCGGCGTAATCAATCGCGATCACGGGGTGATGTGCCGCCAGCATGCGGTCCACCAGTTCGTTCAGTTGCTCATCGTCCAGTGCCGGCAGGCGTTCCGGGCGTACCGCGCCGGATGGCAGCAAGAGTCCCGGCGCCAGTGACTCTTCTTGAACTGCACTGTCGATGGCGACATAACAAGGGGCGTGAGGTTCGGCCGCGCACAGCTTGAGCGCCCGTTGCACCGATTCCAGCGTGGCGGCTTGGGAGACCGGCATATCGGTCCATTTGGTGTAACCCGAGAGCAACTTGTCGATGCCCTGGGACGTGTGGATCCAGTCGATCCAGGGGCGACGCAGTGCGGCGTCGATCGGCCCGTTGCCGCCGAGCACCAACAGCGGGACCCGATCGCACCAGGCGTTGAAGATGGCCATGCTCGCGTGCTGCAAGCCGATATTGGCATGTACCAGCACCGCCATATGCTTGCCGCTGGCCTTGTAATAACCGTGGGCCATTGCCACCGAAATTTCCTCGTGGCAGCACATCAGGATGGCCGGTACGGCCGGGTCGGGGTGATGCACCAGCGAGTCATGAATGCCGCGAAATGACGCGCCGGGGTTGAAGCAGACGTACTCAATGCCCTGGTTGATCAGAAGATCGACAAGCAGATCGGAGAAATACTTCATCGTGCACGCTCCATGTGAAGAGATTCGTTGGGGTGTCTGTCGACACCGGTTGCACAGTGGTAGGGCTGCACATGGGACGTCAGGCGGCAGCCAAGGCCTGTTCGCGTCGGAACGGGCAAGTGAATGGCGTTGTGTTCTCTATCAATGGCTGGCATCGGTTCGAGCAGGTCGGTGTGGAAAAAACGATCGTGTTGCCCGGCTTCCACGCCGATAAAACCCTCGTAGGCCGTGAGCAGCGCACGGTGCGCGGCGATCAGCGGTCCGACTTCGGCAACTTGCACGCCAAGGTAAACGGGCAGCCCCCACGCGTGGCACTGCTCGATCATTCGCGCACTGGCCAACAGCCCACCGCATTTGGCGATCCGAAGGTTCACCGCATCCAGCGCCTGGTGTTGCCACGCCCGCGCCAGGCTGGACGCCGAGGTGACCGACTCGTCGAGCATGATTGCCACGCCATGCTTGAGCCTCGCCTGGCGGTAATCCTCCAGGCTGCCGGGCGGCAAGGGTTCCTCGAACAGCGCGACACCCAGTGCATGAAACTGTCGCGCGCTGCCGTGGAGTTGTTCGGCCGACCAACTCATGTTCGGGTCGACGTACAACGCCAGGGTCGGCGCCAGTGCCCGGATGGTTTCCAGGCGTTGTTGGTTGGCGTGCGGATCACCGGCCAGTTTGAGCTTGAGCGAGCGCAACGGTTTGCGCTGTTCAAGGAACGCCTGAACCGGTTGCGACAGGTCGAGTACCTGGGTGATGTTGATGTGCGCGGGCACGGTGCGGCGTGCCGTCGCAACGGCCTCGGTGATGCGCAGCAGGTAGGTGGACAATGGCAGGCCGGCCTGTTGGGCCAGCGAGTCGAGTACCGCCATTTCCACCACGCACCGCGTGTTGTTACCCAGGTTCTCACTGGCCTCGAATGGCAGGCCATGTTCATATAGTGCGCGCCCCCGGTCGACCGGGTCGCCGCTGGCCAATGCTTTTGCCAAGTGCGCGAAGTCAAGGCTGCGCAGTTGGGTCAGCACCGACTCGCAGTCTTCGCCTGTCACGTAGCGGCGCGGCGCGCATTCACCGATCCCTGTAAAGGCGCCGAGCGTCCAGCTGAGCACCACACTGTCTGAAGTGTGGCGTTGGTGGGCGCCATGCACGAACGGGTTGGCCATGGGCTGGCGTACCAGGTAGACCTCAGGCGGCGTCATAGGCGTAGCGTCCGTTGGCCTTGACGAAATCTGCGGTGAACTGCACCACCTGGCCCATCGCGGGGGTGAAAAACAGGTAGTGCTTGTCCTGATTGACCAGCAGGGTAGAGCCGTTGCGGCACAGGCGCTGGAAGTGACCAACGGTGGCGTTCACATCCACCAGCGGGTCTTTGTTGGCGCAGATAAACAGGCTGGGGGCGTCGATGGGTCGGGCATCGGCCGCCAGGTAGACCTTTTCCAGCGCCAGCAATTTTTTCCGCTCTCGATGTTGCAAATGAGTGGTGGCCAGCGTGTCGTTGCGGATGAATTCGGCCAGATTCGGGTTGGCGGTGAAGTCGTCCGGGTTGAGCCCCGCATCCCACAGCGTCTGCCTGTCGTCCAGATCGATGTCGGCGCGCTCCTGTTCACTGAGCCGGTCATGCATTTTGCCCAGCCAGGCCGAACAGATGACGAGATTGTCATAGGGCAGCTCGGCGCGGGGGCTGCTTGCGATGGCGGCCAGCACCGATCCGCCCAGGCAGTGCCCGAACAGGCAAAGCGGCACATCGTCGGGCACTTCGCGACGAATGTGTTCGATGGCGGCCGAGGCATCCGTGTGCAACGTACGCACGTCCGGGAACCCATGTTTCTGACCGCTGCTGATACCGCACCCTTCGCGGTCCAGGGCGTAGAACGCGATGCCCAGGTTGGCGAATGCATTACCTACCGACCACAACCAACCGGCGTGGCTTTGCAGCCCATGAAAATACAGGATGGCGCCTTGCGGCTGCTGCGGGCGCCAGGCATGCAGGGCCATCCGCCGGTCTGCCTGAGCCAGGTAGTGGACTTCACGCGCAATGTTGTGCTGAAACAAGTGCATGTTCATGAGTGCCTCTCAAGATCAGAGTTGCTGGATGCCCAGCAGGGACAGGTCGGGTTGGAAGGGCTTGTACTTGATCTGCAGGGTTTTCCTGGCGGCTTTTTCCTGTTCGATCGCCATGGAGATCGCGTTGCCAGGCACAGTGATGACCTTGATTTGTCCCAGGCGCTTGCTGGAACGCTTGGACTCGTACTCGATATTGATCGCCTGCAGATGGCCATCGAGTAACTGACTGAGGCGCTCCGACTCACCGCAAGGCGCGCCTGCCGCCTCGATGGCCACGGCGTAATAGGGCGTTTCGTTCCAGACCGGGGCGCACAGGTAAAGCCCGGCATTGGGGATGCCACACATCTGCACCGCTTCGTGCAGTTGGGTCTCGGTGATCTTTTCGCCGGTGAAAGAATGCATCACCCCATTACGCCGGCTGAAACTGATACGCGGCACGCCTCGGTAGTAGCCGTGCACGCGATAGATATCGCCGGTGTACATGCGCACCATCCCGTTGCCCTGCCACATGACCAGGTGGTATTCGTCGCCTTCCTTGAGCTGATCCAGAGACACGGTCTGCGGCTGCACCTGATCACGTATCAGCGCATCCATATCCACTGATACGGGAATGAACTCGAAAAACGCCTGATCAACCGCCAACGGCTGGCTGTCCTGATCGTCATCCACGGGCAGGGTCACCACGCCTTCGGTGCCGCATGACATGAATGGCAGCACCTTGGCCTGCCCCATGATTCGCTCCAATTGGGGCTTGTAGAGCTTGGCCGACGCTGCAGTCCAGCAACTGAAGCGCTCCAGCCCCGGCCATACATCCGGCAGTGACACCCCGTCGCGGGCCAACACACTCTCCAGCCGGTGCGCAGCCGCAGGGTCAGCTGCCCGCATGAGGCTGCCGGCATGGGCGCCGTCGTGCAGGTCGCGCAGCAGGCGTTCACGGTTTTCCAGCAGGCAATGGTGCAGGGAGAGCAGAGTGCTGGGGTTGATGGCCGTGAGTAATCTGACGTCCTCACCCAGTGTCCACAGCAGCCGTGCATACATCTTCTGCTCATGGCTGGCATCCGGCGTCGGCGTAAACCAGGGCGCTTCATACCAGGGCGGGTTCCAGTCGCCGCTGCCGATCTGCGGGTGGCGGTTGCTGATCGCCTGGTAGGGCAAACCTTCAACGTACTCGTTGCTTGGGTCTCGAACGGTTTGCGTGTCCAGTGTGGCCCACGGATTTGCGTGCAGGGCCGGGTAGTCATGGGCAAAGAACCCCCACATGGCCTTGATGGCCGGCACCCGGTACTGGCGAATCCAGTGCAGCGTGTAGGGAATGCGCTTGGATTGCCCGGTGGTACCGCTGGTCTTGAGCCAGCGCACCACCGGGCTGCAACTGAGTATTCCGCCTTTTTGCTGGCCTTCACGCACCAGGATGTCGCGGAACCCTTCATAGGTCATGACCGGGATGTTGGTGCGGGTGATCCTGCCGTTGCAGTGGCTGACCTGAAAACCGTTTTCTTTCCAAAACAACGACTTCTGGCACACGTGAATGATGTCTTCGAGCACGTGTTCCTGGGTCTTTAGGGGCTTGTCGAGCCTTTCCAAATAGTTCGCTTGCGCTTGGGCGCATTCCGCTTTGAAGGTCGGCACCCCGCGCTGCCAATGGCCGATCCAAGAGTCCATCTTGCCCATGCGTTCGTCCTCGATCTTGTGGAAAGAAAAAGAGACCGTGATGTCTCTGTTGAGAGTGTTTAGACGCTCAAAATATATGTGTCAATATGTTTCTGGTTATTGGATCCAATCATTTGGTTTTGGCGGAATAAAATTTTAAGATCGGTTATTAGGCGTTAATAAATTGATTTATATAGTTATTTATCATGTTTATGGCTCCTGCTAAGGGCATTCAAACCCGAAATAAAACAAAATATTTAGAAACATTGTATTGACGGGGAGGCGATAATTTGAAAAAGATGTAGAACGATCAGTATCACAAGGAGGGCGATTCCATGGTTTCGACGATCACGTTGGGCACACAGGGTCTGCAGGTTGGCCGCATAGGGCTGGGCTGCATGGGGATGAGCCAGTGGTATGGCGCCACGGATGACAACGAATCGCTACGCACCTTGCATCGAGCGTTGGAGCTGGGCGTGAACTTCTTCGATTCGGCCGAGGCTTACGGGCCGTTTACCAATGAGCGGCTGTTGCAGCGCGCTTTTGCCGGGCGCCGCGGGGAGGTGGTCATCGCCACCAAGTTCGGTTTCCGCATCGTCGACGGCCAGATCGTTGGCGTGGACAGTTCTGAAAGCAATCTGCAAAGAGTCGTCGAGGCCTCGCTCAAACGCTTGGGGACCGATTACATCGACGTGCTGTATCAGCACCGGTTGGATCCTACGGTTCCCATCGAAGAAGTTGTTGGGGCGATGGGGCGTCTGGTCGAGCAGGGCAAGGTCAAGTACCTGGGCCTTTGCGAGGTGGGCACGCGCACCATCGAGCGCGCCCATGCCACTCACCCGATTTCAGTGATACAGGGTGAGTACTCGTTGTGGGAGCGCAATGTCGAGCAAGAGATCCTGCCGCTGTTGCACAACCTCGGCATCGGCTACGTCGCTTTCTGCCCATTGGGCCGCGGGTTCCTGACCGGCAAGGCGGCCAGCGCTACTCACTACGACGCCAATGACTTCCGCCAGCAAGACCCGCGCTTTCGCGAAGAAAACTTTGCCGCCAACACCTTTCTGACCGAGTCGATTCTTGCGCTGGCCGATTCGTGGTCGATGACGCCTGCGCAGTTGGCGCTGGCCTGGTTGCTCACGCGCAGCCCGCACCTGGCAGTGATCCCCGGAACCAAGCGGGTCGCCTACCTGGAAGAGAACGTGGCTGCCGATGCCTGCGTGTTAAACGACGAACAATCGCACGCGATCCAGGCGTTGCTTGGGCAGTGGGCGGTGGCGGGTGAACGCTACGAACAGCGAATGATGCAATTCATCGACCGATAGGCACTGCCACGGAGGCCGGTATGCAGCCGCACCGCTTGCTGGACGAAACCGAACAGCGGTTTCACCAGAATTTCCTTAACCGCAACGGCAATACCCAAGTGACCACATTGCTCACGGTGCCGGGGTGCGTCAGCCCGCTGCGGGCGTGCAAGGCATTTGGGCAATTGGTCGCCGACTATGCGTTTCTGCGCCAGAAGATAGTGCCTGTTGGCAACGACAGGCATGGGTTCGTGGCAGTCGAAGACGAGGTCCAGGCACTACCTTGCACCCCCCCGACATCGTTGCTTCCCGACGTTTTGCTCAAGCTTGAGCTCAACCGTTTGCTGGCCGACCAGGAAGGCTGGAGGGCGCTGGTGGTGACCGACCCCGAGATCGATCAGACCCATATCCTGCTCACGCGCAACCATGCGATCTCCGACGGTTACAGCACCGCCAGATTGGTCAATAGCCTCGCCGGCTACCTGGGTGAGATGCCCGCCAGCCTCGATGATCGAGCGGCGCATGCGTTCCGCATACGCCTGGCGCATTGGCGCGGTTCACCCATCGAGACAGGCAAAGCCAGTTACGCCGATTTTGTCCGGTTGCAGGTCAGTAGCGAGGCCGAAAAACGCATCGATCAACTGCGCACGGCGTCGGGTTTCAGCACTAACGCCATTTGGGGCGGGGTTTTTGCTCATAGCTATCTCAGGCATTTCGGCGTCCCCGCATTCGATTTATTCACCGCGTATTCACGACGTGAGCCTGGCGCTGCTGGGGCTCCGCTGACCAAGGCCTGCTTGATTGACGTGCGCAAAACCACGCTCGATAGCCAGAGCCCGGATCTGTATGGGTGTATCGAGCGGTATGCGCAGGCGGTGGCCGAGGCCAGGGCGCTATTGGGAACACACGAAGAGACGGTGCTCGACCACACCCCGAGGCCCGCCCTGGCGTTTACCAACACCGGGTCGCTGGAGCGGTTCCTGACGCATCCCGCGGCTTCTGTGATCGGTTTCTCAACGTTGGTCAACCGCACCGGTGGCAACTACGACTTCGTCCTGCACTTGGCCCGGTTCAATGGCACCTGGCATGCAGCGTTGGCCTTCAGTTCGCTGAAAGTAGAGCGCTCAACGGCGCTGGCGTTCAAGGCGCAGATCGAGGCCGTGCTTGAGGCACTGCCTGCTGCGTTCAACATCCCGTGAGGAATTGATAATGGATACTTCCAGCAAGAAGAAATTAACGTTGCTCGCCACCTGCCTGGGGTTCGTGGTGGTGTTGCTTGATGTCAGCGTGGTCAACGTCGCGCTCGAAAGTTTCAAGGCCGAGTTCGCCACCGATGTGCTGCAACTGCAATGGATCGTCAACGCTTACACGCTTTTGTTTGCCTCCTTCCTGCTCACCGGGGGCGCGCTGGGTGACCGGTTCGGGCACAAGAAAGTGTTTTTATGGGGGTATGTGGTCTTTACCCTGGCCTCGCTGGGCTGTGGCCTGGCCCAGACGTTGCCGTCGCTGATTGGCTTTCGAGCGCTGCAAGGCATAGGTGCTGCACTGCTGGTGCCGACGTCCCTGGCCCTGGTGCGTATCACCTTTGAAGTGCCTGCCGAACGCAGCAAGGCGATTGCCTTGTGGGCGGGCGTAGCGGGCATTGCGCTGGCGGCCGGTCCGGTCGTGGGCGGGTTACTGATCGGTGTGTTCGGGTGGCGCAGCATTTTTTTCATCAACTTGCCGATTGGCCTGATCGGCATTGTGTTGTGCCTGATCAACGCACCGCGAATTCCGGCCAATCACAAAGGCGGTTTTGACCTGTGGGGGCAACTGCTGGCGTTGTTTACCCTGGCCAACCTGACCTACACCGTCATCGAGCTGGGCCGCCAGAAAGGTCTGGACCAACGCGTTGTGATGCATGCGCTGTGCTTCCTTGGCGGCCTGCTCGGATTTTTGTGGGTCGAATCACGTACCGCACGACCGATGGTTCCGCTCGCGGTCTTCAACAATGCGGCCTTCAGCCTGGCCTCGATATTGGGAGTGATCGTGAACTTTGTGTTCTACGGGCTGATTTTCGTGTTCAGCATTTTTTTGCAGCAGGTCAATCACTATTCGGTGATCAATACCGGACTGGCCTTTATTCCCATGACTGGCGTGCTGTTCTTCGGCAATCAGTTGGCGGCCCGTTGGTTGCCCAAGTTGGGTGAGCGGCGCCTGCTGTCGTTGGGGCTGGCCATCGCGCTGCTCGGCGTGGTTGCGCTCACGCCGTTCGTGGGTGGGGCGCCTTACGCCCACATTGCCGTGCAGATGTTTGTCATCGGCTTCGGTATCTCACTGACGGTGCCCACCTTGACTGCCACCGCCGTTAACCATGTCAGCAGTGACAAGTCCGGCGTGGCGTCGGCCATCGTCAATGCGTCGCGCCAGGTGGGCGGCCTGATTGGCGTGGCGATCTTCAGTCTGTTGATCAACGTTGCCGACGCCGCCCAGTTCGGCCATGGCTTCATCCAAGTTATCGTCTTGTCCTCGCTGCTGTTGGCCGCGGGCTGGGCGTTGACGCTCGTGTTGCTGCGCAAGCAACCCATGGCCGCGCAATCGGCCGCCTGAAGCAGTGCTCAATAAACCTGGAAACATTGGAGATTGAACATGCAAGCAGTCATGAAGACCGAGGCAAACGACGGCTACGCGCCGCACTCTCTGGACGCCCAGCAAATCCTGGATTATCGGGCCAACGGCTGGATGAAACTGGAAAATGTGATCAACGCCCAAACCGTGCAGATGCTGCTCAACGAGGCCAAGACCCGGATGGGCGAAGTCGCGCGCACCGTCGATCGCAACGATCCCGGCAAGCAGATCGAAAATGCCTACCGCTGGTATGCGCGCTGGGATGAAGTCTCCGCCACCTGTCCGCAGATCAAGGCACTCAGCCACTCGCCGCAGCTGGCCAGCATTGCGTCGCAACTGGCGGGCGAGGAGGTGCGGTTCTATTCGGACCATGTGTTCGCCAAGAACCCCGAGTCCGAAGCCGGCGGTGACACTCCCTGGCACCAGGACTTTCCACATCATCCACTGGACCGGCAAGGAGCGCTGAATATCTGGATCGCGCTGGTCGATCTCACGCCGGAGATGGGGACCATGCAGTTTCTCAGCCGCAGCCACCGAGCGGGCATGCTGGGGCGCTACTTCAATCGCCGCGATAACGTAACGTTGCTCGACGAACATCCTTGGGTGCTGGATGAGTTCGAAATGTCACCGCCTATTTCGCTCAAAGCCGGCGATGCCACCGTGCATGACATGAACGTGATCCACGCGGCTCCCGCTAACAGCTCTAATACGCCACGATGGGTGTATTCAACCCTGTGGTTGCCCGTTTCGGCACGCTACACCGGGGCTTCCAACCACCGTACCGACCCCCTCGGGTTGACGCTGGATATGCCGATGGAGCACCCGAAGTTCCCCATTATCCCAACGCGCTGACAGGCAGGTTACCCGGCCGGCGCCTGCCGGTCGGTGTTTGATTACGCCCAAGGAGTTGAACATGCCACATGTATACCTTGAGTACACCGCAGGGGTAGGGAGTGACGTTAATTTCAAGGAGGCTAGCCAGCGCCTTCATAACACCCTTGTTGAGGTTTCCGGACTGCGGCTGGACTTGGTTAAGACGCGGCTCATTCGATACGACAGCTATTTCGTAGGTGATTGCGTTGAGCCTCAGGAGTTCATCCATCTGAACGTGTCGACTGTTTCCGGTAAGGCTGGCGATGATGAAAAACGCCACACCATCAGCAGTCTCCTGCTGGAGGTGCTCGCTGACATTTTCGAGCCGGTGCTGCGCCAGCAGAAGGTGGATATATCCGTACAGATCACTGAAGTGCCCGCAAGTGGCTACGTGCGCATACGATCAACGTTTTTGGAACCATGATGGTTGGATGATGGAATGCATCAAGATGCCCGTCTTCGGCCTCGCCGGGACCGTTGATGTATTCATATCGCGACAGGTTCGCTATCAGCATCGCGGCGATGAAAATGAATGCGCGCCCAGTTTTGCCCCCCTTTACATCGGGCGCGCGGGCGATCGCGAATGGGGGCTTATGACCTGACGCTTCACTTCAACGCCGGATCTCCAGGGTTAAGCTTCGTCCACGACTGCATGCCGGACTGACTTACTCAACT
>Ga0308172_1002114_pt1 | contig 11166 bp, 13 predicted proteins | sample PhyGR2_FD_202134 | JGI IMG/M metagenome (GOLD analysis project Ga0308172, IMG submission 202134) | Phyllosphere microbial communities from UC Gill Tract Community Farm, Albany, California, United States - DLSLSG.R2 | ecosystem: Host-associated > Plants > Phyllosphere > Unclassified | place: USA...
TGGTTCGGTGGCTTCCTGCCGGCGATTTCCTTCGCGCTGGTGGCCGGTACCGGCAACCTCTACTACGGCCTGTGGTACCCGATCATCATCGCGTTGATGACGGTCGTGGTGGGCGGCCTGTTCCTGCGCGAAACGCGCGGGGTGGACATCACCAAGTAACGGTGCGCCACACGGTATGACCAAGGGGCCGCGATGCGAATCGCGGCCCTTTTCGTTCCCGGTAGTGCCGGCCGCTGGCCGGCAACCACGCACACCCTTCCGAAGGCGACGTACTGCCGACCGCTGGCCGGCTCTCCATGCGCTTTCGGAGACACGTGCGAGGTTGCCGGCCAGCGGCCGGCACTACCGGTGACACGCGCTCACGCAGCGTGCCGCTATAGTCGGCCCATGAGCGACGCCCACACCGATCCCACCGCACTACCGGCGATCCTGCACACCCTGCGTACGGCCTGGCAGGCCAACCGACCGTCGCTGGACCAGCGCCGCGACGACCTGCAGCGCCTGCGCGCGGCGTTGAAGGCGCGCCTGCCGCAGATGGCCGAGGCCATCTCGGCCGACTTCGGCCACCGCTCCCCCCACGAATCCATGATCGCCGACGGCATGACCGTGCTCGGCGACATCGACCACCTGCTCAAGCGCCTGCGCCGCTGGGCACGACCGCGCCGGGTCGGCGTGGGCTGGCGGTTCTGGCCGGCGCGCGCGCAGACCCGCGCGGTGCCGCTGGGCGTGGTCGCGGTGATCTCGCCGTGGAATTACCCGGTCAACCTGGCCCTGATTCCGCTGGCCACCGCGATTGCCGCGGGCAACCACGTCATTCTCAAGCCCTCCGAACATACGCCGCGCACGAGCGCGTTCCTGCAGGCGCTGCTGGCCGAGGTGTTCCCGTCCGACCGCGTGGCGGTGGTGCAGGGCGACGGTGCGCTGGCCAGTGCCCTGGCCGGCTCGCCGCTGGACCACCTGGTGTTCACCGGCTCCACCGCCATTGGCCGCAAGGTGATGGCCGCCGCCGCCGAACACCTCACCCCGCTGACCCTGGAACTGGGCGGCAAATCGCCGGCCATCGTGTGCAGCGATTACCCGCTGGAGAAGGCGGCCGCGCGCCTGGCCACCGGCAAGTGGTTCAACGCCGGCCAGACCTGCATCGCCCCGGACTACGTGCTCATCGATGGCGCGCGCCAGCGCGAACTGGTGCAGCAACTGCAGACCCAGGTGCGTGCGCGCTACGGTGATTTCAGCGACGCCACCGACTACACGCGGATCATCCACGACGGCCAGTACCAGCGTCTGCGTGGCTACCTGGACCAGGCGCGTGCGCGCGGCGTGCCGGTGATCGAGCTGGCCACGGTGGATCCCGAGCGTGCCGTGCGCGAACGCCTGATCGTGCCGACCATCGTGCTCGACCCGCCGTCCGACCTGGACCTGATGCAGGAGGAAATCTTCGGCCCGATCCTGCCGGTCTGCGCGTATCCCAGCCTGGACGCCGCCCTGGCCGAGGTGCAGGGCCGCGACCGGCCACTGGCGCTGTACGTCTTCAGCCAGCAGCGTGACACGGTTGAACGCGTGCTCGGGCAGGTGGTGGCCGGCGGTATCACCGTCAATGACACCCTGCTGCACTTCGCCATCAACGACCTGCCGTTCGGCGGCGTCGGCCCGAGCGGCATGGGCGCGTATCACGGCCGCGCCGGCTTCGATGGGCTCAGCAAGCAGCTGCCGATCCTGTGGCAGTCGCGCTGGGCCGCCAGCGATCTGCTCAAACCGCCGTATTCGAAGATCGCAGGGATGCTCAAGGCGCTGGTGCGCTGACCCGCAGCCGGTAGCACGGCCGCGTAGCGGAGAGGGTCAGCGCGAGGAGCGACCTTCGTGGAACCACGCGTAGGCGGCCGCCTCCAGATCGCCTTCTTCGGCGATCATCGAACCGTCTTCGTCCAACACGGTGTAGTGACGCTGGTCGCCGCCCAGCGCGGCGCTGCCATCCAGCCCGAGCAGCAGCGTGTACATGGCGTCGGTGGCGAACACATCGAGCATCTCCCGCAACTGCTGTGCCTGCGCGGGTGACAGCGCCATCGCGGTGATCCGCGCTGCCGATTCCGTCCCCGGGGCCCAGGCGGCGGCCAGCAGCTGTTCTTTCTCGGCGTACCACTTGGCTACGAAGGCGTCTGCGTCCATGGGGGTTTCGGTGCGGTCGGGGGGCCACAGCGTAGCGTGCGCAATGGCTGTGCAGCTGTCCGCGATTGCACGGGGTTGCCGGCCAGCGGCCGGCACTACCGCGCCCACCGACCAACGGTCGGTAGCTACCCGCTGCGTTCACGGCCAGTGGCCACCCGCTGCGTCCACCGGTCGGTGGCTACCCGGTAGAATGGCGCGCATGAAAATCGCCTCCTGGAACGTCAATTCGCTCAACGTGCGCCTGCCGCACCTGGAACAATGGCTCACGGCGTTCGCGCCGGACGTGGTCGGTATCCAGGAAACCAAGATGGAGGACCACAAGTTCCCCGATGCGGTGCTGGCCGGGCTTGGTTACCGCAGCGTGTTTGCCGGGCAGAAGACCTACAACGGCGTCGCGCTGCTGTCGCGCGAACCGGCGCAGGACGTGCAGATCGGCATTCCCGGGTTCGAGGATGAGCAGAAGCGCGCCATCGCCGGTACCGTCAACGGCGTGCGCATCATCAACCTGTACGTGGTCAACGGCCAGGACGTGGACACCGACAAGTACGCCTACAAGCTGCGCTGGCTGGAAGCGGTGCACGCCTGGGTCGAGTCCGAGCTGGCCCGCTACCCCGAGCTGGTGGTGATGGGCGACTTCAACATCGCCCCGGACGCGCGCGATGTGAACGACCCGCTGGTCTGGAACGAGAACCACATCCTGACCTCCACCGCCGAGCGCGGCGCCCTCAACAAGCTGCTGAAGCTGGGGCTGCACGATGCCTTCCGCCTGCACAGCGAGGAAGAAGGCGTGTTCAGCTGGTGGGACTACCGCGCGGCCGGTTTCCGCCGCAATCTGGGCCTGCGCATCGACCTGACCCTGGTTTCGGATGCGCTCAAGGCGCGTGCGCTCGCCTCGGGCATCGACCGCGAACCGCGCACCTGGGACCGCCCCAGCGACCACGCCCCGGCGTGGGTGCAGCTGGGATAATGCCGGGCGCCGGCTGGCCCGCAAGGTGAGGCACCCTATACAACAAGGCCCGGCAGTGCCGGGCCTTGTTGCACAATCGGCGTTCGAACCGCCGTGTACCGACCAACAGTCGGGCGTTACCGGACGCTTCTACGCGTAAACAGATTCACGATCGCGAGCAGGATCACCGCGCCGATCAACGAGAACAGGAACGTACGGATCGTGATCGCTTCGTTGATGCCACCGCCGAACAGCCAACCGGCCAGCAAGGCGCCGATGATGCCGACCACGATGTTGAGGATGATGCCTTGTTGCGCGTCGCGCTTCATGATGATGCTGGCAAGCCAGCCCACGATGCCGCCGACGATCAGCCAGATGATGATGCCCATAGCGGTGACTCCCGGTTTGCGTGAACGACACGGCCAGTTGACGGTAGGCCCCGTGAAATCACCGTGCAGCCGTCCTCACCGGGTGTCGGCATGACCCTGCCGACCACTCCCGGGGGGCCGTGGCAGTTCGGGCCGGTTACGGTCTGGTGCCTGCCGCACGTCAACGGCACCCGGGGTGAGCCGCAGGCCCGGGTACTGCTGGCCGACCAGCTGGGTGGCACGCCGGACACCCTACCGCTGCAGCGCGACGCCCGCGGCCGCCCCGAACTGCACGGCCCGCTGGCGCACATCGGCACCGGCTGGAGCCACAGCCATGGCCTGCTGCTGGTGGCGATGGGCGAAGGCGTCCGGCTGGGCGTGGACCTGGAGCCGCTGCGCCCGCGCCCGCGCATGGTGGAAATCATCGCGCGTTTCTTCCATCCGGCCGAGGTTGCCTGGCTGCTGGGGCTGGACGAAGCCACCCGCAATCCGTGGTTCTTCCGGGTCTGGTGCGCCAAGGAAGCCATCCTCAAGGCGCAGGGGCAGGGCATTTCCTTTGGTCTGCACCGCCTGCAGCTGGCCCCGGACGCTGAAGGCCGCCTGCACCTGGCCTGGTGCGATCCGGAGCTGGGCGACGCGGGGCGCTGGCACCTGCACGAATGGCAGGCGGCGGCGGACTTCCGTGCGGCGCTGGCGTGGCATGTGATGTGAGAGGGGCCGCCCGGGCAACGGGTGGGGTTACGGGCAGAGCAGCCGACCAACGGTCGGCTCTACCGGGGTGCGATAATGGCGGCATGAAAGAACACACTCTCCCCGCTGGCGTGGCCGATGCGCTTGAGCGCGGCCTGGCCGCCATGCAGCTGGACGCCGCGCTGGCGCCGCCGCTGCTGACCTACCTGACCCTGCTCGACCGCTGGAACCGCACCTACAACCTCACCGCCATCCGCGACCCGCTGGAGATGGTCACCCGCCACCTGCTCGACTCGCTGGCCATGCAGCCCTACCTGGAGGCCGGCACCCTGGCCGACCTGGGCACCGGCCCCGGCCTGCCCGGCATCCCGCTGGCCATCGCCCGCCCGCAGCTGCAGGTTACCCTGGTCGAAAGCAACGGCAAGAAGGCGCGCTTCATGCGCGAAGCCGTGCGCCAGCTCGGCCTGACCAATGCCCGCGTGGCCGAATCGCGGGCCGAAGCGCTTGCCGAACCCGGCGCCTACGACCACCTGACCGCCCGCGCCATGGATACCCTGGCCGGCATCATCGCCGTCGGCGGTCATCTACTGCGCCCGGGCGGCCGCCTGCTGGCCATGAAAGGCGTGCACCCACACGACGAAATTGCCCAGCTGCCGGCCGGCTGGACGGTGGAACAGGTGCTGCCGCTGCACGTGCCCGGCCTGACCGGTGAGCGCCATCTGGTGGTGGTGGCCGGTCCCTGACCGGTCTCCGGCGCGTGCCAGCCTGCGGCTGCGCGCGCGCCCGCATATCGGCGGCAACGCCCGCCACAGCTGCCGCTGCGCTGTCCACCGGGCGCATGCCAGGCGCCCCATCGAGGTCGCGGGCGCCTGTCGGCGCGCATCTCACAGTGCATGACACGCCCCATATACGCATAATGACCAGTCCCACTCCCTGCCGATGAGGCTCACACGCATGGCCCGCATCATCGCCATCGCCAACCAGAAAGGTGGCGTCGGCAAGACCACGACCGCCGTCAATCTGGCCGCCTCCCTGGCTGCTGCACCCAAGCGCGTGCTCCTGGTCGACCTGGATTCCCAAGGCAATGCGACCATGGGCAGCGGCGTGGACAAGCGTGAAGTCGCCGCGTCCACCTGCGACCTGCTGCTGGGCGAAGCCACCGCTGCCGAAGTCCGGGTCACCACCCCGGAAGGGTTCGACCTGCTCCCGGGCAACATCGACCTGACCGCCGCCGAGATCCAGCTGATGGACCAGGGCGAGCGCGAGCAGCGCCTGAAGCGCGCCCTGGCCCCGGTCCGTGACGAGTACGACTTCATCCTGATCGACTGCCCGCCGGCGCTGTCGCTGCTGACCCTGAACGCCCTGGCCGCCGCCGATTCGGTGATCGTGCCGATGCAGTGCGAGTACTACGCGCTGGAAGGGCTGAGCGCGCTGGTGGAAACCATCGAAGCGCTGCGCGCCAACCTCAATCCCAGCCTGGAGATCGAGGGCGTGCTGCGCACCATGTTCGACGTGCGCAACAACCTGGCCAACGCGGTGTCGGCCGAGCTCACCGAACACTTCGGCGACCGCGTGTTCCGCACCATCGTGCCGCGCAACGTGCGCCTGGCCGAAGCACCCAGCCACGGGCAGAGCATCGTCGGATACGACCGCGCCTCGCGGGGCGGCGTTGCCTACCTCGGCCTGGCCGGCGAGATCATCCGCCGCCACCAACAACGCAACACGGCCGATAAAGCCCTGGAGACCGCCTGATGAGCACCAAGCCCGCCCTCGGCAAGAAACGTGGCCTCGGCCGCGGCCTCGATGCGCTGCTGGGCCCCAAGGGTGCGGTGACCCAGGTACAGGCGGCCGCGGTGATCGAGCCCATGCCGGGTGAAGTGCTGCGCAAGCTGCCGGTAGGCCAGCTGCAGCCGGGCAAGTACCAGCCGCGCCGCGACATGGACGAAACCAAGCTCGCCGAGCTGGCCGAATCCATCAAGGCGCAGGGCGTGATCCAGCCGATCCTGGTCCGCCAGCTCGGCCCGGACAGTTTCGAAATCGTCGCCGGCGAACGTCGCTGGCGCGCTTCGCAGCTGGCCGGCCTGGACGAAGTGCCGGTGGTGGTGCGCGAGCTGGAAGACCGCACCGTCATCGCGATGGCGCTGATCGAGAACATCCAGCGCGAAGACCTCAACCCGCTGGAAGAAGCCGAAGCGCTGCAGCGCCTGATCAGCGAGTTCGCGCTCACCCACGCCGAGGCCGCCCAGGCCGTCGGCCGCTCGCGCGCGGCGGTGTCCAACCTGCTGCGCCTGCTCGAGCTGCCGATCGCGATCCGCCTGCTGCTCGAAACCCGTCGGCTGGAAATGGGCCATGCGCGTGCGCTGCTCACCCTGGCTCCGGAACTGGCCAGCAAGCTGGCCCAGGAAGCGGCCGACCAGGGCTGGTCGGTGCGCGAAGTGGAACACCGTGCGCAGCAGTTCGCGGCCGGCAAGGTGCCCGGTTCGCTGCGCAAGAAGCCGGCGGCCAGCGCGCCGCAGGCCGACATCGCCTCGCTGGAAACCGAGCTGTCCGAATCGCTGGGCGCCCGCGTGGCGATCAACCACGGGCGTGGCGGCAAGGGCAAGCTGATCATCCATTACACCGACCTGGACACGCTGGATGGCGTGCTCGAACGACTGCGCGCACAGAAGGGCTGAGTCCCCCGCCGGCGCAAGAGGATCCTCCCCCCGCAATGAACCCTGCCAAGGTCGACCGCAACCATCTGTTGCGTCTGACCGACCTGCCGAATGTCGGGCCGGCCTGTGAGAAAGATCTGCGTCTGATCGGTATCCGTGTGCCCGCGCACCTGCGCGGCCGCGATGCCTACGACATGTATGCGCAGCTCTGCATGCGCACCGGGGTGATGCATGACCCGTGCGTGATCGATGTGTTCCTGTCGATCGTGCGCTTCCTGCAGGGCGAGGCACCCCGCCCGTGGTGGGATTTCAGCAAGGAACGCAAGGCCACGCTGGCCAAGGATGCGCCGCTCACGTTGTGGTGACGCAGTCCCGGCAGCCGGTGGCGGCCCACAAGGAGGGATGGATGAGCGATACCTACGACGATGTCAGCCCGGGCGGCAGTCCCCTGTTGACCCACACCCGGCCCCGCGACTTCGCACCGGCGGCGGGTGAGGTGTGCATCGAGCAGATCAGCGCCCATATCGAACGGCACCTTGGCCCGGTCTCGAGCGTGTTCCACGAAATCGTGTCCGACGCGGTGCACATCGACGTGCACGTGGTGCCGGCCACCGAGGCGTTCCCGCATCTGCGGCTGGTCACATCGGGCATGAGTGACCTGCCGATGACCCTGTCCGACGATGTCGACGCGCCGCGGTACATGGAGCTCATGGTGACCCTGCCGGCCGACTGGCCGCTGCAGCAGGCCGACCTTGAGGACGAGCGCCACTACTGGCCGATCCGCCTGCTCAAGATGATGGCGCGGCTGCCGCACAAGTTCGACACCTGGCTGGGCTTCGGCCACACCATTCCCAACTTCGATCCGCCCGCGCCGTATACGCCCGGCGTCGGCTTCGACGGCGTGATCGTGCTGCCCCCGGTCAATGCCCCGGAAGACTTTGGCCACCTGGTGATCGACGATGAAAAGACCATCGTGTTCATGTCCCTGGTGCCGTTGTACCCCGAAGAAATGGCACTGAAGCTCAAGAAGGGCAGTGACGCGCTGCTCGATCGTTTCGATGCCAAGGGCGTCAGCGACATCATCGAACCGGGCCGGGTCAACGTTGCCAGGAAGCGCTTCGGCCTGTTCTGAGTGACATACCGCACCGCTATGCTGTTCCCCGTATTTCCAGGACTACTGCGATGACCATCCTCGTCACCGGCGCTGCCGGCTTCATTGGGGCCAACACGGTCCGCGCGCTGCTCGATGCCGGTGAAACGGTGGTCGGGCTGGACAACTACAACGACTACTACGATCCGCAGATCAAGCGCGACCGCGTGGCCGCGCTGTGTCCGGATGCCGATATCCGCGTGCTCGACCTGACCGACCGCGACGGCCTGGCCGCGCTGTTCGACGAGGTGCAGCCGACCCGGGTGATCCACCTGGCCGCGCAGGCCGGCGTGCGTTACTCGATCGAGAACCCGCACGCCTACGTGGACAGCAACCTGGTCGGCTTCGTCAACATGCTCGAGCTGTGCCGCCACCGTGGCGTGGCGCACCTGGTGTATGCGTCCAGCAGTTCGGTGTACGGCGATTCGGCCACCCCGCCGTTCTCCGAAGACCAGCGCATCGACAAGCCGCGTTCGCTCTACGCGGCCACCAAGGCCGCCAACGAGCTGATGGCCTACACCTATGCGCAGCTGTACAGCCTGCGCGCGACCGGCCTGCGCTTCTTCACCGTGTACGGGCCCTGGGGCCGGCCGGACATGGCACCGCTGCTGTTCTCGCGCGCGGTGCTGGCCGGGCGCCCGATCGACGTGTTCAACGACGGAAAAATGCAGCGCGACTTCACACATGTTTCCGACATCGTGGCCGGTATCCTCGGCGCGCTGGCGCATCCGTCCAGCGAGGATGTCCCGCACCGTGTCTTCAACCTGGGCAACCACACGCCGATCGAACTCGAGCACTTCATCGGGGTCATCGAAGCGGCGGCCGGGCGCCCGGCGCACAAGGTGTACAAGCCGATGCAGCCCGGCGACATGGTCCGCACCATGGCCGATACCACGCGCGCCCGTGACGCGTTCGGCTATGAACCGGCCACGCCGATCGAGCAGGGACTGCCTCCGGTGGTGGCCTGGTGCCGCGATTATTTCGGTAATCACGCCTGACACACATCTGCGGATTCATCTTCGGATAACCTCGGGTGCGGAAAATGCGCGCTCGTTTTCGATCCTGGCCCTCCGCAGAGCCCGACCATGAGCCAACCCCAGCTGTCGGTTGTTGTTCCCGTCTTCAATGAACGCGACAACGTGACCCCCCTGATCGAGGAGATCACCGCCGCGCTGCGTGGGCAGGTGGTGTTCGAGATCGTCTACGTCGACGACCACTCGCGCGATGACACCCTCGCGGTGCTGCAGGGGCTGAAGGCCGCCCACCCCGAGCTGCGGGTGCTGCACCATGTCAGCCAGAGCGGGCAGAGCACGGCGGTGCGCACCGGCGTCAAGCAGGCGCGCGCGCCCTGGATCGCCACGCTGGATGGCGATGGTCAGAACGACCCGGCCGATATTCCCAAGCTGCTGGCCGCGCGCGCCGCGGCTGCGCCGCAGGTGAAGCTGTTCGCCGGCTGGCGGGTGCACCGCCAGGACTCGGGCAGCAAGCGCTGGGCCAGCAAGTGGGCCAATGCCATCCGCGCGCGCATGCTGCGCGATGACACCCCCGACACCGGCTGCGGCATCAAGCTGTTCGAGCGCGAGGCGTTCCTGGACCTGCCGTACTTCGACCACATGCACCGCTACCTGCCGGCGCTGATGCAGCGCGCCGGCTGGAAAACCATCAGCGTGCCGGTCAACCACCGTCACCGCACCGCCGGGGTGTCCAAGTACACCAACCTGGGCCGCGCGCTGGTCGGCATCCGCGACCTGCGCGGGGTGGCCTGGCTGATCACGCGCAGCAAGCGCACCGCCGTGGAAGAACGCTGATGGAGCTGCACTGGCTCGACCAACCGTTGACCTGGCTGTACTGGACCGGCCTGCACGTGACCGGCTGGAAACTGATCGGCTACACCGGCGCGCTGATGTTCGGCGGCCGCTGGCTGGTCCAGTTCGTGGCCTCCCGGCGTGCCGGCAAGCCGGTGATCCCGCGGCTGTTCTGGTACATGAGCGTGGTCGGCAGCCTGATGACGCTGAGCTACTTCCTGTTTTCGGCCAAGCAGGACTCGGTGGGCGTGCTGCAGAACCTGTTCCCGGCGTTCACCGCGCTGTACAGCCTGAAGCTGGATATCGCCCACCGCGGGTGGAAGCGGGACAAGGCGCCGCATTGAGGGTGCGCCCACCGACCAACGGTCGGTGGCTACCGGTTTGTGTCCGGTGGGTGCCGGTCTCTTCCCCCGGTGGGTGCCTCTCTCGCGGTAGGTGCCGACCGTTGGTCGGCACGGCGTCTTCGGACGGGGTCAACGTCGGATGGGAGATCGGGCCGTAACGCGGCCGGCGTCGGGCACATGGGCCGCGCGTTGCGCGGTCACCGACCAACGGTCGGTGGCTACCGCGCGCGCCCTGGTCCTGCCCGCGAAGCGGGCAGGACCTTTGATCCATGCGCGGGGCCTTCGGTGGGTGCCATGATCGGGGTTTGCCGTCCACCGGGAACCGCTGATCGTGAAATCGCCCCTCGTCACCGCGCTGCTGCTCGCCCTGGCTCTTCCTGCCGGCGCCGTTCTGGCCGCCCCGCCCGCTGCACCGGCGGCCGCACCGGCCAGCCTGGCGGCGGAAAGCCCCGCCGATGCGCAGTTCCGCAGCATCTACGAAACCGAGTGGAAGTGGCGCCAGGACGGCGGTGGTGAAGCCAGCGAAGACGGCGACGGCCCGGCCAACGCCACCCGCATGCCCGACGTGGGCGCGGCCGCCCAGCAGGCCCGGCTGAAGGTCTGGGACGAGGTGCTCGCCAAGCTCGGCACGATCGACCCGAAGGCGCTCTCGGCCGACAACCAGATCAACTTCGCCATCTACCGCGACCAGGTCTTCAACCTGGCCGCCGAGGTGCGCCTGCGCGGCTATGAAATGCCGTTCAACGCCGACTCCTCGTTCTGGTCCAACCTGTCCTTCATGGCGCGCCGCGAGATGAAGACCGCCAAGGACTACCGCAACTACATCGCCCGCCTCAACGACGTGCCGCGCTACTTCGACCAGCAGACCGAGAACATGCGGGCCGGGCTCAAGCGCGGCTTCAGCGTGCCGCGCGCCGTGCTGGACGGGCGCGAAGTGTCCATCGCCACCGTGTCCGAACTGAAGGACCCGACCGCCTCGCCGCTGTACGCGCCCTTCAAGAAGCTGCCCGCCAGCATCCCCGCGGCCGAGCAGGCGCAGCTGC
>Ga0308172_1002115_pt1 | contig 11160 bp, 8 predicted proteins | sample PhyGR2_FD_202134 | JGI IMG/M metagenome (GOLD analysis project Ga0308172, IMG submission 202134) | Phyllosphere microbial communities from UC Gill Tract Community Farm, Albany, California, United States - DLSLSG.R2 | ecosystem: Host-associated > Plants > Phyllosphere > Unclassified | place: USA...
TGGCGATCAAGCCGGGCATGTGGCTGTATGCGCAGATTAAAAGCGTGTCGATCACGCCCTGATTACAGCACTTCGCGATAAATGATTTCTGCAATGCCCGGCTCGAGATTGGTGCCGATAACCCGGCGCAGCCAGGCTTTGGTATCGTCTTCCAGGTAGAGTTGCGTTTCCCGTTCGCGGAGTTGGTCAGTACACTCCCGGTAATAGGGTTGCGTGCCTTTTACAACATCGTCAGTAAGGGAATGATGTGCCTGGACTGCCGCCAGTCAATACCCTCCAGCAGCATCGCTAACTGGGCAGGCGTCAGGAATACCGTCCAGTGCAGAAGGCCAGGCGAAGCGGCCTTCGCTCTGCCAGGGCGCATCCATTTAAAGAGCCGATTATCATTAACACCAAATTCGCTGGCCTTAAGCGTCAATTTGACCAGTTTAAGTTCAGTTCAGGGATAAATCGTTGTGTGGCCGCGACTCCTCCTGTGCTTAAAATCCAGGTCAGATTTTTCTACGGGCCAGGGGGGTGTACTTCACTGTCACGACGTAACCTGGCCGTCAATGTAGATATTTTACCAAAGTGATGCTTAAATTTGTCGTTGCAGTCGTATCACTATCCCCCGAGAGTTTTTAGTTCTTCCTACGTAAATACCAAAACTGGTGCCATCATAACTACCTTAATATCCGGGTTGATATTGCAAATCTGATTAAGTATTACCGTTCAAGTCATCTCCTGGACACGGTCGACCTGGGTATCCTTCCGGGGCGTATCCCTGTAGACATTAAGTGGAAGAGAATCTGAGTCTCTGACGAGTACGAAATCCATGTTCAGTGGTGCTTATTCGGGCACAATCGATTTTTGCAAAAGTACACTTCCGTACACCCATTGCCATTACAACGTTATCACCATCGAAACAGGGTAGCGGCGAATTACACTATTGCTCGTTTTACAGAATCGACAGTGTCATTGTCAGAGTCCACCGATAACTCCCCGGGGCTAAAGGTGCGGAATTTGTCCGTGGCCATCGGAGTTCATAATCAGATACTTCTGTCAGGAATCGCCCGAACGTTACGACGTTTGTACCTTCCGTAGCGGCAGACTCTGCACCCATGAAAATCATACCAGGTTTCTCTGCGGACGGGTTGTCCGGCGAGGATTCCAGCCGCCATGCAATTGTTCCTTGCATAGGTTGTCCATCGGCGCATGTGGCGCAGTTTATTGCTACCGGTACTGGGGTTTCGGTCGACTGACCGGGGTTGATATCACCCAGATGCAAAGCCCCTGGTAGCTGCAGGGTAGGTTGCGGCTTCGGAAAGGTATTTTCCAACTGTACATGGATGCGAACTATTTCCACCATTTCAGTGATTACCATGGCTGCAAGGGTCCGCTGGCTGGGGCGATACGCACAATAGAAGGAGTACTGAGAGTTTTCGGTGACGCCCGCCATGTTTCCGATAACGAATTTCGAAGGATGCATGGACCAAGTACCTTGGGTTCCCCAAGAACCAACCGAATGGTTGTACCGAAAAGGTGTACCAGGGATACTATCAGACGCCTGTATAGCAGTAGTATATAGAGCGTCCAACGAGGCGTTGCATATGACGTAGGCGGGGCCAGGGCGGTCGGGCGTATAGATAGCTCGGTCGATCGTTTCCGTGGGGAAAACCCACCCAGATTGTTCCTGAAAATTCGCTAGAATGAAATACCTAGCAGCCGTGACGTATGTCGGGTGCGCTTCAGCGGTACACACCGCAGCGGAGGTGATGATGAGTAGCAGAGCTGTGGGTATGAGCTTCATGATGGTTTACCCCATGTTATTGATTTTGGTGTTAGGGACGACAAGTCAGGTCGAGTGCGAGTTGCGGAGGTACGGTTAGCATGACTCAGACAGCCTTTTGTCCACCTCTTCCATCGTTCATCATACATATGCACCCGTTGCCGGGCTTGGTTATCGGATTTGCCCTGCCGGCGAGCTTGCTCATAAAGCCGCATACGTCTTTTGATGTGATTATCTAACGCGCGTGGAGCTATGGCGGGCGGGCAGTCTGAAAACCAGACACCCAGCCAGTCAAAGCCGTTGCAAATTCGCCCGCTCTGCGTTTTATCGGGATGTCGCTCAAAACCACACAGGTCAAAAAACGCTGCCAGCCTTGCAATATTTCGCCGCAACTGCCAGCGCGTGCGAGTGAAAAACAGAAAATCATCCATGTATCTGACATAAAATATCTCATGCGGATCCAGACTCCGGTAAAAATCGTCAATATGATGTAGCAGACTGCCACCAAACAAAGGGCTCAGCGCACACCCGCGCGGAATAACGCTTGAAGGCGTGTGTATCTCGCCACCTGATTCCACACTGTAATTGATGTACTGGATTATCAGTTCATAACAGATAGGATCGGTTACGTATTGACTCACCAGCGAAGTAAGCTGCACCTTGTTGATATTTCGGTAATATCCTCTTATGTCCGTTCGATGGACGATTTGTACTGCTCTGAATGCAGAGCATGGCTGACTTCGCGCAGGCTTTGCCTGACAACTTTACCTTTAAGGTGGTGACAGGCTTCAGGCCGAGGTAACTGACTCTCTATCTGCAAAGCCACCCACTTAAGTACAAGATCATCCACAGCTGACCACATCTCTCTGGCGGACTGACCTTGTCCGTAAAGCTCCATAGGTAAAAGGTGAAAGCATCCCTGAGTTACCGTGCGAAAAAAGTCTCTTTTATCACAGGCCAGCGCCATCTCAGATGCCAGATATCTGCATTTGCCGGAGCGTTTTTTCTCTGGTTGCACAGCCATCCATAGGCAACGTAAAAACAGGTCAAAGGATCGTCAGCCATTTTGTTACTGATAATCGAACCGCAGGTTGACAACTGAACTAAAACTCCCTGCTTTTACCGTTTCCTGCGTACTGACATAAGCCGCTTTATACGTAAGAGTATTATCTACTGCAGGTTGCAGGACGCTTGTTTCTTTGATGCTGCCATCAGGTCTGAACAGAGTTTTACCGTCTGTCTGATAAAAATACAGGCCAACTCCGGCAGCGCCACCGGCCGCCGTGTTTGCAAAAGCAGAGAGGTCATCGGCGTCTGTTCCCCCTGACGCCGTAACAATCACGCTGCTCGTCGCCTCGCCACAGTTCTTAAGGGTGATATCAATTGTTTTCTCGCCCCCCGTTCGCCCCTTTCCTGAGAGGTCTCGATCGCCGATATCAGGCAGTCTGATGTTCTGCACTGCAGAAGACGTATCTACAGTGCAGGAGTTAGCCAGTACGCGACCAGTGATGTTGAGGGTCGCGGTGTTGCCATCGGCGTTAACTCCGGATATCAGGCTGCTGCTCAGCAGCATAATGACACCAGGCAATGAGGCCATTCCCCTTAACGTCAATTTTTTTTTCACCTTTGGCATAATTGTTCCCTTGTGATTCTGTGTTCAAATGCGTAACACATATAATTTCTCTGACTCTTGGCACTACTCTCAGCTACAGATACTGTTGATCCTGACTACAGGTTGGTCTTGATTTTTTTCGGGCAGGCGATATGGGGCTGAGCATGTGCGCCCACTACCCCAGTCTGCTTTTACCGCTCCGCTCTCTGACATGCCTGAGAGATAGACCTGCCCCTCATCGCCTACTATGCCGCCGCGTTCTCCCACTGTTACGGTCGTACCAAACGGCAGGAGCTTTCCGTTATGCGTCAGCGTCATCAGCACGCGGCTGCCCGTGTTCGCCTTAAAGGTTGCCCGGACCACGGCGCCGCGGGTCGGTACCACCCGGCTGACGGCATCATCAATTTCTGTTTGGTCATCCAGCGAGGCCGTATCCAGCGCCACGCGATTCTCTCTGTACATTGATGCATAAGGTTTAATGGCATACCCTCTCCAGTCTGTACGCACGCCAGTCTCGTTCTCCAGCGCCACACCGGACACGCCGGGTGCGGCGACCAGCACGCTGGTTTCCCCCAGAGACTGCCCGAGGGTTAGCCCCCCTGCGTGCAGAAGCGCGCCGCCTGATAGTCCGTAGTTCACCTGACGATAGCCGCTGCTGTAGCTATATCCAGCCCGCGTGCTGCCATAAGTGCCACGATAATCTGCCCCCAGGCTACCACTGCTTCCCCCTTCTGAGCCATATCCCTGGGATGCATTCCAGCTCAGGTTATCTCCCTCCAGTGCGGTACCGCTGAGCCCCGCCTGATGAGTAATCGTCCCCCGGCTGTCGCGGCTGTCGCTGTATGTGGCGTAAGTGTTACCGGGCCCCCTGTTGCCCGCTATCAAAGAACCAAGTGGCACAGACAGAGACAAAAACGCTGCGCCCTCTGAACCTGCTCCGCCTGAGGAACGGCTGTGACTGTAATTCAGGTTGTAGTTAACGCTCCCTATGGCGCTGCTGAATCCGACCTGAAGAGAGTCGCTGGTCTGGTTCGTATTGCGGTACGTCTGCCGGACGGCGGAGAGATAAAGCGAGCCCTGCTTACCAATACGCTGCGATATGTTTGCCTGAAGCTTTGAACGACGGCTGTTATACAGGTTGTAATAGTCCGTGTAGCTCTGTTGAGCGGGTCTGCCGTCGGTGGTTAACTCATCCGTTTCATAAAGCCAGCCTTTCATGGCTTTCAGGGCTGTTTCATCCAACGTGTGAAAGCCCTGAGAAGAGTAGCGATAGCCTGTCAGCTGTACGGTGGTTCCCAGCGAGTTCAGCGTACGGGCGTACAGCATGCGTAGAGAATGTCCCTGATGACGAGAACCGTCAGCAAGTGTACTGTCGGCCTGCGTGACGTCGACTGAAAATGCACCTAACGTCCCCATATTCAGTCCGCTGCCCAGAAGCCCGGCAAAGTAGTTTTTTGAGTACTGCATCCCGCCATAAACAGTGACGTCACGGGGCAGTCCCCATACCAGGGTTCCCTGGAAAAAGTCCGGATCTTCATAGCGGTCGCCGGTTGATCGGTAGCGTCCGGCGGTCAGGGTATACTTCAGCCGTCCCTCACGCAGCAGGACCGGAACAGAGGAGTAGGGGATGGTGAATACCCTTGCGACACCATCAGCCTCTGTGACAGTCACTTCAAGGTCGCCGCTTGAGCTGACGGGATAAAGATCGTCAATTGCAAAGGCACCCGGAGCCACAAAAGTCTGGTAAATTGTGTAGCCATTCTGCCGGATGGTGACCCTGGCGTTAGTGCTGGCCGTACCGCGTACCACGGGTGCAAATCCTCGCTGGCTATCCGGAAACATGGAGTCATCCGTTGCGAGTTGCACGCCGCGGAATCCCAGCGAGTCAAATATATCGCCGCTGGTTGAACTGTCACCCACCACCATCTCACTGCGCAGTGGCATGATGGCCCGCCCGGCATAGGTTTTGATGTGCTGCCATTGATGGTAGCTACTGTAAGGACTGCTGGATTGATTCCATGTCCGGTAATCACGAAGTCGCCACGGGCCCAGATTCAGGCCGCTGTTGAGATTGAGATAGTGACTGCTGCTGTTACCGCTGCTGCCTTTGCTGGTATTTCCGCTGAAGTTGTAATTAAGCAGGGCAGCATTAATTCCCTCATCCCAGCGTTCAGGAGAAATATAACCGTGCACGCTTTTGTGCATGGCGGCTTGCGGGATACTGATGTCCAGACGCATGTGTTGAAAATCGAATTCAGTATATGCATCTGGAATATTTTTACCCGGCGATATGCATGATGTGTCATCCTGGTCGTCGAACGCAGGAAATGCCACGGTGTTTATACCAAAACTATCAAGTTCTTTACGCGTCAGGCAGGCCATAAGTCCGGTTTTGTCCCGGATGTCAGAACGGCTATTATTTTCACTCTTTGCATTTTTTTCATGGTCGGCAGCATCAATAAATTGCAGATCGCGCGTAGTGACAAGTGTTCCGTTTACGAAAATATCTACTTGATAGGTTCCCGGAAGCTGTGTACCTGCCTTTTCAAAACGAGACAGGTCTGCCACCATTTGTGGATCGGAGGCGATTAATTCCGGTGCAAAATAAAGCTCAGCGTGAACGGCTGCTGGTAGCATAAAAGTTATGCCCGAAAGTATCCAATATGCAGCGGAATTAATACCGTGGGCATGGCGGTTTTTTTCAAATGCAAAGTGGAAAATCATAAACAGTCCGAAAACAGCTGGCTTAATAAACCTAAAGTATGTAACCCTATTTCAACACGGCATTAATTACCGGCGTTGCGGCACCGAAATCATTGATAGTGCGGAAAGCTATATTGCTGCCAGTACCGACCGGTAGTGGCAGGGAGATATTGTTGCTGGGGCCTACCATGGTGTCAGGCAATTTATGATCGCCGACTCTGATTTGTACCAGCGTGATATGGTAAGGGGTCGGATTTTCAATGCTTACATTATTGCCTTTTCTGTGAAAAGTCAGTTCAGCTGGTGCCTTATCGATGGCGGGCTTGAGACCATCCGGACGAACAAAAAGCTTTATCCGCGTGACAGCCGCTACCATCAGAATATTTTTTCCTTCCATGTTCTTTTTGTCGAGCGATGGGATGGATTTCGTATTGAAGTAATACAAGGTTTCCTGATCGGTTCTTACCGGCTTTCCTGCATAAATCATCCTCAGGGTATTTTCATTTCCGGGGCTGCTGACGTAAAGTGGCGGAGTCACGATGAAATCCTGACTTTTATTTCCATCAGCATCTTCCACCCATGACTGAACCATAAAACTTGCCTGGTCTGACATATTACGCACAGACATTGTGGATTGCTTCTGACCTGCAGGGTAAATAACCCGCGTTCCCCCAAGAGTTATTCCTCCGGCCGATGACTGAAATGACGCCACTGTGGCGGCTGAGATCGCGAGGGCATATAAGGTATTACGGAACAGGGTGCGAGACATATTTTGTCCTTGATTATGATGAGCCAAGCGCTCCTGCCTCCATTAAAGAATGGGACAGGAGCGACACAGGGTTACTCGTAAGTAACCTGGAAGTTAACTGTGGAGTTTGCAGAGCCGGCTACGACGCCATCGGCAGTGGCAACATATGCTGCACTGAACGGGATTTCGTTCGCGCCAGCATAGATTTTTTGAGCGGCTGTAGCGGCGCTTCCATCAACGGTCACTGGTATATTGTTTTGCAGGATCTGAAGACCCACGTTTTTGGCAGCAGAGGTCGTATCACCGGCACCGCTTGCCGCAGAGGAGATAGCCAGAGTAGAGCTGTCGCCTGCGGTTGCCCCATTGAACGTGATTGAAGCGCTAGTGTAGCTGACAGCTTCGGTTTCATCCCCGGAATTATCAGGTGTTAAATCACAGCCCGTAAGCCTGATGGTAAATGGTACAGTCGAACTTGTATCACCTTTAGCAGAAAGGCGGTTTGCTGGGATCTGCCCCAAAACGACCGTCTGTCCATCGGACGTCGCATCAACCGCACACGGCGCAGCGATGACAGCCCCGGTAAAGTTAATTTTACCACCATCAACGGTTACAGAATCGGCAAATGCAGGAACAGTACCAAACATCATTACTGCAGGTATTAAAGAAGCTATAATATTTTTTTTCATTTATAAAAATCCTTATAAAATGCTAATTAAACTCAATTGCCGCTGCTAACCCACCTCGGATGTACGAAGTTCAATTATTAGGAGCAATCTATCTATTTACATTATCAAAAAAATCATACTAAACAGAATGTTCTGCTTGTACACATTTTCGATGTGGATATTACAACAAGAAAAGTTAATCTTAAGGAACTATATAATTCAAAAAAATAAAATTATAACAAAAAAACTTGAAATTATGACATTTTGAAGCATAATGTTCTGCATTGCTGGTTCCGGTAACGTGGGCGAAGCAGTCCAGGATTGCTTTAATGCACACCTAATTTAAATGTCGAAGCTTCCCAGAGGATTACTGAAACGCTGTTGGAATCAGATAATCTTAAAAATTGAAAATGTTACAACCCATCAAATTAAATAATTTTAACCTCGTTAAAGTCTATAAAAAAAGTTGCTACTATTTTTTATTTAATTTATAGTACTAGCAGTGAAAGGCGCTTGCATTTTTATTTTTTTCTGGGGTCGAAAAAATGAACTACCTTATTAAAAATGAAATAATTTATAATTCATTCGATGGTTCCTTAAGACATATAAAAGATGAGCTGGAAAATTCTATAGTTATTTCAAAAATAGCGAATAGTATTTTACTCTTACTCATTAGCAGGCAGGGTGAGGTTATCTCCAGAGACATGTTTTTCTCTGAGGTGTGGGACAAAGAAGGTCTGATTTCTTCGACAAACACACTAAACCAATATATGAGTAAGTTAAGAAGAATATTTTCTGATTTCTTTCCAGATGAGACGATAATTACAACTATTCCCAGGATCGGATACCTTTTTACTAAGGATATCAGTGTAAGTGCTATTACCATTAAAGAGATGGAAGTTGAATCATCAGTCAGTATAAAAAAAAAGCTTTTTTGTTTGGCTTCATTAATTATTATTTCCACAATATTTGTTTTTTTTATCAGTGATAAAATTACTATGAAATCAGATAATTCAACACCGAGATTGGTTTATTATCATGAGTCATGTCCTGTTTATGAGGTTTCAGGACCTAAAAGTCTGGAAGCAAACGATTTAAAAGATGAGTTTATTCATAAAGCTATATTTGCAAGCAAATTAAGTTGTGAAGTTAATTCAATTTTTTACATATTTGCTAACAAACTAAAACACATAAATAAAGAATCAAGTGTTTTAGTGTCCAGGTGCATTGAAGGGAGTAGTCAAAAAAGCACTTGCGTAAATGTATATTTCACTATCTGGAAATAGTATGAAAAAGAAAATTTCTATTTTTTTACTAATCTTAGTGACCGCATTAATTATCTATCTGAACAGAAGCAGGAATATCGATCTGACCTGCTCGACTATCTTAGTACAGAAAAAAGATAATCTGAATGAAAAAGATCTCTTCAGTATAACGCTTACAATCATTTTATATAAAAATGGTCAGGGTTTAATTCACGCATACGGGGAGGCATATGATAATGAAAAAAGCTTCAAGGTAAACAGGAGTGTAGTATTAGATTATGTAAAGTTAGAAGAATCAACTTATGAAATGACGATGAAGTCAGTCATTAAGCCTTCTTTGGATAATGTTCCAGAAGAACTAAATGTTCAATATTTCAAAGGGTTAAGTTCGGGGTCTGTGCGGATCATTACCTTTTCAAAGTTGGATGATAACGTTATCGCATCAATAAGTTCTGGTGCGTATTTTATATGCGTAACACCTTGATGATATAGATTAATTTATTTTTATATAAGATAATTAGACTTGATATGCTTAAAGTAACTACCAAACTTTCCGGCTTACACCAGCCAAAGCTTCTGCGAATTCTCTAAAACCACAGCCCACATCCTCCTAAATCATATCGGCCTTAGAGCTATAGTTCTTGCAGGACCCATCACTGCCGTAGACATCAGTTCTGTGACGACCTAACCGTTGTAGTCGTGTTTACGAAAAAGCTAAGAGGCCGCTCAATTAAACGCATTCAGATTTTCCGAATCTATTCTTTCTGCACTTTGATACTTCTTTCAAGGCAGTGAGTGTTTAGTGGTCAACAAAACTGGCCACTGCTCTAAAGTTTTCCATAACAATCGTTCTGATTCATTCGTCGTCAAACTACCATTATATTGATGAGGTCTGAGCTGGCTGTAATTTCACGTGATGTAATTCGTTATCGCCGCATTGGCTTAAGTTAAGTTTGCATACACGTTATCCGGCACACACTTCGTTTTCAGGCTTTAATTTATCTAATGTCACCACGGTAACTGTCTAAAATTACTGGTTATATAGTAAATTTCTTGATCCGAGTGATACAACAAATTAGTCGGTTTTTCCCATGCTTTACAGGCCATCGGCAGCGCTTTCGCTGTCAGTGCTGAACCTGAGAAAAATGACATCGCTTAGCCGACCGGTTTACGGGCAAATAAATCGTTTACAGCAGCCAGATAAGCTCAGCGTTTTCCCGTCCAGATATAAGTCATATCAACGCATCAGGCCTGATTAGGCTCAAAAACAGCTAACTGACGATCCTGATAATTAGAGAACCCAATGTGTTCCTTAAACTCCTTCTTACAACGATGGCCGGGCTGCTGACAGCTGATAATATTGATCGCCTTCTTTAGCTTTGTTGCCCTCCAGCGGCTCAATTTTATAACTTTAGTTGTGACCATAGCGGCAATGCTGCGCGCTCCTGCTGAGTCGTTACTTTCGCGATAAACTTAACGTTCAAGGCTCAGTAATGCCACTTTCGTGAAATCAGACTTTTTGGCTGCCACCAGTATTTATAGCTGCCGAGATGGATCCCAGACACGTTGCACAGAATGGCAATCGGAAACCGCGCCCTGAATTTCTCAACTAATAAGAACTGTTCAGGGAGTATGAAATCAAGAGCGCGGTAGCTTTCTTTAAAATATCTCTCTATTTCAACGTGTTGATGTCTTTTCTAAAGCTCGCATATTTCAATCTGTACAGGTTTCATTGGCGAAGGAGTGAGCGACTTTCCACCACGTTCTTCTTTAAGTTGTCGAACCCCTTGTTCATAGTAGATTTGCCAACATTCATTGCCGTGGGAGCAGCGGCAATAGTGTAATGCTGATCGAGTACAAGCTGGGCATCTTCGAGGCGAAACTCGGAGCTAAAATTGCGTTTGTTAAGTCCCGTCATAGTTTTGACTGTGAAGCGATGATATCACCTCTATTCAGGTGGTCAAATTCAGTGTGCCGCTACAATTTATGACGTCTTAACCTAACTGACATTCAGACAATCTTTTATGCGGGTAGACTGGCAAAGCACTTTTTAACTACCTCTGAAATTCCAGATTCAGCATTAGTACCTATCACTAAATCAGCACATTCTTTCACTTCATCTACGGCATTACCCATAGCCACGGCAAGACCAGCATTTTTTAGCATACTAAGATCGTTATGGTTATCCCCAAAAGCAATAACCTGGTTCATTGATAATCCCTGCGATTCAACCCATTGTGCTAATCGTTTACCTTTGCTATTTCCCAATTGTGCAATATCAACCTGATCGTGCCATGACCATTCGCACGCCAGACCGAGCTGTTGTTCTACGCTGTCAGCGAACTGCTGTAATGCGCTGGTGTCTGGGTGGGAGAGGGCAAATTTCCAGATTGACTGTG
>Ga0308172_1002119_pt1 | contig 11140 bp, 9 predicted proteins | sample PhyGR2_FD_202134 | JGI IMG/M metagenome (GOLD analysis project Ga0308172, IMG submission 202134) | Phyllosphere microbial communities from UC Gill Tract Community Farm, Albany, California, United States - DLSLSG.R2 | ecosystem: Host-associated > Plants > Phyllosphere > Unclassified | place: USA...
GGCCCGACCCCGACCGCACGATGGCAGGGCCAGCGCCCGGGCTTTGACCCGGACCTGTGGATCGAGACGATCAGCTACAAGGAAACCCGCGAGTACGTGGCCCGCGTGCTGGCCTTCAGCGTGATCTACGACTGGCGCCTCAATGGTGATGCCCTGCCGCTGAGCGACCGCCTGATGGGCCGCCTGGTCGACAAGCGCAAGAACTTCAGCTGCGCGGCCAACGCCGACCAGGGCGGCGACTGATCGCCCGCCTTCTGTAGAGCCGAGCCCACGCTCGGCTGCTGTTCTGTCCGGTAGCGCTACCGCCTGAGCAGCCGAGCATGGGCTCGGCTCTACAAGTCGGGCATGCGATGATCCCGACCATGAAGATCTATCTTGTCGGCGGCGCCGTACGCGACCGCCTGCTGCAGCGCCCGGCCGGCGACCGCGACTGGGTGGTGGTCGGCGCCACGCCTGCGCAGATGGAAGCGCAGGGCTACACCGCAGTCGGCCGCGATTTCCCGGTGTTCCTGCATCCGAAGACCGGTGAGGAATACGCGCTGGCGCGCACCGAGCGCAAATCCGGCCGCGGCTATCGCGGCTTCGTGGTCGATGCCGATCCGGCGGTGACGCTGGAAGAAGACCTGCAGCGCCGCGACTTCACCATCAATGCGATTGCCTGCGACGAAGACACCGGCACGCTGGTCGATCCCTATGGCGGTGTCCGCGACCTGGAACAGCGCGTGCTGCGCCATGTCGGGCCGGCCTTCGTCGAGGATCCGCTGCGCGTGCTGCGCGCGGCGCGCTTCATGGCCCGTTTTGCACCACTGGGCTTCAGCGTCGCCGAAGAGACCATGGCACTGATGCGCGAGGTCGCCGCCAGCGGTGAACTGGACGCGCTGGTGCCGGAACGCGTCTGGCAGGAACTGCGCAAGGCGCTGGTCAGTGAACGGCCCTCCGCCTTCCTGCGCACGCTGCACGATGCGCAGGCACTGGGCCCGATCCTGCCCGAACTGGAAGCACTGTACGGCGTACCGCAGCGTGCTGAATTCCACCCGGAAGTCGACACCGGCATCCACCAGGAAATGGTCAGCGACATGGCCGCGAAGCTCGCCCCCGGCGATGACCTGGTCGGCTTCGCTGCCCTCACCCACGATCTCGGCAAGGGCCTGACCCCGCCGGAGGAATGGCCGCGCCACATCATGCACGAGCAGCGCGGCATCAAGCCGTTGAAGGCACTGTGTGCGCGGTTGAAGATTCCCACCGAACACCAGCAACTGGCCGAAGCGGTGTGCCGCGAGCACTTGAACGTGCACCGCATCGACGAACTGCGCGATGCCACCGTGCTGGAACTGCTGGGCCGCTGTGATGCGTTGCGTCGGCCGGAGCGCGTGGCGCGTATCGCACTGTGCTGCGAGGCCGACAAGCGCGGCCGGCTCGGCTTCGAGGACGCCGACTACCCGCAGGGCGAAACGCTCAAGCGCCTGCACCAGGCGGCGCTGTCAGTGCAGGCACGTGATCTGGATACCACGCACCTGAAGGGCCCGGCCATTGGCGAGGCGCTGGCCAAGGCGCGGGTGAAAGCCATCGCCGCCGCCCGCTGAAGCACCTGGTGATGCCGGCTGCTGGCCGGCAACCAGACAATCGCGGGATCAGTGCGCCATCCCACGGGTGATCGCCGCAGCCCGCTGCTTCAGCTGGGCCACGGCATCGGGAATCATCTCCATGCCCACGTCCAGGCCCGGGTTCAGCACCAGGCCGACGCCGTCGCCGATACCGGCCAGCAGCGCGTGCACCGCGATCGGCATGGCATGCGCAAACTGCGGCAGCTGCTCGTGCCACAGGCCCGCGCGCTCGGGGGCGGTGAACACCGCGAACATCGGCTCGCCGCTCTCGCTGGTCAGCACCAGCGGCGAGATGCTCTCGTCCCAGGCGCCATCTTCGCCAATGGCCTTGTCCAGCAGCACGAACGCCGTCGAGGTCAGCAGGCCGTCGAGGAACTGCGACGCGGTCAGCGTGCCGTCCTGGGCCTGCAGCAGGCGCTCCTCGAGGTCGTTGCGGGGTTCGAACGGGGTGTCGTGGTCCATGGTCGCTTCCGGTACGTGATTGCAGGGCAGACTTTAACAGGCCCGCTCCTCAACCGAGGAATCCATGCCGCCACAGCCAGCCCAACGCCGCCAGACCGGCCACCACCACCAGCATCAGCGGCAGGCCGAAGCGGTGCCGCCACGGGATCGGCACCCCACCCAGCTGCTGGTCCATGGTGTCGGTGTCCAGCACCCAGCCGTGCCCGCACCGGGTGCAGGCCAGCTCATAACGGCGGTGGTAAGTGAGGCCAAACAGCAGGTCGATGCGCGCCATCTTGTAGCGCAGCTGCGGGGCGAATTCGGTTTCCGTCTGGCAGCGCAGGCAGTGGTGCGCTTCGGTGGGGCCGACGATCAGCACCCGTTCCTGTTGGCCGATCAGGATCATGTCCGGTTGCCCTGGCAGGCGGGCTGGGCCAGCAGCCACGCTTGGGCGGCGGCCACAGTGGCGGCATCACCCTCGACGCGCTGGTCGGGTTCGATCTTCAAGCCATCGCCACGATCATTGCGGTCCCGCATCACGCTGGTGGTCAGCAGCAGGCGACTGCCATCGGCAAGGGTGTGCACGACATTGCCGGTGGAGACACCCGCGGTCGGCTGTCCGAAACTCCGCGCCTGCGGGCGGCCACGCCACGCCAGCACCGAGGCCTCGCCCGAACTGCCGGTGCGGGGCCCGAACAGCACCGCCACCGGTGCGCCAGGCTGCCGCACTACATGGCCGGACTGGCCGAAGTCCAGCAGCGGCCTGCCCGCCAGCTGCACCGCAGTCGCCGTCAACGTCCAGCGATGCGGTCCTTGCGCGGTTTCGAACGAGCCGACGTCCTCGTTGTTCACCACCGAGGTGCGCAGCAGCGGGGCCATGCCCAGCAGCATCGGCCACATGGCGCCACCGCTGTTGTCCCGCAGGTCGACGATCCAGCCACAGCGCGCGCCGTCGTCCTTGCTGCGGATGACCTGCTGCCACCGCGCGGCACGCTGGATGTCCTGGCGGAATTTCTCCTGCGGCGTCGCGCCCGGCGTGGAGGCATAGCCCTCGATGACCACCCAGCCGATGCGCGCATCCACCGCATCGGCGGCCCTGGCCCGGTCAACGGCGGCGGCGCCGGCCTGCTGCGCATGCGCGAGGGATTCGCGCTGGCGCTGGGTCGTGGTCCACGCACCATGGTGGCCGGTGCTGAGCGCAATGGCTTCGCGCAGAACGGCCAGCCGTTGCGCGGGGTCGCCCTGCGCCGATTGCAGGCGTACGCGGGTGGCGGGCCAGTCCACCCGGTCGCGATACAGCGCCTGGCGTTCAAGCAGGTTGAGGATCTCGGCCTGGGCCTCCGGCGAGGGCACCTCGACCGCGCCTGGCGTATCGGCCATGGCGCCGGTGGCCAACAACACGAACATCAGCGCGCCGATGCGACGCACTCCCTTGCGAACCTGCATGCGACGCTTCCTTGTCGTTGAATCAGGACCGCAGCATAACCGGGGCATGATCGCTTGCGCCACGCGCGAACTGTCGTATCTGGCCCGGTCGCGCGTTGTGGCAAGACGGCTTGCATGCGGTCACCACATTGCAACTTTGCCCATGTCGTCGGGGCGCACAACGCGCCAAGGTGGCCCCGTCGGCGCCTCCTGCGCTGACCGGGATTGGCGTCCTGAATGAAGCTTTTCACGAGCGGGCTTGCAACGTCGTTGCCGGCCCGAACAATGCACCGTCCGTCGTTCTGCGGCGGGCGGTGCGTGGGGATCCCCGGATCCGCCGGCGTCATTCCTCGTGAAGAGCTTCACCGGCACGCCAACCCGCACCGCCCGCCACCTTGCATCCCGCAGGTGGCCTTGCCTTGTGAGGTTGCTGTCATGAACACGCCCTACCCCACCTATCCACGCCTGCATGCACTGCTCGGTGCTGCACTGCCCGGCCTGCAGCTGTCCACTACGGCAGCCGAAGCGCTGGAAGATGCGCTCACCGAAGCCCACGAACAGGCGCCGCCCTCCGCGTTCTTCGCGCGGTTGCGCGGCATGGCGCGTGGCCACGCAGCCGATGATCAGGTGTGGCGCGAACGGCAACTCAGCGGGGCGCGCGGTCGGGAACTGGCCGAAGCGACGCGCTGCCTGGCGGCAGTGTCTGCGTGTGGGGGCGTGTTGCTGGCGGCGCAGTCGGCGCGCGAGATGGATGATTTGCAGGCGCAGTGTCCGCCACAGGTGGAGGAAGGGTTGCTGCATGCGGTGGTGGTGCTGGCCGATCATGCCGGGGCGCTGGTGGAACCGGATGCGTGCGCACCACTGTTGTAGAACCGCGCCTATGCTCGGCTGCGCGGAGGTCATGGCGTCGGTGGGATTCGTGCCGACCAAGGTCGGCACCTACCAGAGCAACGTCGTGGTGTCGGTGGGATTCGTGCCGACCAAGGTCGGCACCTACCAGAGCAACATCGTGGTGTCGGTGGGATTCGTGCCGACCAAGGTCGGCACCTACCAGAGCAACATCGTGGTGTCGGTGGGATTCGCGCCGACCAAGGTCGGCACCTACCAGAGCAACGTCATGGCGTCGGTGGGATTCGTGCCGACCAAGGTCGGCACCTACCAGAGCAGGTCATGGCGGCGGAAAGCACCGTGCCGACCAAGGTCGACACCCACCAGAGCGGGTCATGACATCTGCACCGCGCGCTACCAGTCCGCACGCAGGCCGATGTTGCCTTCGATGATGCGGCGCTTCTCGTTGCGGTCACCGCCCAGCTCGCGCGTGTAGTCGGCCACGGCGTACGCGCTGATGGTGCGATTGAAGCGCCCTACCACGCCGACACCGGCTTCGAGTGCACGCGAGCGCTGCGAACTGATGATCGTGTCGTCGTCGAAGCGGATGCGGTCCTCGCCGGAGCGGCCATGCCAGTAATTGAGCTTGAAATACGGCTGCCAGCCGTTGTCGGCCAGCTGGTAATCGCCGGCCAGGCGCAGGCCGATGCGGCCGGTCCAGGCGTTGTCGTTGTCGAAACGCACGCTCGACACCTCATCGCGGCGGTCGTCCAGCGACGTGCGTTGCCAGATCACCTGTAGCTGCGGTTCCAGCCACCATGCGGACTGCCCAAACCGCAGCAGCGGCTTGCCGGCCTCCACAGACACGCTGGTGCCATCACCGCTCAAGCCGAAGCCAAGCCCGCGCGAGGAACGCACGCGGCCGTCGTAACGGCTCTGCATCGCCACGGCGTCGATGTAGCCACCACTGCTGTCGGTGAGCGTCCAGTACAGGCCCACGTGCTTGTCGTCCAGGCGGTTCTGTCCCACCTGTACGTTCTCCCAGCCCAGTGCCAGGCCGGTGGCCTTGCCCTGCGCGCGGGTGCGGCCGACGAACACGCCGATCTGGTTGCGGTGGTTGTCGGAGGCAGCGGCCCATACGTCGAGACCGGCCTGCAGGCCCATCACATCGCCATCGAAGCCCGGCTGCGCATCACCCTTCCAATGGATCTCGCTGCTCTGACCCACCAAGCGGCCCCAGGCGGTGCGGAATGCGCCCTGGTTGTACAGCAGGCGCTGCTCGCCCTGCCGCTCGTGGAAGGTGCCGAGGCTGGCCAGCGAGGTCTCGCGCAGGAGCGGCGGCACCACGGCATAGGTGGCAGTCTCCACGCGGTACAGCGGCACCACTGCGCCCTCGGCGGGGCGTGCACCCGGCGTCGGCGGGGCACCGGTTCCGGGCAGCGCACCGCCGGCCACTGGCACGTCCGGCACGGCCGGATCGCTGGGTGGCGCCACCGGCGCGGGTTCCGGTGGCGGTGGTGGCGGCGCGGTCTCGCCCGCGGTCAGGTCCGGATCGGTGGCGCCTTCGGGCGGCGGCGGCGGTGCCGGGGTGATCGGCGGCGGTGGGGCCACTGGAGGCGTCAGCGGTGGCGGTGTCGCGCTGCCGCCACCGTTGGGTGCTGGCGTCGGCCCGGTCACCAGCGTCGAACGCAGGTACCAGTTCTCGGCGGTACCGGCACTGACACCGCCCTTGAACAGGAAGTACTCGTAGGCACCGGCCGCAACCGGTGCGAACAGCGAAAACGCACCCGGCGCGGTGCGGCCGCCATTCAAGGCCTGCACCACCAGGATGCCATCGGCCAGCGTGGCGGCGCCGCTGCCGCCGGCATTGAGCACGCCGATGCCGGTGGTCCCGGTGGCAGTACCGCCGTCGACCACCAGACGGTCGCTGGTGGAGTTGTCCGCGCCCAGCACGGTACGCAGGTACAGGCCACCACCGTCTCCGCGGTAGTTGCCACGCACGGTGAACACGTCGCCAGCGCCGGTACCGGTCAGGTCGATGCGCCCGGCATTGACCATCTCCACCAGTGCACCACTGTTGAATGGGCGGATGGCATGCCCCCCACTGCCCGCGTAGACGGTACTGGTGTCATCCACCGTAAGCGTGCCGGTGCCGCTACCGCTGTCGCCCAGCACCAGATCGCCATCGAAGCTCAGCTCGGTGCTGTTGGCCAGGCTGATCGCCTCCCAGTTCTGGAAGCGGCCCACGCCCGTGGTCTTGACGTTGCTCAGGTTGAGCTGGTCGATGCCACCGCCACCGTCGAACAGCGGCACCGCACCGAGGTTGCCCTGGTTGAGGTTGCTGAGGTTGGCCACGTCGTTGTCCGGGCCCATGTCGATCGCGCCGTAGACGATGCCGCCGCCATTCCAGTTGAAGGTGTCATTGCCGGTACTGAGCAGTACCTGACCGCGCACGGTGCCATCGGTGATGGCCACGCTGTCGTTGCCGCCGCTGACGCTGATGTTGCCGCCGATGTAGGCGGTACCCGAAATGATGATGGTATCGGTGTCGAAACCGGTCACCACATTGCCATCCACGGTGCCGCCGGACTGGTCCCACAGGTTCTTGTCCAGCTTCATGTTGACGCGGCCGATGCGGCCACCGGTCATCCAGGCCTGGTCGCCATCCTCGAACGCGCCGATGATGCGGCCACCGCTCATGCGGAAGGTATCGATGTTGTCGCCCTGCTGCAGCGCGCCGACCGTGCCGCCGCTCATGACGAAATCATCGCGGCCACTGCCCTGCGCTACCAGGCCGGTGACGGTGCCGCCGGTGACGGTCATCTGGTCATCGCCACTGCCCTGGTCGACGCTGTCGATCGTGCCACCGCTCAACAGCAGCACATCATTGCCATCGCCCTGCTGCACGCCGCCGCTGATGCTGCCGGCCAGCATCTGCAGGCGATCGTTGCCGGCGCCGAACTGCACGCCACCGGTACCGCCGCTGATGGTGCCGCGGTTGACCACGCTGCTGTCGCCTGCACCTTTGAAGGCGATGCCCCAGCCAGCGGCTGCGCTGATCTGGCCGTCGTTGACGACGCCGCTGCCCCCCTGCAGATACAGAGCGTAGCCCTGTGCCGAGGAAATGCTGCCACTGGCAGCATTGTTGACCGTCACCACGGCGTCGGCATTGATGCCACCGGCGGTGCCGCTACCGACGGTGCCGCTGGCCGCGATGCTGCCCTGGTTGTTGATGGTGCCGCTGGCCGTCGGGGCGACGTAGATCGCATTGGCGTTGCTGCTACTCAGCTGTGCGCCGCTCTGCACGTTGATGGTAACGCCGGTGGCTCCGGCGCCAAGGGTGACTGGCGTTGCATCGGGGTTGGGCGCGGCCGCACTACAGGTGACGGTCTGCCCGGCGGCGGGGGCGGACGCATCGCATCCCGCCCAGGCTGCCGGGGCGGACAAGGCGAGCAACGACGGCGCCGCCAGGATCTGGACCAGGGAAACGGTCAAACGACGCCGGCGGAACCCGGGCGGGACGACATGGGACATACGGCACTCCTGGGTCGGGGATCAGGAACTGCGGATGCTATGTACGGCGCTACTCACGCAGTCTGCCACTGCCATGAATGGTTTCGATAGGTGAAATTGCAGGCAACCGGTCACGCTTTCGATGTGAAATCGGGAAGTGCTCACGCGCCCCGCATATCGATGAATGCGTTCACCATCATTGGCCCGCCAAGAGCATCCACGCATGGCGTGGATCTACTGCAATCCTGGCCCAGTAGATCCACGCCATGCGTGGATGAGCCGTTCGCTACTATCTTTGCCCGCGCTCAGATCTTCAGATAAATGCGACGTCGGTCCAGCCACCACGCCACGCCCCACCACAGCGCAACGAACACCAACGCCTGCAACATCGAGGCCAGCTCCAGCACCTGCGGCATCGCTGCAGCCAGCTGCTGCCACACCCACTCCCAGGCACCGGTCGCCAGCAGGATCACCGACATCACCGAGGCCCCCAGATAGGCGGTGATCGCATTGACACCGAAGCGACGGCCCAGTGCGGGCCATCCCTTGCGGTCGATCAGCGCGTGGCCCAGCCACAATGCCAGCGCGGCCAGGCCCCCGGTCCACAGCACGTAGCTGGGCGTCCACAGCTGCTTGTTGAGCGGCAACACCGTCGTCAGCAGCAGGCCGAGCACGGCGGTGATCGCACCCAGCGCCGCCAATGCACCGGCGCGGCCACTGCGCAGCAGGCCGCCGGCCAGCAGGCCCAGCACCGTGCTGGCCAACGCGCCGAGGCTGCTCAGCAATCCTTCCGGGTCATGGCCCAGACCGGTATCGGCCTGCCATTGGTAGATCCATGGCGCGAACAAGGTGGTGTCGAGACGGCTGGCCGGGTTGGTCCAGGGCGCAAGGTCACCCACGCCCAGCAGCAGCGCTGCATACCCCACCAGCAACGCCACCAGCACGGCCGCCTGCACGCGCGGACGCGTGTACACCGCCAGCAGGCCCACCACTGCCGCGCACAATGCAATGCGCTGCAGCACACCCCAGATGCGGAAGTGATGCGTATGCAGTGCCCACCACACCAGCAGGTGCAGCAGCACGCCGGCAACGGCGATGCGCAGTGCGCGTTCCAGCACGCCACGTGCAAGTCCAGGGCGTTCAGCGGGATCAAGCGCCCGCGGTGCGACGCTGAAGGCCATCGACACGCCCACCAGGAACAGGAAGAACGGGAACACCAGGTCGGTCGGTGTGCAGCCGTGCCATTCGGAATGGCGCAGCGGTGCGAACACCGCACTCCAGTCACCGGGGTTGTTGACCAGCAGCATCGCCGCCACGGTGATGCCACGCAGGGCGTCGATCGAGCCCAGCCGGCGTGGCGGCGTCGCGTTCATCAGGCGGCCTCGTACTGTCCGGCAATCCAGGTGCCACGCACCTGCAGGGCATCATCCAGCAGCACCAGGTCGGCCTGGTAGCCCTCGGCGATGTGCCCCAGGCGGTCGTCGACGTTGAGGAACTGTGCCGGATAAGTCGAGGCCATGCGCGCGGCTTCGGCCAACGGCTGGCCGAGCAGCTGCACGGTGTTGCGCACGGCGGTGGCCATGTCCAGCGCCGAGCCGGCCAGCGAACCGGCGGCATTGCGCACCACGCCGTCGAGGGCGGTGATGGTTTCGCCATACAGCACGTAACTGGGATCGTCGGCGCCAACCGGCGGCATCGCATCGGTCACCAGCAGCAGGCGGCCGCGCGGCTTGGCCGCCAGCGCCACGCGCAGGCTGGCCGGATGCACATGCACGCCATCGACAATGATGCCGATCCAGCTGTCGCGGTCTTCCAGCGCAGCGCCCACCGCACCGGGCTCACGGCCCTGCAGCGGCGACATCGCGTTGTACAGATGGGTGAAGCCACGCACCCCAGCATCCAGTCCGGCACGAATCTCTTCGTACGTGCCAGCAGTGTGGCCAGCGGCAACGATCACGCCACGCTCGACCAGCGCGCGGATCGTCTCCAGCGGCACGCGTTCCGGCGCCAGCGTCAGCAGGGTCACGCCGTTGTCGAGCGATGCCGCCAGCGCGATCTCGTCTTCATCCGGCACGCGGAACTTGCTGGCATCGTGCGTGCCCTTGCGCGCCGGCGCGATGTACGGGCCTTCCAGGTGGATGCCGATCACGCCCGGCACGCCCTGCGCGATGGCCTCGCGCATCGCAGCGATTGCTTCGCGCATCACCGCCACGTCATCGCTGATCAGCGTCGGCAGCATCGCGGTGGTACCGAAACGACGATGCGCCTGCGCAATGGTGCGCAGCGCCGCCACGTCCGGCGTGTTGTTGAACAGCGCGCCGCCACCACCATTGACCTGCACGTCGATGAAGCCGGGCAGCAGCCAGCCACCGCCCAGGTCTACTTGCTCGGCAGCGTGGCCGAGCTGCGGCGTGGCATCGGGCAGCAGCGCGCTGATGCGGCCGTCCTCGATCACCACTGCCAGATCGTCGCGGAACTCATCTCCCGCCAGGATGCGGGCATTGCGCAGCACGGTTGCCATCACACCGTCTCCGTCACCTTGTTCAGGTGCGGCGGCAGGTCCGGGTTGAAGCCACGACGCAATGCCAGCGCATTGATTGCGCGGTAGAAGCTCTGCACGGTCAACAACGGTGCGCACAACGGATGCGGCGCTGCAGCCACCGGCAGGTTGCCGCCGGCCCCGGCCAGCCACACCTGCGCGCCCCGGGCAGAAAATTCCTCGACCACCGCGCGGGTGCCGGCGCCGGTTTCATCGGGCTGCGCGAAGGCCAGCACCGGGAAACCACGGTCAACCAGCGCCATCGGGCCATGCTTCACTTCAGCCGAGCTGTAGGCTTCGGCATGCAGGCTGCAGGTTTCCTTGAACTTCAGTGCAGCCTCCTGGGCCGCGCCCAGGCCCAGGCCACGGCCGAGCACGAACAGGTTGGTCGCCTCGACCAGGCCTTCGGTCACCGCACTCCAGTCACACTGCCAGGCCTCGCGCATCGCGTCCGGCAGCAGGTCCAGTGCGGCGCGAAGGCTGCTGTCCTGCTTCCAGTACGCAGCCAGCTGCAGCAGTGCGGCCAACGACGCCAGGTAGCTCTTGGTCGCCGCCACGCTCTTTTCGGCACCGGCATGCAGCGGAATGACCGTATCGGCCAGCTGCGCAAGCGGCGAATCCTCGACGTTGACCAGCGCGATCACGCGCGCGCCGGCCGCCTTGGCGGCCTCGGCGTTGCGCAGCAGGTCGGGGCTCTTGCCCGACTGCGAGATGACGATGAACAGTGCGCCGCGCAGCTGCAGGGGTGCGGCATAGACCGAACCCACCGACGGCGAGGCCGATGCGACCA
>Ga0308172_1002131_pt1 | contig 11089 bp, 8 predicted proteins | sample PhyGR2_FD_202134 | JGI IMG/M metagenome (GOLD analysis project Ga0308172, IMG submission 202134) | Phyllosphere microbial communities from UC Gill Tract Community Farm, Albany, California, United States - DLSLSG.R2 | ecosystem: Host-associated > Plants > Phyllosphere > Unclassified | place: USA...
CGGCAGGTGATGCGTGCGGCCGAAGATTACATGCAGAACCTGCTGCCACCGTTCTTCAAGGCGCTGATCCACCACGCGGCCGAGTCGAACTATTCCTGGCATACGCCTGGCCATGCCGGTGGCGTGGCCTTCACCAAGTCACCGGTCGGGCGCGCCTTCCACCAGTTCTATGGTGAGAACACGCTGCGCAGCGATCTGTCGATTTCGGTGCCGGAGCTGGGCTCGCTGCTGGACCACACCGGCCCGATCAAGGAGGCCGAGGACGAGGCGGCGCGCAACTTCGGCGCCGACCATACCTTCTTCGTCACCAACGGTACGTCGACGGCCAACAAGATCGTGTGGCATGGCACCGTGGCCCGCGGCGACGTGGTGTTCGTCGACCGCAACTGCCACAAGTCGCTGCTGCATTCGCTGATCATGACCGGCGCGGTGCCGGTGTACTTCACGCCCAGCCGCAATGCACATGGCATCATCGGCCCGATCAGCCTGGACCAGTTCACCCCCGAAGCCCTGCAGCAGAGCATCGCGGCCAATCCGCTGGCCAGCCAGGCCTACCAGGCCGGTTCCAAGCCGCGTATCGCGGTGGTGACCAACTCGACCTACGACGGCCTGTGCTACAACGCCGAGAAAATCGCCGAGGAGATCGGCAGCGCGGTCGACTTCCTGCATTTCGATGAGGCCTGGTACGCCTATGCCGCGTTCCATCCGTTCTACGAGAACCACTATGGCATGGCCAAGGGCAAGCCGCGCGAGCAGGACGCGATCATCTTCACCACCCATTCCACGCACAAGCTGTTGGCCGCGTTCTCGCAGGCCTCGATGATCCACGTGCGCAATTCGGCCAGCCGCGACCTGGACGCCGAACGCTTCAACGAATCGTTCATGATGCACACCTCTACCAGCCCGCATTACGGCGTGATCGCGGCGTGTGATGTTGCCTCGAAGATGATGGAAGGGGATGCGGGGCGTTCGCTGGTGCAGGAAATGCATGACGAGGCGATCGCCTTCCGCAGGGCGATGCTGCATGTACGCGACGATCTGGGCCGCGATGACTGGTGGTTCAGCGTGTGGCAACCGACCAAGGTCGAGCGCAGCCTGGACAAGGGCGATACACCGGCGCCGCTGGTCGCCAAGCGCGAGGAGTGGTACTTGCAGCCCGATGCGCATTGGCACGGGTTCGAGAACCTGGTCGATGACTATGTGCTGATCGATCCGATCAAGGTGACCCTGTTGACACCGGGGCTGTCGATGGACGGCAGCATGGGCAAGCTGGGCATCCCGGCTGCGGTGCTGAGCAAGTTCCTGTGGGGCCGCGGCATCACCGTGGAGAAGACCAACCTGTACTCGGTGCTGTTCCTGTTCTCGATGGGCATCACCAAGGGCAAGTGGAGCACCTTGGTTACCGAGCTGATGGCGTTCAAGGAGCTGTACGACCGCAACGCGCCGCTGACCCAGGCGCTGCCGTCGCTGGCTGCCGACTATCCCCATGCCTATGCCGGCTGGGGCCTGCGTGACCTGTGCGACGCACTGCATGCGTTCAACCAGGAGTTCGCGGTGGCCAAGGTGATGCGTGAGATGTACGTGGACCTGCCGACGCCGGTGATGACCCCGGCCGATGCCTACAACCACCTGGTGAAGGGCGAGATCGAGCGGGTCGACATCGAGCAGATCAGCGGCCGCATCGCTGCGACGATGCTGGTGCCGTATCCGCCGGGCATCCCGACGATCATGCCGGGCGAGCGCTTCGGCGACCGTGACGAACCGATCATCCAGTCGCTGCGCATCGCCCGCGAGCAGAACGCGCGCTTCCCGGGCTTCGAGTCGGACGTCCATGGCCTTATCATCGAGCGCGATGGCGACGTGCCGTCCTACAAGGTGGAGGTGCTGAAGGCCTGAGCCGGTACGGTCGGCCCTTCGGCGGGCGATGGATACCGCGCGCGAGCAACGCATCCTGAAGTTCTCGATCGGGGTCACCGTGGCGGTCAGCGCGGTCGGCTTCATCGGTGGCCTGCTGGTGGGATCGCAGGCCATCCTGTTCGACGGCATCTACAGCCTGGTCGACGTAGCCCTGACCCTGGTGTCATTGTCGGTGCTGCGGCTGGTGGCGCGGGAGCACAGCCCGCGCTTCCAGTACGGCTATTGGCACCTGGAGCCGATGGTCGAGGCGCTGGGCGGGGTGATCCTGTCTCTGGCCTGCGTGTATGCGCTGGCCAACGCGGTGATCGGCTTGACCACCGGCGGGCACGAAGTGAAGTTCGGACCGGCGCTGTGGTGGGCGGCGCTGCTGAGTGCCAGCAACCTGGGCATGGCCGCGTTCGTGGCCCAGCGTGCCCGCAGGCTGCAGTCGGCATTGCTGTGGCTGGATGTACGTGGCTGGTTGCTGGGGGGCTTGATGAGCCTGGCGGTGGTGCTGGCCTTCGTACTGGCGCTGGTGCTGCATGGTGGCCAGTGGCACCACTGGGTGCCCTATCTGGATTCGATCGTACTGGCGTTGATCAGCCTGGCGGTGTTGCCGGTGCCGGCGCGCAGTGCGTGGAGGGCCATGCGTGAAGTGCTGCAGGTGGCGCCCGATGACCTGGACGAGCGCGTGCAGCAGGTGATGCAGGCATTCGTGGCCGAGCATGGCTATGCCGGCTTCACCAGCCATGTAGCGAAGATGGGGCGGATGCGCTTCATCGAGATCCACATCCTGACGTCGCCGTCGACGCCGCTTGGCACGGTGGGTGAGGTGGATGCGATGCGCGATGAGATAGCAGTGCGGTTGGATGCGCGAAGCAGCACGTTCTGGCTGACGATCGATTTCACCGCGGATCCGGCGTGGACCTGATCCTGCCGACCGTTGCGTGCGTTGGACCGCTCTGTTGCAGGTAATCGGTTTGACCTCAACAGCAGTTGAGGTCGCAGACTGCGTCGCATTCCCCACGAGGCATGCGGTATGAACCTGCTGACCAACCCGGACTTCAGCCATGGCCTGCTGGATCTGTTCGATCCGCCCGGCCTGCACGATCCCAGTGCCAACGGATATTCGCATGTGGCGGTGGTGCGACTGCCAGCGCGTGTTATCCATATCGCCGGACAGGGAGGCGAGGACGATCAGGGAAGCCTGTCGCCGAACTTCGAGGAGCAGGTGTCGCAGGCACTGGACAATCTGCAGACCGCGCTGCGGTCGGCGCATGCGGATCTGGCCGATGTTGCACGGCTGCGGATCCTGGTGGTCGACCACGACGAGGATCGCCTGGGCATCATCGCCCGCCAGGTGCGGCGACGTTGGGCCAATCGCGCAGCGCCGACCTGCACGTTGATTCCGGTGCCGCGGCTGGCGTTGGACGGAATGCTGTTCGAGATCGAGGCAGAGGCCTACAGCGCTTAGCGCAGGTAGTACTCCACCGGTACTACCCGTTCCTGCGGCGCCTCCGCCAGCGCACTGCGGCGATGGAGGCTTCGCCCCCGCAGGGTCAGAAGTCGCGGTACTGGATCTGCGCAGCCAGCACGCGCAGGCCATCGGCAGTGCTGGAGAGGATGCGTTCCTCGCCGATGCCCTTCTGCCTTTGCAGGGTGAAGCCTTCGGCGGCGGGCAGGCGTGCGGCGATGGCATCGATGCGTTGCAGCGCATTGGGACCGTCACAGTCGAAATGGCCCCAATGGATGCCGTTGTGCTGGATGGTCAGGCGGTAGTGCATGGGCGGGTCTCCGGCAGGTTGTGCAGCCACTGTTGGAACATCGCGGTCGCCGCAGCGGCGAGAGGCCCGCCGTAGCGGCGGGCCTGCGCGCGCAGGTCGATGGGATCGATGCCGGCCGCGGCCAGTTCCAGCGCGTGGCCGATCAGCCAGCGCTCGAACTGGCGCGCATCCAGTTCGGGATGGCATTGCAGGGCGAGGGCATGGTGGCCGATGGCGAAGGCCTGGTGGCGACAGGCGGGCGTACTGGCGAGGCGGCGTGCGCCCTCCGGCAGTTCGAAGGCTTCACCATGCCAGTGCAGCACCGGGATGCCCTGTAATGCCTGCAAAGGCGAGCGCTGGCCTTCATCGGTGAGCAGCAGCGGTGCGAAACCAATTTCCTTGCCGCCGGTGGGAGCAACGACCGCATGCAGTGCGCGCGCCATCAACTGGGCGCCCAGGCAGATGCCAAGCGTCGGCCGCTGTTGCTGCAGGCGACGCTGCAGCAACGCGATGCTGTCGGCGAGGAACGGGTAGGCCGCTCCATCGTTGACGCTGATCGGGCCACCCAGCACCACCAGCAGATCGGCATCTTCGGCAGCATCGAGTGCATCCACGCCGGCTTGCAGTGCATGTACCTGCCATCCCCGCGCGAGCAGCAGCGGATGCAGGGTGCCAAGATCTTCAAAGGCCACGTGCTGCAGGGCAACGGCGCGCTTCATGCCGGTGCTCCCGGGGTGGGCCAGTAGAAGCTGTCGGGCGTGGAGCGTGCACCGAAGATCGCCTGGCCAACGCGGACGACGGTGGCACCTTCCTCGATGGCGACTTCAAAATCACCGGACATGCCCATCGACAGCTGCGATAGGTCCAGGCCTGCCGGCGCCGTCTGCTGAAGCTGGTCGCGCAGCTCGCGCAGGCGCACGAAGCAGGCGCGTACGCGTTCCACCTCGGGGGTGAAGATGGCGAGGGTCATCAGGCCACGCACGCGCAGGCGGTCGAAGGCGGGCAGCTGCTGCACGAAGTCGGCCACCGCCGCCGGCTCCAGGCCGTATTTGCTGGGCTCGGCCGAGGTGTTGACCTGTACGAACACATCCAGCGCGCGGTCCTCCAGCAGCAACCGCTGTTGCAGTGCTTCGGCCACGCGCAGACTGTCCAGCGCCTGGAACTCGCTGGCGAAGCGTGCAACGTAGCGGGCCTTGTTGGTCTGCAGGTGGCCAATGACCGACCAGTGCACGTCAAGGTCGACCATTGCTTCGGCCTTGTGCTGCGCTTCCTGCACCTTGTTTTCCCCCAGCTGGTGGCAACCGGCGGCTACGGCCATGCGGATGCGTGCTTCATCGACGGTCTTGCTGACCGGTAGCAGGCGCACGCTGGCCGGATCACGACCGGCGCGGGCGCAGGCGCTGGCGATGCGCTGGCGCACGGTGGTGAGGTTGGCGGCGATCTGTTCGACGGACTGGGCGACGGGCCAGTCGGCGGGGGCGAGGGACATCGGGCACCTCCGGTGCGGGGAGGCCAGGGTGGGATACACTGGCACAGGACAAGAGATAGTTTGGCATAGGACAAAATGAAAATCACCGGGAGCAGCGCCGAGGCGATCTTCGACAGCATCCGCGAGGGCATCGGTAGCGGACACCTTGTGGCGGGCAGCGTGCTGCCGCCGGTACGCGATCTGGCCGACCAGCTGGGGGTCAACCGCAACACCGTGGCGGCCGCCTACAAGCGGCTGGATGCGGCGGGGCTGGCCAATACGGCGGGACGCCGCGGCACCGTGGTGCGCGGCCTGCCGGCGACGATGGCACGCGAGGGCAGTGCACCGGGGTTGGCCCTGCATGATCTGGCCGGCGGCAATCCGGATCCGCGCTGCCTGCCCAGCCTGCGCGTGGCTGCGTCGGCCCCGCGCCTGTATGGGGTGGAGACGGTCGATCCACGCATGCAGCGCCTGGCACGGGCCTCGCTGGATGCCGACTGCCCGCCGGGCTATGCGCTGGAACTGAGCCACGGCGCGGTCGATGGCATCGAGCGCCTGCTGTCGGCGTGGCTGTTGCCGGGGGACCGCATCGCGGTGGAAGATCCCTGTTTCCTGGGCAGCCTCAATGTCCTCGGTGCGGCCGGGCATGCGCCGTTGCCGGTGGCGGTGGATGCACACGGCATGCAGGTGGAGTCACTGCGGCAGGCGTTGGACGCAGGAGCACGTGCGGTGCTGCTGACCCCACGCGCGCACAATCCCACCGGTGCCAGCCTGGATGCGAAGCGTGCGCGTGCGCTGCGCCAGTTGCTGGCCGGCTATCCGCAGGTGGCGGTGCTGGTCGACGATCACTACGCGCTGCTCTCGCAACAGGCCTATCACTCGGTGCTGCCGATGGACGGTCGGCGTTGGGCGCTGCTGCGCTCGTTGTCCAAGGCGCTGGGCCCGGACCTGCGCGTGGCCTGGTTGGCCTGCGATGGGCAGACCGCAGCGCGCCTGCGCCTGCGCCTGGCGGCGGGCACCGGCTGGGTCAGCCATCTGTTGCAGGATGCGGCCAGTGCGGTATTGGAGTCGGCCCAGCAACGGGCGAAGGTGGCTGCCGCCGGTGAGCGCTACCAGCAGCGGCTGCAGGGTCTGCAGGCCCTGCTGCAGGCGCGCGGGCTGCCGACACCGATGCCGATGGAAGGCTTGAATCTGTGGCTGCCACTGCCGGCTGACAGCACGCCGCAGGTGCTGGCGCTGGCGGCGCGTGGCTGGCATGTGCGTGGGGGTGAAGTCTTTGCGGTGTCTGCACCGGCGCATGGGTTGCGCATCACCTGTGCGGCACTCGGCCCGCCGCAGCAACGTCGGTTGGCCGATGACCTGGCGGCGGTGGTGCGCTGAGCGTGCGCGCTCAGGGCGCAGCGCTGGCGCCGGGGCGCACGTAGTAGGACTGGCCGCTGTCGTCGAGGAACACCAGCTCCGGCTTGCCCTGCCAGGAACTCAGCATGGCGCCGGTGTTGTTCTGGTGCTTGACCATCAGGCTGGCGCCGCGGTCCGGGTTGGCGACCACCTTGAAGACTTCGGTGGTGCCGGTGGCATCGTCAAGGGTCAGCAGGGCTTCGCCACCCCGGTCGCTGGTGCCGTAGCCGCCGCGCTCGGAGCCATCGGGGCCGAGCAGGATCAGGCCGGACAGGGCGGTGGCACGCGGCCCCTGCGGGCGGCCCCGGCTGAGGGGGTCGGGAACCGGGGCGCCAAGGATCACCCGCGGCTGGCCGCTGGCATCGTGGATGATCAGGCCGCGCGCTTCGATCACGCGGTGTGGTGACTGGCTGCGATGCAGATTCCAGGCGGTCCAGCCGGAAACGAGCAACGCGAGCATGGCGACCACCAGGGTGGTCAGGGTCAGGGCACGAGCCATTGTGTATTCCTTCCTTGGACGTGGCCGACGATAGCGGAATCCGGTCGGCCGTGGCCAGTCCGGTGTGTGACGGTGTGTATCGTCAACGGAAGTCGCGGCTGTGGCTGCGCAGTCCCTGCAGCAGTTCGTCCAGGCAGTGCATGCGCTGCACGATCACATGCTGCACGCCATCCACGCGTTCCAACCGGCCGTCGATCTGCATCAGCTGAGCGTCTACCAGGATGTGGTGCTGGCGGTCGGCCAGATGGCGCCAGACCACGGCGTTGACCATGCCGGTTTCATCTTCCAGGGTAAGGAAGGTGACACCACTGGCGGTCTGCGGGCGCTGGCGCATGCGTACCAGGCCGGCGATGCGTACGTGCCGGCCATGACCATGGCTGGCCAGCTGCGCGGCATCCAGGCAGCCACGGGTTCGCAGCTGCGCACGCAGGAACGACATCGGATGGCGGCCGAGGGTGGTACCGGTGCTGCGGTAATCGGCCTGCATGTCTTCCCGAGCGCTGGGCAGGGGCAAGGCCACGCGTGCTTCGGCGGTGGCGCGGGCCTGGTCGAACAACGGCAGGCGGTTCTCCACGCCGGAGATATCCCAGCGTGCGCGGTGGCGATGGCCGCTGAGGCCGCGCAGGGCGCCGGCATCGGCGAGCAGGCCCTGCTGGCGGCGATCCAGTGCGGTGCGCTGGCAGAGATCGCCGACATCGTCGAAGGGGCGCCGTGCGCGTTCGCGCATGATGGCCTGCGCGGCCGGTTCGCTGCAGCCATCGACCAGGCGCAGGCCGAGCCGGATTGCCGCCGCGCCCTTGCTGAAATCCAGCGTGCAGTCCCAGTCGCTGTAGCGCACGTCCACCGGCAGTACCGTGATGCCATGCCGGCGCGCATCCTGCAGCAGCTGGTCGGGGCTGTAGAAGCCCAGCGGCTGGCTGTTGATCAGGCTGGCGGTGAATGCAGCCGGGTGGTGGCACTTCAGCCAGCAGCTGTTGTAGGTGAGCAGGGCAAAGCTGGCCGCATGGCTCTCCGGGAAACCGTAATCACCAAAGCCCTTGATCTGCTCGAACAGGTGCTCGCCATATTCGCGGCTGAAGCCGTTCTTCAACATGCCCGTCAGCAGCTTTTCGCGGTGCGGTTCCAGGCCGCCACGACGCTTCCAGGCGGCCATCGAACGGCGCAGCGCATCGGCTTCGCCGGCGGTGTAGTTGGCCGCATCTACCGCCAGCTGCATCACCTGCTCCTGGAACAAGGGCACGCCCAGAGTACGCGCGAACACGCGTTCCAGTCGCGCTGGATACAGCGGGTTGTCCGGATCGTTCAACGCATCGGGGCCTTGTTCGCGCAGGATCCGCCGACGTTCCAGGTAGGGATGGACCATGTCACCCTGGATCGGGCCAGGGCGCACGATCGCCACCTCGATCACAAGGTCATAGAAATTACGCGGCTGCATGCGTGGCAGCATCGCCATCTGCGCGCGCGACTCGATCTGGAACACGCCGATGGTATCGGCGGCGCAGATCATGTCGAAGGTCTTTGTGTCCTTGGGCGGGATCGCATCCATGCGTCCTTCGTGCAGGCCGTGCTGCTGCAGCATCGCCAGGCATTTGCGGATGGCGGTGAGCATGCCCAGTGCCAGGCAGTCGACCTTCATCAGGCCGGTGGCATCCAGGTCGTCCTTGTCCCACTGGATGACGGTGCGGTCGGCCATCGCCGCGTTCTCCACCGGCACCAGCGTCGACAGCGGGTGTTCGGAAATCACGAAGCCGCCCGGATGCTGCGACAGATGGCGCGGAAAATCGATCAGCTCGGCGGTCAATGCCAGCAACCGGCGCATCAACGGTGTTTCCGGATCGAAACCGCGCTCGCGCAGGGTTTCCGGCAACGGAATGTTGCCGCCCCAATGGTCCATCGCCGCGCCCAGCTCGTTGACCTGGTCCATTGGCAGGCCCAGCGCGCGGGCGACATCGCGGATCGCGCTGCGGCCACGGTAGCTGATCGCCACCGCCGTCAACGCGGCACGCTCGCGGCCATAGCGGTTGAACACGTACTGCAGTACTTCCTCGCGGCGCTCGTGCTCGAAGTCGATGTCGATGTCCGGTGGTTCATCACGCTCGGCGGAGATGAAACGCTCGAACAGCAGGTTGCTGCGCGCCGGGTCGATCTCGGTCACGCCCAGCACGAAACACACCGCTGAATTGGCAGCCGAGCCACGGCCCTGGCAGAGGATGTCCTGGCGGCGGGCGAAGCGCACGATGTCCTGCACGGTGAGGAAGTAGGAGGCGTAGTTCTTCTGCTTGATCAGCGCCAGTTCGTGCTCGATCTGCTTGCGCTGTGCTTCCTTGATGCCCTCCGGCCAGCGCCAGGGAATATTCTTCTCGACCAAGGCGCGCAGCCAACTGTCCGGGTCGTGGCCTTCGGGCACCAGTTCGCGTGGGTAGGTGTATTTCAGCTGGTCCAGGGTGAAGTGGCAGCGTTCGGCGATGTGCAGGGTTTCGGCCAGCAGTCCGGGTGGATACAGCTGGGCCAGTGCGGTGCGCGGGCGCAGATGGCGCTCGCCGTTGGCAAACAGGCGCCAGCCAGCCTCGGCCACGCTGCAGCGGTGGCGGATCGCGGTCAGCGTGTCCTGCAGGGCACGACGCCGGCGCACGTGCATGTGCACGTCGCCACTGGCGACCAGCGGTAGCTGGTGGCGCTCGCCGAAGGCCTGCAGCTGCTGCAGCCGGCGCGTGTCGTCGTGTTCGTGGTGCAGCTCGACGGCCAGCCACAGGCGCTGCGGAAAACAACGGCGCAGCAGTTCCAGTTCGGTGGCCGCCGGCTGCCGGTCCAGCCACAGGCACAGCAGGCCCTCGGGCAGTCCCTGCAGATCCTCGCGCAGGCAGCGATATTTGCCCTTGGCTGCCCGCCGGCGGCAGGTGGTGATCAGCTGGCACAGCCCGGCGTAGGCGGCCTGGTTGGTGCACAGCAGGGCCAGCTTGGGCCCGTCTTCAACCTGGAATTCGGCACCGACGATCAGCGCCACCCCGTGCGTCTTCGCCGCCTGCCATGCGCGCACGATGCCAGCCAACGAGCATTCGTCGGTGATGGCCAACGCGCGGTAACCCTGGCCGGCAGCGCGTGCGAACAGTTCCTCGGCGGTGGACGCGCCACGCTGGAAGCTGAAGGCCGACAGGCAGTGCAGTTCGGCGTATCCGGGCAGATCGGTGTACATGGGGCTCAACCGAACCAGCCGTGCAGCATCCACGGTGCATGCGGATCATTGCGTGTGCGGAAAGCCCAGCCACGCTGGCCCTGCGCGGTTTCCACCACGTAATAGTCGCGGCGTGCATCGGCCTGGTCCCACCAGCCCGATTCAATTCGTTCCGGCCCGGCGACGATACGCAGGCGCGGATCGCGCAGCGGCTGTGGCGTCTCCAGCAGCCAGCCGGGGCGCAGCGGCCACCAAGCGGGTGGCTTGGCCGGTGGCTGGGTGCCACTGGCGCGTTCGGGGCGGTGGTCGGCCTGCACGGCCAGTGGCTGCACGGCGTCATCGCCGAGGCGGGCACGCAGGCGCTCGCGCAGCTGGGTCCATGGCATCGCCTGCGCCGGGCGGGTATCGAACAGGTCACGTGCGGCCGGCACGAACGGCGGCAGCTGCTCGGCCTGCAGGCGCAGCGCACGGCTGCCGGCGGGCAGGGCGAAGGCTTCCATGCGGTTGCGTGCGATCTCGAACAGCAGCGCTGCATCGCGTTCGGGGGCCAGCAGGCCGATGGTCAGCACGCTGGCCGGCAGCAGGTCGTGCTCGAAATGCAGATCGAAACGCTGCACGCCACCATCGCGCGAACACAGGAATGCGGCCAGATCCAGCAGCAGACGCCGCAGCGGGAACAGCAGGGCCTGGCTGGATTCGATCTCGTAGTCGAATTCGATGCGCGCATCGAACCGGTCCGGCGGCTGGTAATAGCGCAGCGGCGCGTTGCCCAAACCGCGCACGGCATCCAGCTGCTGCAGTACCTCGGGGGCGAAGCGGCGGGCCAGGCTTTCGCGCGGCAGGTCGAAGGCCGCCCCCAGCGTGCGCAGGCCGGAGCGTGCCAGCACGGTCAC
>Ga0308172_1002133_pt1 | contig 11081 bp, 6 predicted proteins | sample PhyGR2_FD_202134 | JGI IMG/M metagenome (GOLD analysis project Ga0308172, IMG submission 202134) | Phyllosphere microbial communities from UC Gill Tract Community Farm, Albany, California, United States - DLSLSG.R2 | ecosystem: Host-associated > Plants > Phyllosphere > Unclassified | place: USA...
GCTCGCACAGCTCGATGAAGTTGCGGCGGCTGATGGGCACCTGATCGGCGGCCTTGCTGCTCTTGTTGTCGCCGCCCGCGAACGGCGGGGTGAAGTCGGCGTCGTAGGGGAGCGAGGGGTCGCAGCGCACGCCGTAGTAGTTCTGCACGCGGCGCTCGGTGGGCAGGCCGTTGTCGTCCCAGCCCATCGGGTAGAACACGGTCTTGCCGCGCATGCGCTCGAAACGCACCTTCACGTCGGTGTGCGTGAACGAGAACACGTGGCCGATGTGGAGGCTTCCGGATGCCGTCGGCGGCGGGGTGTCCACCGAGTACACGCCCTGGCGGCCGGCTTCGGCGGCGCGCAGGCGGTCGAAGACGTACGTCCCGCGCTCACGCCAGGCGGCGTCCCACTTCTGCTCGAGGCCTTCCAGGGCGGGCTTGTCGGGAATGGTGGCCATGGGTGTACTCCTCGAGCAATATGGGCGGCACTGTGTGAGCGTGCCTGATGGGTGTGGCATCCACGATACCGGGGGTGCGACGGGACGTGCGGCGCGAGCTCACCAGAATCGGACCGGTGCAGCGGATTCGGATGCCGCGAGCCCGATGATCCGAATCCGTTGCGACCGTCCGAATCCGTTCGCTGTCGGCGCGACGCCCGCGGCGGACTTTCCGCACCCGGTCCAGGAACGCGGGTAGGCTGGGAGCTTCCCCATCGAAACTTCTGAGGTCTCTGCATGCCTTCTGTGTCGTCCCGCGGGCCGCTCGCCCGCCGCCTGCTGTCGGCCGCCGCGGTCGCGGCGGTCGCCGCTCTCTCGCTCTCCGCCTGTGCCGGATCGGACCCCGCCGCCTCGGGCGACGGCGAGATCGTCTGGGCGATCGAGGGCGCCAACCTCTCGGCCGGGCACATGGACCCGCAGACCAGCCAGCTCGACGTGTCGGCGATGGTGCAGCGGGCCGTGCTCGACTCGCTCGTCTTCCAGGAGTCCGACGGCACCTTCTCGCCCTGGCTCGCCGAGTCGTGGGACGTCGAGGACGGCGGCGCGAGCTACCTCTTCCGCCTGCGTACCGACGTGACCTTCCACGACGGCACCGCGTTCGACGCCGCGGCGGTCAAGGCGAACTTCGATCGCATCGCGAACCCCGAGACCGCCTCGGCCCAGGCTGCGAGCATGCTCGGCGGCGACCTGTACGCCGGCACCGACGTCGTCGACGAGCACACCGTTCGCGTGCGCTTCACCCAGCCGTACGCCCCGTTCCTGCAGGCGGCCAGCACGGCGCTGCTGGGCTTCTATTCGCCCGCCGTGCTCTCGTCCAAGGCCGACCAGCTCAAGGCCGGCGGCCCGGGGGTCACGGTGGGAACCGGTCCCTTCGAGCTCACCGAGTACACGCCCGACCAGGACCTCGTCTACACCCGCAACGACGATTACACCTGGGGCCCCGACGGGGGCGGCAAGCCCGCGGTCAAGACCTTGCGCGTCGACATCCTCCCCGAGGCCTCGGTGCGGGTGGGCGCCCTCTCGAGCGGCCAGGCCGACGTCGTGACGAACCTCCCGCCCAACCTGGTCGCCCAGGTTCCCGCCGACGACACCGTCGAGTCGATCGCCTACCCCGGTCTGCCGTACTCGCTGTTCCTCAACGAGAAGTACGGCGTCTTCGCCGACCAGAAGGTGCGCCAGGCGTTCTCGAAGGCCATCGACGTCGACACCGCCGTGCAGGAGATCTTCTTCGGGCAGTACCCCCGCGCGTGGAGCATCCTCGGCTCGACCACCCCCGGCTACGACGCGAGCCTCGAACAGACGTGGCCCTTCGACCCGACCGCCGCCGACGCCCTTCTCGATGAGGCCGGCTGGACGGGACGGGATGCCGACGGCATCCGTACCAAGAACGGTCAGCGCCTCACCGCGCGCTGGATCGCGTGGACCCCGGTGCCCGACGATCGCGCGGCGCTCGCCAACGCCGTGCAGAGCGACCTCAAGGCCGTGGGCTTCGACCTGCAGCGCGAGGTGCTCGAGCCCGGCGCCTACAACGAGCAGTACGGTCCGAAGACTTACGACGTCACCGACTGGGGCTTCTCGGGCGTGGACGCCGATCTGCTGCGCAGCCACCTGGCGACCGACGGCTTCCAGAACGCCTCCCAGGTGAGCGACCCGGCCATGGATGCGCTTCTCGCGCAGGGGGCGTCGACGACGGACCCCGCCGCCCGTAACGCGATCTACGCGCAGGTGCAGCAGTGGAACGCGCAGCAGGCGGCGATCGTGCCGCTGTACAGCCCCGCGCTGATCAGCGCCGTGCGGCCCGACGTGACGGGTCTCACCTTCGACCTGTACGGCCGCCCGCTGTTCGCCACCGCCTCGGTCGGCTGAGCCCTCGCGCCCTCGACCCCGTCCTCGGATGCCACGCTCTCGGTCGCGCGCCCTCGTGACGCGCCTCGGCGGGATCGTGGCATCCGTCGTGCTCGTGCTGTGGGGGGCTGCGACGCTGGCGTTCGTGGCGTTCCGGATCATCCCGGGCGACCCCGTCGACGTCATGCTCGGCCCGCAGGCGCAGGTCAGTGAGGCCGTGAAGGCGGGGATCCGCAGCGAACTGGGACTCGACCGCCCGGTCTGGGAGCAGTACGCCGCCTTTCTCGGTCGGCTCGTCCGCGGCGATCTGGGGGAGTCGTACCAGCTGCGCCTGCCGGTCACCGAGGTGATCGGGCGACAGCTCGGGCCCACTCTGCAGCTGTCGGCGCTGGCGCTCGGGATCGCGATCCTGCTCGCCGTCGTCACCGCTCTGCTCGTGCGCGGTCGCCGCGGACGGGCCGTGGCCGCGGGCGTCGAGCTGGTCGTGCTGTCGTCGCCGGTGTTCTGGACGGGCCTCGTGCTGCTGAGCGTCTTCTCGTTCCAGCTCGGGTGGTTCCCGGTGTCGGGAGGGCGGGATGCCGCGGCGATCGTGCTCCCCGCGGTGACGCTGGCCCTGCCGGTCGCGGCCCTGCTGTCGCAGGTGCTGCGCGACGGGATCGAGGCCGCCGAGCGCGAGCCGTTCCTGCTCACCGTGCGGGCGCGCGGCGCATCTCGTCGCCGTGAGACCCTGCACCACACGCTGCGGCACGCGAGCGTCGGGGGAGCGACTCTCGCCGCCTACCTGGTGGGGTCGCTCCTGGGCGGTGCCGTTCTCGTCGAGACGGTGTTCGCGCGCCCCGGCCTCGGACGCGTGACGCTGACGGCGATCACCGACCGGGATCTGCCTGTGATCACGGGCGTCATCCTGCTCAGCGCCCTCGTCTTCGTCGTGGTCAACACGATCGTCGACCTCGTCGTCCCCCTGCTCGACCCGCGGCTGCAGTCGTCTGCGGCGGCGCTGCGTGTTCGGACCGGGGTGCCCGCATGACCGCCGTCGTCGCGGGGCGGCACCGCACTCGACCCGGTGCCGTCGTCGCGCTGTCGCTGGCCGGAGTCGTGCTCGCCGTCATCGCTCTCGCCGCCGTCGCCCCGGGCCTGTTGGCGACCCACGATCCCCTGCTCACCGACGTGCGCGCGGCCCTGCAGCCGCCGAGTGCCGCGCACTGGTTCGGCACCGATCAGAGCGGCCGCGACGTGTACTCGCGCGTCGTGTTCGGCGCCGGCCGGTCGGTGGGCATCGGCCTGCTCGCCACGGGCCTCGCCCTGGTCGTCGGCGTGGTCGTGGGCTCGCTGTCGGCCGTCGCGCCGCGATGGGCGGACGCCGCGGCGATGCGCGTCGTCGACGTGCTGCTGGCCTTCCCCGAGTTCCTCGTCGCGCTCCTCGTCGTGGCGGTGCTGGGGCCGGGGCCGGCGAACATCGCCGTGGCCGTGACGATCGCGGCCGTGCCGGTGTACGTGCGTCTCGCGCGTGCGCAGACGCGCTCGCTCGCCGCCGCCGAGCACGTCGAAGCGGCGCGCATCATCGGCGTGCCGGCCGTCGTCGTGCACGGACGGCACGTCCTGCCCGGGGTGCTGGGCGCGGTGAGCGTGCTGGCGACCATCGGCGTCGGCACGAGCATCCTCGCCGCGGCGGGCCTCAGCTTCTTGGGCCTCGGCCCGACCGAGCCCACTCCCGAGTGGGGTCTCATGCTCTCGGCGGGACGCAATCTGCTCCTGCAAGCGCCGTGGGTGGCCGTGTTCCCGGGGCTCGCGATCACCGCGACCGTCGTGAGTGTCAGCGTCGTCGGGCGCATCCTGCGCGCGCGTTCCGAGGAGCGGGGCGCATGAGCGGGGTGCGGGTGCGCGGCTTGCGTATCGACGGCCCCGAGGGGGCGATCGTGCGCGGTCTCGACCTCGACGTCGCGCCGGGGGAGTGCGTGGCGATCGTGGGCGAGTCGGGTGCGGGCAAATCGCTCAGCGCCCGGGCCCTGCTGGGGCTCGTGCCCGAGGGCCTGTCGTGGTCCACGGAGGCGCTCGAGATCGACGGGGCGTCGGCGCAATCCCTGACCGAACGCGACTGGCGTCGCCTGCGCGGCCGACGTATCGCGCTCGTCTCGCAGGACGCCCTCGTCTCTCTCGACCCGCTTCGCCGCGTCGGTGCCGAAGTCGCCGAGCCGATCCGTATCCACGAGCCCGCCGTGCGCGGGGGAGCCCTCGTCGGTCGAGTGCACGACAGTCTCCGGAGGGTGGCGCTCCCCGAACCCGAACGGCGAGCACGTCAGTATCCCCACGAACTCTCGGGCGGTCTGCGCCAGCGGGCGCTCATCGCCTCGGCCCTGTCGGCCACGCCCGCAGTCCTGGTGGCCGACGAGCCCACGACGGCTCTGGATGCCACGGTGCAGGCCCGCGTGCTCGCGCTGCTGCGACGCATCGCCGACGACGGCGTGGCGGTGGTGTTCATCAGCCACGACCTCGGCGCTGTCGCCCGCGTCGCCGACCGGGTCGTCGTGATGCACGAGGGCCGCGTCGTCGAGACGGGGGTCACGGCCGAGGTGCTGGCATCCCCCCGCGATCCGGTGACGCGCGAGCTCGTCGCCGCCGTCTCGCACGAGCCGCTGGGTCGAGCCCCGCGCGCGGATGCCCCGATCTTCACCGCCGAGGGCATCACGAAGCGCTTCGGCGAGCGGGTCGCCGTCGACGACGTCTCTTTCGAGGTGCGCCGGGGCCGCACGCTGGCAGTGGTGGGGGAGTCGGGGTCGGGCAAGACGACCCTGGCGCGCCTGGCGGTCGGGGTGACCCGCGCCGATGCGGGACGCCTGCGTTTCGACGAGCGCGACTGGACGCCCGGTGTCGCTCGCGGCGCCGATCGTCGCCGCGTGCAGCTGGTGCAGCAGAACCCCTGGGGGGCGCTCGATCCGCGCTGGAGCGTCGGTCGCACCCTCGCCGAGGCCGCGGCTGCGGGCGGGGTGCCCCGCGCGGCCCGCCGCTCAGCCGTCGCCGCCCTCCTCGACGAGGTCGGGCTCTCGCCCGCGTTCGCGCGCCGCCGGCCCGCTCAGCTCTCGGGCGGTCAGCGCCAGCGTGTCGCGATCGCGCGGGCGCTTGCGGTGTCTCCCGACCTGCTCGTTCTGGACGAACCCGTGTCGGCGCTGGACGCCTCGGTGCGCGCGAAGATCCTCGAGCGTCTGCTCGACCTGCAACGTGAGCGCGACCTCGCGATGATCTTCGTGACGCACGACCTCGACGTCGTGGCCGCGATCGCCGACGACGTGATCGTCATGAAGGACGGTCGGGTGGTCGATCAGGGAACGGTGTCGTGCGTGTTCGCCGCTCCCCGGCACCCGTTCACCCGAGAGCTGCTGGCCGCGGCGGGTCTGGGCACGCCCGCAGAGTGAGCCTCGGGTCGTGCCCGGCCCCTCTGCTCGTCGAGTGTCCAAGTAACCCGGACGCGACCGACCTCGCATCCGGGTGTTCTGGACACTCGACGAGGCTGGGCGCGCGACAGCATGCCGAGTGTCCAGGACACGCCGCGACCGCTGCCGGCACGCGGCGTGTCTCGGACACGGATCGCGTGCGCACGGCTCGCAGCGCACCGCGCCCGGCTCGCGTAGACTGGAGCCACACGCACCGATCCGGCCATCACCGGGGAGCTCGCGGAAGAAACGGGCGCAAGCCCCGAGTAGAACCGCGCGGGGCAGGCCCGTCACAGCCGCAGTGAGAGTGGCACCGGTCCCGAACGGGGGCGGCGCAACGCGGGGTGGTACCGCGGTCCGCACGGATCGTCCCCGCAGGTGGATCCCAACCTGCGGAGAGACATGACCTACCCACGCCCCTCATCCTTCGGCCCCGCCGCCGACGCTTCAGCCTCCGTCGTCCCCAGCCCCCGCTTTCCGGCGATCGAGAACGACACTCTCGCGTTCTGGAAGAGCGACGACACCTTCCGCGCCTCGATCGCGAACCGCGAGGGCGCCGAGGAGTGGGTGTTCTACGACGGCCCGCCCTTCGCCAACGGCCTGCCCCACTACGGGCACCTGCTCACCGGGTACGCGAAGGACGTCTTCCCGCGCTTCCAGACCATGCGCGGCAAGAAGGTCGACCGCGTGTTCGGCTGGGACACCCACGGGCTGCCGGCTGAGCTCGAGGCCATGAAACAGCTCGGGATCACCGAGAAGGACGAGATCGAGGCGATGGGCGTCGCGACCTTCAACGCGAAGGCCCGCGAGTCGGTGCTCGAGTACACGCGCGAGTGGCAGGACTACGTCACGCGTCAGGCTCGTTGGGTGGACTTCGAGCGCGGCTACAAGACGCTCGACACCACCTACATGGAGAGCGTGCTGTGGGCGTTCAAGACGCTCCACGACAAGGGTCTCGCGTACGAGGGCTACCGCGTGCTGCCGTACTGCTGGCGCGACGAGACCCCTCTCTCCACGCACGAGCTGCGCATGGACGACGACGTCTACAAGATGCGCCAGGACCCCTCGGTCACCGTGACCTTCCCGCTCGTGGGCGCGAAGGCCGAGGCGCTCGGCCTCACCGGCGTGCGCGCGCTGGCGTGGACGACGACGCCGTGGACGCTGCCGACGAACCTCGCGCTGGCGGTGGGCCCCGGCATCCGGTACGCCGTGATCGAGGGCGGACCCCACGGCGCCGCCGACGTGCACCGTGCTCCCGACGGCACGCCCGACGAAGCGATCGAAGCCGTCGCCCACCGCTACCTTCTGGCCGAGGACCTGTTGGCCGGCTACGCCAAGGACCTCGGCTACGAGAGCCCGGATGCCGCCCGCGAGGCCGTGCAGACCACGATCCTGGGTGCGGAGCTCGAGGGCGTGTCGTACGACCGCCTCTTCGACTACTACGCCGACGCCGAGACCTGGGGTACGCAGAACGCGTGGAAGATCCTCGTCGACGACTACGTCACCGTCTCGGACGGCACGGGCATCGTGCACCAGGCCCCCGCCTACGGCGAGGACGACAAGCGACTGGCGGATGCCGCGGGTCTTCCCACGATCATCTCGCTCGACGACGGTGGCCAGTTCCTCTCCGCCGTCACCGACGTGGCGGGGGAGCTGTGGATGGAGGCCAACCGGCCCCTGATCCGCCTGCTGAAGCAGGACGGCCGGCTCCTGCGCGAGGCGTCGTACGAACACTCGTACCCGCACTGCTGGCGGTGCCGGAACCCTCTGATCTACAAGGCCGTGTCGAGCTGGTTCGTGCGCGTGACCGACATCAAGGACGATCTGCTCGCGAACAACCAGCAGATCACCTGGGTGCCCGAGAACGTCAAGGAGGGCCAGTTCGGCAAGTGGCTCGAGGGCGCTCGCGACTGGTCGATCAGCCGCAACCGCTACTGGGGATCGCCGATCCCGGTGTGGAAGAGCGACGACGCGAACTATCCGCGCGTCGACGTGTACGGCTCGCTCGCCGAGATGGAGGCCGACTTCGGTCGCCTGCCGGTGAACGCCGACGGTGAGGTCGACCTGCACCGCCCCTACATCGACGACCTCACGCGCCCCAACCCCGACGACCCCACGGGGCGATCCACGATGCGCCGCATCGAGGACGTGCTCGACGTGTGGTTCGACTCCGGCTCGATGCCGTTCGCGCAGGTGCACTACCCGTTCGAGAACCACGAGTGGTTCGACGAGCACGCCCCCGCCGACTTCATCGTCGAGTACATCGGACAGACCCGCGGCTGGTTCTACGTCATGCACGTGCTGTCGACCGCGCTGTTCGACCGCCCGGCCTACACCGGCGTCTCGTGCCACGGGATCGTGCTCGGCAACGACGGGCAGAAGATGTCGAAGTCGCTGCGCAACTACCCCGACGTTCGCGAGGTGTTCGACCGCGACGGCTCGGATGCCATGCGGTGGTTCCTCATGTCGAGCTCGGTGCTGCGCGGCGGCAACCTCGTCGTCACCGAGGAGGGCATCCGCTCGGGTGTGCGCGAGTTCCTGCTGCCGTTGTGGAACGCGTGGTACTTCTTCGCGACCTACGCCAACGCCTCAGGTCCGGAGGGATACACCGCCGAGTGGCGGACCGACTCCACCGACGTGCTCGACCGGTACATCCTGGCGCTCACCGGCGATCTCGTCCGCGACGTCGCCGCCGACCTCGAGGGGCTCGACTCCACGACTGCGGCCGAGCGCCTGCGCGATTTCGTCGAGGTGCTGACCAACTGGTACATCCGCCGTTCGCGCGACCGCTTCTGGGTGGGCGTGACCGACGACCCCACGAGCCGCGAGGCCTTCGACACGCTGTACACGGTGCTCGAGACCCTCACCCGCGTCGCCGCCCCGCTGCTGCCGCTCGTGACCGAGCGCGTCTGGCAGGGTCTGACCGGTGGACGCAGCGTGCACCTGACCGACTGGCCGGATGCCGCCGCGTTCCCCGCGTCCGCCGACATCCGCACCGTGATGGACACCGTGCGCGAAGTGTCGAGCGTGGCGAACGCCCTCCGCAAGCGCGAAGGCAAGCGCGTGCGTCTGCCGCTGCCGCGACTGACGGTCGTGACCCCGGATGCCGCGGGCCTCGCGCAGTTCGACGACATCCTCCGCGAGGAGCTCAACGTCAAGAGCGTCGAACAGGTGCCGCTGCAGGAGGGCACGGCCGCGGAGTACGGTGTCACGCACCGTCTCTCGGTGAACGCGCGCGCCGCGGGCCCCCGCCTCGGCAAGCAGGTGCAGCAGGCCATCAAGGCCGCCCGCGAGGGCGACTGGAGCGAGGTCGACGGACAGGTCGTCGCGGGGGGCATCGCGCTCGAGCCTTCCGAGTACGACCTCGTCGTCGAGACGGCGGGTCGGCCCGAGGGTGAAGCACTGGCCGTGCTGGCGAGCGGGGGATTCGTGCTCCTCGACACCGTCACCACCCCCGAGCTCGAGGCCGAGGGCCTGGCGCGCGACATGATCCGCGGCATCCAGGACACGCGCAAGGCGGCCGGCTTCGACGTGAGCGACCGCATCGCCCTGACGCTCACGTTCGACGACGCCGGTGACGCAGCGGCCGTGGCCCAGGCGTTCGATGTCGCGGGAGTGGCATCCGAGACCCTCGCCGAAGGCGTCGCGCTCGCCAGCCGCACCGAGCGGCTCATCGAGCGCGGGACCGTCGGCGAGCCGGAGTTCGAGAACGTCCTCGCCGCCAAGACCTACGCGAACGTCGGCGCCGTCACGGTGGCCGTCGCGCGGATCGGAGCCTCCGCATGAGCGACCGCACCAGGGCCGACGCCGTCTACAGCGCGCTGCTCGAACGGCAGGGCGAGCAGTGGGTGCAGCCGCGCGTCGAGCGCACGCGCCGCGTGCTCGAACTGCTCGCCGACCCGCAGCGCACGTACCGCGTCATCCACGTCACCGGCACCAACGGCAAGACCTCGACCAGCCGCATGATCGAGAGCCTGCTGCGGTCGATGGGTCTTCGCACGGGGTTGTTCACGAGCCCGCACCTCGAGCGCTTCACCGAGCGGATCCTCATCGACGGCGAGCCCGTGGGCGATGCCGCGATCGCCGACGCCTGGGACGAGATCCAGCCGTTCGTCGACATGGTGGATGCCGAGCTGGCCGCGGCCGGTGACGCGCCGCTGACCTTCTTCGAGTTGCTGACCGTTCTCGCGTTCGTCGCGTGCGCAGATGCGCCGATCGATGTCCTCGTGCTCGAAGTCGGTGTGGGCGGGGAGTGGGATTCCACCAACACGGCCGACGGAGACGTGGCGGTGTTCGCGCCCATCGACATCGACCACACCGATCGGCTCGGCTCGACCATCGCCGAGATCGCCACCGTCAAGGCCGGCATCATCAAGCCCGGCGCCGCCGTGGTCTCGGCGGAGCAGCCCGACGAGGCCCTGCGAGTCATCCGCGCCCGCGCGGAGAAGGAAGGCGCGACGGTCGCCGTGGCGGGCGACGGCTTCGCCCTCGAGGCGCAGACGCTCGCGGTGGGCGGTCAGCAGCTGACGATCCGCGGCGTGGCCGGAACCTACTCCGAGGTCTACCTCCCGCTGTACGGTGCGCACCAGGGGGCGAACGCTGCCCTCGCGGTGGCGGCCGTCGAGTCGCTGATCGGCGGCGGCACCCAGCCTCTGGCGGCCGAGGTGATCGCCGACGGCCTCGGCAACGCCACCTCGCCCGGTCGCCTGCAGCTCATCGGCACCGCGCCCACCGTGTTCGTCGACGCCGCGCACAACCCGCACGGTGCTCGCGCCCTGGTCGCCGCTCTCGACGAGTCGTTCGACATCGACGAGTGGGGCGCCGTGGTCGGCATCCTGGACGGGAAGGATGCCGCGGGCATCGTGTCGGCGCTCACCCCCGGCGTCGCGCGCGTGTTCGCCACCGCGCCCGACAGTGACCGCGCGACCGACCCGGACGTGATCGCCGACGTCGCCGAGTCGGCCGACCTGCCGGTCACCGTGCACCCCACCCTCGAAGACGCCGCCGATGCCGCCCGCTCGTGGGCTGCCAAGTCGGATCGTCGGGCCGTCGTGATCGCCGGCTCCGTCGTGCTCGCCGGTGAAGCCCTGCGCCTCTCCGAACTCGAGGACTGGAAGGCCGGGTGGCAGGGATGAGCCCCCGCGGAGCCCGCGCCCCGCGCACGCCGCGCCCCCGTCGTCAGCGCGGAGCCCAAGAGTCGCTGGGCGCCGTCGTGCTCGGCTTCGAGTCGATCATCGTCTTCCTCGGCGGCCTCGTGGTCTACGGCCTCAAGGTGCTGCCCTTCGGCATCGAACCCTGGTGGGGGATCGTCGGCGGCGTCGTCCTGGCCG
>Ga0308172_1002135_pt1 | contig 11045 bp, 12 predicted proteins | sample PhyGR2_FD_202134 | JGI IMG/M metagenome (GOLD analysis project Ga0308172, IMG submission 202134) | Phyllosphere microbial communities from UC Gill Tract Community Farm, Albany, California, United States - DLSLSG.R2 | ecosystem: Host-associated > Plants > Phyllosphere > Unclassified | place: USA...
AACGCGCATCCCCATTACAATCGACATCGGCTTCGGAGACGCTATGGCCGCTGCGACGCAGCGGCTCGACTATCCAGCCCTGCTAGATTTTCCCGCTCCGCAGGTTCGTTCCTATCCGCCTGCAACGGTGATCGCCGAGAAATTCCAGGCGATGGTGGCGCTTGGTGTTCTCAACGGGCGCATGAAAGACTATTACGACCCGTGGGCGATACCGCGCGCGATCGACATTTCCGCTGATGATCTGGATGCGGCCATCCGCGCGACGTTCGAACGCCGCCGGACGCCGCTCCCAACGGAACGCCCACCAGGCCTCTCTGTCGAGATGTTTGGCGACGAAGGGAAGCAGCGGCAATGGCGTGCTTACGCCGCATCGCTCGAACTAGACGCTGTTTCGCTGGAATCGATCATTGAACGGATTTGGGAGTCGGTCAGCCCGTCATGCGCGCGGATCGTAGCAAGAAACGAGAATTAGGCATGACCGAGGGTATCACCATCATTGACGTCTGGGACGTCGAAACCTTCGACAGCGAGCTGCGCGGCGACCTCGACGCCCACGCCGATGTCATCCGCGATTACATTCACCTCAAGCCACTCTCGCCGTCGCACTACAAGATGAGAGTTCTCAGCTCGGTTGTTCAATCCGTTATGCGAACGATGTTCGACGCGCGGCATCAACTGGGATTTTGCGGCCGAATAGGAACGCAGCTTGTCGGTCACCATCACGCGCGGGGCGGTCCCCTGGTGCTTGAGCAGCTTTCTCATCAGCTTTAAGGCGGCCGCCTTGTTCCGTCGGCTTTGCAGCAGAGCGTCGAGCGCGTAACCGTTCGCGTCGATGACGCGCCACAACCAATATTTCTTTCCCTTGATCGTCACCACCATCTCGTCGAGCTGCCACTTGTCGGAGAAATGGCCTCGTGAACGGTGCCGCAGCAGATGAGCAAATTTCAAGCCGAATTTCGCCGCCCATTCCGAGACGGTCTGGAATGAGACGTTGATGCCGCGCTCAGCGAGCGGATCTTCAATGTCACTGAAGCTGAGCGGGAACCGATAATAGAGCCATACGGCATGGGCAATGATCTCAGCGGGAAATCGGTGGCGTCTGAAGTGGGCGAGAGGGGCTTCGGTCATGAAAACCCGATATCAGGTCATTTCGAACAGGCAGTTAAGGCGACGCCACCTTGCCGTGATACTAGCTTGGGCGGCAAACGCCGGGATAGGCAATGCGTTCCGATCAGTTGAGCACAGTTTCGATGCGATCATCCGTTGTGACGTTGACCTGGACTGACATGCCCTCGTAGTCAGCGGCTGTTCCGTCGTAACTTCCCCACAAAGGAACTGCCTGCTTCGGATCCCGCGCCACCCCAACACGGATAAGATCACGGTTGCCCACGATACCGTTGGTTGGGTCGAACTCAGCCCAACCGGCGCCCGGCAAATAGATCTGGCACCACGCATGGGTGGAACCGCCGCCAAGGGTGATTGATCCGTCTCGGTCTGGAACGTAGATATAGCCCGTGACGAACCTGGCCGCGAACCCAAGTGATCGAGCGGCCTCCATCATAAGTAGCGCGAAGTCGCGGCAGGTTCCCTTGCGAAGCTGCAGCGTCTCGGTCGGCGCTTGCGTTCCATGCTCTTGTCGTCGGGCATAGATGAAACTTTCATGGATGGCGTAGCACAACGTCATCAGCAGGTGCCCGGTTTCAGTGGGTTGCCCGATTCGCACGAATTGGCGCGCCCATTTACCGACCTGATCATGTGGATCAGCGTAATGGCGCTGGATGGTTCGTTCCAGATCCAGCGCTTCGTCTGGATCATATGAAAACGGGTAAGTCAAAGCGTCCTGATCGATTTGCAGATCAATTGCGACATAGGGTGTATGGTCAAGGCGAATGACGGTTTCGAAGCGGAGCTCACGTGAGGGTTGAGCAAAGCCTATGACTGCGACGCAGTTTCCGAACACATCATGGATCCAACGAAGATAGTCCGGTTCCGGGTCGATGAGGAGTCGGGAGCTCAGCAGCGTCTGATCGAAACTGTCTCTCGGTCTGAACAAAAGTCTGTGCTCTCCGAACTCAACCGGCCGTTTATAACGATAGGACGTGACGTGTCGGACGGTAAATATTGTCATCGATCACCGGGGGTACGAGGTCCAGGACGGCTGGTACCGTATCACTCTAAAGAAGCACATGCATTGTTACATCGTTCCAGCTGGCATGAGATAATCCGCGCGGGCGATGGCCCCCAACCTATTGGTGACAATCCGGCTGAGGTTGAAAACCGTGATGCAGCCTATCAAATGTCCCGAAGAAGCCCACGCCTAATCCACCTTGAGCCCGCCCGATGCGTTCGCGACGTTAAGCTAAAATCACTCTTTGTCCACTTTCAGCCGAAGCGAAAGATAGTTTTAAGTCGAAACTTCCGAAGAGGTCGTGATAACGCAACGGTCTGTCAGGGTAGATTCCTACTTCCGCGGTGTGGGGGTCAGCGGTTCACCTCTCATCAAGAGCAAAAAATGAACCTGTTACCCGTCTCAACGGCAGCGAATCTCCTAAGTCAAGCGTACTTTCGCCCGTCTCGAACGCTGAACCGGCGAGCCGCCTTAGCTCGACTGGGCGGCCGTGCTGAGCTTGCGACTTCCTTCAAGCAAATGACGCTGCAAAATTGCACTTGCAGCGTCGATATTCCGATCTCTGCAAGCCTTTAGCAGAGCACGGTGCTCCTCCTGCGATTGCTGCTCATAGTCCAAGCTGGATAGCAATACACGTACGTAGCGGTCGGCTGCATCATGGTGGGTAGCGATAAGGCCCATGAGCCGCTCATTTTGGCAGGCGCCGTAAAGTGTCATGTGGAACTGCTTATTCAGCGTCCCCCAACGTCCCACATCTTTCTCAGCGTCGATCTGGGCGAGAAATGTTGCCGCCCTGTCCAAATCGGCTGTCGTCAGCCCTACATATGATAGGCGCAAGGCTTCCGTCTCCAGTAGCGAGCGAATGGAATAGATCTCCGCAATCTCCTTGGCATCTATTCTTGCCACGAAGGCCCCCTTTGTCGGGTGAATGGTTACGAGGCCCTCGCTTTCCAGAAGCCTCAAGGCATCACGCACAGGCATGCGGCTGAACCCAAATCGTGCGGCCAGCTCGTCTTGTCGGAGCGCGACGCCACCGCGAAGCTCTCCACCGGAAATCGCTTCCCTGAGAACCCTTGCGATACGATCCGCCACGGTCTCCGGCCGGATGGTTTCAACATTTATTGCGACGAAATCGTTCATGGCCAACCTTCTCCGAGACAGCAATCATCTTGATCATGCCAAGCAACCTCGTATACGAGTATACCGCTCAGGAGATTTTTGCCATGCCCTTATCAACAGGCGTCGTTCCTTATTTCAGTCAGTGGGAAACACCGGAGATGACATTGCCCGTGCTTGCCGAAGGATCTGCGGCGCTGCTGCGCGATCCGCTCTGGCGGCAATCGGGTGCCGAGACGATCGAGGAATACGCGCGCTGGGCGGTCAATGTCTGCGGCATGGCCTGCCTGAGGATGATCCTGGCAGCGCGCGGCGACCTGCATCCGACGCTTGCTCTCGCCCGTGCCTGCACCGCCTATGGCGGCTATGTCGTCAACGAGCTGGATGCTTCGATCAAGGGACTAATCTATGCGCCCTTCGTGACCTATGTGGGCGAGCGCTTCGGGCTCTCGGCAGAAACGATGACGGGTGTCGCAACAGAGAGCATCCCCGGTCTGCTCGCTGAACGCCCGTTCTTCATCGCCTCGGTCAATAGCGGCATACGCTGGCCGGAACGCATGCCGCCCTCAAAAGGCGGGCATCTCATTCTGGTGACGGCAGCCTCGGCTGATACGGTCCGTTTCCACAATCCATCCGGTCATGATGCTGCGAGCCAGGCGGATGTGCTGCTACCGCTTGCCATATTCGACCGCTTCTTTGCCAATCGCGGCATCGCGATCAGCTTCTGACATCTATTTAGACTATTTAGACACCAGATTATTTTGGGGGTTTTCATGACATCTTCCCGCGGCAAGCTGCGCATCGCCGTTCTCTTCGGCGGCCGCTCGGCCGAACACGACGTCTCCGTCATGTCGGCGACGAATGTCGTGGGGGCACTCGAGCCCTCGAAATATGAGGCGGTGCCGATCTTCGTGACGCGGGAAGGCGAGTGGCTGCTCAGCCATTTCGAAAATGGCGTGCTCGCCAGGCCGGCAAACGGCACCGAAATCGCATTGGTGCCCGGCGGACGTGGGCGGATGATCGCCATCGACGGCGGCAGGATGAGCGATGCCGGGAAGATCGATATTCTGTTCCCGGTTCTGCATGGTATTTTCGGCGAGGATGGTTCCGTGCAGGGACTGGCGGAGGTGGCCCGCGTGCCACTGGTTGGCTGCGGCATCCTGGGTTCAGCGACAGCGCTTGACAAGGATATCGCCAAGCAGCTGCTGCGGGCGGCGGGGTTACCGGTGGCGCGTGCTGTTACCGTGCATGCGGATCGGGTGCCGTCCTTCGACACGCTTGAGATCGTGTTGGGTTTGCCGCTGTTCGTTAAGCCGGCGCGTCAGGGGTCTTCGGTCGGCGTGCGCAAGGTTTCCGGCAACCAGGAATTTGCGCCGGCGCTCGCGGAGGGCTTCAAGTATGACCGCAAGCTGCTTGCCGAGGAGTTCATCCGCGGCCGCGAGATCGAGTGCAGCGTGCTCGAGGACGCCAAGGGTGGCTTGTTCGTTTCTCGCCCAGGTGAGATCATCCCGGCCGAAAGCCATGGCTTCTATAGCTACGATGCGAAATATATCGACGACGATGGCGCGGCGCTGACGGTTCCGGCAGAGCTTCCGCCAGAGGTTGAGACGAAGATCCGCGAGACGGCAGCACACGCCTTCCGGGCGCTCGGTTGCGACGGTATGGCGCGCGTCGATTTCTTCCTGACCGAGGACATGGCTTTTTTGGTCAACGAGGTGAACACCATTCCGGGGTTCACCGATATCAGCATGTATGCGAAGGCGATGGCGGCAAGCGGCGTCAGCTATCCTGAGGTAATCGACCGGCTCGTTGAACACGGTTTTGCGCGCGCCGGCCTCTGAGCCGCAAAATGCCTCTTCCCGGTGTAGTAGACATGCACCGGGAAGAAAAACGCCGCAGCTTCGTCTGCTCTTGTGGCAAGAACTGGAATAAGCCGGATTAATTGCCGTTGCATGCCTGCGTCTGCTGTGTTTCTTGCGTTTTTGGCGGGTATGTATTACATAACTTATTGAAAATTGGTGGTGATAACGATGTCTAGCGTTGCGATTAAGGTTCTGTCGACGGTGAACGCCCCTTACGGGACGAACCTTTCGGCTGAGCAACTCGCTTCGAAGATTTCGGATTTTGCGAGCGTTGAGAATTTCGATGCTTCGGCATTCTCATTCTATTCCGAAGTGAAAGCCGAGCTCCAGCACCAGTTTCTGGATGAGATGGAAATCGACCACGGTACAGCATCCGAGATTGCCCAGAAATTCTCGCAGCTAGCTGGATATCCCCTCGCCCTAGCCGCTTGAGGGTTGTCCTGATGAGCCAATGGGAAAGCCTTTTCGACCAGGCTGCGTCAATTATCAATCAGGCGAACTCTTCTTTTAAACTCCTCGATAGCTGGACTTTCGGGGGTGGCACCGCCCTTATGCTCCAGATAAACCATCGTGAAAGCTTCGATATCGACATTTTCGTCGATGATCCGCAGGTCCTCCCATATCTGAACCCGACAACACAGGGCTATACCCTGCAGGTGAACCCAGATGAATATGTTTCGGACGGGACGCATGCGTTGAAAATCGTGTTCGCGGGCATCGGTGAAATTGACTTCATTTGTGCTCCAAGTCTGACCAACGATCCAACATCCCGTGTCGCAGTACGTGGAATCCAAGTTGACCTTGAGACCCCGGGCGAAATCATCGCGAAGAAGGTTCACTATCGAGGATCCTCTCTTCAGCCACGTGACATGTTCGATATCGCGTGCATCGCCAAGGCATGCGGCGATGGATACGTTCTCGAAGCTCTCTTGCCATTCAAAAACAGGGCCGCCGCTGCATCGGCCGTCGCCGAGAGAATGGATGCACGCCTCGCTAGCACAGTTATGGGGAAGCTTCAGTATAGAGAAGGATATGCGGATATTTCGAAACCTGCTCAAGCGACGACAATCTCGCTTTTGAAAACGCTGTGCGATCACAAGCCAGCGGTATCCGCAGCGCCTTCCTCTACGTCTCCGCGCTGATTTCTCCGCAACTTGGCGACCTTAGCTATACCGCCGTTCGGTCGATCATTCTTTCGGTGCGCATCATTTCGATTAGCCAGCAAAACCAAGTTAGGGCGGCGCCAGCGAGTGTGAGTGAATTGCGTCGCAAATGCTTAGCCAATCCACGACGCGTGGACGACGGTTCGAATCCGTTCAAGAGCCACAATATTGCTGGGCGTCCTGCGTTACTGGGCTAATGAGAGGCTTGCGCGTGCGGGTAAAGTGCCGCACCAACTTTTTGCGCTGCGGCCGCTAGGCGCTTATCTCTTGTCCACAAGCTTGATCGCCGGTCGAGCAACGTTGAAGTCAGTAAATACGCATCTGTGTAACCAATCCCCATGCTGAATATCGAATGACGATCAATGACCGTCATTACTTCCGCATGGGTCGCGATTAGCGCCTCGCGTTGAGCTGTTAGGAACTCTAAAACTGCAGCCCGCTCTCTTAAGCTGCCGAGCGCCAATTCGGCTACAACGAAAGGGTGGCAGAGCAGCTGGTCATCATTGATGATTTTTCGTAGTTCTGAGTAATCGTATCGAAAATGATCTATCCAGATCGAGGTGTCTACCAGGATCACTTTGCCACGTCGCTCCGTCGGCGAGGCGGCGCTTCAGCCTCAGGCATAGAGCCGCCAAGCGCGATCAGCCGTTTGCCGGATTCCACACGCACGAGTGTCTCCAGCGCTTGCCGCACGAGAGCTGCTGTTTCCCTGGTGCCCGTGAGGGACTTGGCCCGTTCCATAAGATTGTCGTCGATATTTATGGTTGATCGCATATTCGAGCCCCCGTAAATGAGTAGCTCGTATGGCACCATTTGGTGCGAAAATCCACGACTCATCGCGTGCGGCTAACATCTTCATGTTTCACGGATGGTTGATTCGTATCCGTTCAAGGCGTGGGTATTGGTGTTTTGGCGACATGCACTTAGAAGTAACGCGCATCCTCTCAACAGCTTCAACGCCGAAAATCCAAATGATTGATACAAAGGGGGGCTGTCGATCCCGGATCCCAGCGCTACCGTCGCCTCTCTGATCGGCTGGGTGAGGTCGAGCCCTTTTTCGACCTTGTTCCTGAGCGGGACGACGCAAGATCCATCGTCCGTAGTAGGCCAATTGTAGTCACGGCACGTGCTGCAAGGGCCGACCAGTGTTGAGAAATTCGGCTACTCGGAAAATCACCTCGCGAAGTAGCGGGTCGGTGTTGTTCCCAATGCCTTCTTGAACATGACGATAAAGGCGGTAGGGGATTCGTATCCCAAGTCGCTCGATACCCTCTGGACCGTCGCGCCGCTGGCCAGTTCGCGCAACGCGATGACCAGATGCAGTTGCCGCCGCCATCGGCCGAAGGTAAGTCCCGTTTCCTGGACCATCAGCCGCTTCAAGGATCGCTCACTCATGGCAACGTGTGTCGCCCAATCCAAGAGGGTGCGACGATCGCTCGGCTCCGCCATCAGGGCAGCGGTGATCGCGGCGATTTTGGGATGGCTGGAGGCGGGCAAATCCAGCCCCTGTATCGGCATTTGCGCGAGTTCGTCCAGCAAGACCTGCACCATACGGCCGACATGATTGTCCGGAGGAGAATTGACGGGTACATCCGCCAGTCGGAGGATCATCTCACGGAGCATCGGTGACACAGACAAAGTACAGCACTCATGAGGCAGTGTCGCTGCGCCTGGTTGAACGAACAGATAGGACAGGCGTGCGTTGGACGTCACCTGGTTGCTGTGGGGCACGCCGCCGGGTATCCAGACTCCGCAGTCTGGTGGGACAATCCAGATGCCATTTTCCGTCTTGCAGGTGACGGCCCCATGCAGGGCCAAGATGAGCTGCCCTTCCTTGTGCTGGTGCTGGGGTACTTCAGCCTCATAGTCATTGAAGTCGAGGCGAACAGCGAAGGCCGGACGATCCGACTGGTCGAGATCAATGTCATCGTAGCAGGAACGCAGCAGTTTTGCGGATTGGCCCGATTTCGAGATCATTTGGCACTATCTCCAAATTCGTACGCACAGCAATAGTCTACTAATCGGCGATCAACAACCGCAAGGAGACTGTCATGCGAATTTCTGTCGTCGGTGCCACGGGACGAGTTGGCGCTAAACTTACCCGGAACTTACTGAAGGCCGGGCATCAGGTTAGAGCATTGTCGCGAGGTGGCCCCGCGCTGGGCGCGCTGGTCGAGCTTGGTGCAGAGCCATTTCTGGGAAGCTTTGACACCGGAGAGGGAGACCTTGACCAGTTTTTCCAGGGTGCCGATGCTGCGTTCCTGATGGTGAAGACCGATTGGAACAACATCGAGGGGCATTACCCCGCTGTTGCCAAGCGCTTTGTCGATGCGCTCAAAAATCCTCTGTCAACCTGGCCGTGAGCCTGACGGCCATGGGTTCGGACGTGAAGGGGAAAACGGGCCATTTCGAATGCTTTCACGATCTGGACGAAAAGTTAAACGAACTCGGCAACATCGATTTGGTCCACCTGCGCGCCGCTTGGTTCATGGACGACGTATCGGCGTGGACGGGGCCGGTTGCCAAATACGGTCGAATTGCCTGGTTCTGCAAACCCGATTTGAAGATGCCCTGGGTGGCGACCGATGACATTGCGTGGCTGGCGGCCAAGGAATTGACCAATCCGAGGGGCAGACACCGCGTATACCTCGAAGTAGGCTCGGAAGATGTCTCGATGAACGAACTGGCCGAAATCATTGGCAAGAAGATCGGCAAGCCGGTGGATTACCGATACATCGAAACGACCCGTAAAGACGTCGAGGCTGAATTTCTGGCACGGTTCGGGACGCTGGAGAAATGGCAGGACGACACCCTCAGTGCTGACGCTTTGAACAGTGGCATCGTAAGGTTCCATGGGGAGCACGAGTATCGTCCGAAATTGCCCACGACGATGGAGACGTTCATTGCTGATGTCTGGAAGACCCGCTATCTGGACGCGGTCAAAGCGGGAGAACAGCGAGAAACGTTTTTCATGTGGGCTGCCAGAGACTAGCTATGGCGGCTCTTTTGACCCGTCCCCCACGCGTTCGAACATCCCGGATGCTACCGCAAATTGTTGATGTGCGGTAGCTAAACGAGCGAAATTTGCGCAGCTTGGCCATCAAACCGAGATCACACCACTGCACTACGGATCAGTCTTTAATTTCCATCGCCGCGCCCTTGAGAGCTCAACGAGTTAACTCAACGGATTTCTGGTTGGGATCCAGTCTGCTGACTGTCGCTGCTCAGCATTTCAACGATCGGTTCATAGCCGTAGAGAGTAGCGAGGCTCAGTGGTGTCAGGCCCGAGTGAGTTTTCAGATCACGGCGAGCACCAGCGCGCACAAGGGATGCAACTGCATCTACGTATCCATGCCAAACAGCATCGTGCAAAGCGGTCAGGCCATTGTAAGGACCCTGCGCATCGAGCTCAATCTGTGTGTCCCCCTGTTTTGCTGCTGACGTCAGAATATCGATGTGATCCGCCTTCCCAAAATAGGCAGCATCGTGAAGTGGCGAACCGCGCATGAGACCGATGGTGCGGCGAGGATCTGCCCCAGCATCCAGCAATAGGCGCACGATTTCGGCATGACCTTCGCGAACTGCAAGACCGAGAGGCGTGTAGTCGTCATCGAACGTCCCGGTTATCGGCACCCGAACCTCAAAATCCGCGCCATCTGCGATCAGCCGCTTCACCTCCTCAATATTTCCGGCCTTGACTGATGAGATGATCGACAAGCTGGCGATGTGCTTTTCATCCGCCTCATCTCTTTCCTCAATCAGCGCTGCGATTGCTTTCAGGTCGTCATACTTGGCGATGTCGAGCGCGGTCTGTTGCCAGTAATTCCGTATCGTGGTGCGCGCGCGGCGCGACAGCAAAACCCGCACAACAGCTTCGTGCTTGTGAAGCACGGCATCCATCAATGCGGTATTGCCAAGAACTGGCGATTGCTGATTGATGAAGGCTCCGTGGTCAAGCAGAATCCCGATCACGTCGGCGCTGCCGGACTGTGCCGCTTTGTGGATTGCCGTTGCTCCCATTCGAGGGTCCGCCGTCAGCACGTCCGCGCCGGCAGTAAGGAGCAAAGCAACAGCTTGTGCCTGCCCAAGCGCAGACGCGATCATCAACGGCGTGAGACCATCGGGGCCTCTAGCGTTAACGTCCGCCCCGGCGTCGATAGCTTCTTTGACCGAAGCAAGATCGCCTGTACGAAGTGCGTGAGAAAGTATCATGGTTCTATGTTCCTTGATCGATTAGACAGTTGCTGAAACGGCGGCATTCAGGCCGTTCAGGAATTTGATGATTTCGGCATTCACGCGTTCGCGGGCCTCATGATGAGGCCAGTGACCTACACCTTCCAGGCGCACGACATCGACGAGCCCGGGCGCTGTCTTGCGCATCTCTTCCACGGTTGGTGGGACCGGGTGGAACAGTCGGCACAACCCATCTGCATCGCCCCAAATATAAAGCGATGGCTGCTTGATCAGTACGTCCTTGTACGCGGCGAGATGCTCAAACGTCGCCTGCACGCCACGGTACTGGTTCAGACCGCCTCTGAATCCCGTTCGCTGGAACGTGTCGATGTTGTGTTTCACATAGGCTGGATCGGCCCAAGTCGGCAGCACGTCAGGGGCAGGTCGAAACATATTCCGCTTTGCGTCGATGGGGTCCCAGCCGGTTCCTTCGGCGGGTTCGCCCGAGAGCCAATAAAGTGCACTCGGAATAGTCTTGCTGGCATCACGGATACGGTCATCCGTCTCCGGCTTCATCATGTCGAAAGCATAATAGAGATCGCC
>Ga0308172_1002139_pt1 | contig 11015 bp, 8 predicted proteins | sample PhyGR2_FD_202134 | JGI IMG/M metagenome (GOLD analysis project Ga0308172, IMG submission 202134) | Phyllosphere microbial communities from UC Gill Tract Community Farm, Albany, California, United States - DLSLSG.R2 | ecosystem: Host-associated > Plants > Phyllosphere > Unclassified | place: USA...
CTGCGCGGTGGTCGCCTGCAGCGCCGAGAACAGCGCGTTGGAGGAGGTGTCCGAGCCGGTGAGGAACACGCCCAGCCAGCCCAGGAACGGCGAGAAGAACGGGAAGGCCTTGCCGGTGTGGGCCAGTGCCAGCGCCAGCGTGGCCGACAGCCCGGAGTAGTTGGCGATGAAGGCGAAGGCCAGCACCATGCCGATGGAGTAGATCGGCACGCGCAGCTCGCGCACGGTTTCGCCGAAGGTCTGCACGGCGGCCCTGGCCGGCATGCGCAGGGCGAGGATGGCGATGACAGCAGCGAGGAGGATCGAGGTGCCGGTAGCCGAGAACCAGTCGAACGTGTAGACCGCGTCGTAGCTCAGGGGTGCCGGCACGATCGGCGGCATCTTCTGCACCATCTGGTCCAGCCCCGGCACCGGGATTTTCAGCACCCAGCCCTGCAGCGGGCCGCCTGCTGCGAACAAGGCCTTGAACGGCTTGATGCTCCACAGGGTGACCATGGCGGTGAGGATCAGGAACGGCGACCACGCCTTTGCGATCTGGCCGACGCTGTAGCGCGGTGCGTCCAGCGCCTGCGCGGCGGCCTCGGCACTGGTGGCGGTGTCGAAACGGAAGATGCGCACCGGCTTCCAGCGGCGCAGGAACAGGGTCAGGCAGACCAGCGAGGCCAGTGACGCGGTGATGTCGGGCAGTTCCGGGCCGATGAAGTTGGACGTCAGGTACTGGGCGATGGCGAACGAACCACCGGCCACCAGTACCGCCGGCCAGGTTTCCCGGATGCCACGCCAGCCATCCATGATGGCCATGATCCAGAACAGCACGATGACGGTGAGGAAGGGCAGCTGGCGCCCGGCCATCTGGCCGATCTCGAACGCGTCCAGGCCGGTGACCTGCCCGGCGACGATGATCGGGATGCCCATCGCGCCGAATGCCACCGGCGCGGTGTTGACGATCAGGCACAGGCCCGCGGCATACAGCGGCTTGAAGCCCAGCCCGACCAGCAGCGCGGCGGTGATGGCCACCGGCGCGCCGAAGCCGGCCGCGCCCTCCAGGAAGGCGCCAAAGGCAAAACCGACCATGAGCATCTGCAGGCGCTGGTCCTCGGTGACCGACAGGATCGAGGCGCGGATGATGTCGAACTGGCCGGTTTTCACCGAGACTTTGTAGAGGAACACCGCGCCGATGATGATCCACGCGATCGGCCACAGGCCGTAGACGAAGCCGTAGCCCGCCGCGCCCAGCGCCTGCGCCAGCGGCATCCGGTAGAACAGCAGGGCAACGCCGAGTGCGATGGCCACGGTGAGCGTGCCGGCCAGCCACCCCTTCATGCGCAGCACGGCCAGGGCAACGAAGAAGAACGCGATCGGCAGCAGCGCGATCAGGCTCGACAACCACAGGTTGCCGGCGGGGTCGTACAGGTGTTGCCAGGGCTGCATGGAGGCTCTCGACTGGGGACGGGTTCACCACCGCATCCGGTGGTTCGTCGTGGCCCTCATTCCTATTGGTCGTACCAATAAGAAAAACAGCGGACCACTGGACGCAGATTGAACCGTCGATCGTGCGTAGAGCCTATTAGACCATAGGGCTAGACGGATTATTGGTCCTACCATTTCTCTGAAGAGCACTCACAGCCGTTTCTCCACCCGCCGGATCACCGCCAGCACCAGCACGCAGAGCACGCTGACGCCGATGGCAATCACGTACTTGCCGATGCCCACGGCAATGCCGATGGCCGCAGCCATCACCAGTGAACTGGCGGTGGTCAGCCCGCTGACCTGGTCCTCGCGGTTGCCGCGCAGGATGGTGCCGGCGGCAACGAAGCCGACGCAGGCCACGACCGCCTCGATCAGGCGCACCGGGTCGACCTGCAGCAGGTCGCGGTAGCGCTCCTGCTGGAAGTGCTCGGCCACCGAATCACCGAGGCCGACGATCAACGCCGCCGCCCCGGCGATCAGCATATGGGTACGCAGGCCTGCGGCGTGCTTGCCCATCTCGCGTTCGACGCCCAGCACACCGCCGAACAGCATCGCTGCGGCCACGCGCAGCAGGATCGATACGTCCTGGGTAAGTTCCATTGGCGGCCTCCGGGCGTTTTCCCGGAGCGTGGCGCGAGGGCCGTGGCATCACAGTGAAGGCGCCAGCACAGCCGGTTCACCCGCCCGCGCCGGGGGTTGCCCGGCGCCGTCTGCACTCAGCGCATCACTGCGCCAGGTAACCGCCATCGATCGCGTAGTAGGTGCCGGTCGCGAACGAGGCGTCATCGCTGGCCAACCAGGCCACCAGCGCGGCCACTTCCTCCGGCGTGCCCAGGCGCTTGAGCGCATGGCGGCCTTCCAGCGTAGCCCGCACCTTGGCATCCATCTTGTCCAGCAGCGGCGTGGCGATGAAGCCCGGACCGACCGCGTTGATGCGGATGCCGTCGGGAGCATGTTCCCATGCAGCGGTCTGGGTCAGGCCAACCACGCCGTGCTTGGCGGCCACGTAAGCGGTGGAACCGGCATAGCCCACCTGGCCCAGGATCGAGGCCATGTTGATGATGCTGCCGCCCTTGCCCGCCGCGCGCATCGCCTGGATCTGCGCACGCTGGCACAGGAACACGCTGGTGAGGTTCACGTCGACCACGCGCTTCCAGCCATCGACCGGGTAATCGCCACTGCTCGCGGCCGGGCCGCCGATGCCGGCGTTGTTCACCGCCACGTCGATGCCACCGAGTTCCTTCACCGTGCGCTGCACGGCGGCTTCCACTGCCGCTTCATCGGTGACATCCAGGGCGATGCCGATGGCCTGCACGCCCTTGGCCGTGAGGGTCTGCACGGTGGCGTCCACCGCGTCCTGCTTCAGGTCCCACACCGAAATACCGGCACCCGATGCAGCGAGCAGTTCGGCCACCGCCAGGCCGATACCGGATACACCACCGGTCACGATGGCGGTCTTGCCCTTGAGCTGGTAATCGATCATCTGTGTTCTCCACGTGTTGGTAAGGCGTGCGGAGCGCGTCCGCCTGATGATGACGTTACGCCCGCGCGTGTTACGGACATGCCATCCCAGGGCGCCATCGACACGCACGGCCTGCAACGATCCTTCCCATCGCTGCAACGCGTTCGCGCCTATGCTCAGGCCCACACCTCTCCCCTGTGGAACCTTCGATGAGTCCTGCCGCCGATCTGCTGTTCACGCCTACCCGCCTTGGCGACATCGCCGTGGCCAATCGCATCGCCATGGCACCGCTGACGCGCAACCGGGCCCTGCCCGACCGCGTGCCCTCGCCGCTCGCCATCACCTATTACCAGCAGCGCGCCAGCGCTGGCCTGATCATCGCCGAGGCGACGCAGATCAGCCCACTCGGCCAGGGCTACCTGGATACCCCGGGCATCTACAGCGACGAGCAGGTTGCTGCATGGAAATCAGTGACCGACGCGGTACACGCTGAAGGCGGACGCATCGTGCTGCAGCTCTGGCACGTCGGCCGCATCTCCCACACCAGCCTGTTGCCCGAAGGCGAAGTGCCGGTGGCGCCGAGCGCGATCCGCGCCAATGGCAAGACCTTCACCGCCAATGGCTTCGAAGATGTGTCGGCGCCCAGGGCGCTGGCCATTGAAGAGATCCCGGCACTGATCGAGGACTACCGCATCGCTGCCCGCAATGCGATCGCCGCCGGCTTCGACGGTGTGGAAGTGCACGCGGCCAACGGCTATCTGATCGACCAGTTCCTGCGCGATGGCAGCAACCACCGCAGCGATGCCTACGGCGGCAGCATCGAGAACCGCACGCGCCTGTTGTTTGAAGTGGTGAGCGCCGTGGCCGAAACCATCGGCGCAGCGCGCACCGGTGTTCGCCTGTCGCCGGTCACGCCGGTCAACGATGCGCACGACAGCGACCCGCAGCCGCTGTTCGACCGCGCGGTGGAGCGCCTGGACACGATCGGCGGCCTGGCCTTCATCCATGTGATCGAAGGCGCCACCGGCGGCGACCGTGACAACCTCGCCTTCGACTACGCGGGCCTGCGCGCGCGTTTCCGTGGCCCGTGGATCGCCAACAACGGCTACGACGCTGCACGCGCAGAACAGGCCGTGGCGAGCGGCTACGCCGACATGGTCGCCTTCGGGCGTCCGTTCATCGCCAACCCTGATCTGGTTGCCCGCCTGCGCAGCGGTGCTGCGCTGGCCGATCTCGACCCCGCCACGCTCTATGGCGGCGGCGAGCACGGCTACACCGATTACCCAGCACTGGGCGCGTAAGCCAGCGTTGCGGCCCGTCGCTGCGGCGGCGGGCCCGCGCTAGAATATCGTTGCGAGCCGACGCCAGCACTTTCCTCCCCAGCTGAGCGGCTTAGCAATGTCCCGATATTTCACGTTTGCCGATTACCGTCGCTTCGGTGATCGGCACGGCTATGACTATCGCGCCGACCCGCGCGACCTGCGCGATGACCAATGGATCGGTCGTGGCGAAATGCACGAACAGACCCTGCGCGGTGGCCTCAGCCTGGTTGCCACGGATGTGTGCAACCGCGTGGGCTATACGGCCACTGCCGAGCAGCGCCCGGGCCTGTCGATCCGGATGATGCTGGATGGGCAGGTGGATGTGCAGGTGCCGCAGCGTGAGGCATTCAGACTGCGCGCGGGTACCGCGATGACCAGCCATCACCGCGAACCGGTCGAGATGCGCGGCGTGCATCCGGGCAGCGTGCGCCTGCGCGGTGTGAGCCTGTGCCTGCCCGCGGAGTTCGATGTGGAGCTGCTGCAGCAACCCGCGCTGCAGCAGGCGCTGCACGGACCCGGGGTCGGCTGCCGGCACTGGGCCATTCCGCACACGCTGCTGCCCGCGCTGTCACAGTTGTTCGACAGCCCCTGGCAGGGTGGACTGGATGCGCTGTGGCGCGAGGGCCTGGCCCTGCAGATCCTGGCCGTGGGCCTGCAGGCCGACGATCTTCATCCCGCCACACCCCGTGCGCTGCGTGCCGGCCAGCGCGCGCGGCTGGAACGCGTGCGTGCGTTCCTGCGCGAGGACCCCAGCCATGAACACAGCCTGGTCGAGCTGGCGCAGATCGCCTGCATGAGTCCCAGTTCGCTGCGTCGTCATTTCGTGCAGCAGTACGGCTGCTCGGTGTTCGATTACCTGCACGAGCAGCGCATGCACCACGCCGAACAAGGCCTGCGCGAGCGCGGCTGGAGCGTGGAGCAGGCTGCGGCGGCTACGGGCTATCGGCACCCGAGCAACTTCGCAGCCGCTTTCCGCAAGCGCTTCGGGTTGGTGCCCAGCCGCTGGCGCACCGGGCCTTCGAAGGTGGGGTGACCTGCTCTCGCGCGATTCCCGCTCTGGTGGGTGTCGACCGTTGGTCGACACGCTCTTGCATGGCATGCCGGCCAGCGGCCGGCACTACCACCGCCGGGCATGGCCCGGCGCTACCTGGTGGGTGTCGACCGTTGGTCGACACGCTCTTGCATGACATGCCGGCCAGCGGCCGGCACTACCACCGTCCGCTTCAGTACACCGGCAAATCGATGTAACTGGCCTGTGCGGCGCTGTGCCAGACCCGCTGCGTGGCCTTCTGGTAATCGGCCGGTTTTGCCAGGTAGATGTTCGGCACGTAGGTCTGCGGGTTGCGGTCGTACAGCGGGAACAGGCTGGACTGCACCTGCACCATCACCCGGTGCCCCTTCTGGAATACATGGTTGGCATTGGGCAGGTCGAAGCGGTACGGCAGCACCTGGTTGGCGGCCAGTGCCTTGGGCGCGCTGAAGCTCTCGCGGTAGCGACCACGGAAGATCGCCAGTGACACCGGCAGCTCGTAGCCACCCATCTCCGGCGTCGATGCCTCCTGGTCGGGATAGACGTCGATCAGCTTCACCACCCAGTCGCTGTCGGTGCCGCTGGTGGAGGCCTGCAGGTGCACCACCGGCGCGCCACCAATGCGAAGGGGTTCGTTCAGCGGTTCAGTGATGAAGGTCAGCACGTCCGGCCGACCGTCGACGAAGCGCTGGTCCTTCACCAGCCAGGTGGTCCACATGTCACGGTCGCCGAAGCGTACCGGGCGCGGCACGAACGGCACCGGCTTGGCCGGGTCGGACACGTATTCCTCGAAATCACCCTCGCCCGCCGCCGGCGCCTGGAAGGCCAGCTTGCCACCGGCACGCAGGTACAGCGGCTTGCTGGCCGCAGTGCAGTCCTTCTCGCAGCTGCGCGGCCAGCCCTGCAGGCGGTCCCAGTGGTTCTCGCCGGTGTTGTAGACCAGCACCGGCGGCGTATCGGCCTTCGGTGCGCCATCCACCAGGTACTGGTCGAAGAACGGCTTGAGCACGTCGCGGCGGAACTGCAGCGCGGTATCGCCATCGAACTTCAGCGCCCCCAGCTCGTTGCCGGTGTAGTTCACCTGGCTGTGCCGCCACGGTCCCATCACCAGGTAGTTGAGGGTGTTGCCGGTGTCACGGCCTTCCATCGCCCGGTAGGCGTGGTTGGCGCCCCACATGTCTTCCTGGTCCCACAGGCCCTGCAGCCACATGGTCGGCACCTTCAGCGGCGTCTTCGCCATCACTGCATCCAGCGCCTGGCCCTGCCAAAACGCATCGTAGGCCGGGTGCTCGACCAGCTTCTTCCACCAGGTCAGCTTGTCCACGCCGGTGAAGCGGGCGTAGTCACCGGCCGAGCCGATGCGCAGGAACGTGCTGTAGTCGTCGTAGCCGAGGCTGGGCAGCGGCGTGCCCTTGCCGCGCTTCTCGGTCTGCATGGCGAAGTAGTTGAAGTTGACCTGGCGGAACGCACCGTAGTTGAGCCAGTCATCGCCCATCCAGCCATCGACCATGGGGCTCTGCGGCGCGGCCACCTTCAGTGCGGGGTGCGGGTCGGTCAACGCCATCACCACGGTGAACCCTTCATACGACGAGCCCAGCATGCCGACCTTGCCGTTGGTTTCCGGCACATGCTTGACCAGCCAGTCGATGGTGTCCCAGGCGTCGGTGGAATGGTCCACCTTGGTGTTGTTCAGCGGCCCGCGCAGCGGCCGGGTCATCACGTAATCGCCTTCGGAACCGTACTTGCCGCGGATGTCCTGGAACACGCGGATGTAGCCGCCATCGACGAACACTTCATCGCCCTGCGGCAGCATGTCACGCATGCGCGGCGAATCGGTGCGGCTGGCGCGGCCGGCGGCATCGTAGGGCGTGCGGGTCAGCAGGATCGGCGCGTTGTGCGCCCCCTTGGGCACCACGATGACGGTGTACAGCCGGGTGCCATCGCGCATCGGCACCATCACCACGCGCTTGTCATAGTCGCGGCCGACATCGGGGGCCACGAAGGGCTTTCCGCTGATGTCCGGGGTCATCGGCGGGGTATCGGCGGCCAGCACGGTGCTGGACAGGCAAAGGGCGATGGCTACAGCAACGGCACGCACACGCATGGAAACCCCTCCCGGCAGGAAAGACCCAAGCGTACTCCTGCCCCGCCCGGTGAAGTGTGTGTGGGCTTTGCGTTCCGCGCTCTTTGGAGGCAGGACTGATGGCACATGCCAAGCGGTGCTGGGCAGCGCCCGCCGGGCATGGCCCGGCGCTACCGATCCGCGCGCCCGAGGTAGCGCCGGGCCATGCCCGGCGGATCCGTCAGCCCGATTGAACCTCATGCAGCGCCAACCATCGCCAATGCCCCTGCTCCTGCCGCAGCACCGCCAGCGACTCCCGCCATGCGGTCGCCGCGTCTCCCACGGCGTGCCCTTCGCGGTAACGCAGCACCGCCAGCGGTGACGGCGCCTCGATCGCCTGCACGGCGTCGATGGCGATGCGCAGGCCAGGCCGTGCCCCATGCCCGCCGACGAACAACGCCTGTACCGCCTGCCGATCCAAGCGCCGCCCGGCGATGCCGACCATGCTGAAATCCGCGCAGAAGTGCGCCATCAGATCGTCGAGTGCTTCGGCGCCCACCTCGGCGCGGAACCAGGCCTGCAGCATGTCGTGCAGTTGGTGGATTTCATGTTCGGCGGTGTGTTGCATCAGGCACGCTCCGGTTGCGCAAGGGTCAGTGGCTGCGAACGGCGCAACAGCGCCATCGGCAGCAGGGTAAGGACAGCGGCCAGGCCCAGCGCCACACCGGTGGCCCGCGCCGGCAGCCATTGCAGGGCCAGGGCCAGCAGCAGCGCGATGGCGGCGGTACCGAGGCAGAAGCTGAGCTGGCGGTTGAGATTCCACAGCGCACTGGCATCACCCAGCGCTTCACCCTCCACACCGTGGAAGGCCAGCGTCTGTGCGGTGCTGCTGCACAAGCTGCCGCCGGCGCCCATCAACGCGTACAACAGCGCTGCCAGCGCAAACGGGGGCTGCGGCAACAGCGCCATCAACATCAGGCCGCTGGCCTGCAGCAGCATGCCAGCGCGCAGCACTGCTGCCGGCCCGAAGCGCGCGAGCAGGCGTCGGCTGCAGGTGATGGCCACCGCCGACGCCAGCGCCCACGGCAGCATCAGTGCACCGATGCGTGCGGCGCTGTAACCGGCCTGGTGAAGCTGCAGCGTGCTGGCCAGCTGGCTGCCGATGAAAACGCCCGGCACCGCCAGATAGACCAGCATTGCCAGCCGCAGCCCGCGATGGGACAGCAGCGACCAGCGCAGCAGCGGCTGTGCCTGCTGGCGCGCGTGGCGCAGGTGGGCGGTCGCCAGCAGCAGCGCCAGCAGCAACAGCACCGCGCCGGCAATCCGGTGGCCGGGTTCGCCCAGCCAGGTCAGCGCCAGCAGCAGCACGCCCAGCGCGCTCATCGCGGTGGCCAGCGCGTAGGCCTGCAGGCGGGGCGCAGTGCGTTCGCCATCGGCCGGCATCCAGGCCAGCACCAGTCCCATCGCCGCCAGTGCCAGCGGCAGGCTGGCCCAGAGCACGCCCCGCCAGGACAGCCACTGCACCAGCAGCCCGCCCAGCGCCGGCGCCAGCGCTGGCACCAGCAGCGCCACCAGCAGGATGCGGCGGGTCAGCGCGCCACGCTGCTCAGGGCTGCATTGCCGGTAGGCCGCGGCCTGCGCGACCGGAATCAGCAGGCCGCCGGCCAGGCCCTGCAGCAGCCGCCAGCCCAGCAGCCAGCCGATACCCGGCGCCGCACCGGCCAAGGCCGCCGCCAACGCGAACAGCAGCAGGGCCGCCAGCAACAGTCGCCGTTCACCACAGCGCGCGGCCAGCCACGGCGCCAGCGGAATCACCACGCTCAAGCCGAGCATGTAGGCCGTGCCGACCCATGCCAGGGTGCTGATGTCCGCCTGCAGTTCGGCTGCCAGCGCCGGGTAGGCCACCGTGGCGATGAACATGTTGACCAGGTCCAGCGCGAACACCAGCAGGAAGATCGCCTCATGGCGCAGGCGGGGAGAGGGCATCGGCGGCGCTCCAGCGGGGAAGCGCGCAGCATGCCCGCTGCAGTCTGTTGGAAAAACACGACACCAGCTGCAACACTGTCAAATCTTTCTTGACAATGAATCGCCATGGTCAGCCTGGATCGCTTTGACATCTTCCGTGCCGTGGTCGACGCCGGCAGCCTTACCGCAGCCGCCGAGCGCCTGGGCCTGAGCCGCGCGGTGGTCAGCTTCAACCTGAAACGGCTGGAGCAGGAGCTGGGCGTGACCCTGCTGCTGCGCAGTACCCGCCACCTGGCGCTGACCGAGGCCGGCGAAGAGTTCCTGCAGCACTGCGTGCAGGCACTGGAGGCCGCGCAGGCGGCCATCGATGCCGCGCGCCGCGACCAGCACCAGCTGCAGGGCACGCTGCGCCTGACCACCACGCCGGAGTACGCGCAGCTGCGGCTGATCCCGGCGCTGGAGGCATTCCGTGCACGACACCCGGCGCTGCAGCTGCATCTGTCCACGTCGCCAGCACCGGCCGACCTGATTCCGGAGCGCTTCGACCTGGCCATCCGCCTTGGCCGCCTGCCGGATTCAGGCCTGCACGCCAGCGAGCTGGAACGCCACCCACTGTGCGCGGTGGCGGCGCCTTCACTGCTGGCACGCCTGCCCTCTGCCGATGCGGCCGATGATCCCGTGCAGCTGGGCACCCTGCCCCGCCTGGGCTACCCCCGCCTGGCCGATGTGCCGGTGGTTGCGCCCGATGGCAGCAACGCGTTGTTTGCCACCAATCCGGGCAATGCCGTGGTGCGTGTGGATGGCGCCAGCAGCCTGCGCGCCTTCGCCCTGGCCGGTGCCGGGGTGACCGTGCTGCCACGCTGGCTGATCGAGGACGATCTGGCCCAGGGTCGGCTGCGACCGGTACTGCGCCAGCACCGCTTCCCGCAGCAGAGCGTGTACGCGGTCTACCCGCACAGCACGCAGCCCTCGCCAAAGGTACGGCAGCTGATTGATTTCCTGCGCGGGTGGTTTGGCAGCGCGCCTGTGTGACTTCCGCGCTCGCCGGGCATGGCCCGGCGCTACCCGATCACCACAGCCCTGGTAGCGCCGGGCCGTGCCCGGCGAGCGCAGCGGCAATCTACAAACAAACACGGCCCCTTCCGGGGCCGTGTCTTCAAGGCCTCAGCGCAGCACCTGCTCCACCAGCTGCACGTCCACCGTCTGCAGCGGCTCGGCGGCATTGCGCGACAGCTGCACCTGGTAGGTGCCGCCGTCGATCTTCCACTGGCGGGCCTGCGCATCGTAGTGCGCCAGCGTCTTCGGCTCGGCTTCGATGCGGATGCGGCGCTGTTCGCCCGGCTGCAGCTGCACCTTGTCATAGCCGATCAGGCGGATCGGCGTGGTGCTGCCAGCCGGCAGCTTCAGGTACAGCTGGGCCACGTCGGCACCGGCGCGCTCGCCGGTGTTGCGGATGTCCACGCTGGCGACCAGGCGCGAACCTTCCACGCTGACTTTCAGGTTCTCATAGGCGAACGAGGTGTAGGACAGGCCATGACCGAACGCGAAGGTGGGCTTCAGGCCCTTGGCCGCCATCCACTTGTAACCGACGTTGGCACCTTCGATATCGAAATCGAACACATCACCGAACGGCTTGGCCGGCTTGAAGCCGAGGCCGTCTATGTGCGGGCGCGGCAGCTGCGATTCGTCCACCACCCAGGTCAC
>Ga0308172_1002147_pt1 | contig 10988 bp, 9 predicted proteins | sample PhyGR2_FD_202134 | JGI IMG/M metagenome (GOLD analysis project Ga0308172, IMG submission 202134) | Phyllosphere microbial communities from UC Gill Tract Community Farm, Albany, California, United States - DLSLSG.R2 | ecosystem: Host-associated > Plants > Phyllosphere > Unclassified | place: USA...
GTGCGTCTGCACCAGGTGGTGGCCAAGGTCTACCACCCCGAACCGAAGGCGCGCCGGCAGAAGCTCAAGCAGCAGGCCAAGCAGCGCCACCAGGAAAAGGTGGCCAAGGCCGAGGCCCTGCTGGAGCAGACCGGCATCCGTGCCCTGCGCCGCAAGCCGGTGTTCAGCACGCCCAACTACTTCCCGCCGCACGCCGCCGGGCTGCATGACGCACACAACGGCGAGAACGCCGCCGAGACGCCGGAACCGGTGCACTCGCCGGAGCTGCGCCACTGCTATGTGTGCAAGCAGAAGTTCACCCAGCTGCACCACTTCTACGACCAGATGTGCCCGGCGTGCGCCGAGCTCAACTTCATCAAGCGTACCGAGACCGCCGACCTGCACGGCCGCGTTGCGCTGCTGACCGGTGGCCGGGTCAAGATCGGCTACCAGGCCGGCCTAAAGCTGCTGCGTGCCGGCGCCGAGCTGATCGTCACCACGCGCTTCCCGCGTGATTCGGCCGCCCGTTACGCCGAAGAGCCGGACTTCGCCGAGTGGGGCCACCGCCTCCAGGTCTATGGTCTGGACCTGCGCCACACGCCCAGCGTGGAAGCGTTCTGCAACGAGTTGCTGGCCACGCGCACGCGCCTGGACTTCATCATCAACAACGCCTGCCAGACCGTCCGCCGCCCGCCGCAGTTCTATGCGCACATGATGGCCGGCGAAACCGCGGCGCTGCACGAGGTTCCGGAGACGCTGCGCAAGCTGATCGGCGACTACGAAGGCCTGCGCAGCGCCGAGCTGCTGGGCGCAACGTCGACCGCCGCGCTGCCGGTGGTGCAGGACCAGGGCTTCAACGGTGCCAACGGCCTCACCCGCGCCGCCGAGCTGTCGCAGGTGCCGCTGCTGGAGGATGAGCTGGTCGCCCAGCAGCATCTGTTCCCGGATGGCCGCCTGGACCAGGACCTGCAGCAGGTGGACCTGCGCGGGCGCAATTCCTGGCGCATGCTGATGGCCGAAGTGCCGTCGGTGGAACTGCTGGAAACCCAGCTGGTGAATGCCATCGCGCCGTTCATCATCAACGCGCGGTTGAAGCCGCTGATGCTGCGCACCCCGGGCCGCGACAAGCACATCGTCAACGTGTCGGCGATGGAGGGGCAGTTCTACCGCAACTTCAAAACCACCCGGCATCCGCATACCAACATGGCCAAGGCCGCGTTGAACATGATGACGCGCACCTCGGCGGCCGATTACCAGAACGACGGCATCCACATGAACAGCGTCGACACCGGCTGGGTGACCGACGAGGATCCGGCGGACATTGCGGCCAAGAAGGTGCAGGAAGAGCGCTTCCATCCGCCGCTGGACATCGTGGACGGTGCCGCGCGCATCGTGGACCCGATCATCCACGGCATCAACACAGGCGAGCACGTCTGGGGTCAGTTCCTGAAGGACTACGCGCCTACCGATTGGTAACACCGCGGGGCCGTTCCCGAATACGCCGGCCAGGCCGGCGTCACGGTCCGTCGGGCGTCGCGCGGGTCCGCGTGGTGCGGTACTGCATGCGCCCGTTGCGCAAGGTGCCGCGGGTGGTTTCAACCTGCGCGCCGTCGGCGGAGAGGGCCTCTTCCCAACTGCTCACCAATTCCAGCCTGCCGTCGCGGTAGCGATAGGTTTCAGAAGCATGCGAACAGCAGCTGCCCCGCGATGCGGAGGTGATGCTGCGATCCTGCGCATTGATCGACAGCTGCGGCAGTGCCGACAACGTGGCATCGTGCACGAACGCACCGGTGGCCGGGTCGAACAGGAACACGTTGGTGGTGCTGTTCGGGCCCGCACCGCCGGACAGGCCCGGTGCAAGCAGATCCGGGTGACCGTCGAAGTTGGCGTCCACCACCTGAAGCAGCGCATCGCCGTCGCCAATGGTGTCCGCCTCGAAATCGCGCAGGACCTGGCGCCGCTGGCCGGTGCCGGCGTCCCGCACCTCGATCGCCGTCAGCCGGGCACCGTCTTCGTCACGCTCCACGCCCGCGCGGAACGTGGCCCCCGGTATGGCGGCCGCCTGTGCCACCCAGGTAAGGGTGGACACCGCATCGCGGTCGATCCAGCCACGCAGGGCGCTTCCATCCTGGCCGATCTGCTCGACCTGGTACCACGCCGGGGTACGCTGCAGCACGGCCAGGTAGCTGCCGGCGGCCATCGTCGCAACGCGGCCCGCGTCGCTGGCCTGGGCGTACAACGGCAGCGCCCTCTCCACATGCAGTACGTCTACATAGTCCCGTGGCTGCTGCAGGGTGAACCGGTCGCTGTAGTGCACCACCTCGTACTGCTTGATCTGGCGCCCGTAGGCGTCCGCCGCACAGACATCGGCGATGGCGCAGGCGCCGGCCTCGTCCGCGGTGGGGGCGCGCTGCGGCGGCACCTGCACCGTGCCCAGCAGCTGCTTGCGGTCGGCCCAACGCACCGAGAACGCGGTGGCAGTCCAGTCCAGTGCCGCTTCCCGGTCGTTGGGCCCGATGTTGGTGCGGCAGTAGGGCTGCGCGTGGGAATGCGCATTCCAATCCGGGAAGGCGTACGCCGGGCACAGCAGGTTGGCGCTGTTGATGTCGTACCGGTAGGCCGCGTCGGTAACGAACACCAGTTTGTTGAGCTGCGCCTGCGGATCGCGCGCGACGAACGCATAGCGCACCCGGGCCGACGCCGGAACGGCATGTTCGTAGCGCTGCTGGTAGGTTTCTCCCGCCGCCGGGGTCGCCGGTGCGGCAAGCAGGTGCGCGTCGGGCTGCAGCGCATACAGCCCCGGCTGCAGCAGGTCGGGCGCGGCGAGGGTGCTGCCCGCCACGGCCAGGGCCAGTGCAGGCAAAAGGAACGCCATGGGATATCTCGTTGGCAGTACAGAAGGCCGGCGCATGCTACCGCGCCGGCGCACGTGCTGCCCATATCACGGCCATTCGCCCGGTCCGGCACAGGACGGCGCCCTGCAACCGGCCTATCCTTGGCTACCCCTCACCTACGGGCCAGGGACCAGGCGGCGCCCGGGTGCGCGCGTGTGGTGCCGCTGACCGTACTCCGCGTCCGATACCGTCCATGACTTCGCCTTCCCCCGCGCAATCGCCGCTTCCCGTCGCCGCCAGCGCCACCGCGCCCAACCAGGGCTTTGCGGTCCATATTGTCGGCGCGGCCGCCTTCGCACACCTGCTCAACGACATGATCCAGGCGGTGCTGCCGGCGGTGTACCCGATGTTCAAGAGCGAGTTCCAGCTCAGCTTCGGGCAGATCGGTGTGATCGCACTGGTCTACCAGATCACCGCGTCGCTGCTGCAGCCCTGGATCGGGATGTACACCGATAAACGTCCGCTGCCCTATCTGTTGCCGTGCGGCATGATCGCCACGTGCATCGGCATTGCGATGATGGCCTTGGCTGGCAGTTACCCGATGCTGCTGGTGGCGGCCGCGGTGGTCGGCGTAGGCTCGGCCACCTTCCACCCGGAAGCCTCGCGCGTGGCGCGGATGGCCTCCGGCGGGCGCTTCGGCACCGCACAGTCCACCTTCCAGGTGGGCGGCAACACCGGCTCGGCGATCGGGCCGCTGCTGGCGGCCGCGGTGGTGATTCCGTATGGGCAGCGTTCGATTGCCTGGTTCATGCTGGCCGCCGCGCTGGCCGTCGGCGTGCTGTTCCTGCTCACCGGGTGGACCATCCGCCACGGCCAGGCAAAGATGAGCAGCCTGGCGCGCAACACCGGGGTTGGCCTGGCACGTGGCAAGGTGGTCCAGGCCATCGCGGTGATCGCAGTGTTGATGTTCGCCAAGTTCGTCTACATCGCGTCCTTCACCAACTACTTCACCTTCTACCTGATCGAGCGCTTCCATCTGAGCGTGCAGCAGAGCCAGATGTACCTCTTCATCTTCCTGGCCTCCATCGCGCTGGGCACTTTCATCGGTGGCCCGGTGGGCGACCGGATCGGACGCAAGGCGGTGATCTGGATTTCGTTCCTGGGCGTGGCACCGTTCGCGCTTGCCCTGCCCTACGCCAACCTGATGGGCACTGCGGTGCTGGCGGTGGTCATCGGCCTGGTGATGTCCTCGGCATTCGCGGCCTTGGTGGTCTACGCGCAGGAAGCCGTACCGGGCCGCGTGGGCATGGTGTCGGGGCTGATGTTCGGCCTGATGTTCGGCATCGGCGGCCTCGGCGCCGCCGGGCTGGGCAAACTGGCCGACGTGCATGGCATCGTGTGGATCTACCACTTCACCTCGTACCTGCCGCTGCTGGGCCTGGCCACGGCATTCCTGCCCAGAACCCGCGCCCGGTGAGCGAGGCATGCGGCGAACTGCGCTACACCATTACCGCCGCGCACACCCGCCACTGGGTGGATGCGGCACTGGAGCGCGAGATGCAGCGGGACGATGCCTTGGCCGAGCGGCTCGGCGCTGTCCAGCAGCGTGCGGTCACACCGATGCTGATGCTGCTGCCGGTGTGCGGCGCTGGCTGGTTGCTGATCCATCGTGGCGCTACGCCTGAAACGTGGATCACGCTGGCTCTGGCGGCGTTGCTGCTGGTGCCTGCGTGGCGATTTGCCCGCCCGTTCGCCGCGCGTCTGCGCGGGGCGATGGCGCGACAGCAGGCCGACAGCGCGGCACGCGGGCGCCCGCTCAGCCGCGCCCTCGCCCGGCTCACCTTGGCGACGCGCTTCAAGCGACTGCAGGGCGACTACTACGTGCAGTTCGATGCCCAAGGCATGCAGGTGTCGCGGGCAGGCCAACCACCTGCGGCGCTGCGCTGGAGCGACGTGGTGCATGTGCGGGAGACCGATGCGTTCCTGGTCGTGGCCTGCGCCGCGCTACATAGTCGTGGGCAGGCGTACTGGATTCCTAAGCACAGCGATGCGATGGACCCGGAGGTCTACCGCCAGCGCATGCAGGGCTTGCTGGGCCATTGCAGAGCAGCCCCGGCGACGGCCTGACCCACCAAAGGGCCAAGCCACCGCAGCCTGCGCGTCAGGTCGTCGCGGTGGCCGCCACCAATGCTGCCAGGTCCGCATCCGCGCGCGGGCGTACAACGCGCGCCACTTCCTGCCCGTCATGCAGCACTACCAGCGTCGGCCACAGCCGCACTTGGAAGGAGCGGCCGAGCGTCCGCCCCTTGCCGTCTTCGATCTTGAGGTGGGAGATGCTGTCCCTCCCCTCCAGCCAGTCCTTCAAGGGCGCCTGCGCGGCACTGCAGTGCGGGCACCACGGTGCGCCGAATTCCAGCAGTTGCCAGCCGGGCGCCGCATCGACAGCGGCGCGGCTGGGTTCCTGCGCGGCATAGGCGCGCGTGTAGCTCATCGCGATGACTCAAGCGCCCGCTGGATGTCTTCAAGCGGCGCGTTGGTGAGGTCCTTGGCAATATCGGTCAGCAACCGGGCCTGGACTTCCTTGTGCAGCTGCGGGCGGATACGCCCCAAGGTCTGCGGGTCGGCGATCAGCACCAGGTGCGCATAGCGGTTGTTGAGGGCGTCCTCGTTCAACTGTCCGGCAAGCTGCTTGGCAAAGGTCGCTTCGTTCATCTGCGCGATGCTGGTGTCCTGCGGCATCGAGCCGGACGGACCCTGCCCCGAAACACCCTGCGCGCTGATGTCCTGCAGCTTCAGTGCGTCCTGCTGCTTGAGCTGCAGCGTATGGCCACTGCCGATGTTGGTGAACACACGGGCCGAGCCGCCGTCTGCGACGACAATCAAGGTGCCTTCCGGGATCTGCTGCTGCATGGTGAACTCCTGTGGAAAAACGGGTGCCAGTGCACCCACGTCCACCGTAGGCGGCCAGGTGTAAGGACCGCGCATACGAATGTGTTCGCCATGTGTGCAGCGCACGCCCTGCGCAGCGGTCAGGGCGCGCTGGCGTGCAGCTCCATCGCCCGCATCACGATCGGTTTGGCCCAGTCCGGGGTGTGCAGCAACTGCGCCACCGATTCCGGGTAGTGCAGACCCTTGCGGTCCAGGTGCAGCAGCGGCAGCGGGTTGGCGCAGCCCTGTGCGTCCAGCGGAGCACTGTTGTCGTAGACCTGCAGTTCGGCCAGGTAGGGCAGCAGCGCCAACAGGTTTTCACGCGATGCGTCGTAGCGGGCGTGGATCTTGTCCTGGGGAATGTCGTGCCCCCCTTTGGCCACGCGCGCGGCCACCCGGTCGATATGCAGCTGCACGCTGTCCAGGCCGCAGAACCAGATCGCCACGTCGTGGGTTTCGCACGCCTCGCGCAGCAGCCGCGCGATGGTGTTGCCGCCCAGGGTGGTCTCAAAGGCGAAATCGCTGCCCTCGGCCATGGCGGTGCGCAGCCGCCGTGCGCCTTCGTGCCAGGCGGCGGAGTTGGCCTCTTCGGCCGCCCAGCCCGCCTGGACCAGGGCGCGGGTGAAGGAATCCGGGTTGAACCAGGTCAGGCCATCGGCCTCCAGCCAGGTTCCCAGCAGCGAACTCTTGCCGGCGCCATTGACGCCGGCAAGCACCAGAATCTGCCCCATCGGTCAGAGCGACTTGCCGGGGGTGATCCTGCCGCGCCGGATCGGCTGGCCCAGCACCTTGCCCAGCCCGCCGTCGCGGTGGAGGCTGGCCAGCTGCACGTCGAACTGCGCGCGCAGTCGTTCCAGCTCGCCGCCGCGCTCATCGCTGTCGGCCTCGGCGGCCTTGGCCAGCAGCTCCTGGTAGGCCTTGATGTCCACGATCACCGCTTCGGGGTGGTTGTGGTTGGTGATTACCAAGGCCTGCTTTTCGCGCACGGTGCGCATCAGGCTTGGCCAGCCACGGGTCTTTACCGACGATGCAGTGGCCTTTTCAAGGCCGGGCAGGTCCAGGGGCAGGGTCATGACAGGCTCCAGCGCGGGATATGGGGCCATCATACGCCTTTTGGCCAAATTGGACATAAATCCCATTTTGGCCCGCCCCAGGCACCCCAGAACCGGCAGCCCTTGCCTTGCAAGGGCTGCACTAGGTGTCCCCCCAAGGCTCAACGCGACATCGAGTACGGCGCCTGCGCGCCCTCCCCCGGCCACGCCTTGTTCGGTTCGGCCTGCAGGGTAAAGCGCAGTTCGCCGCCGGCCAGGATCTCGGCATGGCGCAGGAAGGTGCGCTGCAGGGGCTGCCCGTTGAGGGTAACCGAGCCCACGTACTGGTGGCCCTTGCCCATCCCCTCGGTGACGATGCTGAAGCGCTTGCCATTGGGCAGGTTCAACGTTGCCTTGGGCAGGAACGGGCGGCCGATGATGTACTCGCCGCTGCCCGGTGCCACCGGATAGAAGCCCAGCGCGGTGAACACGTACCAGGCCGACATCTGGCCCAGGTCGTCATTCCCGGCCAGGCCATCGGGACGGTCGGCGTACTGGGTGTCCATGATCTGCTTCAGGCGCGCCTGGGTGCGCCACGGCTGGCCGGCATGGGCGTACAGATAGGCCACGTGGTGACTGGGTTCGTTGCCGTGCGCGTACCAGCCGATCAGGCCGGTGATGTCTTCCATATGCTCGAAGATCGACGGATCGACCTTGGCCTCGAACACCTGGTCCAGGCGGGCCAGCAGCTTGTCGCTGCCCCCGTGTGCGGCGGCCAGCCCGGCCACGTCCTGCGGCACGTACCAGGAATACTGCCAGGCATTGCCTTCGGTGTAGTCGGTGCCGTAGCCACTGGCCGACGGATCGAACGGGGTGCGGAAGCTGCCGTCCCGCTTGCGCGCGCGCATGAAGCCGGTCTCTGCGTCGAACGCGTGGCGCCAGTTGCCGGCGCGGCCGTCGAAGGTGGCCTGCACGTCCTTGCGGCCCATGGCCTCGGCCATGCGCGCGATGGTCCAGTCGTCGAAGGCGTACTCCAGCGTTTTGCTGGCCGCCTCGCCCTCTTCGTCGATAGGCACCCAGCCCAGTTCGCGGTACTGCGCGATGCCGTCATACGGGCCGTAGTTGGCGGTGGCCACCATGGCATCCAGCGCCTTGTCCGCATCGAAACCGCGGATACCCTTGAGGTAGGCATCGGCGATCACCGGCACCGCGTGGTAGCCGATCATGCACCAGGTTTCCTGGCCGTGGAACGCCCACACCGGCAGCATGCCGTACGCACTGTGCTGCTGGTGGGCGATCAGCGAATTGATGAAGTCGCTGTTGCGCTTTTCCGGCTGCACCAGGGTCAGCAACGGATGCAGCGCACGGTAGGTGTCCCACAGCGAGAACGTGGAGTAGTTGGTGTAGCCCTCGGCGCGGTGCACGGCATTGTCCGAACCGCGGTACTGGCCATCGGCATCCATGAACAGGGTCGGGCCCAGCATGCTGTGGTACAGCGCGGTGTAGGCGCTGCGGCGGTCATGCGCGGGCGCCTCGATGTCCACGGCGGACAACGCCTGGGTCCACTGCTGCTTCGCCTCGGCGCGCACGCGGTCGAAGTTCTGGTCTTTCGCTTCGGCGTCCAGGTTGGCGATCGCGCCCTGCTCGCTCACCGACGAGATGGCCACGGTGACCACCAGCTGCGCATCCAGCGTGCCGAAATCGAACGTGCCCACCAGTTGCCGCCCTTCGATCTGCGGGCGCTGCGTGGGGTCGTTCTGGCCCGGCGGCGGGAAGCCCTTGTAGGCAATGTCGGTTTCGGTGTTGTGCAACGCGTGGCCGGTCAGCGGGCGCGAGAAACGCATCGCGAAATACAGCTGCCGGCCCGGCGCCCAACCGCGGGTTTCGCGGAAGCCGGTGACCGTGCCATCGGGCTGCAGGCGCAGCCGCGACCACAGGATCTTGCCCGGATAGTCATACAGGCTGGTGCGCAGGTCGAGCAGCACCCGCGCCTTCTCACCCTTTGGATAGGTGTAACGGTGTACGCCGGTGCGCGCGCTGGCAGTGAGCTCGGCGCGCACCTTGTAGTCGTCCAGCGTTACCGCGTAGTAACCCGGCTCGGCCTTCTCGTTGTCGTGGTGGAAGCGCGAGGCATAGCCACTGCGGGGCTTCTCCGGATCGCCGCGGTCCAGCCCGGGATCGCCGGTGAACGGCATCACCAGTACGTCGCCCAGGTCCGAATGGCCGCTGCCGGAGAAGTGCGTGTGCGAGAAGCCGACGATGCTGCTGTCGTCATAGCGGTACCCGGCAGCCCAGCCGTAGGCCTTTTCGCGCGGCTGGATGCGGGTGTCCGGACTGAGCTGGACCATGCCGAACGGCACCGTGGCGCCGGGATAGGTATGCCCCTCCCCGCCAGTGCCGATGAAGGGATCGACGGCGGCGTAGGCACGTTCACCCACGTTTGCCGGTGCCGCTCCCGCTGCGCCGGCCACCAACATCGCTCCAACCGCGAGCCCCAACCACCGCACCGTCCCCGTTTTCGTCATGGCGTTTGAATTTAGATCGATTCAAGGTGAGTTCGATCCTAGCACCGGTCCGGGGCGGTCGCATGTTGCAGTGCGTAGACGGGGCCTGCGGTGGAGGGTGCGCCAGCCGGCCAGCGGCCGGCACTGCCGAGACCGCGCCGGAGCCGGCCAGCAGGCATTACCGGCGGCGCACGGGAGTCGGCCGGGTCAGGCCGGGCGTGCGTCGTCGGGGGTGGCGGCCTCGGGCAGCGTTGGCTGGGCGTTGTCGACGGTCATCAGGGCGTCGCTGCGCAGCAGGGCGCGGGCTTCGGCTTCGCTGGCCACTGCCGGTGGCGAGCCGCGCAGCGGCAGGCGCGCGGTTTCGGTGACGAACAGCATGGTGATGATGCCGATGACTGCTGCGCCCATCAGGTAGTACGCAGGCACCAGCGGGTCGCCGGTGCGCTCGACCAGCCACGCGGTGACCAGCGGCGTGGTGCCACCGAACAGCGACACCGAGACGTTGAAGGCGATCGACAGCGCGCTGTAACGCACCGGGGTGTAGAACAACGCCGGCAGCGTGGACGGCATCGAGCTGGTGAAACACACCAGGGCCAGGCCCAGCAGCATCAGACCGAGGAAGATCAACCAGTCGTTGCCGGTGCCGATCAGCTTCAGGCACGGAATGGCCAGCGCGAACAACGCGATGCAGGCGCCGATGATCATCGGGCGACGGCCGAGCTTGTCACTGAACAGGCCGCCCACCACGTTGAGCGGCATCATCACCAGCATCACGATGATGATCAGCAGCAGGCCCTTGCTCTCCGCGTAGCCCATGGTGACGCTGAGGTAGCTGGGCATGTAGGTCAGCAGCATGTAGTCGGTGACGTTGAACACCAGCACCAGGCCCACGCACTTGAGCAGCTGCGGCCAATGCACGCGGAACAGCGCACCCAGCCCGGGACGTTCGTTGTCGCGCTTGTCGGCCTCTTCGGCATAGGCGCGGAACGCCGGGGTCTCTTCCAGCTTCATGCGCATGTACAGGCCGAGCAGGCCCAGCGGACCGGCCACCAAGAACGGAATGCGCCAGCCCCAGTCCAGCATCTGCGCGCTGCTCAAGGCCATGTGCAGCGCGGTCACGGTACCCGCGCCGGCGATGTAGCCGCCCAGCGTGCCGAACTCCAGCCAGCTGCCCATCAGGCCGCGGTTGCGGTCGGTGGAATACTCGGCGATGAAGGTGGCCGCCCCGCCGTACTCGCCGCCGGTGGAGAAGCCCTGCACCAGCCGCGCCAGCAGCAGCAACGCCGGCGCCCACAACCCGATGCGGTCGTAGGACGGAATCAGGCCGATGCTGAAGGTGCCCAGCGCCATCAGGATCATGGTGAAGGCCAGCACTTTCTGGCGGCCGTACTTGTCGCCCAGCGGCCCGAATACCAGGCCGCCCAGCGGCCGCACCAGGAAGGCCACGGTGAACGTGGCGAAGGTGGCGATCAGCTGTGCGGTCGGATTGCTGGCGGGAAAGAACACCTGCCCCAGGGTGACCGCGATGTAGCCGTACACACCGAAATCGAACCATTCCATCGCATTGCCAAGGGCGGCGGCACCCACGGCCTTCTTGAGCATCGGTCGATCAACAACGGTCACTTCATCCACCTGGACGTGGCGACGGCGTTTGAACCACCCGAAATGGGCGTGTGCGGCATGCAGGTCCTGCATTCTGCTTTCTCCTGGAA
>Ga0308172_1002148_pt1 | contig 10987 bp, 11 predicted proteins | sample PhyGR2_FD_202134 | JGI IMG/M metagenome (GOLD analysis project Ga0308172, IMG submission 202134) | Phyllosphere microbial communities from UC Gill Tract Community Farm, Albany, California, United States - DLSLSG.R2 | ecosystem: Host-associated > Plants > Phyllosphere > Unclassified | place: USA...
AAGCACGCCAAGGCCATCAACGCCTTCGCCAACTCCGGCACCAACAGCTACAAGCGCCTGGTGCCGGGCTTCGAAGCGCCGGTGATGCTGGCCTACTCGGCCCGTAACCGCTCGGCATCGTGCCGCATTCCGTGGGTGTCCAACCCGAAGGCGCGCCGCATCGAAATGCGCTTCCCCGATCCGATCCAGTCCGGCTACCTGACCTTCACCGTGCTGATGATGGCCGGCCTGGACGGCATCCGGAACCAGATCGACCCGGGCGCACCGAGCGACAAGGACCTGTACGACCTGCCGCCGGAAGAAGAGAAGCTGATCCCGCAGGTCTGCTCCTCGCTGGACCAGGCCCTGGAAGCGCTGGACAAGGACCGCGAGTTCCTGAAGGCCGGCGGCGTGATGAGCGACGACTTCATCGACGGCTACATCGCGCTGAAGATGCAGGAAGTGACCCGCTTCCGCGCCGCCACGCACCCGCTCGAATACCAGATGTACTACGCCAACTGAGCAACCGGTGACGATGACGAAGGCCCTCCCTCCCACCTTCGTCATCGTCACTGCTTTTCCGGCTGGGGAGCCGGCAAGGCACGTCGTAGAACGGACCGCCGGTCCGTTATATGCGGTAGAGCGGACCGTTGGTCCGTTACACCCGGTAGAGCGGACCGCTGGTCCGCTGCAAAAGGTAGACCAGACCGTTGGTCCGCCATGAAAGGTAGAGCGGACCGTTGGTCCGCTGCAAAAGGTAGAGCGGACCGTTGGTCCGCTGCACCACCAGGGGCAAGAGAGACCGGACGCGTGCCATGGGCCCCTCCTCCCTCCCGCGTCACCGCTACCGTTGCCCGCAAGGGCCCCGGCAGTGGCGAGGCCCATGCATCGTTCGGCGCACCAGGGGGCGGCCATGTGCAAGTGGCCGCCCGCTGACCTGACACCGGCCAGCAATACACCGCCGGTTCCATCCACCATCGGGACATGCGCATGAAACTGATCTCCGCCATCATCCGGCCGTTCAAGCTCGACGAGGTCCGCGAGGCCCTCTCCGATGCGGGCGTGTCGGGCATCACCGTGACCGAAGTAAAAGGCTTCGGGCGCCAGAAGGGCCACACCGAGTTGTATCGCGGCGCGGAGTACGTCGTGGATTTCCTGCCGAAGATCAAGATCGAAACGGTGGTCACCGACGACCGCCTGGACGCGGTGGTCGAAGCGATCCAGAACGCGGCCGGCACCGGCAAGATCGGTGACGGCAAGATCTTCGTGACCGCGGTCGAACAGGTCGTTCGCATCCGCACCGGCGAAATCGGCGCTGACGCGCTCTAACCCCACTCGGAGCCCACAATGAAGACCTCTTTGTTCACCGGGTGGCAAGCCCGGTTCCATGCCGTGTGCCTGTTGATGCTGATCAGCGCACTGGCCGTTGGCGTGTTCTCCAGCACCGCGCAGGCCCAGGCGCAGGTCACCCCGGCACCGTCGGAGACCGTAGCGGTCGAGCCGTTGCCCGTTGCCGCCGCGCCGGCCGCATCGGCCGTCGAGGCTGCCGCCGCCGCCGCGCCCAGTTTCGATCACGGCGACGTGGCCTGGATGCTCACCTCCACCCTGCTGGTGCAGCTGATGGTGGTGCCCGGCCTGGCCCTGTTCTACGGCGGGCTGGTGCGTTCCAAGAACGTGCTGTCCATCCTCAGCCAGATCCTGGTGGTGTTCTCGCTGATCCTGATCCTGTGGGTGGCCTACGGCTACAGCGCGGTGTTCAGTGAAGGCAACGCCTTCTTCGGCTCCTTCACCGAGTTCGCCTTCCTCAAGGGCTTCACGCCCGACTCGGTCGGCAACACCCCGATCAAGGGCCTGCCCGACTATCTGTTCGTCGCCTTCCAGTCGACGTTTGCCGGCATCACCACCGCGCTGATCGTCGGTGCCTTCGCCGAGCGCATCAAGTTCAAGGCGGTGCTGCTGTTCTCGGCGCTGTGGTTCACCCTGAGCTACATCCCGATGGCCCACATCGTGTGGGGCGGCGGTTACCTGGGTGCGATGGGCGCGATCGACTTCGCCGGTGGCACCGTGGTCCACATCAACGCAGGCGTGGCCGGCCTGGTCGGCGCGTACTTCGTCGGCAAGCGCATCGGCTACGGCCAGACCGCGCTGAAGCCGCACAACGTACCGTTCACCTACATCGGCGCGATGCTGCTGTGGGTGGGCTGGTTCGGCTTCAACGCCGGCTCGGCTGCCGCCGCCGACACCGTGGCGTCGCTGGCCTTCCTCAACACCATCCTGGCTACCGCCGCGGCGGTGCTGGGCTGGACGCTGGTGGAAGCGGTGAGCAAGGGCAAGCCGTCGGCCCTGGGCGCGGCGTCCGGCGCGGTGGCGGGTCTGGTCGGCATCACCCCGGCCTGCGGCACCGTGGGCCCGCTCGGTGCGATCGTGATCGGCCTGGTGGCCGGCGTGGTGTGCGTGTGGGGCGTCACCGGTCTCAAGCGCCTGCTGCGCGTGGATGACACCGCCGACGTGTTCGGCGTGCACGGCATCGGCGGCATCGTCGGCGCGTTGCTCACCGGCGTGTTCAGTGCCCAGTCGCTGGGCGGCACCAAGGCCGATCTCGACATCGGCCACCAGGTCTGGGTGCAGCTGGTCAGCGTCGGCTTCACCATCGTCTGGTGCGCCGTGGTCACCGCGGTGATCCTGCTGGTGGTCCGCATGGTGTTCGGCCTGCGCGTCACCGAGGAAGCCGAGCGCACCGGTCTGGACGTCACCTCGCACGGCGAGTCGGCCTACGAGGCCTGACCGCCACGCAATGAAATGCCGGGCGCTGCCCGGCAACCAGCCAACGTAGCGCCGGGCTCTGCCCGGCAACCAGCCAACCGTAGTGCCGGGCTCTGCCCGGCAACGCAACCATCCGTAGTGCCGGGCTCTGCCCGGCAACGCACCAAACAAGAAACGAGAGAGAGACGCAGTACCTTCGCCGGCGGCCTTCGGGTCGCCGGCTTTTTCTTGGTCAAAGGCACCACCGACACCCACGCGCAGAATCCCGCACAATGCGTACATGCGCCCGATCCGCACCGTACTGCCGCTGTTCGCCTGTCTGCTGCTCGCTGCCTGCGCCAGCACCGGCATTCGCAGCCCACTCGCCAGCTGGGTGCCGTCGCCCAACTACAACGCGCGCAGCCCGGTCATCATCGTGCTGCACCACACCGACCAGCACTCGGTGCGGGAAAGCCTGGACACCCTGCGCAGCGCCAACAGCGGGGGCAAAGTCAGCGCGCACTATCTGGTCGGTGCCGACGGCCACATCTACCAGCTGGTGGGCGACGACCGCCGTGCCTGGCACGCCGGCCCGGGCCGCTGGGGCACCATCACCGACCTCAACTCGGCCTCGATCGGCATCGAGATCGACAACGACGGCGACACCCCATTCGCGCCCGCGCAGATCGACGCCGTGATCCGCCTGCTGGACGACCTGTGCACACGCTTGCGCATTCCGCGCACGCAGGTCATCGGCCATGCCGACCTCGCCCCCACCCGCAAACAGGACCCCAGCCGCTTCTTCCCGTGGCAGCAGCTGGCCCAGGCCGGCTTCGGCGTATGGCCACGCGACAGCGACGGCCCCGCACCGGCAGGATTCGATGCGTACCTGGCGCTGCAGACCTTCGGCTACCCGCTGGACGACCGCGATGCCGCCGTCGGCGCATTCCATCGCCGCTTCCGCGGCCGCGACGACCTGCCCGCCACGCTGGATGCCGAAGACGCCCGCATCCTGCATTCGCTGCTGCGCCATACGCCATAACGGCCGCGCGATCCCAGGACCAATGACGATCCCACGCCTCATCGCCGCACGCCGACGACCTGTGGCACTGGCCCTCACGCGCACCCGTGACCCGGTAGAGCCGACCGTTGGTCGGCTGCTCTCCCTCACACACCGCGCGCGGTCGAACCGCCAGCCGACCAACGGTCGGCTCTACGATTCCAGCACCGCCAGCCGACCAACGGTCGGCTCTACCATTCCAGGACCATCGCCCATGACGATCACATGCCTCACCGACGCCTGCCGACGTCCGGCGGCCGGCTCATGCGTCTCGCCCGCACACGGCCATGCACGCCCGTGAACCGGTAGAGCCGACCGTTGGTCGGCTGCTCTCCCTCACACACCGCGCGTGGTCGAACCGCCAGCCGACCAACGGTCGGCTCTACGATTTTCAGCTGCGGCAGCCGACCAACGGTCGGCTCTACGATTTCAGCCGCGCCAGCCGACCAACGGTCGGCTCTACCATTCCAGGACCCTCGCCCATGACGATCACACGCCTCACCGCCGCCTGCCGACTTCCGGCGGCACTGCTCATGGGCCTGGCCCTGCTGACCAGCTGCGCGGTGTCCCCGCAGCGCCCCAGCGCGCCCGGAAACACTTACGTCAAGGCCGCCTGGACCGCGTTGCCCGCCGTCTCCGATGCTGACCTGCAGGCCGGCTTCGCCGCGTGGCGCAGCAGCTGCCCGCGCCTGAAGACCGACGCCACCTGGGCGCCCACCTGCACGGCGGCCGCCACGGTCGATACCACGCCAGCTGCCATCCGCCAGTTCCTGCAGGAGCGTCTGGACGTCTATGCGTTACGCGCCGCCGGCAACCGCGCCGATGGCCTGATCACCGGCTACTACGAACCCATCTACCCGGGCAGCCTGACCCGCACCGCGCAGGCCACCGTGCCGGTCTACGGCGTGCCCGGCGACATGGTCAGCGTGCAGCTGGACAGCCTCTATCCCGAACTCAAGGGCAAGCGCCTGCGCGGCCGCGTCGACGGCCGCGTGCTCAAGCCCTACGACGATGCCGCGACGATTGCCGCGCAGGGCGTCAAGGCACCGGTGCTGGCCTGGCTCACCCACCCGATGGACCTGCAGTTCCTGCAGATCCAGGGCTCGGGCCGCATCGTGCTGGCCGACGGCCGCCACCTGCGCATCGCCTACGCCGACCAGAACGGCCACCCCTACCGCCCCATCGGGCGCTGGCTGGTGGAGCAGGGCGAGCTGAAAAAGGAGGACGTCACCATGGACGCCATCCGTGCCTGGGCCATCGCGCATCCGGCCCGCGTGCCCGAGCTGCTGGCCAGCAATCCCAGCTATGTGTTCTTCACCAAGGGCCCCGACGGCGACGAAGGCCCGCGCGGCTCGCTGAACGTGCCGCTGACCGCCGGCTACAGCGTCGCGGTGGACCGCAATGTGGTGCCGCTGGGCAGCCTGCTGTGGCTGTCCACCACGCGCCCGGACGGCACCGCGGTGGTGCGCCCGGTGGCCGCGCAGGACACCGGCGGCGCGATTGCCGGCGAGGTGCGTGCCGACCTGTTCTGGGGCACCGGTGACGCCGCTGGCAAGCTCGCCGGTGACATGAAACAGAAGGGCTTCATCTGGATGCTGTGGCCCAAGGGCGCGGCGTTGCCGAAGGCGCCGTAGGGACCGGTGCGTGAGGCCTGCTTCACGCCCCGGTCCTATGCTCGCCGTTCGCATCCCGTTGGGGAGGCTTCCTGGCAAGGTGACTCGACTCAATGAGCGCATTCCCCGACCGTTTCGACGTCATCATCGTGGGCGGCAGCTATGCCGGCATGTCCGCGGCCCTGCAACTGGTGCGGGCCCGGCGCAGCGTGCTGGTGATCGACAGCGGCGCCCCGCGCAACCGCAACGCGGTGGTCGCCCATGGCTTTCTGGGCCGCGAAGGCATGGCCCCGGCCGAGATCGCCGCGCAGTCGCGTGGCGAACTGATGCGCTATCCCACTCTTGCCTGGCTCACCGGGCGCGCCATACGTGCCGAGGTCCTGGATGGCGGCAAGCGCTTCGACATCCACTGCGAAGGCGGCCAGCGCTTCTCGGCACGCCGGCTGATTCTTGCCTACGGCGTCACCGATACGCTGCCCGCCATCGACGGCCTCGCGGAGCGGTGGGGCAGGAGCGTGCTGCACTGCCCGTATTGCCACGGCTATGAGCTGCAGGAAGGCCGCATCGGGGTGGTCGGCTGCTCCGATGACGGCGGGGCAGGGCAGGCGTTGCTGTTGTGCGATTGGGGCAACGTCACCCTGTTCTGCAGCGATGCCGCGCGCATCGATCCGGCGCAGAAGGCGCGTCTGGACGCGTGCGGCGTTGTCATCGAAACCACGCCCGTGGTGCGCGTGGATGAGCAGGCCACGGTCGTGCTGACCGATGGCCGCCGCATTGTCACCGATGCGCTGTTCGTCGCCCCGGTGTCGCGCCTGTCCTGCGACCTGGCCCAGCAGTTGGGGTGCGAGCTGCAGGACGCTGGCTGCATCACCGCCGATTCGGCCAAGCAGACCACCGTGGAAGGCGTGTTCGCCTGCGGCGACGCGGCGCGCATGGCGGGCAACATCGCCCTGTCGGTCGGCGAGGGCGCGCTGGCCGGTGTGGCCGTGCATCATTCGCTGGTCGGCCTGTTGGACTGAGGTGCCTTTGGCGCTACATTCGCGCAAGCGGCCCCTGCAACCGCGCATGTCCGGCCGAAAAGAATGGAAGGGAACGTCCATGCAGGTCAAACGCATCATCGCCAACATCTGCACCGAAGACCCCACGCTCGCCGATCGGTTCTACCGGGACATCCTCGGTCTGGAGCTGGCGATGGACCATGGCTGGATCCGTACCTATGCCAGCCTGAGCCACATGACCGTGCAGGTCAGCGTTGCGCAGGAGGGCGGCTCGGGGAGCGACGTGCCCGACCTGTCCGTGGAGGCGGATGACCTGGAGGAAGCGCTGCGCAGGGTGAAGGCAGCGGGCATTCCACTGGTCTACGGGCCGACCAGTGAACCCTGGGACTTGCGACGGTTCTACGTGCGCGACCCGTTCGGGCGGTTGGTCAACATTCTGCAGCACGCGTAGGTCGTCATGGACGCGACGTATCCGACGTGCCTGGACACCGCCGCCGACGCCACTGCCTGCGCCTTCTTCTGGACGGGCCTGGCGCTGGGGATCCTGCACGTGGATGCCAGCAAGGAATGGGCGTACGCCAGGATCGACGCACGGGACGCGCCGGCCATCGAGATCATCGAGATTGCCACGGCGCGTGACCGCAATGGGGCCCTGGACGCGCTGCAGGCCGCTACGGGTGACGCGGATTGGCAAACCGCTGGACGCTGGCTTTTACGGGAGCTGCTGGTGCAGTTTCGCTCGGGTGGGCTCTCAGCACACGAAACATCCTGGACTGCCATGCGGGTAGCAAGCACCGCCCGGCTTCCCATGGAGGTTTACCACGCCTTCGACGGTCTCGATGACGAACGGGTGCTGGTGGCCAATGGCATCTTTGGCACCGCTGCGGGATTTGAAGCTGACCTTGTTGAGACACTTGAGCGGTATTCGTCCGCTGCCTGACAGATCTCGCATCTGTCGGGACCGCTGGCACCCTGCACCCGAGCCACGCCGATCCTCCGTACCCTCTTCCTCAATGGATCAGGCAAGGCAACTCACGAACGCGAAGTGCTGGTTGGCGGGAAGCGCCCGATCTCAGATCAACGACCGCGGCGTCTGATCCCGATCCCATATCCAGAACGTGTCGCCGTAATCCGAATTCACGATCTGCGGGAACACCTCACCCTGTTTGAAGTAGCGGCGTGAGTCGATCTTCGCCGGGGTGTACCACCACCCACTCCTCGGCACGGGTTCGTCGCCAGGTACGCGGTCGGGTGTGGCATCGGGCTGTGCGTTGACATCGGCAGCAAGGGCCCGCGCGAAGTCGGCCAGATCCTTGGGGTAAAACGCCATGTCCCGGTAGCTGCTGTCGTCGATGCCCAGCGCCACCGTAGTGGCGGCGGCTTCCCAGGACCAATACCCGTAGAAGTCTACGTCGCCCTCGCCGTGCTGGTTTATGTACGGCTCGCGACGACTGGCGTGGTACCACGCGTCCAGATACGTCGCCATCAGGGCAGGTCGCTGCTCAGGTTGTGCGGCGAACACCTTGAACAGCTTGCGATACGGAAGGTGGCGTGTAGCAGTGTCAGGTGGTGTCGGGCGCCCACTGGCGTACGGAGCAACCAACCGCTCCAGTAGACCGTCGTAAGTTTCCAGATCGGCATTGGCGTAGTCCAGGACCTTCATGACCTGCGGCATCCGCGCGGCATGGCCGGTCAACAGACCGAAGCACACCAGACGTAGAGCAACGATCCAGTATTCCTCGGACACCAGTGACACGTGCGGGGTGATACCGCCGGAGGAGTTCTCTGCAGAAGCGTGATACGCGGCATGGAGCTTGCTGTACTCTTCAGCCCACTCCAGCGCGTGAGGCCACACTTCAGCCCACTGCTGCACAGAAGCGCCTGCTGAATACTGCAGACTCATCCAATCCAAGGTGCTCCAGAGTCTTCGTCGAGTGGATGTCATACGTCCCCCGGCACGCGCCTTCAGCAAGTGCTTCGGAAGATCCGTTGTGACCATGGCAACGCCGCCAAGGTGCTCGTCAAACAATTGCGGATACGTGGCATAGCGTAGGTACGGCTCGCGCCGCCGATCAAAATCGGCCTCCGAGACTTTCCAGGCGAACCACTGTTGCCAATCAGGCATGGAGAGGGTCATGCAAGTTGTCACTCCAGAAGAACGCTATGGGCAGAGTGAATGTCGCACGGAGCATGAAGACCGCAGCTACAGGCGCGCGACCGCCTGCTAGCTTCTCCGCTCACGCGACCGATTGCGGAAGAGATCGCGTCAGGGCAATCCACTCTCGTTTCATGTACTGAAAAAAGCGAGCATCAGGGAAGCGCTGCTGACGAAAGCGCCCAGGAGCGGCATCATGTTGGAGAACATCAAGGCAGCCCATCTGAGCTGCTATCTGGACCGACGATGGGTCCTGGAAGAATCTTCGCCTTCGCGGGCGCAGCCCGAAGATCTCTGACTATCTCCTCAAACGCTCGGCTGACTGCGATCTCATTGCGGTCACTGGCGATGAAGCGGTCGCACGAGGCAACATAGTCGAAGGCGAGCCCGTACCGTCCGCCAACATCCTTCATGGGTACGCCCCACGCTCGATTCGTGGACCGCTCCCAGAGCCAGCAGGCAACGCGGTTCAGGGGATCGCCGTCATGGGTATCCAGCAGAACCCAATCGTCACGCAGCAGTACCACGTTCACCCGCGCCCGCATCCAGCGGGCGCTTGAGCCACGTGGCCCTCTCAGCAGCGCAGAAACATCTTGACGGCTGCTACTCCAATCCATCAGATCGATGTCGTAAAGGAATGCCTCGTCATGAGCATCCGTATGGGAGAACAGCAGGATGCTTCAATCGCGGACCCTGGACGGAGCGTGGGCCTGTACCGGGCCAACCCCTCGTGGCGCGGGCAGCTCGGTAACGCCCGCACCATCGAGTGCAAAAAACCTGTTCCATGCGTACGCGATGACACGATCACCCGCAGCCGCTGACCAGAACACGTCCCGTTCCGTGAACGACCTCCACCCTCTCTCGGAGGCCAGCAGCAGTTGTTCGCCATCTCGCCATCCCGGTTGTATCGGCTCCAGAAAAGGGCCTCCGGCAGGATGCGGCCGAATCGCGGCCGAACGGAAAACACCACAATCTCATCGCCGACCCAGGCACCCAGCACAGCGTCGGTCAACGGGGCGCCGTCGCAGCCTGGAGGTGGAGCGGCCAGCGTTGTCCATGTGCGTTTCTCTTCCGAGAAAAGCCGAAAGACAAAGCACCTGGTTTGTCGACACCAGGCCTTGGCAAGCGCATGCGTCTGGGCAGCATTGCGGCTGAAAGAGGAAAGATCGGGAGAAAAGTTGTAGCCCAGGTCCCCGTAAAGCACCAGCACCGGCTGGTGTGGCAATCCGACTACATCAAACATGCGGCCGTCAGGGTCTGATACCAGCAACCGATCCCGAACGGCTACTGCCGGCCCGTGAGATGGAAGACGGTCGTGACCGTGATCGTCAACGTGCGTGAGGCGAAGTGAGTGAATGCTCTCAACTAGGGGGCGCATGCTTCCTCTCGTTGTGTCGAAACAGATATACGCGGCTATCGACCGTCCGCTACGCCATTGCGCTTGGGCGGGTCGGTGGTGACCGTGGCAATGCCGCCAAGCAACGCCTCACACAATTGTAGATAGGTCACGTGGCGTAAACAGGGCTCGCGCCGCTGATCCAACTGTGCTTCGGGGATCTTCTCGACATGGGACATGGAGCAGCCGACCAACGGTCGGCTCTACCAGGATGTTGTGTAGCCGACCAACGGTCGACTCTACCGGGATGCTGTGTAGCCGACCAATGGTCGGCTCTACCTCGGCACGCTGACCAGGATGAATGGAGACGCGAGAGACAGGGTGCCGTCCCCGGTTGCCCGCTGTTTGTGATTCAACCCCCTTCGCTTTTGCACTACATTGGTGCAATGACCTCCGCACTCGCCCCTCCCGCCCTTGACGTCCTCGGCACCCCGGTTGCCTGGGCCGACGCCAGTGGCCGCGTGGTGGGCTGCAACCCGGCGTTCGCGCGCTGGCTGGGGGTGAGCGTGCGCCGCCTGATCGGTCAGCCGCTGGCCTCCCTGGAAGTGCAGGGCGAGGCGCTGGCCCACTTCCTGGCCCGTGACGAGCGCGACACCCTGCGCCTGCACCGCCTGGCCCTGGCCCTGCCGGGCGACGCCCCCCGATTCGCCGAAGGCTGGCTGAGCCGGTGGGACGAAGGCGGCTGGCTGCTGGAAGCGCACCCGGTAGATGAATTTCCCAGGCTTGACCCCACCCAGGCCCTGCCCAGCGCGCTCAGTGCGGCGCTCAAGGGCCTGGCCCACGAGCTGCGCAATCCACTGGCGGGGCTGAAGGGTGCGGCCCAGTTGCTGGCCAAGCGCAACGCGCAGCGGGCCGCCGATGAGCGCGACCCGGACGAGCGCGAGCTGATCGAGTTGATCGGCTCTGAGATCGAGCGCCTCAACGGCCTGCTCGAACAACTGCTGTCGCCGGCTCCGGCCGCGCCGCACGCGCCGCTCAACATCCACGCCTCGCTGGAGCGCGTGCTGCGCCTGGCCGAAAGCGAAGGCGGCTGGGCGGTGCGGC
>Ga0308172_1002151_pt1 | contig 10966 bp, 8 predicted proteins | sample PhyGR2_FD_202134 | JGI IMG/M metagenome (GOLD analysis project Ga0308172, IMG submission 202134) | Phyllosphere microbial communities from UC Gill Tract Community Farm, Albany, California, United States - DLSLSG.R2 | ecosystem: Host-associated > Plants > Phyllosphere > Unclassified | place: USA...
GCCCCGAACGGATTGATCGCCGCCGACAGATGGTCATTGGCGATGCGGACCCAGTTTTCCTCATTAGCCACGGAGTTGCGCTCCCTGCTTGGCGGCGGCCGCGACGATCTTGTCGGCGATGGCCTTCAGTTCCTCGTCGGTGAAGCTCTTCTGCTGGGGTTGCAGCAGGACCTCGACCGCGACCGACTTATGGCCCTCGGGCACGCCCTGCCCGGCGAACACGTCGAAGACACGCGCGGCGGTGATCGCCGCCTTGTCCGCAGCCCGGACCGCACGGATCAGCATGTCGGCCGCCAGCGTGTCCGGCACCAGAAAGGCGAAGTCGCGCTTCACCGACTGCAACGCCGGAGGCGTATAGGCCGGACGCATGAAGCCCGTCGCCCGCTTGGGCGGGATGGCGTCGAGATACAGCTCGACCGCCGCCACCGCGCCGTCGAGGTCGAACGCCTTCAACACCGAAGGGTGGACCATGCCGAACGCCGCCAGCACCGTCTTCGGACCCAGCCGCAACGTGCCCGACTGGCCGGGATGCCAGGCATCGCCCGCCTCGCCCATCACCTGGAGATTGTCGACCGGCGCGCCCGCCTGCGCGAGCAACGCGATGGCCTCGGCCTTGGCGTCATACGCGTCAAAGCCTTGCGCCTTGCCAGCGCGCCAGTTGCGGGGACTCTTGTCGCCCGCCAGCACGACCCCCAAAGTCGGCCGTTCGGCCTCCGCCAGATAGCGGCGACCGATCTCAAACAGGCGGACGGTCGTAGCACCGCGCTTGATGTTGCGCTCGGTCGCGGCGAGCAGGCCGGGGAGGAGCGAAGGCCGCATGACCTTCAGGTCTTCGCTGATCGGATTGGCGAGCGTGAACGCGCCGCCGCCAAAGGGCGCGGCCTGCGCCTCGCTGATGAAGCTCCACGTCACCGCTTCGTCCAGACCACGCGCGGCGGCGGCGCGGCGGGCGCGGCGCTCCAGCTTCTGCTGCGGCGTAGCGGTGGGACGCGCGACGCCGGGGGTGCGGGGGAGCGCAACTGGGGGAACATGGTCGATCCCCTCGATACGGATGACTTCCTCGACCAGATCGGCGGGGCCGTCCACATCGCGACGCCAGCTCGGTGCAGTCACCTGCCAGTCGGCGGTGACGGTGAAGCCCAGCGACTCGAGGATCGCCTTCTGACGGTCCGCCGCGATGGCGAGGCCGCCCAACGTCTCGGCCAAGTTTGGATCATAACCGATAGTCTTGCCAACGACTGGCGGCTTGCCCGCGCGCGTCACCGCGCTGGCGGTGCCGCCGCAATATTCGAGCACGAGGAACGTCGCGATGGCGAGGCCGTCGTCCAGGAAGGCCGGGTCCACGCCGCGCTCGAACCGGGTGCGCGCGTCGCTGGTCAGCGCCAGTTTCTGGCCGGTGCGCGCGATCGCCTCGGGGGTGAAGTACGCGCATTCGATGATGACGTCGGTGGTCGTCTCCGACACGCCCGAATGCTCGCCGCCCATGATGCCGCCGATGTCGTGCACACCCGCCGCGTCGGCGATGACGGTCATGCCTTCCGACAGGCTATAGGTCTTGCCGTTGAGCGCCTCGACCGTCTCGCCGTTGCGGGCCTGGCGCGCGACCAGACCGCCCGACAGCTTGGCCTTGTCATAGACGTGCAAGGGACGGCCGAGATCGACCGTCATATAGTTGGTAATGTCGACCAGCGCCGAGATCGGCTTCTGCCCGATCGCGGTCAGCCGCTGGCGCATCCATTCGGGGGCCTCGCCATTGGTCAGGCCCGACACACCCTGCGCGTAGAAAGCAGGGCAGCCCTCGGCGTCCTCGATACGGACATCGGGGCCAGCGCCCTCGCCCGTCACCTCTGGCACGGTCGGCGCGATCAGCGTGCCGAGACCGGCGGCGGCGAGATCGCGCGCGATGCCGTGGACGCCCATGCAGTCCTGCCGGTTGGGCGTGATCGACACGTCGATGACCGGATCGTTCAGCCCCGCATAATCCGGGAAGGAGGTGCCGACGACCGCATCCTCGGGCAGTTCGATGATGCCGTCATGGCCCTCGCCGATCTGCAACTCGCGCGCCGAACACATCATGCCGTTCGACTCGACGCCGCGAATGGCGGCGACCTTCAGCGTCACGTCGAGGCCGGGAACATAGGCCCCCGGCGCGCCGAACACACCGACCAGGCCCGCACGCGCATTGGGTGCGCCGCACACGACCTGCATCGGGCCGTCACCGGCATCGACCGACAGCACTTGCAGCTTGTCCGCCTGCGGATGCCGCTCCGCCGACAGGATGCGCGCGACACGGAACGGGGCCAGCGCCTCGCCCGGATTGTGGACGCCCTCGACCTCCAGGCCGATACGGGTCAGCCCCTCGACAATGGCGTCGAGCGACGCGTCGGTGTCCAGATGGCTCTTCAGCCAGCCCAGGGTGAACTTCATACGCCGACTCCTCCCGACAGCGTGGGTACGTCGAGGCTCGCGAACCCGTAATGCTTCAACCAGCGGATATCGCCGTCGAAGAAGGCGCGCAGATCGTCCATCCCGTATTTCAGCATGGCGAGGCGATCGATGCCGCAGCCAAAGGCGAAACCCTGCCACTCATTGGGATCGAGCCCGCACGCCTCGATGACCTTCGGGTGGACCATGCCGGAGCCGAGAACCTCCATCCAGCCGCCGCCCCCATCTCTTCCAGGGTGGCCGCCGATGACGCGCTTGCCCTTCTCGATGGTGTAGCCGACATCGACCTCGGCCGAGGGTTCGGTGAAGGGGAAATAGCTGGGGCGCAGGCGCAGCACGATGTCGTCGCGCTCGAAGAACGCCTTGAGGAAGGTCTCCAGCGTCCACTTCAGATGGCCGAGCGTAATGCCCTTGTCGATCACCAGCCCCTCGACCTGGTGGAACATCGGCGTGTGGGTCGCGTCCGAGTCGGAGCGATAGGTGCGGCCCGGCGCGATGATGCGGATCGGCGGCTTCTGGTCGAGCATGGTGCGGATCTGCACCGGCGAGGTGTGGGTGCGCAGCACGCGGCGCACCGTACGCTCGTCGCCGCCCGCCTCGACCCCCGCCAGATAGAAGGTGTCGTGCATCGCGCGTGCCGGATGCGTCTCGGGTATGTTGAGCGCGGTGAAATTGTGCCAGTCGGTCTCCACCTCCGGCCCGGTCGCCACCGCGAAGCCCAGATCGGCGAAGATCTCGGCCAGCTCGTCCATCACCTGGCTGACCGGGTGGACGGTGCCGAAGCTGCCGCCCTCGACCGGCAGGGTCATGTCCAGCCGTTCGGACGCGAGGCGCGCGTCGAGTGCCGCCTGCTCCAGCGCGGACTTGCGGGCACCCAGCGCCTCGGTGACGGCCTCGCGCAGGCCGTGGATCTTCGGCCCTTCGACCTGGCGTTCCTCGGGGCTCATCTTGCCCAGCGTCTTCAACAGCTGGGTGATGCGCCCTTGCTTGCCCAGCGTGTCGACGCGGATCGTCTCCAGCGCATCCAGCGCGGGCGCATCGGCGATGGCGGCGAGCAGCGGCTCACGCATTTGTTCGAGTTCGTTACTCACATGTCACTCCGTCGGCCGTTCTGGCGCCCCCGTGAAGGGCGTGGCCCGTTGGCGGGATTGCCCCTGCCGTAGCGGCTGGGTGGCCATGGGATCAATCCTTCACGCATGATCCGCGATCGTGACGGCCGCCATGATGCCCGATGTCACGGCAACCTTTCCTCAATATGTCATAGGTTAAGATTGCCTCGCGGCCCTTGCGAGGGGCCGTGCCATGCCCGGTACGGAACGCCCATCTTGATTCTCGATGTCTTTACCATCCAGGTGATCGCCGCGATCAGCCATTTCATCATCGGCGCGCTGCACCTGACCCCGGGCCTGACACGCCGGGACCGTGGCGGATGGGTGCGCGACTGGGGACTGGCGAAAATCCTGATCGGCCTGGCCAACGGGCTGTCGCTGCTCTTCGACGGCTCCAACGCGATGCCGGTCGAACGCCTGCTCAACCTGACCCTGGTGATCGGCCTCGCCCTGAGCATCCGCAGCACCGCGACCATCAGCGGCCGGACGCCGCCGCGCCTCCTGATGCTGCTGTTCGGGGCAACCGGAGCGGCGCTGGTCGCGCTCCTGCTGTTTGATCCCCATGACGTCCGCTGGACCGTGGCGGCGATGGGCATGGCCCGAACGCTGTGCCTGTTGTCGCTCACCTGGCTGGTGACCGGCATCGCCCGGCGGGAGGGGCTGAAGACCGCCTGGATCATGGCGGGCATCTTCGCCCTCTCGACGATGGCCTTCCTCCTGAACATGGCGCTGAACCTGATCGGATTCACCTTTACCGACTGGCAGGCCCAAACCGATCCGATAGCGCATTGGGCGGTCGGCATCGCGATCATCATGGTGACGCTGACCCATTTCTCGCTGCTGCTGATCGAGTCCGAGCGCACCCAGCGCGAACTGCGCGAACAGGCCTGTCGCGACAGCCTGACCGGCGCGCTGAACCGCTTCGGACTGGACCAGAACCGGATCGCCATGCACGGCCCGGTCGCCCTGCTGCTGATCGATATCGATCATTTCAAGGCGCTCAACGACACGAAAGGTCATGCGGCCGGGGACTTGGTGCTACGGCTGCTGGTCGACCTGGCCCAGGCCGAACTGGGCGCACGGGGACAGGTGGTTCGGATCGGAGGCGACGAGTTTCTCTGCGTCCTGCCCGCCGCCAGCCATGCCGAGGCAGACCTGCTGCGCAAGGCCCTGTCCCAACGTTTCGACCGTGCGGTGGTCGCCGCCGTCGATTCGCCCTATCCGCCGTCGCTGAGCATCGGCCTTGCGACCCGATCGGCGGACAAGGGGCTCGACCGGCTGATCCGGCAAGCGGACGAGGCGATGTATGCCATCAAGCGGGTCCGCCATGCGCGACGCCCGCACGCGCAAGCCGCCTGACCCGATCTCTCGAAACGCGCCATGGGCAAGGGCGGGCGGCTGGTTGGCAGCCCGCCCTGCTCGGTCGGATCGACATTCACCTTTTCCTCCCCTTGCAGGGGAGGAATGAAAGGGGTGGCCGAATGTCGATCCGTCCTCGCCTCGCGCGTCAGAGCGCCTTGGCCGACCCCGGCGTGTTGACGCCCATCGATTGCAGGTATCGTTTGATGTTGCGCGCCGCCTGACGGAGCCGCTGCTCGTTCTCGACCAGCGCGATGCGGACGAAGCCTTCGCCATTCTCGCCGTAACCGACGCCCGGCGCGACCGCGACCTTCGCCTCGGTCAGCAGCTGCTTGGAGAATTCCAGGCTGCCCAGATGCGCGAGCGCGGGGGGCAAGGGCGCCCAGGCGAACATCGAGGCCTTGGGGCTCGGAATGTCCCAGCCCGCCCGGCCGAAGCTCTCGACCAGCACGTCGCGACGCTTGTGATAGAGCTGGCGGTTCCGCTCGACGATATCCTGCGGCCCGTTCAGTGCGGCGCAGGCGGCCGCCTGGATCGGGGTGAAGGCGCCGTAGTCGAGATAGGACTTCACCCGCGTCATCGCGGCGATCAGCTTCTTGTTGCCGACCGCGAAGCCGATGCGCCAGCCCGCCATCGAATAGGTCTTGGACAGCGAGGTGAACTCGACCGCGACGTCCTTGCCGCCCTTGACCTGAAGGATCGAAGGCGTCGGATTGCCGTCATAATAAAGCTCGGAATAGGCGAGGTCGCTCAGCACCCACAGCTCATGCTTCTTCGCGAACGCCACCAGCCGCTCGTAAAAGGCCAGGTCCACCGTCTCGGCGGTCGGGTTGGACGGATAGTTGACGACCAGCACCGAGGGGCGCGGCACGGTGAAGTGCATCGCCCGCTCCAGGCTCTCGAAATAGGCCTCGTCCGGCGTCGTCGGCACCGCGCGGATCGTCGCGCCCGCGATGATGAAGCCGAAGGTGTGGATCGGATAGGAGGGATTGGGCGCCAGGATCACGTCGCCCGGCGCGGTGATCGCGGTGGCGAGGCTGGCCAACCCTTCCTTTGACCCCATGGTGACGACCACCTCGGTCTCGGGATCGAGATCGACGCCGAAGCGGCGGCCATAATAATTGGCCTGGGCACGGCGCAGGCCGGGAATGCCCTTGGACTGGGAATAGCCATGCGCGTCGGGCTTCTGGATCACCTCCATCAGCTTTTCGAGGACATGCGGCGGCGGCGGCAGGTCGGGATTGCCCATGCCCAGATCGATGATGTCCTCGCCGCCCGCGCGCGCCGCCGCCCGCATCGCGTTGACTTCGGCGATGACATAGGGCGGCAGGCGCTTGATGCGGTAGAACTCTTCGGACATGGGTCCCTCTGTGTAACGATTTGGGACCCGGACCTTAGCGTCTTTCGTTTCCCAACGCGACCCGACATGACGGCGCAATATCCTGACGCTAAGACGGGGTTATACGAACGAGAGGATGCGATGACGGCCCGCCCCGCGACAGTCCCTGCCATGCCTACCCTGGAAGAGTTGCAACACTGGACCTGGGTGATGGGCCGAGCGCAGCAGATGATGATGGAGGCCGCACTTTCGCCCCCGCCCGAGGGCATGCCGGTGGTGCCGGGCTTCAACGACCCCGCCACGATGGGCCGGGTCCGTGATTTCTGGTCCGATTCGATGAAGCTGTGGCAGCGATTCGTCGACCCCGCCGCCGAACCGAGCGTGGCTCCCAAGGCGGATCGCCGCTTCAAGGCCGAACAGTGGCAGTCGCCGCTCTTCGACTGGATCCGGCAAAGCTACCAGGTCATCTCCGACCATATGCTGCGCGGCGTCGAGGCGATCGAGGGCGTCGACCCGAAGCAGAAGGAGCAGATCCGCTTCGCCGCACAAGGTTTCATCGACGCGATGAGCCCGACCAACTTCCCCGCGACCAACCCGGAAGTGCTCGACCGGATCGTCGAGACGCGCGGCGAGAATCTGTTGAAGGGCTTGCAGAACATGCTCGCCGACATGGGGCGCGGACAGCTGACCCACAGCGATTCGCGCGCCTTCGAGGTCGGGCGCAACCTGGCCGCGACGCCGGGCAAGGTGGTGAAGCGCACCGACCTGTACGAGCTGATCCATTATACCCCGACCACCGAACAGGTGGCGGCGGTGCCGATCCTGATCTTCCCGCCCTGGATCAACCGCTTCTACATCCTCGACCTCGCGCCCGAGAAAAGCCTGATCAAATGGCTGGTCGACCAGGGGTTCAGCGTCTTCATGGTGTCGTGGAAGTCCGCCGACGCGACCATGAAGGACGTGATCTGGGACGATTATGTCGCGGCGCAGGTCGAGGCGATCGATACGGTGCGCGAGCTGTTGTCGGTCGAGGCGGTACACAGCGTCGGTTATTGCGTGGCCGGCACGACGCTGGCCGCGACGCTCGCCTATCTCTCCGCGAAGGGCGAGGCGGCGAAGGTCGCCAGCGCCACCTTCTTCACCGCGCAGGTCGATTTCTCCAAGGCGGGCGAGCTGCTGCACTTCGTCGATGACGAGCAGTTGAAGCTGATCGCGTCCCTGTCGCCCGAGGGGTATCTGGACGGGCGCTATCTGGCGATGACGTTCAACCTGCTGCGCGGGCGCGACCTGATCTGGAATTACGTCACCAACAACTATCTGCTGGGCCGCGATTATGTGCCGTTCGACCTGCTCCACTGGAATGGCGACGTCACCAACCTGCCCGCCAAATGGCATCTGAGCTATCTGACCGATCTTTACCGCGACAATATGCTGGTGAAGCCCGGCGCGATGTCGGTGGCGGGCGTGCCGCTCGACCTGGCGAAGGTCGCCACCCCCGCCTATGTCCAGGCAGGGCGCGAGGATCATATCGCGCCGCCTGAAAGCGTATGGAAGATCACCGAGGCGTTCACCGGCCCCTTGCGCTTCGTGCTGGCGGGATCGGGGCATATCGCGGGCGTGGTCAACCCGCCCGCCTCGGGCAAATATCAATATTGGACCAATGACCAGCCCGCCGCGACGCTGACCGAGTTCGTCGGGGGCGCGACCGAGACCAAGGGCAGCTGGTGGCCCGACTGGGCTGGCTGGCTGCGCCAGCGCGACTCGACCACTGTCGCGGTCACGGGTGCGCGGGTGCCGGGCGAAGGCGCACTTCCCGCCCTCGACGAAGCGCCCGGACGCTACGTCAGACAGCGTTAGTTTCGATTTTGTTGCACTGCACAATAGACTTGATTTCGACAGCCCGAATCGCTATTGTGCAGTGCAACAAACCGGGAGAGTGTTCTTGGACAAGACCAAGCCGACCGTCCCCGCCGCGAAGTCGGCGGCCAAGCCTCGTCGCAGCGCCAAACCGGCCGCCGCGAAGACGTTGCCCGGTCTTCCTTCCGATCCCCCGTCCGATGCCAAGCCTGCGGTTGCGGCACCCGTCGCCAAGACGGCGCCCGCGAACACCGGCCTGCCGCTGACCTCTCCGGCCAAGACTGCCGAGAAGAGCGTCGCGGCAGTGGTGGCCGCACCCGTTCCGGCGCCAGAGGCTCCGGTCGAGCCGGTCGCCGAGACTCCCGCTCTGGCGGCCAAGCCGGTCGAAGCGGCAAAGTCCGCTGTGCCGATCGTGCAGCCCGTCGCCGAATCGGCCAAGCCCATCCTTTCTTCCCCGACCGCCGCGGTTTCGGCGGACTCAAAGCCCAAGGACACCATCATGGAAGCCACGAGCACCATCGAAAACGCCGCCAAGGACACCGCCGCCAAGACCCAGGCGATGTTTGACGAAGCCCAGGCCCGCACCCAGGCCGGCATGGAAAAGAGCGCCAAGCTGTTCGAAGACATGATCGCCTTCAACAAGGAAAACCTGGAAGCGGTCGTCGAATCGTCGAAGATTGCCGCCAAGGGCGCCGAGACGCTGGGTCAGGGCGCGGCCGACTATGCCAAGCGCTCGTTCGAGCAGGTCAGCCAGGTCATGCAGACCCTGTCGCAGGTCAAGTCGCCGACCGAGTTCATGAAGCTGCAGTCGGACTTCGCCCGTTCGAGCTTCGACTCGATGGTCGCCGAGACCTCGCGCTCGACCGAGCACATGATGAAGCTGGCTGGCGAGATCGCCCAGCCGCTCAGCAACCGCCTGGCGGTCGCGGCCGAGAAGATGAAGACCGTCGCGTAATTCGCTGACGGGGTCCTTTGCGGGACAGGATAGGGGCGGTCACTTCGGTGGCCGCCCTTTTTCGTTTGGGGAGATGCGGCGCGTAAATCGCCCGTGGCTTACCCTCCCCCATCCCCTCCCGCCTGCGGGAGGGGAGCGGCAAGATCAAAGGGTTCGATCAACCCGTGAACGCAGTCCTTGGCACCCCCCTCCCGCAAGCGGGAGGGGATGGGGGAGGGCAAGGTGTCTCACCGAGACCAACACCCCACTAGCGCCCCAAGCCCACACCCCCTACATTCCCCCTCATGTCGTTCTTCGGCCGCTTCTCCCCCGTCCGCGCGATCCGCGACCTGCGGCTCTTCCTGTCGCAGCGCCAGCCCTATGAGCTGGTCTTCCTGATGATCGCGGTCGGGATCACCGGCTTCTTCATCTATGCCTTTGCGCGCGACGATTATGTGCCCGTGCCGTACAAGCCCGACATCATCTATGTCGAACAATGGCGCGCCGACCGCAGCGAAGCGGAGATCCTGGCGCAGCAGAAGATCGACTATGTGAAGAAGAAGCAGCGGCTGGCCGAGGAAAAGGCCGCCAAGGATCAGCGACAGGCCGAATTCAAGAAGGTCGACGATGCGCTGAGCAAGTGGGGCATCTGATCGATCGTCGCTGGATGGGGGCGGCACTGGCGCTGGCGGATCGCGGCGTCGGGCGGACCGCGCCCAATCCCAATGTCGGATGCGTGCTGGTCCGCGACGATCGCGTGGTCGGGCGCGGCTGGACGCAAGCAGGCGGCCGTCCCCATGCGGAGGCGATGGCGCTGGCCGAAGCGGGCGAGGCGGCGCGCGGCGCCACCGCCTATGTCACGCTGGAGCCGTGCGCGCATGTCTCGCCGCGTGGCCCTGCCTGCACCGACCTGCTGATCGCCGCCCGAGTCGGGCGTATCGTCGCCGCGATAGGCGATCCCGATCCTCGTACCAATGGCCAGGGCTTCGCCCGCGCCCGCGCCGCCGGGATCACGGTGACGACCGGCGTGCGTGAGGCGGAGGCGCGGGCGATGATCGCGGCCTTTCTGACCCGCCGGGCGAAGGGCCGCCCCTTCGTCACGCTGAAACTTGCCAGTTCGCTCGACGGGAAGATCGCCCGTCCCGATGGTGAGAGCCGCTGGATCACCGGGCCGGAAGCCCGCGCCCATACCCATTTGGAGCGCAGCCGCCACGAAGCGATCCTCGTCGGGCGCGGCACGCTGGAAGCGGATTCGCCCAGGCTGGATGTCCGCCTGCCCGGCCTCGAGTCGCACAGCCCGCGCCGTATCCTGCTTTCGCGCACGCCCGAGGCGGGCTGGGAAACCATCCCCTCCCCCGCCGCCATCGCCGATCTGGCGGGCGTCGACCGGCTGATGGTCGAGGGGGGGGCACAGACCGCCTCCGCCTTCCTGGCCGGGGATCGGGTCGACCGGCTGCTCCTCTATCGCGCGCCCATCCTGATCGGTCAGGGGCGCGCGGCGCTGGGCGATATCGGCCTCAGCCGCTTGGCCGAGGCACATGGCCGCTGGCGGCTGGCCGATTCACGGATGCTTGGCAGCGACCGGTTGGAGGTCTACGAGCGCGACTGATATGTTTACCGGGATCGTCACCGACATCGGCTCCGTCACCAGCGTGGAAACGCGCGGTGACACGCGGGTCGTCATCGCCACCGCCTATGATACGGGCACCATCGACCTGGGCGCGTCGATCGCCTGTTCGGGCGTCTGCCTGACCGTGGTCGAGAAAGGCCCCGACTGGTTCGCCGTCGATGTCTCGGCCGAGACGATCGGGCGCACCGCCGACCAGTGGACGACCGGCCAGCGGCTGAACCTGGAACGCGCGATGAAGCTGGGCGACGAGCTGGGCGGCCATATCGTCACCGGCCATGTCGACGGCGTCGGCC
>Ga0308172_1002152_pt1 | contig 10964 bp, 11 predicted proteins | sample PhyGR2_FD_202134 | JGI IMG/M metagenome (GOLD analysis project Ga0308172, IMG submission 202134) | Phyllosphere microbial communities from UC Gill Tract Community Farm, Albany, California, United States - DLSLSG.R2 | ecosystem: Host-associated > Plants > Phyllosphere > Unclassified | place: USA...
GTGCTGATGGGCGGCGCCTTCCACGTCAACGGCAACATCACCCCGGCCGCCGAGGCCAACATCTGGGGTGACGCCGAAGCGGCCGACGTGGTGTTCACCACCGATTGGCCGGTCACCGCGATCGGCCTGGACGTGACCACCCGCGTGGAAATGGACCGTGATGGCCTGGATAAGCTGGCCGCACTCGGCGGCGCCGACGCCGAGCTGGTCCGTGCACTGTCGCAGGACTACGTGGACTTCTACCTGCAGGCCGGCCACAAGGGCATGGTCGTGCACGACTGCTGCGCCTGCATTGCCCTGACCCGTCCGGAGCTGTTCCAGTTCGAGCGTGCCAGCGTGCGCGTGGCCACCGACGGCGTTGCCCGTGGCATGACCATTCCGAAGCCGGAAGGCATGGGCTTCGGCCCCAGCGTGTGGGATGGCCACGTGCTGCAGTCCGTCGCCATCGGCGTGGATGCGGCCGCGGTACTGGCCGACATCGAGCAGACCCTGAAGGTCTGATCGGCTAGCGTCTGGCCCTGCCTGGGACGGTCTCGGGCAGGGTCCACAGCACCGGAAGCACCAGCACTGCCACCAGCGCGATCATCGCGCCCGGTGCCGCCGCCCAGCCGCTGCGTTCCACCCACCATTGCGCCAGCCAAGGCGTCGCGCCGCCGAACACCGCGGTGGCCATGGTCACACCCAGTGCCAACCCGCTGACCCGGCCTTCGCCCGGGAACTGCTCGGCCGTGGCCGGGGCCGCGACCGCACTGACACCACCGGCCACGCAGGCCAGCAGCACGGCGGCCAGCGCGATGCCCAGCGCCGTCGCCTGCGCCATCCACGCGAACAGGGACAGCGGCAGCAGCGCTGCCAGCACGGTCAGGCCCAGCAGCACCGGCCGTCGTCCGACGCGGTCGGACAATGCGCCGCACAGTGGCGTGATCGCGATCACCGCCACTGCCGCAATCGTCGACAGCCACAGCGCATCGGCTTCGTCATGACCCTGCGCATGCAGGAACGACGGCACGTAGGTGATGCCCACGTAGTAGGTGATCGAGCCCAGCGCCGAGATCGCGAAGGTGCGCGCCACTGCTGCGGGATGGTTGCGGAGCACATGCCGCAGCGGCGTGGCGGGAATGCTGCCCTCGCGCTGCTGGCGCTCGAACTCAGGCGATTCACGCATGCCCGACCGCGCAACCAGGATCACCAGTGCCAGCGCGGCACCGAAGAAGAACGGAATGCGCCAGCCCCAGCTGTCCAGCTGCGCGGTGGGCAGCAGCGCGACAGTGAGCGCGGAAATCGCCACCGCCAGCAGCGCCCCCACTTCGCTGGCTGCCGACGCCAACGAGGTCACCAGGCCTCGTCGCCGCACGGGTGCGCTTTCCAGCAGGTAGGCCACCACGCCGGTGTATTCGCCGCCCACCGAAAACGCCATCACGCAGCGCAGTACCAGCAGCAGCACGCCCGCCGTGGTGCCTGCGGTGGCCGCGGTTGGCAGCAGCGCAGTGGCCAGCATTGCCGCCGCCATCAACGCCATCGAAGCCAGCAGCATCCAGCGCCGGCCCAGGCGGTCGCCCAGGTGGCCGAAGCACAGCGCGCCCAGTGGACGCATCAGGTAGGACACCGCGAAGCCGGCAAGCGTGACGAGCAGCGCCTGCTCGCCACCACCGAAGAACACCCGCGACAACACCGTGGCGAAGTACAGGTACAGGGTGAAGTCGTACCACTCCACCACCGTGGACAGGCCGGCCACCCACATCGAGCGCTGCCGCGCCGCGGTCATTGCGTGTTCGCCTTCAACAGCCTCGGTCCCGGTTGGGCAGGTTCCGCGCAGCGTGGCATGGACGGGGTGAAATGCCGGTCATCGGCTGTCGACTGCGTGCATGCACTGGGTTTCATGACCGGTGAAGCGCTCACCGCCAGGGCCGAAGCAGAAGCATCCTTGCTGGAACACAAGGCCGGGCAACTCAGCCCGGCAGCTGCAGTTCCGCCCGCAGCCCGCCACCCTCGCGGTTGTGCAACCTCAGCGAACCACCCAGCGACTGCGCCAGCTGCACCGCGATGGCCAGTCCCAGACCGGTCCCTCCGGTATCGCGGTTGCGCGAGCTCTCCAGCCGGTGGAACGGTGCCAGCACTGCCTGCAGCTGGTCCTCGGGAATGCCGGGGCCACGGTCGGAAATGCTGATCCACACCCTTCCGGCCGTATCGCGGCCCGCCTCGATCTCGGCGGCGCCGGCGTAGCGCAATGCGTTGTCGACCAGATTGCCGACCACGCGGCGCAGCGGCTGCGGCCAGGTCTGCACGACCAGTCCAGCGGGCGCACCGCCAGTGACCGGCTTGCCCATGTCCTCGTAGTCGCCGACCACACTGGCGAGGAACGCGCCCAGGTCCATCGACACCGGCGCGCCAGCGGCAACGTGGCTGCTGCGCGCATAGGCCACGCCCTCACGCACCAGCTGCCCAAGGTGATCGAGGTCGGCCAGCAGGCGCTGCTGGGTGCTGTCTTCAGGCAGGGTCTCCACCCGAAGCTTCATGCGCGTGATGGGGGTCTGCAGGTCATGCGAGATCGCGGCCAGGATCTGCAGCCGCTCGCTGACATGGCCACGGATCCGCGCCTGCAGTGCATTGAGCGCGGCTGCGGCCGTGCCCACTTCGGCGGGGCCGTCTTCGGGCAGCATCGGTGCGTCCTTGCCAGGCTGCAGTTGCTCGACGGCGTGCGAGAGCTGCCGCAGCGGGCGCAATGCCAGCCGCACCGCCAGCCAGGCGCATACCAGCAGCAGGGCCAGCTGCACCAGCAGCACGGCCGGCAGCCAGCGCGCCAGCGGCAGGCCCGACGGTGTGACTTCGATGGTCAACGGTGAACCGTCGTGCAGGCGCAGCTCCACTTCAAAACGTTCCGGCAGCCGTGCCACCTGCCGCGCCTGCAGCGGATAGCGGTGTTCCAGACTGTCATCGATGATGGCGGTGACCTGGCGCGCACGATCGGTTTCCAACGCCGGGCCGGCCTGTGCCGGGCGCAACAGGTAACGGTACGTGCGCCGCTCCAACCGCGGCACCCAGGCCTGGCGCTGGTCGGCCGGCAGGTGTTCCAGCAGGGCCACGCTCACTGCTGCATCCTCGTCCAGGTTGCGCAGCATCATGCTGCGGGTGGACTGGTAGCGTTCGTAGAACAACAGGCCGAAGGACAGCGCATGGGCCAGGATCAAACCGCCCAGCAGCACCAGCAGCAGGCGCGCCGACAGCGTGCGCGGCCACGGCAGGCGGCGCGCGCGGGCGTTCATTCCTCCGGCCCCAGCAGCTGCACCGGCACGCTGAACACGTAGCCTTCGCTGCGCACGGTCTTGATGTAGGTGGGCTCACGCGCGTCATCGCCCAGGCGCTGGCGCACGCGGCTGACCAGGAGATCGATGGAACGATCGAACAGTTCTGCATCACGGCCCTGGGTAAGGCTGAGCAGCTGGTCGCGGCTGAGCACACGGTTGGCGTGGTCGAGAAACACGCGCAGCAGTCGGAATTCCGCACCGCTGAGCGGATAGGCGGTGTCCTGCGCATCCAGCAGATGGCGGGCAGTGGTATCCAAGCGCCAGTCGCCGAAGGCCAACTGGCGGCCGGCGTCACTCACCTGCAGGTTCGGCGGCAGCATCTGCGTGCGCCGGATCACCGCATTGATGCGCGCCAGCAGTTCGCGTGAGGAGAACGGCTTGGTCACGTAGTCATCGGCGCCCATTTCAAGGCCGATGATGCGGTCGGTTTCGTCGTCGCGGGCGGTCAGCAGCACCACCGGCACCGCGCGATGCTTGCCGGCACGCAGGTTGCGGCACAGGCTCAACCCGTCCTCGCCGGGCATCATCACGTCCAGCACCACCAGGTCCACCGCGTGGGTCTCCATCAGCGCGCGCATCGCACGGCCGCCATCGGCCTGGCTGACGCGCAGGCCGTTGCGCTGCAGGTAGTCGGCCAGCATCTGGCGGATCTCGCTGTCATCGTCGACGACAAGGATGTGCGGTACGTGGTTCATTGCGTTCTCGATGAAGACGGAGGTCAAGGCCGCGCGGCGCGGCCATGGTAGCGCGGCTCAGGGGCTGGCCAGCAGGCGCTGGATCTCGCTTTCGGTACGTGCGTAATCGCCTTCACCGTAGTGGCGGTAGACCACCCTGCCCTGCCGGTCGACCAGGTAAAGCGCCGGCCATAAGCGGTTGCCCCAGGCGTTCCAGATCCGGTACTGGTTGTCCTGCACCACCGGCCAGGTGATATCCAGCCGCGCGATGGCCTTGCGCACATTGCCGGGCAGGCCTTCGTAGGCGAACTCCGGAGTATGCACGCCGATCACCTGCAGGCCCTGCCGCGCGTAACGTGCATGCCACTGGTGCACATGCGGTGCCACGGTGAGGCAGTTGCTGCAGGCGTAGGTCCAGAACTCGACCAGCACCACCTGCCCACGCAGTTGATTCAACGCGAGCGGTGGGCTGTTGTGCCAGGGCCCGCCGCCATCGAACCCGGCAGCAGGAGCGGCCTGCGCCGGATGCGCACCGGCCTCCGGGCTGGGCAAGGCCATCAGCAGCGCCGCCCCACCCAGCAGGCCCAGCAGCAACGGCAGTACATACACACGCAGCGCGCCCATCGTTCAGCCTCCCTGCTCGGCCAGCGGCAGTTCGGCCGGCTTCACGCCTGCGGCTTCCAGAATGCTGTCAGCCACCTGAGCCGGGTGCGAGAGCAGCGACACATGGCTGCTGCCGATCGATTGCAGCTGCGCGCCAATGCGCTTTGCGGTGGCCGCCTGCAGTTGCGGCGACAACATGCGGTCGTCACGGCTGAGCACGTACCAGCTCGGCTTGCTGCGCCATGCGGCCACAGTGACGGACTCACCCAGCGCGCTGGCCTTCAATGGCACCTGCGTGCTGTACAACAGTGCAGCGGTCTTCTTCATCACATCCGGTGCGAAGTCCTGGGCGATGGCGTCGGCTGGCAGGGTCAGGTAGCCGTCCTTCTCCTGCAGGCGCGTCAGGCCCGGGCCGACCGGATAGCCCTCGCCCTGCTGTGCCGATGACTGCCCGGCATCCGGTGCGAATGCGGCCACGTACACCAGCGCCTGCACCTTGGGATCGTTGCCCGCTTCGGTGATGACCGTGCCGCCCCAGCTGTGGCCGACCAGCACGACCTTGCCCGGTGCGGCGGCAATCGCGCGACGGGTGGCGGCCACATCGTCGGCCAGCGAGGTGAGCGGGTTCTGCACGGCCACCGCAGGCAGTTTCCAGTCATGCAGGGTGGTGATGACCTTGTTCCAGCTGGAGCCATCGGCGAAGGCACCGTGGACCAGGATGACGGTGGGCGCGGCGCCGGCATCGGCCTCGGCGGCGAATGCCGGCGTCGCGACGCCGGCAAGGGCGAGGGCAGCGGCGAGCAGGGTGGTGCGGATCATGGGTGGCACTCCGGTGTTGGGAGTGGCCATTTCCGCTTGGGGGTGTATCGGCGCTGTTTCGCTGCGAGGCAGAGTTGTACCGGACTGTAGGGCAGCGGCGGATTTCTACAGTTGGATACATTCGGCCGCTGGGCATGGCCCGGCGAACGCCCGACGCGGCGTCTTTGTATCTGACTGTACGAACCCCCTGACACAGCCACAGTCTCTGACAAAACCCCGGGCAACAGCACACGTTGCCGATACCTGCGTGGCTCGAAATGGCCTCCATCGACCACTGGCCCGCAGGACACTCCCATGATCAGCTCCGCTTCTTCCGTGTATACGCCCCGCCTGGACGCCGTCGGCCGCTGGCTCTCGCCATTGGCGCTGCGCGCCCTGCTGGCCTGGGAGTTCTTTGAATCGGGCCGCGAGAAGCTGGGCGGACAGAACTGGTTCGCCGACCTGGAAGGGCGTTTCCCGTTCCCGTTCTCCACCCTGCCTGCGTCACTCAACTGGCAGCTGGCCACCTGGCTGGAACTGGTGGGCGCGGTGATGCTGCTGCTGGGCCTGGCCACGCGCTCGGTGGCCTACATCTTCTGGGTGCTGACCCTTGTTGCCATCGCTGCCGTGCACTGGCCGGACCAATGGAACAGCCTGGGTGAGCTGTGGCAGGGCTACGCAATCACCGACCAGGGCTACGGCAACTTCAAGCTGCCGCTGCTGTTCCTGGCCATGCTGCTGCCGCTGATCCTCAACGGCGGCGGTGCACTCAGCCTGGACCGCCTGCTGGCCGGCCCGCAGCGCGCCGCGGCGGGCAACGACGGCCTCGGCTGGGGCGTGAGCCTGATCGCCCTGCTGCTGCCGGTCGCCGCGCTGCTGCCCGGTATCGGTTTCGGTGGCGCACTACTCGGCGGCGCCCTGCTGCTGGGTTACCGACTGCGCCGTCGCCGCAACGCCTGATCCGCTTCCCCCCTTCCCGCGCTTCTTCCCTTCGTTTCCGTCGCCTTCAAGCGGCGTCCATCCCGCACGCCCTGCGTGCCCATCCAAGGAGTCATCACCATGTCCGTCTCGACCAAGAACACCGCTGCTTCCCGTCTGCCGCGCATCGGCGCCATCGGCATCGCCCTGGCCGGTGGCCTGCTGCTGGCCGGCCAGGCGGCCGCGATCCAGCCACTGGCCATCGGTGCCGTGGCCATGAGCGCCGCCGCCGAAGGCAAGTGCGGTGAAGGCAAGTGCGGCGCCAACAAGGCCGCCACTGGCAAGCCTGCCGCCAAGGCCAAGGTGGCCGAAGGCCAGTGTGGCGAAGGCAAGTGCGGCGACGCTTCGTTTGCCCGCACCGACCGTGACCACGACGGCCGGGTCTCGCGTGCCGAGTTCAACGCCGTGGCGGCCAAGCGCGCCGCTGAATTCGACCGCATCGACACCGACCACGACGGCTACATCAGCGAACAGGAGGCGCACGACTACCTGCGCAGTGTCTACACCGCCAACGGCAAACCGATGCCGAAGGGCCTGTTCTCCCGCGTCAACGACTGATCGTTCCCCCCGGCGCCGCCGCCACGGCGGCGCCATTGCCCTGGAGTACCGTCGCATGCGCTTGCCCCTGCCTTCCGCCAGTGCCGGTCTCGGCCTGCGCCGTGGCCTGATCGATGAACTGCTGGCGATGCCGGCCGATGCCATCGACTTCCTCGAAGTGTCGCCGGACAACTGGATCGGAGTTGGCGGTGCCCACGGCGCCGCGCTGCGCCAGCTGAGTGAGCGCCATCGCCTGACCTGCCACGGCCTGTCGCTGTCGCTGGGAGGGCCGGACCCGCTGGACCGCACCCTGCTGACGCAGACCCGCGCGTTCCTCGACCTGCATCAGGTGCAGCTGTACAGCGAACACCTGAGCTACTGCGCCGCCGGCGGCCATGTCTATGACCTGCTGCCGCTGCCGTTCACCATCGAGGCCGTGCATCACGTTGCCGGTCGCATCCGCCAGGTGCAGGACACACTGGGCCGGCGCATCGCCGTGGAGAACATCTCCTACTACGCCGTGCCAGGCGCGGACATGAGCGAGATCGACTTCATCACTGCAGTGCTGGCCGAGGCCGACTGCGACCTGCTGCTGGACGTCAACAATGTCTTCGTCAACGCCTGCAACAACGGCTACGACGCCTTCGATTTCCTGGCACGCGTGCCGGCGCATCGCGTCGCCTCGCTGCACGTGGCCGGCCACTTCGACGAAGACGATGGCTTCAAGATCGACACCCACGGCGCGCCGGTGAAGGGCGTGGTCTGGGCGCTGCTGGGTGAGGCCTATGCGCGTGTCGGCGTGCGCCCCACCCTGCTGGAGCGCGATTTCAACTTCCCGCCTTTGGCCGAGCTGCTGGCCGAGGTGGAGCAGATCCGCCACGCGCAGGCCGATGTGCTGCCGCCCGAGGTGGCCCATGGCTGAGCCGCTGGCCACCCTGCAGCAGCGCTGGGCCGACCATGTACGCGACCCATCGATGCCCGCGCCTGAGGGCATCGATGCACGGCGGATGGCGGTCTACCGCCGCCTCTGCATCGACAGCCTGGACAGCCTGCTGGCAGGCAGCCTGCCGCGCCTGCAGGCGCAGCTGGGTGATGCCTGCTGGCGCGACACCGTGGAGCACTACTACGCGCGGCATGCCTGCCATACCCCGCTGTTCCCGCAGATCGCCGGCGAATTCGCCGCGTGGCTGGGCGTGCAGGCAGACCTCGCGCTGCCGGGCTGGGTGGCGGAACTGGCGCATTACGAAAGCACGCAGCAGGCACTGCACATTGAAGCGCGGCACACCGGCAAGCAGCCATTGCATGCGCCACAGGCAGGCAGCGTGCTGGCGCTGTCTCCACTGGTGCGGGTGCTGGGCTACCAGTGGCCTGTGCATGAGGACGCCGGCCAGAACGGTGCGCCTACCACGATGCCGACGTTGCTGCTGCTGCGACGCCTGGGTGACTTCAGCCTGCAGGTGCAGGAACTTTCACCGCTGGCATATGCGCTGCTGTCGGCGTTCGGCGATGACGGCGCCCGTGCGGAGGACGCGCTGCAGGTACTGGCCGATCTGCATGGCGTGGCCGCCGACGAACTACGCACAGCCTGCATTCCGCTGCTGGGCGAGCTGTGCGCGGCCGGCGTGCTGGTTGTGCCGAACGACTGTTGAAGGCGCCGGCCAGAGGCCGGTGCCACCCATTTCTTGATTCGAGGTTTGATCATGGCTGTTTCCAATACGTCCTCCCTGCACGGCTGGCGCCTGTTCGTGGCCATCGCCGTGGTCCTGATCGCCTTCGCACTGGCGGCGTTCATCCTGCAGCCCGACGTGGTCGAGGGCAGCCGCGCGGCGATCCGGGTGACGGCACGCACATCGTTCCTGCTGTTCCTGGCCGCCTTCACTGCATCCTCGTTCGCCAGCCTGCTGCCCGGCCCGTTCACCCGCTTCCTGCTGCGCGAGCGTCGCATCGTCGGCCTGTCGTTCGCGTTCTCGCACCTGCTGCATGCGGTGGCGATCACCGCCTTCGGCATCCTCAACCCCGCGTTCTGGCCGGCGCGCTCAGCCCTGGCCAACCTGCCGGGCACGATCGGCTATGTAGCCATCCTCGCCCTGGCCATCACCTCGCATCGTGGCATCGCCCGCCGCATGGGTTCCACTGCGTGGCGTCACCTGCACGTGACCGGCATGTGGATCATCGCCGCAGTGTTCACCTATTCGTACTTCAAGCGCGTGCCCGGCAACTTCTGGTACGCGGTGCCCTCCGCGTTGCTCTTCACCGCCGTCGTGGTGCGTGCGATCGCCAAGCGGGCGCAGTCGCTGCGGCGCAATGCGCATGCGCGGCCGCCGCTGCGGAGTTCTTGAGGAGGCGGTTACCTGTAGAGCCGAGCCCATGCTCGGCTGCCTCTGGTTCAGCCGAGCATGGGCTCGGCTCTACAGAGGGATCCCAGCACGAAAGGCAGCGAATTCCCTGCGGAAAGGGATCTGACCCCACTTCAGGTCACGGGGCGCGGCGCAGCGTGATCAGGGTGATCTCCGACGGCACGCCAATGCGCGCGGGGAATCCGGCCCACAAGCCAGCGCCATTGCTCACGTACAGGGTCATCCCGTCCACCTCGTAGCGGCCGGAAACATAGCCGCCATTGGCCCGCTTCACCAGCTGGTCCATGCCGATGATCTGCCCGCCGTGGGTATGCCCGGACAACTGCAGCTTCACACCGCGCGCAGCGGCCTCACGTGCATTGCGCGGGCGATGGTCGAGCAGGATCACCGGCGCGGAGGGATCGGCACCGGCCAATGCGGCGTCCAGATCCGGCAGCGGCAGGCCATAGCGTGCAGCCACCGGGTCGGTGACACCGGCGATGGTCAGCGCCGCATCGCCGCGCCGCACCTGCAGGTGACTGTTCTCCAGCACCTGCATGTGCAGCGCGCGGAACGCCTGCATCCAGTCCTGGTACTGAGCGTAGTACTCGTGGTTGCCGGTGATGGCGATGACGCCATCCGGCGCCTGCAGATCGGCCAACGGTCGCGCGTCGTCGCGACGGGCCTCGACACTGCCGTCGATCAGGTCGCCAGTGATCACGATCAGGTCCGGTTTCAACGCGTTGCTCTCGTCCACCACCCTGCGCACCCAGTTACCGGTCAGCAGGCGGCTGGCGTGGATGTCGGTCAGCTGCAGCACGCGATAGCCGTCGAATGCGGCCGGCAGATCTTTGATCGCCACGTCGATCTGCCGGGGCTTGGGTACGGCCATGCCCTGGCTGACGCCGTAGCCACTGACCAGCAAGGCCAGCATGCCGGCCGCCGGTCGCAGACTCCGCGTACGCAATGCGGCTACCGCACGTGGCCAGCGCAGCAGGCGGGAAGCGACCAGGCCCACATCAAGCGCCAGCATCAGCAACGCCAGCAGCAACACCGCCGTGGAGCCGGTGGCCAGCGTGGCGATGGCCAGTTTCGGAATCTCGGGCGAGGCCATCGTGCCCCAGAAGGTGGCGACGATGCGCAGCTGCACGCCCACGCCCACCAGCAGCAGCGACAGCACGACCTTCAACCCGATGGGCATTCGCAGTGGCCAGAACAGGCGCCAGGCCACATACAGGCCCATCAACAAACCGATCGTACTCAGCACTGCAACCATCCGGGAAGGAAAGCGGGCACGCAATGGTGACGGCTGCGGGCCGTATTGTGTAGAGCCGAGCCCATGCTCGGCTGCTCAGGAAGCAGTCGAGCATGGCTCGACGCTACAGAACCCCAATCGCGCAGGGCTCGACGCTACAGATGGCCGAGGCGTTCAATCCGCAGGCGGGCAATGCGACGCTTCTCCATCGCCAGTACGGTAATGCGTACATCCGCAATCTCCACTGCGTCACCGATGTCCGGCAGGCGTCCCAACTGCTCCAGCACCAGGCCGGAGATGGTCATGTAGTCGGCACTGCGCGGCAGCGATACGCCAGCCAGGCGCTGCAGATCGTCCAAGGTCAGCGCGCCATCGGCCTCCCAGCAATCTTCACCCAGCGCGACCACGCCATAGCGCTCGTCCTGGGTGTCGACCAGGTCACCGGCAATGGCCGCCAACAGGTCGTTGGCGGTCACCA
>Ga0308172_1002159_pt1 | contig 10931 bp, 9 predicted proteins | sample PhyGR2_FD_202134 | JGI IMG/M metagenome (GOLD analysis project Ga0308172, IMG submission 202134) | Phyllosphere microbial communities from UC Gill Tract Community Farm, Albany, California, United States - DLSLSG.R2 | ecosystem: Host-associated > Plants > Phyllosphere > Unclassified | place: USA...
CAGCGCGGCTGGTCGCGCGGCACGGTCATGTCGGTGCGGCCGACCGTGTCCGGCACGGTCGGCACGTCCGGGTCGACGCACACCAGCAGGAACGAGCGCGTGCCATCGGGCACGCCACTCCACGCCAGGTGCGGGTTGCGGTCCGGCGCGAAGCCGTCGGCATCACCGGCTGCGAACTCGCGGTCGATCGGGGCTCCGGGGGTGATGCTGTTGCTGTTCAACTGCATGCAATGGCTCCTTACGCTTCGGGATAGCCCAGTCGCACCGCGACCGGGGTCAGCAGATCGAACGCGGCACTCATGACGTCGCTGTAGTGGCGCCAGTGACCGGCCGGGAAACGCGGCGGACCGATGCGCTCGGCCGGCGGGATGGAGGTGTTGAACAGCTCCTGCAGCATGCCGGCAACCACGCGCGGGTCATCGCCCACGTCGTCCATGCGCATCAGCAGGTGCGGGTACAGGTCCTGTTCGTGCAGGGTGGCCACCTGGGCCATCGAACGGGCCAGCCATTCCGCCACTTCGGCCACGTTGTTGACCGCGAACGGGGCCGGCGCGCCGTAGGCGATCCAGTCCAGCAGCATGTCGCGCGGGTCGCGCAGCACCACCAGCAGGCGGCCCTGCGGCAGGTGCGGGCGCAGCGACCACAGCAGGGCGTTGTCCCACCACAGCAGCCAGTCGATGACGGTGTCGTTCTGCAGGCCGCGCTTGCGCAGCGTGTCACGCCAGCCGCTCACCAGGCCGTCCGGGCTGAGGTCGCCCGAGGCCAGCTTCTGCAGGGTGAAGTAGTTCTGGAAGGCATCGTCCGGCGGGGTATGGCCGAAGCGGTCGCTGCGCATCACCGGGCTGGCCCCGGTGAGGGTGACCGCCACGCGTTCAACGCCCGAGCCCGGTGCGCCCCACAGGAAGATCGGCGCGGACGCAGCGCTTTCTGCGTCGACCTCGCCGAGGTCGGGCCAGCTCGGCGGTGCCTTGGCCTGCGGCGGCAGCGGCAGGCGCTGCGCGCTCTGTTCGGCCTGCAGTTCCAGCCAGGTGCGCAGCGCATCACGCGGCTGGCCGGCCTGGTCCAGGAGTTCGCCCAGCCAGGTGCGCAGCTCGATGCGGCGGCCTTCAGGCGCAGTGTCGATCAGGCCCTGCACGTGGGCGACGGCTGCCGCCGGATCACGCGCCAGCAGCGCGGCGACCAGGCGGGTTTCTCCACTGATGCGGCCCGGCTCCACGGCGATGATGCGACGGGCGATCGCCTCCACGGCGTCACCTTCGCCGGCCGCTTCATGCAGGCGCAGGCGCGCTTCCAGGGCAGGCACGAACTCGGGCATGGCCTCGATCCAGCGATCGGCCACGGCCACCGCGCCCGGGCTGCCGAAGCCCTCCGGTGCCAGCCGCGCCAGCCACAGGTGCGGCAGCTGGGTGTGCTCGGCCAGTACGGCGTCCAGTTCGGTGCGGGCTTCTTCTTCGCGGCCCAGGCGCTGCCAGCAGGCCAGCAGCAGCTCCACCGTGCGACGGTCGTCCGGGTTGGCCTTCAGCATCGGCCGCAGCTGCTCCAGTGCCTGCATCGGCTGGTCGGCCTGCAGCGCGATCTCCGCGCCCAGCCGCTGCAGCGCCGGCGTATCCAGGCCCGGCACCTGCAGCGCCTGCTGCAGCTGCTGGTGGGCGGCTTCGACATTGCCCTGGCGCAGCGCCAGCTGCACCACCTGGCCATGCAGGCTGGTCATCTTCGGGTTGATCTCGATCACGCGGCGGAAGGCCTGCTCGGCGAAGGCCAGCATGTCCTTGGCCTGGTAGGCCGAACCCAGTGCATACAGCACGCGCGGATCGTTGGGCATCTGCCGGGCGGCTTCGGACAGCAGCTGCACGGCACGGTCGGCGTCGTCGCGGTACAGGGCCACCATGCCCTGCAGCGCCATCACTTCCGGATGTTCCGGCTCCAGCCTGGCAGCCATCGTGGCCTGCCGCGCGGCGGTATCGATGTCGTTGCGGCCGATCGCCAGATGCGCCTGCATCAGGTAGGCCTCGAAGGCGTTCGGGTTGAGTTCGGTGGTGCGCAGCAGTGCTTCGTCGGCGCCTTCGTAGCGATGCTGGGCCAGCAGCAGGCCGGCCTGCTGCAGGTGCAGCTGTGCATCGTCCGGGGCCAGCTGCAGTGCCTGCTGCAGGGCTTCCATTGCGGCTTCGGGCTGGTCCTGCTGCTGCAGCGCAAGCGCCAGCCAGCGGTGGGCCTGGGCCTGGCCGGGTTCGTCGTGCACCCACGCCTGTGCCAGCTGCACGGCCTGTGCGGCATCGTTCTGGCGCAGGGCCTGGAGGATCTGGTCTTGCATGGCAGTCCGCTTCAATGGCAAACCCGCATTGTAGCGGGCTGCGCGCCGGCGCCGGTTCAGCCCGCCAGCACCCGTTGCAGGCGCTGGGCCACCCAGCGTTCGGAGAAGCCGTCGCCGCGCCAGTTTTCCAGGAACCCGCAGTGGCCGCCCCAGCAGGCGGTTTCCAGCCGCGCCTGCTGCGGCAGCTGCCAGTTGCTGAAGGTGGCATAGGGAATGACCGGATCATCCTGGGCCATCAGGATGTCGGCCGGCACCTGCAGGGTGGACAGGCGGTCGCCCGCGATCGAGTAGCCATCGAAGTACGCCTGCAGCGAGCCGAAATCGGTGTGCCGTTCCACCAGCCACGCGGTCAACGCGCGGATGTCCAGCTTCAGCACGCGGTCGTCGCAGTCGCTCAGTTCGGGGAACAGGTCGCGCTTGCGGCGCAGCGAGCCGGCCCACTTGCGGCGGAAGTACCAGTCGTACATCGCCGGGCCGCTCTCGATGCTGTCCATGGTCAGCGCCGGGTCCAGCACCGGGCACACCGAGGCCACCCGCTGCAGCGGCACGCCGGCTGCTGGCGCGCGCAGGGCCAGGCGCAGCACGAAGTTGCCGCCCAGCGAATAGCCCGCCGCCACCAGCGGCAGGTCCGGCCAGCGCCGGGCGATGTCACCGGCCGCCTGCACCACTTCGTCGATGCGGTTGGAGTGGAAGATGCCGGGGTTGAGGTGGTGGGTGTTGCCGTGGTCGCGGAAGTTCAGCCGCACCACGTCGAAGCCCTGGTCGATCATGCGCGCGGCCGCCATGCGCATGTAGCTGGATTCGGCGCTGCCTTCCCAGCCATGCAGCAGCAGGGCCATGCCCTTCGGCTCGCGGCCTTCGATGTGGCTGTGCCAGCCCTGCAGGCGCACGCCGTCGCCGCCATCGAGGATCAGTTCTTCACTGACCGCACCGGTGGCGGCCAGCAGCAGCAGGCCGCGCTGGAGGCGCATGCGGCTGGAGCTGAGCATGGACTGCAGGTGCGGGTTGCGCAGCCAGCGCGGCGGCTGGTAGTCAGCCGCATGCAGCGTCGGCGTGCCGGCGTCCAGCAGGGGTGGCGGGATCAGTGCCACCGCACGCTCACTCCCCGCTCATCGCCGCCACGATGCGCGCGCGCGAGGTTTCCGCGATGCGTCGACGGCCTTCCAGGTCCTGGGCACCGATCGGTACCAGGAAGTGCACTTCCGCACGTCGCGCCGGCTCACCGAGCAGGCGCAGGAAATTGGCGAAGAAACTCTCGCCCGGCCCGAAGGCCACGATGGTCTGGGCATCGCCACCGGTGCCGTAGACCAGGGCCACCGGCTGCACCGGCACGCCGGTTTCAACCGCGGCCTGGAAGATGCGCGCATGGAACGGACCCACTTCGTGGCCGCCACGGGTACGCCCTTCCGGGAACACGCCCACCGCCTTGCCATCGCGCAGGCGATCGGCCATCACCTGCATCACCCCACCGAGCGATTCGGTGTTGCCACGCTGGTGGAAGATGGTCTGCCCGCGCGCGGCCAGCCAGCCCACCACCGGCCAGCTGGCGATCTCGCGCTTGGCGACGAAGCCCATGCGCTGGCTGTGCAGGATGGAGATATCCACCCAGCTGACGTGGTTGGCGACGAACAGCACCGCGCCCGGCAGCGGCGTGCCGATCTGCGCCAGGCGGAAGCCGAAGATCCACATCAGGCCGCCCTGCCACCAGTTGACGACCTTGGCACCGAAGGTGGCGTCGCCCACGCGCAGTTCGCCCCACGGCGGAAGCATGCCGATCAGGATCAACGGCAGGAACACGAGGATGTGGACCAACAGCAGCGGTACGCGGTACAGGTAACGGCACACACGCGCCACGCCGCCACGGGGGGCCGGAGTGGGGGAAGTCATCCGCGCACGATACCGGAGGGCTGCAGCGGCTGCCAGCCGATTCTGGCCATAAGTCCTATTGACCGCGGCCATGGGCGGGAACACGGTGTCCTGTTGGCGGGGCTGGCGGCGGGCGTAGAGCCGACCTTGCCTTGGCATTTTGTAGAGTCGAGCCACGCTCGACTGCTCTTGGCGCCACATCAACAGCCGTCGAGCATGGCTCGACGCTACAGGGTCGCGGCGGGCCGCCACTGGCCGCAATGGGCCGGCACCAGCTGCAGGTCGCTGACCTGGCGCTGGGTGTGCTGCAGCCGCTGCAGGGTCTGCCGGTAAGTGGCGGTGTGGCCCAGCAGGGCAGTGACCAGGCGCGGTGGTGGCACGCCATCGGTGATGGCCGCGCTGGACCAGGCCGCGTCGGCCACCAGGAACACGGGGCGGCCATCGGCACCTTCGAACAGCAGGCCATGCTGGCCCACCGCGTGGCCCGGCAGCGGCACCGCCAGCAGGCTGCGGTCACCCAGCACGTCGCGGCCGCGGCCAAAGGCATCGAAGGGGCGCGGCAGGTCCACCTCCGGCAGGCTTTCCAACCAGCCCATGCGTGGCGCCGCATCGCGGGTCAGCGCCGGCAGCAGGCCCACGCTGAGCGCGCGCAGGCGCCCGCGCGCGGCCTGGTCCTGCCATGCCGCGCGCGAACACAGCAGCGGCACCCCGGGGAAATCGAGCACGCCACCGACATGGTCACCATGCAGGTGCGAGAGCACCACCAGGCCGATGTCGGCCGCGGCGATGCCGCGCTGCTGAAGCTGCGCGCGCACGCTCTGGCCCGGGCCCAGGTGCACCGGCGTGACCCAGCGGTAGAGGCGCTCCGGGAAACGCGCGGTCGCCTGCAGGAACGCGTCCGAGTAGCCCGTATCGAACAGGATCGGCCCGCGCTGCGGGTGGTGCAGCAGGGCCACCAGCGCGGGGAATTCGCAGCGGTGCCAGCTGGCACCCTGGCGGACGGCGCGCTGCGGGTGCACGCAGTGGCCGGCCTCGATCAGTTCCCACTCAAGCCGTGCCATCGGTACCCCCGTGCTGGTTGCAGGCGTGCTGCTTCCAGTGCGTGGCGAAGGCCTGCAGGGCCGCCTGCACGCCGGTGCGCGGGTCGTAGCCGAGGTCACGCCGCGCCGCGCTGATGTCCAAGGTCTGCGAATAGCCCAGCACGCCCACGCCATAGCGGGTCAGGCGCGGCTCGGGGCGCCCGGGCCGCAGCCGGGCCACGGTCTCGGCCAGCCCCGCCGCCGCCAGTGCCAGCGTGCGCGGCACCGTGCGCAGGCGCACCTGCAGGTCCATCGCCTCGAACAGGCCGTTGACCAGCGCATGCACATGCAGCGGCGTGCCGGCACTGATGTTGTAGGCGCGCCCGCTGCAGCGCGCATCGGCCTGCAGCGCCAGGCCCACCGCCTGCACTGCATCGTCGATGGGGGTGACGTCGATCAGCGCGCGGCCGCCGTGGATCAGCGGGAAACGGCCGCTGGCGGCCACCGCCAGCAGGCGCGGCAGGATCGCGCGGTCGCCCGGCCCGAACACCGCGCGCGGGCGCAGCACCACGGTGTGCAGCCCCTGGCGTGCGGCAGCGGCCACGGCCACTTCCGATTCCCATTTGCTGCGGGCGTACTCGGTGATCCAGCGGCGTGGCGGCTGGAAGCGTTCATCCACGCCGTACTGGTCGGCAAAGCGGAAGTAGATGCTGGGCGAGCCCAGGTGGACCAGGCGGGCGACGCCGGCCGCCTGTGCGGCCTGCAGCAGGCGGGTGGTGGCCAGCACGTTCGCCCGCTGGAAAGCGGCCGCCGTGCCCCAGGGTTGCGACATCGCGGCGCAGTGCACGACCGCATCGCAGCCCTGCAGCAGCGGCGCCAGCGCATCGTGGGCGAGATCGGCACTGGCGGTCTCGATACCGTGCGCGGCCAGCGCCTGCAGCCGGCGCGCATCGCGCCCGCTGCCACGCACCTGCCAACCCTGCGCCGCCAGGGCGAGCGCGACATGCTGGCCGATGAAGCCACTGGCGCCGGTGACCAGGACCGTGCGCATCAGTAGCGCAGTACCGCGCCGCCCAGCGCCAGGCCGGCGCCGGTGCCGATCAACAGGGCCTGGCCGCCACGCGGCAGGCGATCGTCGATGAGCGCCTGGTGCAGGGCCATCGGCAACGACGCCGCCAGCTGGTTGCCGTGCTCGCGCAGGATGCGCACCAGCCGCTGCGGCGGCAGGCCCAGCACGCGCTGCAGGTGGTCCAGGGCCTGGCCGCTGGCCTGGTGCGGCACGATCACATCGCACGCGTCCAGCGCGGTGCCGGCGCTGTCCAGCAGATCCTGCAGGAAGCCGGGCAGGCGCCGCGCGGCTTCGCGGTACAGCGCCCTGCCCTGCATCTGGAAGTGATGGGCCGCGCGGTAGGCATCGACATCATCGAACAGGCGCATGCCGGTGCCGCAGGTCGGCACCTGGCACAGTCCGGCGCCGTCGCCATAGGTGCGCAGGCGGGTCGCCAGCAGCGCCGAGGCCGCGCCGTCGGCGGCGCGCTCAACCAGCATCGCCACCGCGCCATCGCCGAACAGCGGTGCGGTCAGCAGATCGTCCGGGTCGAGGCCGGCACTGGGAACATCGCTGCAGACGATCAGCACGCGGCGGTAGCGGCCCAGCGCCAGCAGGCTGCCGGCCATTTCCAGCGCCACCACGAAGCCCAGGCAGGTGGCGTTGACGTCGAAGGACGGGATGCCGCTGTCGCCCAGGCCGAGGGCGCGCTGCACCAGCACGGCCTGGCAGGGAATGGCCTGCTCCATCACCCCGCAGGCGGAGACGATGCAGTCGATATCGGTGGCGGCCAGCGCGGCCTGCTGCAGGGCCTGCCGTGCCGCCTGCGCGCCCATCCAGGAGGCGCGCTCATCGGCTGCCGCATGGCGGCGGCTGGCTACGCCACTGTGCCGCTCGACCCAGCCGGCCGGCTTGTTCCAGCGCCGGTCGAACTGCTCCGATGACACGCGCTGGCGTGGCAGGTAGGCGCCGCTGGCGATGATCCGCAGCGGCAGCGCAGCAGGGGCAGCCGGGCCAGGCATCGGCCTCAGCCGTGGCCTGCGGCCACCACCGCCAGGGTCACCCGCGAGATGCACACCAGCCGGCCCTGTTCGTCTTCAATGCGGATTTCCCACAGCTGGGTGCTGCGGCCCACGTGCACTGCACGCGCGGTGCCGGTGACGGTGCCGCTGCGCACGGCGCGCACGTGGTTGGCGTTGATCTCCAGGCCCACGCAGACCTGCTTGCCGGTATCCACGCAGAGATTGCCGGCGCTGCTGCCCAGGGTCTCGGCCAGCACCACCGAGGCACCACCGTGCAGGATGCCGTACGGCTGGCGGGTGCGCTCGTCGACCGGCATGGTGGCCTGCAGCCAGTCATCGCCGGCGGCGGTGAAGGTGATGCCCAGGGTATCGATGGCCGTGCCACGGCTGAGCGTGTTGAGCTGGTCGATGGAGACGGCTTCGCGGAACACCTGGGTCATGCGGGTACCTTCAGAGGATGGGGACGAGGCCGGCGCCGAATGCCGTCAGCATGCGCACCAGCAGCCACTTCGGGCCGACGTTCACTTCGGGGAAATCACCGACGGGCACGTAGCAGCGGTGGAAATCCGGGCTCTGCCGCGGCAGCGGCTGCGGGCAGTCCACGCCGGGCTGGAACTCGTAGTCGGTGGCGTAGCGCCACGGCCAGAAGTCGAGGATGGGCAGCGCCTCGGAGGCCTTGCCCACGCTGTAGTTCAGCCCGGACAACACCGGCGGCTTGGCGCGCGGCGCCACCGTCCAGGAGTTCTGCGGGTGGGTATCGCGCAGGATGCTCTGCGCCAGCTGTTCGGCGAACACCGGGTCATCGATGATCACCGCGCCTTCGGTGTTGTAGTTCTCGCTGCGCGGATCGAAGTTGTGCGTGCCGACCACGCCGATGCGGCGATCGACCACCAGCGACTTGGCGTGCAGGCCCATGCGCGCGCCCTTGCGGGTGACCGGCAGCGGCTTGTTGACGGCCTTGCTGCCCAGGAACGACGGTCGCGTCTCGGTACGCAGCAGGCGCGTTTCCACTTCACTGCCGGCGGCACGGCGGCGCGCGCGGCTGTTTTCGTAGGCGCTGCCCAGCCGCGGGTGCTCCACTGCCGGGCGCGTGTCCTGCGCGTCCACGTCATCGCCTGGGGCGGCCAGCGGGGCCGGTGCCGCGTCATCGCCGCCGCCGGCATTGCTGCCGGCCGCACTGCCGCCGATCAGCGGGTTGCGCACGCCCTGGCCGGCCGTGGCGCTGCCACCGCTGCCCAGCGGATCGGGCAGCAGGTTGCGGTAGTCCACCGGCGCATCCAGCGGGAACGGCTTGTATTCGAAGATGTTGAAGCCCAGTTCGCGCATGTTGCGCCGCTTGTACTTGTACGACAGCGCATACACGATCGGGTTGTCGGTGGCCGCCAGGCTGTTGCTGGACACCACCACGCGCGGCGGCTCGGGCCGCTTGCGCAGCTCGCGGAACAGCTTCTGCGCCGGCTTGGACAGCACCAGGTACGGCGTCTGCAGGATCACTTCCTTCTGCGCGCCGGAAATGAGTGCATCCAGCTGCGGTTCGGTGACGTGCTGCCCGGCCAGCGGTGCATCCGCGCGCTCGCGGCGGTGCTTGCGTGGCAGGTCGGCCACATAGCGCACCGAGTGCACCGGCAGCGCGGTATCGACGAACGAACGGGTGACGAAATCGCTGTCGTTGGCCTCCTCGCTGACCCGCTCCACCCGCTCGGGGCGGCGGAACTGCGCCGGCGGCATGGTCGGCACGCCCTGCTTGAGCAGCGTACGGCCGACATCGTTGAGGCGCTCGGCGGGCACGCTGCGCGGCGCGCGCCAGAACGCATCGAAGTTGGCGGCCATCGCGCGCGCTTCCGGGCCGGCGATCAGCACGTCGCGGTCGCGGAAGTTGTACTCGCGGTCCCAGTCGTAGTAATCGTCCTGGTAATTGCGGCCACCGACCACGCCGATCGCGTCGTCGATGACCAGCAGCTTGTTGTGCATGCGCTGGTTGAAGCGGCGGAAGCAGCACAGCACGCTGCCGGCATAGTCGAAGTAGTTCAGCCGGGCCTTGCCGAAGGTGGGGTTGTAGACCCGCAGTTCGAAGTTCTGGTGGGCGCCGGACAGCGCCCCCAGGATCTCCAGGTCGGAAATCGCCGAGAGCTGGTCGATCAGCACCCGCACCTTCACCCCGCGGCGCGACGCGGCCAGCAGTTCGTCGATGATCAGCCGGGCGCTGTCGTCCTTGTCGAAGATGTAGGTCTGCAGGTCGATGCTGCGGGTGGCACTGCGCAGCAGGTTCAGGCGGGCGACCAGGGCGCCCTCGCCTTCATCGAGCAGGGTGGCGTAATGCAGCGGCTGCGCTTCGGTCGATTCGCTGAATGCGCGGCCGGCCAGGGATCGCAACGGTGAATCCAGCGCACAGCGGTCGGCGCGCTGGCAGTCGACCTGGGCCGAACGGGCCTGCACCGCGATCGCCTGGGCACGGTCGCGCTCGGCGTGCGACAGCGACGCGCAGCCGCTGCCCAGCAACACGGTTGCCAGCGCCAGTACACGCAGCAGGAGGTTCACGGTTTAGGCGCCTCGCTCAGGCGGGCTCGTAGTACGAAGGTCACTCGGTCACTCAAGGCAAGCTGCCAGCTGTCCATGCCGTACCGGCCTCGTTGCACGGTACCGCGGCTGACGACGTCGCAATCATAGCCGGGTCGGGAACATTCCGCTTTCTCCACCCGCAGGGTCTCCGGGTGGCTGACCCCGCGCAGGGTGAGCCGGCCCTGGATGTCGCCGCCGTCACCGATGGTGTCCGGCCAGTAGGGCAGCGAGTCGAACTCCACCGACGGGTAACGCCCGGCGTCGAAGAACTCCGGCCCGCGCATCCAGCCGGTGTAGCGCTCCTTGCCCGGGATCTCCACCGAACGGGTGAACATCTTCAGGTGCACCTGGTGGCGGCCATCGGACAGCACTTCGACGCGCCCGTCGAAATGCGGGAACAGCCCTTCGATGCGTTGGCCGAAGCGGGTGCGCACCTCGAAGCCGATCCGTGAACGCTGCAGGTCCAGCTGCAGCACGCGCGCCGACGCGGCCGACGCCAGTGCTTCCACCGGCGGCAGCGGCGTGGGCGGTGGCGGGGCAGCCCAGGCCGGGCTGCAGGCCAGCAGCACCGGCAGCAGGCAGCGGCCGGGCCGTGCCAGGATCATCGACTCACGGCCACCAGAAGGCGTTCAGGCTGGCCACGCCCGGCTCGATCGCCGCCTCGCGCGGGAACCCGAGCACGGCCACGGCGGCCGGCGGCATGCCCCGGTAATCGCTGCTGGTGCCTTCGGTCATCAGCGCCACCAGCCGTTCCAGGCCGGGGTTGTGGCCGACGATCAGCACCCGGTCGAGGTCACGGCGCTCATCCACGAGCGCGGCCAGGGTGCCGGGGGTAGCTTCGTAGATACGGTCTTCGAGGCGCTTTTCCACGTAGCCGATGGTCGCCAGCACCGCTTCCAGGGTCTCGCGGGTGCGCCGCGACGGCGAGCACAGCACGCAGTCCGGCAGCAGGTTGTTTTCCTTCATCCACTTGCCGGCAGCCTCGGCTTCGGCAAGACCCACCGGCGACAACGGCCGATCGAGGTCGGCCTGGCCGGGGGTGGCCGGTTCGGCATGGGCATGGCGCAGCAGGATCAGTTCACGCATCGCGAGGTTCCATGAAAGTG